>Ga0307947_1003112_pt1 | contig 13394 bp, 12 predicted proteins | sample OrgLakmetagen232_FD_201840 | JGI IMG/M metagenome (GOLD analysis project Ga0307947, IMG submission 201840) | Saline water microbial communities from Organic Lake, Antarctica - #232 | ecosystem: Environmental > Aquatic > Non-marine Saline and Alkaline > Saline | place: Antarctica: Organic Lake...
ATCCCCCTGTCTCTCCTGTACTAACTATAAAATGTAGTAATTATGAATTGTACTAATTATATACTACTTTTATTGAACTACTTATGTTGTACTACCTTATTGAACTACTTACGTTGTACTACCTTATTGAACTACTTATGAATTTTAGTAATTTTAAATTGTAGTAGCCATTTGTGTACCTTGCCTGTCCCTGCAGACTCTGTCTTTCGCCAGCTCCAATTGTAGAACTCCCTCTACCCTCTTGCCCCTTTTCCACACTCCAATCATTAATACTCTCCAACCGCTATTAATCTCCAATCATTGGTAACCTCAACATCTGTTTCAGTTGATCCAAAGCCCCTAATGTTACACACACCACCTGCAGCCTCTCAGTAACCTTAGCAACTGGTTAAACTATGATTCCTTGCCCCTGATTTTCCACACTCCATCTGCAAGCCGCTCTCCTCTGACCTTTTATGCTGTAGCCATCTTGTCCTCCCCTATTTCCCCATATACTGTAGCCATTTTGTCCTCCCCTATTTCCCCATATACTGTAGCCATCTTGTCCTCCCCTATTCCCCCATATACTATAGCCATATTGTCCTCCCCTATATCCCCATATACTGTAGCCATCTTGTCCTCCCCTATTTCCCATATACTCCAGCACAGCTGTGCACACTGCAACCATGCATAGCCTCTCTTTCTACCCTTCCACCAACACCACATAAGCAGGGTCTCCACAACATCTTTGTCTGAGCTGCAATTCAGCCTAATATATTACATGTTTTTCAATTTCCAACCGCAGCCTCTCCCCCCCCTCCGGTAATTGCCCTCCAGACAAGACTGGCTGCCTTGTATCCAGAATACAAGCTGTGCCACATGCCGTGCGAGGCGCTGACTACTGGCTCAGGTACCGCAAATATTTAGGCGCTGACTGCTGGCTCAGGTACTGCAAATATCTAGGCGCTGACTACTGCTCAGTTACAGCAAAATGCCGTGCCGGGCGCTGACTGCTGGCTCAGGTACTGCAAAATATCTAGGCGCTGGCTGCTGGCTATATCTAGGCGCTGACTACTGCTCAGTTACAGCAAAATGCCGTGCCAGGCACTGACTGCTGGCTCAAGTACTGCAAAATATCTAGGCGCTGGCTGCTGGCTATATCTAGGCGCTGACTACTGGCTCAGTTACAGCAATATGCCGTGCCAGGCGCTGACTGCTGGCTCAGGTACTGCAAATATCTAGGCGCTGACTGCTGGCTCAGGTACTGCAAATATCTAGGCGCTGGCTGCTGGCTATATCTAGGCCCTGACTACTGCTCAGTTACAGCAAAATGCCGTGCCAGGCGCTGACTACTGCTCAATTACAGCAAAATGCCGTGCCAGGCGCTGACTGCTGGCTCAAGTACTGCAAAATATCTAGGCGCTGGCTGCTGGCTATATCTAGGCGCTGACTACTGGCTCAGTTACAGCAATATGCCGTGCCAGGCGCTGACTGCTGGCTCAGGTACTGCAAATATCTAGGGTCGGCCAAACCCATATATTTAAACACACACATATATATACGTGTATATGGTGTAGGTGTGGTGTACCGTATATGGTGTATGTGTATGTATGGTGTACCGCATGCGTGTATAAGGTGTAGATTCGGTACTTTGAGCAAGGAATTACCATACGTATGGTCATATACGGTGCGTACGTACGGTTATGGCCAACACAGTCTTTGATCTGCATGCACAAGCGTAATCTCAGACACGCAGCTCGTCTGCTCATGCGCTTGCAGTGGCAGGAAGTGTGCCCTTCCTTGTGGCTGCTTTTACAGTCCAGAGTGGGTAAATGTGAATCCACCAACAAAGATCATCACGAGTGACCAGCCACTTTCACATACACGGCGGGATTGAAGTCTGACACAGTTTGTGAAGATGCTGTGAAACATGAGGGCATGAGACTAGTTCCTTGTATCAACTGTGTCAATGTGTCGACTACTAATTTGTCTCACTGTGTCAACTGTGTCAATGTGTCGATCAACATAACATAACTGTGTCAATGTGTCGACTAGTTTTTTGTATCAACTGTGTCAATGTGTCGACCAACATAACATAACTGTGTCAATGTGTCGACTAGTTATTTGTATCAACTGTGTCAATGTGTCGACTAGTTATTTGTGTCAACTGTGTCAGTGTCTTTGCTGATCTGGTTGCAGAGGAGGATACGGGCGGCCTGTCTTCCTTTGTGGGAAATGCAGTGATACTAGTTATATGTGTCATAACTGTGTCAATGTGTCGACTAGTTATTTGTGTTAACTGTGTCAGTGTCTTTGCTGATCTGGTTGCAGAGGAGGAGACGGGCGGCCTGTCTTCCTTTGTGGGAAATGCAGTGATGCTTGGAGATCCCTGTGCTTGGCATGTGGACGCCAACCCGGCTTCTTTCCCTCCTTCCTCACCTTGGGTTGAGAGTTTTGGGTTCTACTACAACAGGTGTGGATGGGTTCTACTACAACAGGTGTGGATGGGTTCTACTACAACAGGTGTGGATGGGTGTGGGTGAAGGTGGGTCAGATGTGGGTGGGTTGGGTGTGTGGGCTTCTTTGTTTATGTATGCCTGCATGTTTCTACCTGAAGGATGTGCTTCAATTTGAGATGCGGGGTTTGATGAAGTTGGCAAGAAGATGGCTTTATAATTTGGCTTGACTCAGAGTTATTCTTTGCCACGTGGGCATCAAGGTAATGCTATTTGTAATTTTGCATGCTGCTTTTGCAATGTCGGACACTACCAAGTCCAGCTGTATATATAAAATGTATGGCATGGTGCCATATGCCTAGGGTTGGCCAGAACCGTACACATGTACACTGCATAAACTGTATAGACGTATATTTTGTGATTTTTCTGCTAAAAATACCGTATGTACACCGCATATACCTATAAATGTATGGTTCTGGCCAACCCTACATGTGCCCTTAAGAGGATGCAAACTGCTGTGTCCCAACGCCCCTCTCTGCGTCTGTAGAATAAATGCAAAGTTACGCAATCCCGGACTGAGCAATACAATCTGCAGCTCAATACCATAAATTCACTTTGCCCTTCCGTATTCACTGTAAGGACAGCACAAGTCTCTCTCTGTGTCTGTGCACGAGATGCAAAGTGATACAATCCACGATAAGGAACGGCTCTGTTTTAGCCCACCATACCCACCCTCTGTCCTTTTGGATATGATGCAGGGAGCAGTTCAAGCCCCTCTTTGTGTCAGTCCTGCTGTACTTGAACGAGTGGCCTGAAGAGCTGCACGCAGAGACCCTGTTTTGTGACCCGTCCTCCCAAACAGGCTTGTTCGTGCGGCCAGCGCCTGGAAGGTGTGGCTGGTGGTTCATTCTGGCTTAGGGCAGTGCCTTTGGTGATGGTTCTTTTTTGGTAGGGTAGCTGGTGTAGCCTTCAGTTTCCTTTAGATTGCAGGCTTTGTGTTGGTATCATCATCTGGAAGGGCAGCTGGTGGTCCATTTCTTAAAAAAGCATGAAGCGTAACAACACTGTAGTTGGTGTAGTGCAATCTTTTAGATTGCAGGTCTTGCGTTTGAGGCCATCACCTGAAAGGTTCAGCATCTGACCATTGCTATTTTTTAGGAAGCGTGACGTAGGCATGAAGTTCACTAGCAAAGACGCTTGTGAGGAAAGGCATGAGCTGTTTTGCTTGGTCCTAGAATGGCACGCAAAATACGTAACTGCGAAGCAGATGACACAGTATTAAAGTTCTTGCAGCTAAGATCTCACGTACTGCAAATTCCTTCCTTGTGCGTCGCAGGGTCGTTCTCATGGATCAAGTAAGTGGACGGAATAATGGTAGCTGTTGGTAGGTGCAGGCCAAAAATCTACGCAAGCAGTACAAGGCACTGCCCTCGTAGATGAAGATAAGGAGTCATTGAAGATGCCCTAGGGATTAACACCCCATGTCTTTCAACGTCCCGTATCTTTCTCTTCGTCACGCGATTCTGTTTAAGAAAGAGATCCAAAGGATGCAACAGCGTACACGGCATCCCTCACGCAAACACCTCATCAATTAGCGTAAAGTCAAGATGTCTATTTCTAGTGTAGAAGATGAAGGCTCCAATGCTCACGGTCAAAGTACTAGCTTAACGAAATGCCCGCCAACCATGCCAGCTTCCGTTGGGAGGAGCAGGGTTTTGTAAAGTGAGGTTACATCACTATATATGCCTCAAACGGCATCTCAGCGGAAGCTTGGAAAAAGTCTGAAACCACACCTGGCTAAACAAAAGAAACAGTAGCTAGAGGAAACGTGAAACAGACGGGGTTTTGTAAGACACAAATCTAAATAAGGCATAAGCTATGGGTACTGCTAGTCATGTTACGAACCATTTACGTGTGCGTAAGATGCAGAGCCATTCAGGATTTACAGGATTTACAAATAAAGCCATCAGTCAAAACGTGCGACTGCTAGGCTGCGTATAAAAAGCGTGTAAAAACTGTGATGATTGTTGGTGTAGCACTAAGATGCAGAGCCATTCACCATCTCGTTGGCATTGGCATCACTTGAGGGTTGATACGTATTAACAGTAGTTCGATACGTATAAATAGTGGTTCGATATGTATAAACAGTAGTTCAATACGTATGAAAAGTAGTTCTTCCTTTTCTGCAGGACATGACGCACAGAATCGTGGCCCCGTCAAAGGAGGCTGGAGCAGCACCCAGGTCAGAACGCTTAAATCCTCTTAACTAAAAGTAACTCCTGTGTTAATATCCTCCTGCGTGAATGTCCTGTGTTTATATACACCCGTGTCAATAACCTCCTTTGTTAGTACCCTGTGTTAATATCCAATACCATTGCAGCATGTACACGACTAATAGTCATTGCCTTTGCAGCATGTACACGATTAATATCCATTGCCTTTGCAAAATGTACACGGTTAATTTCCATTATCTTTGCAGCATGTGCACAATTTAACATATAAGCGTCGAGAGGCAGCTTAAGCGCCTGATTTAGAAATTATGGAGCAGGAAAGACCTTTGTTAGGACCTTGCCTTTTTTCCGCACTTTATCTCGTGTCTTGCATCCTCCTGCAAGTGAGCTTCTCATTTGCCATTTGCCATGGTGGGATTCTTTCACCACTTGATATGGTGGGTTTCTTGAGCCGTATGCCATGGTGGGCTTCTTCAACCACTTGCCACACTCACACCATCCAAAGCAAGCACACAATAAATGACTTCCCTGCCCTTGACAAAGTGAAGTGCGCTTTCCCTCTTCTTGTCCTTTAACTTTTTGTTTTGTTGTTCCTTGAATCGCTGTCCCTGGCTCATCAGGTATTCGCTGGTATGGAAGTTGGTGTTCTTCCCCAAAGGAGAACCCACCCTGCCTAAAAATGCCCTAGGCTCCAGCTCTAGCAGTGACAGCAATTATAACGGCAGTGGTCCTAGCACTAGTGGCATGGGCAGTGAATCCAGCAATAGTAATATTGACAGTGATGGTAGCAGCGGTGGCAGCAGCAATAATAGCAACGGCTTGAGTTTCACAGACAAGGTGGGAGCGGGTGAGCAGCAAGTAGGTGGAGGAAAGCTGCCTAGCATCTGTAGACCTGAGTGGGGGCCACCGCTACAATTTGGGTCAGCTGGGTCACATTTTGGGCAACGTGCCTGGTCAAAAAAGTAATGTCCATGTCAAGCGAGGCTGCATAACATGTGGGTGAGCCCTAAGACTGATCTAAATATAGGTGGATAGCGTTGTTTAGGTTTAGGTAGATGGAGGAAGTAGCGTCGTTTAGGTATAGGTAAACGAGCCTTAAGACTGGTTTGTTCAATTGGTTAGCTAACATGCTTATGCTTAATGGATGTTTTTGCCGACATTTTTTATTTGGCCAATTTAACAACAGTCCTCTTAAGCAAACTCGCTCTGTCAGACACACAATGTCTGAGGAGTCCATCCCTCCCTCATTTCTATACTTTGTTGTTTGAGTCGTCGCCTCATGGAGAAGAGAGATGGAGCACTACATGCCTATGTTGACTTCATGCCTGCCGGTCCATGTTTAAGCTGGTGGCTGTCATAATTTGTCCTGGCATATAAGGCGATAAGGCGGCACAAAAGTAGTTGGCAAGAAAAAATTTTAAACTGTTTCCTCCAGGCTTTGGCTCGTGCTCGTCAATCATACTCGTTTTGTGTTTCTGTAGAATCACCTTGCGAAGCTACCAATGTTTGAATGTATGCACAGTGCTATCAATGTATTCTTAATGCTCTATCGAAGTTGAAATGAAAGTATAGTCTTGCTTCCACGACCGCAACAGTCTGTTTTCTGGAACGAGAAAATCTCTATGATATCTCCCTTTTTATCCCTATTTATCCCTAACTGATTTGAATTATCCTAAGCTTGATGCTCGCTCTGTTGGTCTTAGATTTTCTGGTGGTTTAATTCCTGTGTGGACGTTTTCTCGCTCTTTTTAAGCAGCCAACGTGCAGGCTAAGTCTGTATGGCACACTCTCCTTCAGCACTTAAAATCCATCATTATAATACACAGGAAGGCTTTAATAAGAGGGCAAACAATATACGAGGCTGCTAAGCCTGAAACTCCTACAACGAACAGTGATTTGTCCGGCAGAGCAAGAAAAAAGACGGGTGCAAAAAATCGAAAGGCACAAACAATTTGTGCAACGTGCTGTGTTGGAATTAGTCCCTCAAAGCAATTGCCTACTCCATTATTATAAATCAGATTCAATGGACGTCATCTCATCCCATCCAACAGCAAATTATCGATCAATCAAATACTGGAGATCAATCAAAGTCCCAAATGTCAGCCAAGGAGGAAATGGCAGCTGTGCAGACACGCACAGGTATGCCATTGTTGGTGACACACACAAACACACAACAGACACATGCACATACGTGCACACACACACACACACACACGCACACACACACACACAGACACACACACACGCGACCAGCTTATTTACAATTCAGCGACAAGTCAGCGAGCCCACAGTATCCCGGAGCGGTTATTCACGCAAATGTCGACTATCGACTATGCTGCTAAACTTGTCCACCTGCCCTTTCCAGTACTGTTAACAACAGTCACTAGGAGCCGGGTCAGGCCGAGCCTGCAACCCTCCTGATCCCCAGCGATTAATTCCCCCCACTTTGTGGTATAGGAGCTCTCTTACAGCACCCAATACCAAAGTGGCTCCTTTCCCATGATTTATGTGGGGAGTGATGTGCCCCTGCAGTCCTTCTTTTTCGGGCAAAGTGCGCCGACTGTGCAGATGGAGAAGTAGAGAGGGCAGGAAAAATGATGTCTACTGCATCATTCCATGCTGTCCGTGCTGCAGCCTTTCCACGCCATCAAATGAGCTGGGCACTCCGCGTTCTGCCTGCATGACAGTATAAAGTGAAGCAGAGCTCCAATGGTCCATACAAAAAGAAAAGTGCACAGCACTGTCAGTACTCATTGGTGCTCTGCAGCACGCATAAGGGCTTTATGCTTGGGTGTTGTTGGCCAAGCGTAACTCCCCCCTCCTGCATTCAATGGAATTGAGCCGGAGTAAAACTTTTCAGGCATCAAAAAATACTCCCCGGGTAAAGAAGAAGAAAAAACTGCGCAGGCAGTGAAAAACCACTCCAAGTAAATCAAGGAAAAGGAGCCACTTCGGTACTTTGGTTTATACAAATCACCAATGATGCATCATCGCGTGGCCGGGCTGCATCCGTTCCTGGTTGACCCCGGACATTTATCTACAAATTATGCAAGCGTATGTTTCATAGCGTACGAGTAGTCCACTGCCTGCACAGTTTTTCTTTATTTTTCTTTGTGCATGGTCTGTTTATGGGCACTCATAGTGTAGGAGTACTATTATAATATTATAATGTAGGTATTCCTTAATTGATGTGGGGAGTGGCTCCGCTGCCTGCACAGTTTTTCTTTATTATTCTTTGTGCATTATCTGTTGATGGGCACTCTGCAACGGGGGGCTGATTAAGCTATGCCGACGTGAAATGTAGATCATACGTTACTGTGCATCATCTGTTTATGGGCACTCTGCAATGGAGGGATGATTAAGCTATGCCAAGGTGAAATATAGATCATACGTACAGGTTACCCCCATTGAGCATGATTAGGCTGAATTTTGCAAGTGTGTTTATTGACGTGTATATGCTACTTCCATACTAGGCGAGTGTGTCTGTGCACTGAAAGGGTTTACTATGCTAGGCAAGTTCGTCTGTGCGCTAAAAGGGTTTCAATAATCACACTGCAGCCTTCAAACTCAGCGAACTGTGACGCAAACTGGCATGCATGGATGGAAACAAATGAGCAAAAGGAAGGGATGCAAAAGGAAAAGGCCTTCATAACATTGTAATTCATTCCCACAACGCACAACACAAAATTATTACATCTTGTGTTTCAAGTAGAACTTCAAACAGAGTCTTACCTTATGCAGTCTTTCCACCCTGGTGCCCCCGACTAGCTGCTGAAGCTGGGCTTCCTGCACACGTACAACGCATATCTGTATGTTATTCGCGCAAAATGTGAATGAGAAAGTGCAAACTGTGTGTAATGTGTAGGTATATGCAAATGTATGTGTACATCTGTGTACCTGTGTGCCCGCAAATGTATCTCTTCCTGAAAGTGGCCCAAAAAACCAAGACAGCAAGCTTTTTGTTTGTGTCTTTCTTGTCTTTTATCTGTAAAAATTGTTGGTTTGGTTTGTCCAAAGTTAGGAATTGCTGAGTACTCTGCAGCATGCAGAACTACTCTACTTGGTGGAGGTGAGTGTACGCAAATGTCACTTTAAACTGTCTTGGCACAGCTTGTGCTGTGGCAGCCATCTCTTTTATCCCTGTGATGGTACAAGTGTAAATTCCCCCTCCAGCAGTTCGGTGGATATGAGCCGGAATAGAAACTAATTTGAGGATGAGCGCTGGTTCCAAGGTCAAGTATACTTTAATCTCACAAGCACTTGATGCGGGAGAGTACAATAAGGGGGACGGCTTCATTCTCTGCGTGATTCCTTCCAAATACTTCCATCTCTCAAGCATATAATACGGGGGATTACAACAAGGGGGGTGGCTTCATTTTCTGCGTGATTACTTCCAAATATCTGCAGCAGGACTCCCTGATATTTGGCAACAGCGCAGTTTCAAATACAGGTGCAATATTTAAGTGCTTAAAATTAACCTCCTATCTTTAAAACCCATGCACTAGCCTTTGGATCTCAGCACGTCAGATGCTTTGATTTGTTCTCGCTCTGTTACCGTCCCAGTTTGAAGTAGAGGCTGTCCTTTTTCTCTTTGACCGATTGCTGACAAAATGCTTTTGTTCCTGCCACGAGAGCTTCAGTTGGCAAAGGCAGGGTGACCACCTGGTGCAAAGACCAGACCACCTGGTGCAAAGACGCTACCAGACCACCTGGTGCAAAGACCAGACCACCTGGTGCAAAGACGCTACCAGACCACATGGTGCAAAGACGCTACCAGACCACCTGGTGCAAAGACCAGACCACCTGGTGCAAAGACGCTATCAGATTGCCCGCCCACCTGGTGCAAAGACGCTACCAGACCACCTGGTGCAAAGACCGTACCTTCTCGTACATGCCAAGCAGCCCTCCAGTATGCACAAAGAGAACCCTGCAGGGGGAAGGGTAGGTACGATGAAGGAAAGAGTCATTACATGTCAATGCTGTTACAACAATGCTATTACATGTCAATGCTGTTACAACAATGCTATTACATGTCATTGCTATTACATGTCAATGCTGTTACAACAAGCGGGGCCAGGCCGTGCCATGCCTGCAAACTTTTCCCTGACCTCAAATTCTCAAATTCTCAATGTAAATTCATGTTACCCCATTTTACTGTAAAGGAGGATTTCTACGGAACTCTTTGCCGAAGTGCCCCTTTTCTTCCATTCTGGTAGGGAAGGGTTCTGACCGCATTCCAAGAGAACATTCGGATGGCGTAGTCAATGCTGGCATAGGTTTGATGTTGTACATGTGTCAGGCTATAATACAAAAAGATGACAGGTCAAGGGAAATCGGTCAGTGGTTGCTAAAGAGCCCAGGGCTGCTTCGCACTAATATGTTTTGCCTGGAAGCAAAGCATTTTGAAACAAAGCATTTTGAAACAATGATGTAGCCAGGTGTAGAGACAAAAGGCCTTAAAAAGTGTGTGTGCTTGTTCATGGGGATCTGGTGACACATTAATACACGCACACGCACACGCACACGCTCGCGCACAGGCACAAGCACACACATGCGCACCCACACACATACCTGCGTCCCTGCCAGGCCAGTGGGGAGCTCTTTATCTCTGTTATTAGGCTGTGGATCACTTTTCCAGAATAAACCGGGTCCAATATCACTCCCGTAGCCTCAGCTACCTCCTGCAAATCGAATTGGGGCTCGAGCTATTTTGTCTACATCATGTGATGGCGGCGATTATTTACAAAAAAGATGGATGATGAGACATGAGTGATATCGATCTTTACAAAAAACCAAAGGTAAGTGTTGCACACTGAAGCCCTTCCACTGTTCGGATCTTCACGACTTAGAGCATCTCCCTTTTTGGATCACTCCAGTTGTTTGTCATGATAACGTTTGTGTCCTTCCGTATTGCACAGCACATAGCACTCGCACGTATGTTTAACTTCCTGCGCATAACACATGAAGCACGAGGCTTTTGCGTCATTCCTTATTGCACATCACATAGCACTCACATGCAGGGTTGGCCAGAACCGCATGTATACACTGCATATGACCTTACATTTGGTGGTTTCCCTGCCAAAAATAGCTTGCATATATATATGGTTCTGGCCAACCCTACTCACATGTATGTTTATTTTCCCACGCTCACTACTACATAAAGCACGAGGGGCATGCAGTCAGTCGCCTTCAACATTCAAAGGAGCAGAGACAAACATGCACACACGCAGCGCATCTGCACAGTTTTAAAATCGAGGTGTTGAAGGGGGCAACACACGCAGCTCAGCCTAACTACTGTTCAAGGTTCAGCTTTTGGATGAAAACACACACACAGCCCACCTAATGGTTGAAGCTCTGCATCTGTACTCATGGATGGAACATACGTTCTCTTTCTCTATACACTTTCTCTTCTACGTACATCTGTTTCGTGCTTCCTCCGGCTACTGTTCCTCTTGTTTAGCCAGGTGTGGTTTCAGACTTCTGCCAAGCGTCCGCTGAGATGCCCTTTGAGGCATATACAGCATGTAACCTTACCTACCTACCTACCTTAACAGTTTGAAGCTCTGCATCTGTGCTCATGGCGTATCCTGTCCCACGTGCCTGAGCATTATTGTAACGGTGTGCAATGAGGAGGGTCAGCGTGTGTGCAGGAGCTCACATTAGCCTGAGCATTTTAATAACAGTATACAATGACAAAAACATCAGCGTGTGTGCAGGGGCTCACATTAGCCTCAGCATTTTTGTAATAGTATACGATGACAAAAACATCAGCGTGCGTGAAGGTGATCACATAGCCTCAGCATTTTTATAACAGTATACGATGACAAAAACATCAGCGTGCGTGAAGGTGCTCACATTAGCATGAGCATTTTTGTAATAGTACACCAGATTATACGATGATAAAAATTTGCGTGCGTGCAGGTGCTCTCGTTCAGCCTGGACATCTTTGTGGCAGTGTACGATGATGAGGTTCGGCGTGCGTGGAGGTGCTCAAATTAACCAGAGCTCTGCCAATGAAGCATGGGCATAGTAATAATCAGGCAGGAATGAGCAACAAGTGGGATCTCTAGAGGTAAAAGGCTGCTGCAGCGGCATCTGCTAATGTTATTGGCTTTGCAGCACAACATGCAACCCATAAACGCACAACATGTAACCCATAAACGCACACGCACACACATCCACAAACACACACACACACACATGCACCTACACACACGAAAGCACCACACGCACATAAACCCTTATAAGCATAAGCATACATAACACCACCATAAACAAAGCCGCAGTGGCGCGTGTCACGGTGCTTGGTCCATGGAGCACAAGGCACTGAGCAGATGGTTGCATACGTGCGACACGTGTGGCTGCAACCACGCATTGTGGCTGCAACCACGCATTGTGGCTGCAACCACGCATCCTGTTGCGTATATCATGTAAGTATGGTAAAAGCATGCCATCCTGGCACGAAGGCCGTTTTCTAAATCATTAGATCAGTGCACATTCACCCCAAATACCAAGTCCCAGGCAGCGTTGATGACTGTCAATGATGTAACAGCCCCAAGGAACGAGGGCACGCCACTTCACTAAATTTAGTTTAAAAGCACTCACTTTAGCAACTTGTTGCTGCTTTATTGCCTACTTTCAATCTTAATATAACTGTACCTGCTTTCTTGCCTATTACTGTGCCTCACAGCACCTAGCAGGATATGTTTTAAGGCGGTCAGTGCACTCCACTTCACTAAATCTAGTCTTAAAGCACTCACAATAGCAAATTGCAAAAAGATTACGAATGCGGACAAATGCGAACGAGTACGAGCAAATATGAATGATTACGAACGATTACGAGCTAAACCACACTACTTGTCGCCGCTTTCTTGCATATTGCTGTGCCTCACTGCACCTAGCAGGATATGTTTTAGGGCGGCCAGTGCACACCATTGCATGTTGCCTGTGTGAGATGAAGACAGCCAAACTAGTGGCTTATTTCACACGCACGCATGTACACATGCACACATCCATATGCACACACAAACACACATTCAGACACACGAACATAGGCACGCACGCATGCGCGCACGCTCGCACACGCTCAAGAGACAATTAATCTGGCTTACAGAACCGACATGAATGAGTTCACACCTGAACGACACGCAGCAACCCGCGTGCTGAAGGTATGTTGCGTGCACTGTTTTTTGCATCTAAGTTGTCGTATAGCTCAGCCAAAAGGCCGTCAATGTAGTCATAGAAGTAGTCTGCAAGAGTGAAAGGAGTGCAAGCGATTGGAAAAACGGGCATGACAGCTCAGTCAATAGGCCGTCAATAATCCGTCAATGTAGTCATAGAAGTAGTCTGCAAGAGTGAAAGGAGTGCAAGCGATTGGAAAAACGGGCATGACAGCTCAGTCAATAGGCCGTCAATAATCCGTCAATAGAATGGGTATAGTCTGCAAGAGTGAAAGGAGTGCATGTGATTGAAAAAACGGGCATGACAGCTCAGTCAACAGGCCGCCAATGGAATGGGTATAGTCTGCAAGAGTGAGAAGAGTGCATGTGATTGAAAAAACGGTCATGACAGCTCAGTCAATAGGCCGTCAATGGAATGGGTATAGTCTGCAAGAGTGAGAAGAGTGCATGTGATTGAAAAAACGGGCATGACAGCTCAGTCAATAGGCCGTCAATGGAATGGGTACAGTCTGCAAGAGTGAGAAGAGTGAATGTGATTGAAAAAACGG
>Ga0307947_1003113_pt1 | contig 13391 bp, 14 predicted proteins | sample OrgLakmetagen232_FD_201840 | JGI IMG/M metagenome (GOLD analysis project Ga0307947, IMG submission 201840) | Saline water microbial communities from Organic Lake, Antarctica - #232 | ecosystem: Environmental > Aquatic > Non-marine Saline and Alkaline > Saline | place: Antarctica: Organic Lake...
TTGTCTCTTTTTCTGGTGTCTTGTTCAGTCTGGCCTCCTTCTCTTCTTGAAGCTGCCTTTTTTTTTTTGCTATAGCTCAACTGCCCTCGCTGGCGGATATAGCTGTGTAACCCTTACCCCTTACCCCTTGTTTGCTCGGCAGCCCAACAAATGATATCCTCAATGAGGTCTGGCTGCATTAGCACAATTTTATTAGGTGTCACCTCTATAAACTCTGTCACCATACCCAGAAAACATCACTTTCATTGGTGATACCTGGAACGAGCACAACTTGTTACAATGGCGGTTACCTTGCTCGCCATTCAATCCTACATATTTAAAAAGCGAAAGAAACCAACTAAAAATGGAGCCAAATGGTCCATATAATGAAGACCAGCCTGCTGCAGGCCTAAGATCCGAGCGAGCTGGAAATGGATGTTCAAAGCTAGAGGGGTAAGAGGTGAAAGACGAGTTCGTGACATCGAAAAGAACAGTGTTTTCACAGTGTAAGGAGCCAGACAAGGAAAGACGGCAGAGCACAGAAAGCATAAAGAACGTAACAGCAGACGTAGGTGGTGTGTAAGAAATCCTTGGATCCCTTGCCATTTGCCATCCGTTGCGGTGGCGGGCGCTTATCTGCTCTGCCGTGTGTGCTGGCCCTTCATCTTGCCAGAGAACAAGTGCTTGGGCATCTTGGTCTGGATGACACGATCCGCTTCGCCAACCTGTGTGTGTGTGTGTATGTGTGTGTGTGTGTGTGTGTGTGTGTGTGTGTGTGTGTAGCATAATCACCCAAAACTGCATTCATCACATCATCAGCCAACTTGCTGTCAAACATACAAAATGCTGCATATCAACCTGCCCCAGATCCAAGCGGAGAACCCTTTGGCGAGTGCTCCCTCCACAGATGTAAGAGGCCTGCATTGTTAATCTTCCCTTTCCCTTTCACCCTTCACCTTGGCCATCTTGTTCATCTTCCATTGAGCCTTGTCGTGCATCTTCAGACTCTTGTTGCGCATCTTGGCGTCCTTGAGGCCCGTTTCCGTGGGCTCTGCCATTGACAGCGAGCGGCCGCGTGACATTGACCTGCATGAAGATGGAGTAAAGAGGGATGCAGACACGTGTGCATAAGTATACGTGTGCGTTTGTTTGTGTGTGCGTGTGAATGCCCAAGTAAGAATGAGAAAAGACCGCATTTGTAATTTTATATTAAGTAAGGCACGCTTCATGGCCTTATAGGCCGTAGCAAAAAACATTGCTAACACTCAAGCTCATTTCTTTGTAATGGATGCAAGCCGAAATGTGCATGTGCAGTGTGGGCACAAAGCGAACTTGTGCAAGAAAGCTTTAGCAGGGCAACTTTCGGCGTTCACGGTACTTTCTATGCGTATTTCTGCATGGCTCACGTCATGTTATTGAGTAATGTGATTATGGCCGACAACCCTTTCACACCATACACACTAGGACACAACCAACCAAATCCACACCGAGCTGAGGTTTTGCTTTTTGTGGTGCAAAACCATTCAATAAATTCCCTGACTTCCGCGTGCAGGCCCACACACTTGCCCACACAAATTGCCCATACAAAGTACCACGTGACCCCAAATCAAAAATGTTACTTATTATTTTGACCCCAAATCAAGAAAATAAACATTTTTGATTTCAGTTCGAAAGGGGGTCTGGAGATCACCACACCAGACACGAAAACACTGCCACTGAGCAGTCGCTTATCATGGGTAAAACCATTCAATGAATCCCACGTGCAGGCACACACACTTGCCCATACAAAAATGTACATCCTGACCACCCCTGATCACCCACCTCGACTTGGAGCTGTGCAACCGCTTCTTGGGCTCCTCCTCCATGTCCACATCCTCCCCTCCGGCACTGCCCTCTGCCTTGCCTGCAAGTGCACAAGGGGTGCAGTTATTACAGTGTGTTATGTGTGTTGCAGCGTGTTACAGTGTATTACAGTGTGTTACAGTGTGTGATGTGCATATATGTTAAAACTGTGCGTGCATGTGTGTTGTGTGAACATGCAAGTGTGCGCACATGCGTTTGTGTGAATATGTGCGCACTCGCGTGCATCTGCGCATAAGTATTGGTATCCACCGGTACCTACGGGTATTTGATCTGTGTGTGCATGCTGAGTGCTGTATGCCCATGATCTTACTGGCAATGGCGTTATTGCGTCAGGCAGCATGTTGGCATACCTCTGCTGGCAGAGCGCTCGCGCTTGCGCCCTCTGCTTTCGCTCCGCACACGAGCCACCGCTAAGCTGGTATCAATGCCCATAGCCCCCAAGGATTTCTGTGATAATTGTCGTGTAGTGTAAGCACAAATGTGTGTTTGTGTGTATGTGAGTTTGTGTGAGTGTGTGTGCATGCAGGTGAGTATGCGAGTATGTGAGTATGTGTGTGAGTAAGTGTGTATGCAAGTGTGTGTGTGAGTATGTGAGTATGTGAGTTTTTGTGTGTGTGTGTGTATGCCTGTGATTTTGTGTGTGCTCGCGAAGTTGAACCCAAGCAAGAAGCTCCAGCAATCCAGCGTTGCTCAAATTCTGGATATTGCTTTCTATAATCCTTCCCTGCTTGCACTCAAAGTGATCACACATATCTCTCAACACACACACACACACACGCAGTCATGCCAGCAGCTGCTGAGCCATCCGGGTGTGATACGATAACTCAAGCAGCTACTTCTGAATTTATGGCTCAAGCGGCAGCTGGCAATGAGTTAAGTTGCAGGTTTATGATGTAATAATAATTTAGGGCAATGAGTTGAGTTGCAGGTTCATGATGTAATGAATCATTCAGGGTTCTGGCGGGTGCGTATTCGTGGTGTGTACATTACTAAGAGAGCGCTGAAGACAACACACGCCAATAACAGCAGCAATGGATCAACGGATCCAGCTCCCCTGTCTCAGCACTCTTAAGGCTGGAAGCAGTGGCTTTAATCTGATGTCCTGACTTGTTATTCACACCCAGTTGCATACATGCACGCATAAACGTCCACACTCTCTCTTTCTCCTTCACACACGAAGCGCTGCAGCACATGAACACGTCGGAACCAGCCATTCAGCACCTCGTTGGATCTTACTGAAGTATAAAAAAAACGCAAACACTCAGATGCAGAAATCATGCACACACACGCGTGCACACACACACACACACACACACAAGCGCACACACACACATTTCCCCTCACCTGCATGTTATCTGTGGTCAGCTTCTTTGTGCCATCAGCCTTGTGGGGCAGCACAGCTTGCCGCCCTGTCACACCCTTCTTCATGCGGTGCTCTGTCACAATCTGCGTGTGCGAGTTTATCAAGGTGTGTGTGCGTGTGTGTTTGCGTGTGTTCAAGTTACAAGGAGTGAGCAACACCACTGTGCATGCCATTGATTAATAAAAGTGATGCTGTGTGCACAAAGAGATGTGTTTTTTTAAGGAAAAGGACTGAGTAGAGCAAAAAGGGAACAAGCACGATGCGAAGAAAGGAACACAGAGGAGAGAGACACAGGTGCACACAGACACAGGTGCACACAGACGAGAGAGACACAGGTGCACAATTTGAATACAATGTGCAAACCCAAATTGAGGTATGACGTGAAATTAGGTCACGTATCACACACACACACACACACACACACAAGTTTCAGAAAGCTTCGGCAATGTGCAAGCCCAAACTGAGGTATGACGTGAAATTAGGTCATGTATCACATACACACACATACATGCACACACACACATACACATGCACACACACAAATTTCATAAATAGTGTGCTCATCTCTGAGGCAAAAGAGAAAGTCGGCGACACACAATGTACTAGCACCTCTACTTTGTTATCATTTACATGTGAATTACTCAGTTACAATTACTCTGTTACGATCACTCTGTTACAATTACTCTGTTATAGTTACTCTGTTACATTTACTCTGTTACAGTTTGCATGTGCACGCTTCATCGTGGGCTCAATCAAGGGTCTGGACATGAACGATGTACTGTGCCGCACTCACATTTTATATTGCAGTTGTGAAATAAGAGGAGAATGCACAGGGTCATGTGTATTCCTCTTTTATTTCAAGTGCACATGTACGCACAAAAGACGGCAAAAACATATCAAGCGCAATCACTCGTATACACACAGACGCTCAAGCGTTGAATACTAATGTCTCCCCTTGTCCTTCTATGTTGGACTACCTAGGCTGCGTGCCTGTGTACTCCAACCAAACCACACGCTCCAATCTGAAATCTGTGTGGCTCATAAATAGCAACCAAAGCCTCACCTGCTTCTTGCGTTGTCTAATTCGTTTCAAGTCCTCTTTCTGCTCATCTGTCAGCTTGTCTTCTTCCATGTCTGAAGCTATGAGTTCTGCATGGGCTTTCTGCAAGGTTGTAGGAAGGAGTGGGTGTGTGTGGTGCGAGTGTGTACGCATGTGTGTATGTGAGTATGTGTGCGAGCATCTTTGTGTGAGCAGGAGTTGACGTGCCGGGCATAAGCAGGGAAAATAATAGGCCTATCAAAGAGATTGACCGAGCTCTGAATGTTAGCTGCACTATTGCAGGGAGTGCCCACCTGCTTTGATATAATCCAGGTCCCCTGCCAGAAGCATGCTACTCTGACTACATTCAGTACCATGCCATGCCAGGAGCATAGCGACCTGCTGTATATAGTATAATGACACGGCACCTAGCTATACAGTACACCACCATGCCTATGGCATTGCACCCTGCTATATAGTTATTGTAGAACACGGCATCTAGCAGTACCTACAGCACAGCACCCTGCTGTATATAGTAAGTAGTACACTATGACAGGGCACCCTGCTGAACACAGTGGCCTACCATGCCAGGGGCATGGCACCCTATCAACACAGCACCCTGCCAAGCCAGGAGCACAGGAGAAGGCAACAGAAAACAATTGCACCTGCAGGCTCATGCCATTTCAGTCTGGGCCATATATAGAAATATATAGAAGGACATCCTGGTACCAACTCTCTCTGGCAAGGTCTGTGCTCCTGACTAATTCCACCAATTGTAATGTAAGCCCCTTTCTGTGTGCAATCAAAGCTCATGCCCCCCCACCTCTAATTCAGTCTCCTCCAGCTCCAGCTCTGCAAGCTTGGCATCAATGTCAGGGTCCACAAAATCCATGATGTTGTGGCCTTGCCACAACTGCGAGGAAAGGAGATGGGACATGTTAGTGCTTCGTATTATTTTTATTGTATTATTATTTATCGTAATATTTTTATCGTATTGCATTTATATCGTACGTTCATACATTTCATCGATGTCAGGGTCCATGAATGTTACGGCTTTGCCACAACTGCGAGGAAGGGAGGCAAGAGGGTTGCATTTGAAAGTTTCCATGAGGTCAGGGTCCACAAAGTCCATGATGTAACGGATTCGCCACAACTGCGAGGAAAAGAGTCGACAGGGTTTGCATTAGTAACGTAAAAATCTTTTACCTCCTGCACTACTATGATGGGGGTAAGAGAGAGGATGAGTGACACACACATATGCCACAAATTATTCTTAAAACAGTGGCCAGAATGGCTGTTTTACAAGCTGTACACAACGGTAAAAGTTTGTGTCACTAACTGTGTATGCATAGTGTAGATGACAGCACAGACATTCATGATCCTGGCCAACTCTAGCTGTGTGCCCTGCCTACAAGCGCGCGCGCTTTACAGGCTGCGTTTGCTCGCAGCTCAATACCTTTGACCACCACCTCACCAACTGTATTTGTCCGGGTGTTTTTTCTCGATGAAGCGCAGACGGAATGTTAAACAGATCACGCGCACCCAAACACCCAACTGCTGCTGAGAAATGATCCTGCAGCCTTCAGGCCTTATTACAGTAACCCTGGGTGACGTGTTTCCAACCCAGCTACGCTCTCCACATCTGTGCCGGGGTGCCTCACAACAAAGCAGAGGCACCTTTTTTTGCATCTTTTGTGGCACCCTGCTCTACGTGTAACTCTGCTCAACACGTTACTTTGTTCTGATGTAGCAGTTACAAATCCACACCACACAAAATTTGCACAAATGCATTTTACACACCCACATACAACCCACACCCACCCACCCACAAATGCACGCACACACCTCTGGCATGATGTCATGCTTCCAGGCAGGGTCTTTGAGGTCGTAAAGCTGCCGCTGGTCATGTGAGTACACTCCTGCAGGCAGACGTGCACGAAGTGAGAGAGAAGACAGTGAAGTGAGCACCTGCCGTGAGGCACTGTGAATGCCCTTGCTTTACTGCTATACTGCTAAATGCCCTTGCTATACTGCCGCCAATAGCTCGATCAGGGAAGGAAGCACGAATACCACAAATAAAAGCAAATGCCTGTGTCTAAGGCATTAGTTAAAATATTCAGAGAGTACATGTCCCATCCCCACTCTGTGCAGGTGAACACGCTTGCACATTGACACACACACGTCATGAGCAGGGGAAAAAGAGCAGGCAGCCACTGCTCGGCTCTGTGCACGATAACCGGCCGTGCTCTAGTTGCTGCTTACAGTGCACACGCTAGCACACACAGCTGATGATTGGAGTATGCTGTTTATAATATTGGCCATATGTGGGCAGGGAAATCTTTGGTTTACATATCCAATGCACACAACGCCAGGCAATCCTAGTTTAAGTCACTCCGATCTGAGCCACTCTGACAGCTGCGTGCAAGTACACACATGCACACACACGTACACACACACGCACACACACACAAACACACACACATACACACACACACACACACATCAGCCTGCCTCCCACCTGCGCCCCCTGCTTCCTCTTGGAACTGCCGCTGCGTCTTTCGCTTCTGTCCTGCTTCTCTTAAGGCTCGGGCCTCAGCCACGCCTGGGGGGATGACAGGCGGCCGTGCCACTGAGTCCCTGTGTGTAGTCATTACAACGTGTGCTGAGGAAATGCTTGCCACATTTTGCTGCATTGGGGGGGGGTGCAGACCTTACTAGTGTGAGGAGGACTGGCCGCATTTTTTTGGTCACGGGAATACTTGCTTTATAAGTCTTGAGCGCTGCAACGTTGCTACGGGCGTAAACAATAACTTTTCGATTTGAAACCTAGCACTGACACGAAAAAAAGAGAGCTCTCTAGCTGTAAGGTTGGGCAAATGACAGGTGAGAGATGCAGGATTTTTGCGCCGCAACGCCTGTAGTGGGGCCCCCTAGCTTTCAGGTTCTATCATTTGGAAGTGAGTGTCCAGGGTTTTAAGTCTTAATGCTGCAGCGCCCAAAATGAAGTGAACAGAGCCTCCAGCTGTCAGGTTCAATCGATGGATCACGGTTCTAAGTGGACATTTGCACCATTCAGCGAATGAACCTCACAATCTAAGAGCTCTACGCACCTTACTACAACGCACCCAAGCGCAGCAGATGTAGGTGATGCCGATTCTTACTCTGTTGATTAACATTTACAGCCCTTCCAGTTTAATACGTACACTAATTGTAAGCCTACACGACCCCCGTGCACTTTTTTTGGCCTTGCTTCTTGGCCTTGATGCGCCTTGTTTTCGGGATTCTTGATATGTTAATGGCCTTGTTTGGGCTTGTCTACTGGCCTTGTTCGGCCTACTCTTTTGACCTCGTATTTTGGCCTTAAATAAAGCCTTGATGTGCCTGTTTGGCCCAGCTCTGGCCCACTTTATGGGCCTTGTTTGGCCTGGCAGTGGCCTTCACAGGTCAACATCAACATCCACAAACGCCATGCTCACCTGGTCTTGGGCATCGCAATGTGGATGCGGTTCAGGACATCTCCGATGCGTTTGCCAGCCACCTTCATCTCCACGCGGAAGTTGAGCAGCCGCTCGCAGGCAATCTGCACACGCAACAAAAAGAGTGTGTTGTGTTTGTGTGCACAGCTCAACAGGCGCGAACGTTTGGGTCGCTCATTGTGTATGAGCGTGACGGTGTGTGAGTGTTGGCTTGGACGAAGAAGCAGCTCCTCGCGCTCTCTTGCATCACGATTCACCAGGTTGCGTCTAAATTCAAAAATAACAGGAAACACCAGAACCAGGTCTTGCCCAAAGCCTGCAATAAGACCGGTCACAGAACTAGGGCGGTGAACTCACAAGCGTGCTTTTGCCTTTGTTGTTTATCACAAGCGCATTTTACGTACAAACACACAAGTGAATTTGCAGTCATTGCGCTGCCGCCCCACAGGTCAGAAGAACCAAGCGCTTTGATGCCACTTGCATTCCTGATCAGCACGCACCCTTCCTATGCTGACAGAATCGACTCTATGCAGCAGTTGTCGGTTTCCATGCAGCAAGCGTAAATGTCTGGCGTTCCTGGAATCCTTCCATAAACTCATGCTGTGAAACCTTAACTATGAGTGCACACTGTGCACGCCACTCACGTTCTTAGCCAGCATGATGCCCTCCTCGTTCAAGGTGCTCATCTTCAGCAGCACCTGCTCTCCCTCTGACTCCTCCTGCAGATGATGATGATGGTGAAGATGATGATGATGTGCGCGTATAAAGACAACGAAAGAGTCATTTTGGCCTTCATCTACTAAAGTGAAGCAAGGCTACAAACACAGGTAAGCAGTCACATGCCAAGACCCTGAAGGAAGCCAAGCCGGCGAGCAGTCACATGCCAAGGTTCTGAATGCCGCCAAGCAAGCAAGCAGTCACATGCCACAGACCCTGAGTGATGCCAAGCAGGCGAGCAATCACATGCCATGACTCTGAACGACGTCAAGCAAGCCAGCAGTCACATGCCACAGACCATTAATGAAGCCACAGACCCTGAATGATGCCAAGCAGGCGAGCAGTCACATGCCATGACTCTGAACGACGTCAAGGCAATCTGCTTCATTGAGGCTCTTGAGCTCGACACACAGCAGATTGCCTGGTCATCATCACCACTGAAAGTACGGTCTCCTGAGGATCATGCATCGAATGCATACTACCAAGCGTATGAGCTACAACTACTTTCATTGCACGTACCAATCATCAAATTCTCACAATCAGAGTAAAGGTTCAGTATACCCATGGCCAAGACTTTTTGTCCGGGCTTGTCAGGGCTGGGAAAAGAAGCTCAGCTTTGGGAACCATGCCTTGGCTGTACCTAGGTTACCAACGTGCGTGCATACACACACATGGAGCATACGTTCATAGGCGCACAAGTACACTTGAACAGAAAGGTGCGGACCAGTTTGCATGCCAAAACGCAAGCCCATGCTCTTTGTCATTGTCAAGGGTGCGACAATACAATCAGCATCCTCCCTGAAAGAGCTGGAGTGGGTTTGGCGAGACGTACACACACAGCGCAACATTAATGTGACTGGAACCAAACTTTGTTGCTGCTCTCAGCTTGGGCCAAAATCAAATCTGCCCAACACAGCACAAAAGGGTCTTAATCCATGAGCTTGGTAGCAAACACATGGACCAAATCCATTTCCTACCGGCGCTTGCTCTGCTCTAAACACAGGCACAAGGTGCTACATTGTTACAGCTCATAAGCACGCAAACACACACAGACACAGACACTCACACACACACACACACACAAATACACACCTGCCCTCCGGCCATTTCTGTATCCATTGGCAGCGCTGCGCCAGCACTGATGCGCTTGGCCTCCGCGACCATGCCCTCAATGGTAGCCTGCTCGGTGTCGCTGAGGTCGTCATACCTGCAGCATCATAAAACACAGTATGGAGAGGTCAAAAGAGGGAGCAGTTTGATGACCTGTTCAACGCTTTGCGTTGGTAACTGGCTTTCAGTGACTGTCAATGACTGGCTGCTCCCTGCCCTGTTGAAAGAGGTGAAAACAAGGGAATACTTGTTCCTTAATCATACTGGCTTCTATACCTGTGCAGCCAGCACGTGACAAGGCAGCATCCCTGTAGTGTCTGTGTGCGGTGCTGCTTAACAAAAAACACTCATGACGGAGCTGCAGTCTCCCTTGAAAAAATTACGGGCAAAAAAAGCAGGGATACAGACCGTGATTCATGTTGCAGACACACGCACACGCACAAACAGACACACGTCACACACGCCTGCACCACACATACATGTAAGAGCACACGCAGCCAATTGAGCACGTTTGAGTGTGTGACTCAAGTGACAACCCAGTTACACTACTACCACTGGAGCTCTCTGCGATTTGCAGCAAGCTTTGCAGCAGCAAGATCAACAGGGAATAGCAGCTAGCCGCCATGGCTTGGACTGTGTGGGGCTTTGTTGAAGCGGCACAGCTACAATATTCCCCCTCAAATCACATAGGTGCGCAAAGCCACAAACGCGCCGCACTCACTGGCGTACGTCGATCTTGTTGCAGATGATGAGGATGGGCTTGTTGGCAAACAGGGCTTTAATGGAGTGGAACAGTGCGGCCTGCTGGGCGATGGTGTACCCACACTCCTCACTGATGTCCACGATGTACACACACGCAGCGCGCAGGTGGGCTAGGGCCGTGACGGACTGCAAGCAGGGTGTCGTGGGACAATGGACTTGTCTGTTGAGGACCCACCACGTTCGTAAATTATTATGGTGTGGTTGAGGACCCACAACTTGTGCTCACTCTTTACTGTGGTGTGACACACGACCGCAGCGGAGATAGCTGTGTTGTTGTGAGAAGCACGGGCCTTTCAACACCGAGGCTTTGAACTCACTCTCCGCTGGTGTTGTTCCATAAGCATCATGCAGTTGTTCCGTGAGGCACCGCTCGTGAAAAGACAGCACGCTGCTCACGAGCAATCACACTGATCTGCAAGGTTGCTTTGCTCATTGTTGACGACATCTAGCAACTATTCTGAAGCATGCATGCATAGCTAGCTGAACTGAGGCACTCACAAAGGCTAAGGGCTAGTGCAGTACCTCTCGGAGGTGGCGGAAAGAAGGCTTTATTCCTGCACCTACTGAAGGCCTGACACTCAGTCCTGCTCCTTGAGGGCTACTACTTCACTCAAAAAGCACGAAAAGCGCACTTATGCTCTCACTGCTTGCACACGCTCACAAGTGCATGCACTCTTACGTGCATGCCAGAGTGCGCTCACACATGTACATACACACAACACATGCACAAGTACACACATACATACACAAGCGCACACATACACACACACACACTCAAATACCCAAACATACACAAACACACCTGCATCTCAATCGTGTTGCGCTCCTCTAAGGGCCTGTCCAGGATACCTGGCGTGTCGATGACCTGCCACCTCAGGTACTTGTAGTCCATGTGGCCCACGTACAGGGATTTGGTGGTGAAGGCGTACGGCTGCAGAGGCGTATGTTGTGTGTGTGGTGTGCCGCAAGGTTTTGCACAGCCTGCTTCTCTTGGTCTTGGCCAAACATGCACTACCATGTCCGCATTCAAATTCGCAGGGATACGTTAAGACACACACCATGCACAATTGGAGATGTGCGTGCATGCGCATGAAGTTGCGTTTTGTTTATGTGCGTGCAGATATACAACGTGCATGGGTTAAAGTGCATACGTGCTTTCTTTGTGTGCATTGTGTTTATGTGTGCATGTATGTGTGTGCACATGCAATGCATAAAGACACACAGGGTGTCCCTGCACCCTCGCCTCCCTCCCACCTGCACATCCACATCAGCCTTGGTCAGCTTGTTCATCATGGATGACTTGCCCACGTTGGGGTAGCCACAGAGCAGCACACTACGTGTGTTGGGGTCAATGGAAGGAAGACGGCCCATATGCTGGCGGACCTGCTCCAAGTAGGCTAGACTGGGTCCCTGGCGCTTCATAAGGGTGCACATGCGACCCTGCAGAGGTTTTTATGGGTGCATGCATACGTTATTGTGTGTGTGGGGGTAAGGGGGGGGTGTTGCGCGTGTTGTGTGTGTTGTGTGTGCATGTGTGTATGCTTGTGTGCGCACAAGCAAGTGCATCGCAGTGTGATTTTCTGAGATGTTCGTGCACATGCGGGTTTGCATGTGCATGTGTGTGCTTGTGCGTCTGTCTGTTCGTGTGTGCGTGTTTATGTGTATGTGCGCATTTGCATGTGGGCGAGTAAGTAAGTGCAATGGCGTAAAAGAGCATGCTCTGAACATTTGGGGACGTACACGTGCAACATTCTATAAATCTGGAGTGAGAGGATGCATGCATGCTTTATGCTGTGTGTGTAGCACTGACCATAGCTGCTCGCTTGAGCTCTTTGCAGCGGTACAGCGAGTCTCCGTACTTGACCAGACGCACATAGTCTGCAGCGCAAGGGAAAAGAGGCGATAGATGGGCACTAGACCTGTCTGCTTGACCTAGAGATAGGGACATAGGGATAGAGACATAAGGCTGAATGCTTAAAGAGCTGGGTGCTGCGAGATTAATGCACGCAAGATGTGCGGAGAGAACAGAGCGCACTAACTCGCAGCACAAGCCTTCTTCCTAAAGAGAAATAGGCGCGCAAGATGTGGCATGCAACATCCAAGCAGTCTGCCCAAGACTGCAGGAGTCCTCCTCTCTCTCTGTGTTTGTCCAAGAGGCGGGCACAGCCTCCACAAAAACTAGGGTTGTGCTTAAAAAGCCCGCTTGCAACAAGGCGGCAAACCCACCCTGTGCGAGTTTGTCAATCAGGTTACGAGCCGTGTTCAGCTGGCCCAGCGCCAGCTTGTAGTGGTCCTTGTCGTACAGCACGTTGAGCAGGTCGGAGTAGAAGGGGTGGATGTCGTCGACTTTTGGGAAGTCGTCCAGGATGAGGGTGAGCTTTTCGTTCCAGCTCTGCGCCGTGAACTTGACCTTGCGCATGTAGAACTGACGGATGCGCTGAATGCTCCAGCCATTGTGAACGACCGTTGGTGTCTGCCGCTGGGTTTTGCTCAGCACGATGTCGATGAAGTCCTGTGTTGTTGTGTTGTTGTGTTGTTGCGTTACAGTCGTGAACTATGATCGCGTGCACAATTGCGACGGCAAGCACAATTGCGACACTTGCCTTGCTTGAGGGCACGGCCCGAATGGCCTTGAAATTATACTGCGGCATGGCACACACTTTATATTAAAAATGTAAGGTCCGGGCAAACAAAGTAGGGTTGTGCAAACAAATTTACATATGCATATCTACATAACATAAAACGAGTTTTATCTAATTTACACGAATGGATTGAGTAAAAATGCCTCTCCAGAATGGCCACTGAGCACTTAAAACCAGCAGCCCAACACTTGACAACCCGTTCACCACTTGACAACCCGTTCACCAAGTTTCATGCCGCAATTGCTGAGCTACAGACCCACGTACGTGATACAGACACATACATACACCCACACACTCACACACCCACCCACACCCACCCACACCCCCCCCACACACACACACTCGCACACACGCACAAACACACACACACGCACACACACACACGCACACACAAGAACACAAACACACACAAACAACGCACGCAACACACACTCACACAC
>Ga0307947_1003115_pt1 | contig 13388 bp, 16 predicted proteins | sample OrgLakmetagen232_FD_201840 | JGI IMG/M metagenome (GOLD analysis project Ga0307947, IMG submission 201840) | Saline water microbial communities from Organic Lake, Antarctica - #232 | ecosystem: Environmental > Aquatic > Non-marine Saline and Alkaline > Saline | place: Antarctica: Organic Lake...
GGTGTGGGTGTGGGTGTGGGTGTGGGTGGGTGTGGGTGTGGGTGTGGGTGTGGGTGCAGCTTGCGGTGCGTGTGTATTTTGCTCTGTAATTGGGCCTTTTGATGTGTGTGTGTGAGTGTGTGTGTGTGTGTTTACAGATTCTATGCAGTGTTCGTAGCAGGAACATTGTCACAGCCAGTGCACGGTGAAGGCGTTCTGGCACATAGTGCACAGTGAAAAGACATAATAGTACACAGTGAAAAGACATAATAGTACACAGTGCAAAGACGTATATCTGGCCGTTGTATATCTGGCATATAGTGCACGGTGATGGCGTTCTGGCACATAGTGCACAGTGAAGAGACATAATAGTGCACAGTGAAAAGACATAATAGTACACAGTGAAAAGACATAATAGTGCACCGTGAAAAGACAATATAGTGCACAGTGAAAAGACAATATAGTGCACAGTGAAAAGACGTAATAGTACACAGTGAAAAGACATAATAGTACACCGTGAAAAGGCTTTCTATATCTGGCCGTTGTATATCTGGCATATAGTGCACGGTGATGGCGTTCTGGCACATAGTGCACAGTGAAAAGACATAGTAGTGCACAGTGAAAAGACATAATAGTGCACAGTGAAAAGACATAATAGTGCACAGTGAAAAGACATAATAGTGCACAGTGAAAAGACATAATAGTACACAGTGAAAAGACATAATAGTGCACAGTGAAAAGGCGTCCTATATCTGGCCGTTGTATATCTGGAATGTAGTGCACAGTGAAAAGGCGTCCTATATCTGGAATGTAGTGCACAGTGAAAAGGCGTCCTATATCTGGCATATAGTGCACAGTGAAAAGGCGTTGTATATCTGGCCGTTGTATATCTGGCATACAGTGCGCTTTGAATGCGTTCTATTTCTGGCCGTTGTATATCTGGCACATAGTGCACCGTGAAAAGGCGTTGTATATCTGGCCGTTGTATATCTGGCATATAGTGCACAGGGAAAAGGCTTTGTATATTTTGTACACATCATGGGTACATGATGGTTGTGTACAAAACGTGTGCTATTTAATAGGTCAGCTATTTGTGTGTGTGTATGTGTGTGATCTCAAGCCAGCTATTTGTGTGTGTGCATGTTTGTGTGCAAGAATTCAATCCAGCATACACACACACTCCCACAAGTGCGCGCACACTCACATACACACACACACTCCCACAAGTGCACGCACACTCACATACACACACATAGGTGCCCAGGATCGTGCCTCTGCTGCTGGCGTGCTGAAACGTAAAATATACACACACACTCACATACATACACACACATAGGTGCCCAGGATCGTGCCTCTGCTGCTGGTGTGCTAGAAAGTCTTCTGTTTTACATACACACACACTCACATACATACACACACATAGGTGCCCAGGACCGTGCCTCTGCTGCTGGCGTGCTAAAACGTCTTCTGTTCTAAAATACACACACACACTCACATACATACACAAACATAGGTGCCCAGGATCGTGCCTCTGCTGCTGGCGTGCTGAAACGTCTTCTGTTTTACATACACACACACTCACATACATACACACACATAGGTGCCCAGGATCGTGCCTCTGCTGCTGGCGTGCTAAAAAGTCTTCTGTTTTACATACACACACACTCACATACATACACACACATAGGTGCCCAGGATCGTGCCTCTGCTGCTGGCGTGCTGAAACGTCTTCTGTTTTACATACACACACACACTCACATACATACACACACATAGGTGCCCAGGATCGTGCCTCTGCTGCTGGCGTGCTGAAACGTCTTCTGTTTTTGGGGGTGTCCATTGGAGCGGCCCTTGGGGTCACACTCGCGTGCTCACAAACTCAAGTGGCATCACTGTTTAGCAAGGACCCCCTGGTCATGCAGCAGGTGTGTGTGTGTGTGCGTGTGTGTGTGTGTGTGCTTTTGTGTGTGTCAGTGTGTGTATGTGTGTGCTTTTGTGTGTGTGTGCTTTGTGTGTGTGTGTGCGTGTGTGTGTGCGTGTGTGTGTATGTGTGTCTGTGCTTTTGTGTGTGTGTGGTGTGTGCGTGTGTGTGTATGTGTGTCTGTGCTTTTGTGTGTGTGTGTCAGTGCGCACACACACAGGCACATGAGCAGACACGCGTGCTCACAAACTCAAGTGGCATCACTGTTTAGCAAGGACCCCCTGTTCATGCAGCAGGTGTGTGTGTGTGCTTTTGTGTGTGCGTCAGTGCGCACACACACACACACACACACACACACACATGTGCACACACACATACGCAGAGGTACGCACGTGCACACACACATACGCAGAGGTACACACGTGCACACATACATTGGCAGAGGTACGTGCACGAGCACTTACACACACGCACACATGCACACGCACACACACACGCACACACACGCACATGTGCACACACTGCAGGTCATGCTGACACTGCCCCTTGTGTGTGTGCTGTTTCCTTTGGATGCGGCTGCCTCTATCCTGGATGGCTCTCTGCTGGCCGCAAAACAAACAGACTACATGTCGTATGTACAAGTAAGTGTGTGTAAGTGTGTGTGTAAGTGTGTGTGTACGTGTGTGTGCGTGCGTACGTCTGCGTATGTGTGTGTGCCGTACTGCAGCATGCTTGCCACAATCTACATGTCGTATGTACAAGTAAGTGTGTGCGTGCGTACGTCTGCGTATGTGTGTGTGCCGTACTGCAGCATGCTTGCCACAATCTGCGTGTGTGTGTGTGCGTGTGTGTGTGCGTGTGTGTGTGCGTGTGTGTGCGTGCGTGTGAGTGTACGATAGTGTGAGTCTATGTGTTTGTGATCTTTTCAGAACCAGCGGGTTGCGTGTGTTCATTTGCTAGCAGTCTGTAATTTGTGGTGTTTCAAGTCAAGCCTGTGGTACAGCGCATCTGTGGAAAAACATAATTGTATTTGTGGTGTTATCATTTGCGGTATTATCAACTGAATTTGTGGTGTTGGAGTGTCTGGGCATTCATCCAATGTCTGTGCACGACACACACACACACACACACACACACATACACACACACACACTCACACTCACACACACACTCACACACACACACACGCACGCACGCACGCACGCATGCATGCACGCAAGCACGCACGCACGCACGCAAGCACGCACGTATGCACACACACACACTCACACACACATGCACTTACACACACGCACACGCACACGCACACACGCATACACACACACGCAGATTGTGGCAAGCATGCTGCAGTACGACACACAGGTGTACCTGTCCAGTCTTGACCTTACGCACACAGAGACACACAGACAGACACACAGACACAGATGTACGTGCACAAACACACATACGCACACATACGAACGTATACATACACACACACAGATTGTGGCAAGCATGCTGCAGTACGGCACACTGGTGTACCTGTCCAGTCATGACCTCGTCTCCAACCTCAGCATCTGGGCGGTCCTCAAATTGCTATCCCTGTTCAGATGTGCTGGAGGTATGAAGCGTGTGTTGTTAATTTGATGAGCGTTGATGAGTGATGAGCGATGAGTTATCATGCGTAGTGCTGCAACCAGAAAGAGCGTAGATTAATGATTAGTAGGGTTGGCCAGAACCATATATATACGGTGTATATACGGTGTTTTTGACAGGGAGATCATCAAATATACGGTCATATACGGTGTAAATATACGGTTCTGGCCAACCCTAGCAATTAGCGATGAGCGTTGATGAGCGATGAGCCATGAGCGATTTTTCGTAGTGCTGCAACTAGAAGGAGTGGGCGGTCCTCAAATTGCTGTCCCTGTTCAGATGTGCTGGAGGTTTTTGAAGCGTGAGTTGCTCATCATTATGCGTAGTGCTGCAACTAGAAAGAGCGAGTGGTTTCAGAAAATGAGTGTTGACCACCACCTTGCGCACAAACCACAAACCACAAACCACATGCATCTCTGCTCGCACAGGCGTGCTTCGTGACAAGTTCAGCAGACACAGCACATGCACGTTTCAAAAAACCCGTGTTCACCACCACCTTGCACACAAACCACAAACCACATGCATCTCTGCTCGCACAGGCGTGCTTCGTGACTGGTTCAGCAAACACAGCGCATGCACGTTTCCAAAAACGGGTGTTCACCACCACCTTGCACACAAATCACAAATCACAAACCACAAACCACATGCAATCTCTGCTCGCACAGGCGTGCTTCGTGACAAGTTCAGCAAACACAGCGCATGCACGTTTCCAAAAACGGGTGTCCACCACCACCTTGCACACAAATCACAAATCACAAACCACATGCATCTCTGCTCGCACAGGCGTCTACCGTGACTGGTTCAGCAAACACAGCGCGTACACCAATCAAGGAGTAATGTCCACAATTCCAACGCGGGCAGAAGAGGATGCAGTGCAGGTATGAATTTTTCGTTGGTACATAGCTTTGGTTACTATTGGACATTTCGTGAGTATATAACACTAAATAATATTGGACTTTTCGTGGTTATATATCTTTGGATAATATTGGACTTTTCGTGGGTAAATAGTTTTGGTAGGAGTGGGAAGTTGGGAGGTATGACTGTGTAGGAGTGGGAAGTTGGGAGGAATAACTTTTGCAAGGATTGGACAGTTGGAGGTGTGACAACAGAAAGGAGAAGACTGTATGACTACAGGCAGGAGAAGACAGACAGGAGACAGGCAGGAGACAGACAGGAGAAGACAGACAGGAGAAGACTGTATGACTACAGGCAGGAGAAGACAGACAGGAGACAGACAGGAGAAGATAGACAGGAGAAGACTGTATGACTACAGAAAGGAGAAGACTGTGACTACAGACATGTATGACAACAGGCAGGAGAAGGCAGGACAGGGGTATAGCTTTAGTTAGGAGTGGGAAGGTTGAAGGTGCTTAGTAGTAGGGGACAGTTGGAAGTGTCGAGGTACGTATCTGTACATGCCAGCCAATGCGTGGGCTTGCTAATGGGGTGTGTGTGTGTGTCCTCCAATGTGTTTCTCAACAAAAAGGGAGACCTAGAAAAGCATCTACCCCCATCAGTGAATGCGTTGGCTTGCTAATGGTGTGTGTGTGTGTGTGTCCTCCGGTATGTACCTCAACAAAAAGGGAGGCCAAGAAAAGCATCGACCCAATATCGTACATACACCGTATATAAATGGTTCTGGCAGGCCCTATGTGTTATTTCTCCTATATGTACCTCAACAAGAAGGTACTACTAAACTCTGGGCTATAGGTATGAGTGGGTATTAGGTATGAATGAGTGGGCTTTAAGTACGAGTGAGTGGGCTTAGGAACGAGTGGGCTTTAGGTACGAGTGAGTGGGATTTAGGTACGAGTGGGCTATAGGCATGAGTGAGTGGGCTTTAGGTACGAGTGGGATTTAGGTACGAGTGAGTGGGCTTTAGGTACGAGTGAGTGGGATTTAGGTATGAGGTATGAGTGAGTGGGCTTTAGGTACGAGTGAGTGGGCTTTAGGTATGAGTGAGTGGGATTTAGGTATGAGTGAGTGGGCTTTAGGTACGAGTGGGATTTAGGTAGTGAGTGGGTTTAGGTACGAGTGGGCTTTAGGTAAAAGTGAGTGGGCTTTAGGTATGAGTGAGTGGGCTTTAGGTACGAGTTGGCTTTAGGTATGAGTGAGTGGGCTTTAGGTACGAGTGAGTGAACTTTAGGTACGAATGGGCTTTAGGTAGTGAGTGGCCGCTGGGAGGTATTGTGACTGCCGGCAGGAATAGGCAGCTGGAAGGTAAAACTGAAAGTTGAAGTGCACAATCTGAGGGTTGTGTTGGTTGGCTATCTTTTCAACGTGAATCTCCATGTCGGCGTGAACAGTCTCCAGGTCAGGAATGTTCAGCAAGGACTGGCTGATGTGTTGGTTGGCTATCTTTTCAACGTGAATCTCCATGTCGGCGTGAACAATCTCCAGGTCAGGAATGTTCAGCAAGGACTGGCTGATGTGTTGGTTGGCTATCTTTTCAACGTGAATCTCCATGTCGGCGTGAACAGTCTCCAGGTCAGGAATGTTCAGCAAGGACTGGCTGATGTGCTGGTTGGCTTTCTTTTCAACGTAAATCTCCATGTCGGCGTGAACAATCTCCAGGTCAGGAATGTTCAGCAAGGACTGGCTGATGTGGTGGTTGGCTATCTTTTCAACGTGAATCTCCATGTCGGCGTGAACAGTCTCCAGGTCAGGAATGTTCAGCAAGGACTGGCTGATGTGTTGGTTGGCTATCTTTTCAACGTGAATATCCATGTCGGCGTGAACAGTCTCCAGGTCAGGAATGTTCAGCAAGGACTGGCTGATGAGGTGCGCGATGTTCAATGGACGGATCCGGCCACCCTCTTCCTGCCGTCCTGATCATTACTACAGCTTTCGTGCAGGTCAAAACTTACTCGACAATGAATTTCGTTCAATCTAATTTATCTCATTTAAGATAAGACCCCTAATCCTTCGCCAGGGACTAATGATGACGACGTTGCCTCAGTTGTAGGAAGGCCATACTAAATTTTCCCCCACTCCGCGCGGGGTCCAGGCCCTTCCTTCAGGTGTCCGCGCAGAGGGCCTGTGGAGGGACTGTTTTTTTAAAGCATTGTTGAGTATGGACTGGGAGATTGGCGTGCCCTTGCCCAAACCTGTGGCCCAAATGTGTGGCCCAAATGTGTGGCCCAAATTTATGGCCCAAATGCGTGGCCCAAATGTATGGCCCAAATGTGTGGCCCAAATGTGTGGCCCAAATGTGTGGCCCAAATGTGTGGCCCAAATGTGTGGCCCAAATGTGTGGCACAAATGTGTGGCACAAATGTGTGGCCCAAATGTGTGGCCCAAATGTGTGGCCCAAATGTATGGCCCAAATGTGTGGCCCAAATGTGTGGCCCAAATGTATGGCCCAAATGTGTGGCCCAAATGTGTGGCCCAAATGTGTGGCCCAAATGTGTGGCCCTAATGTGTGGCCCAAATGTGCGGCCCAAATGTATGGCCCTAATGTGTGGCCCAAATGTGTGGGCGATTGGTGTGCCCTTGCCCAACTGTGTGGGTGTTGCCAACAACCTGCTTGTTCCGTGCAAACTTTCCAAAATGTTGTTGTTACCAAGGTCGTGCAGAGAGATTCGGGACCGGCCATTTACACATCGACTCACACACGCGTGCTGTACAGGCTTTCAGTGATGACGTGGCTTCCAAGGTTGCAGAGAGAATCAGGACCGGCCAGTTTGATGCGCGTGGCGCTGTTGCTGCGGGGGGTGTGGTTGCTAGTGCTGCTGCTGCCGCTTCAGCTGCCGGAGCTAGAGAAGCGGCTGATGTAGATGCTGGTGCTGGTGCTGGTGCTGGTGCTGGTGCTGGTGCTGGTACTGCTGGTGCTTGTGCTGATGCTGGTGCTTATGCTGGTGCTGATGCTGATGTTTTAAGCAATGGTGGTTGGATTGCCAGCAGCAGAACCCTCAACGCAGCCAATAATGTAGATGTGGGTGGCAGTAGTAATAGCAGGAAGGAGGGGGGAAGAGCTCATAGCAATGGGAGTGACCTGCTTGGCAACAGCAGCAGCAGCAACAGCGGTGGCGGTGACAGGAGCAGTAGAAGTGGTGGTGATGATGCCAGCTGCAGCACAGCAGTGCCAAGCAGCAGGAGAAGCAGCGTTGGTGCCGGTGCGAGCGAGGAGAATGGTGTGTTTTACGTCAATGGGAGGGATGTGCCCAACAGCAGCGGCAGCAGCAGCAGCGGCAACAGCGGCGGCAACAGCAGTGACGATACCAGCACTGGCCCAGCAACGTTGCCCAGCAGCAGCAGCAGCAGCGGCGGCGGCGATACCAGTTTAGGAGGTAGCAAGAATGGCGGCAGGAACGGCAGCAGTAGTAGTGGTCATGTGCGCAATGGGAATGAGAGTGGCAGGAACGGCAGCAGCAGCAGCAGCAGCAGCAGTAGCGGTGGTGGTGGTGACATTGCCAGCAGCAGCGGCAGTACAAGTGGCGGCAGTAGCGGTAATGGAAGTAGTGACGTCGGCAATTGTTATGTCAGTGGTGGTGGTGGTGGGGTGCATGCAAATGGTGTGAGCATGGGGGGGGGTGAGAGAAGTACCAAAGCTGGTGTGCCTGTGGAGTCTTTGTTGAGATCGCAAGGCAGTGTGGAGTAGTAGGTGCACACACGTACTTAGCTTTTTTGTTGTAAAGGTCGCTAGGCAGTGTGGAGTAGTAGATGCACACACGTACTTGACCCTTCTGTTGTGAAGGTCGCAAGGCAACTTGGATTAGTAGACGCACGTGCGCATACACACACACATACACACACTCACACACACATGTGTACTTAACCTTTTGTCGTGAAGGTCGCTAGGCATTGTGGAGTAGTAGATGCACACATGTGCTTTACCCTCTATCGGGAAGATTGCAGGGTAGTGCAGGGTAGTAGATATATGCACTGTTGTATCAGAGAGAAAGAGTGAGAGTGATACATATTTTTAGGCCTGTGTGTGTGCGTGCGTGTGTGCAATATTTAGGTGGCACTGTCGTAACAGAAAAAGAGTTTTGAGTGCTCCACATTGTGCACTGTGTTTAAAGGATTGAGAGAGTGGTCGCAGGAAGTATTTCAGCAGGGGTGCGTGCCGAGTTTTGGTGCTGCAAGCTGGTGTTGAGTGACATCTTGCATGTCGTAGGAAGAGAGCTAGCTTCCCTTACCTTTTTTAAATTTTTCAAGGTCTGGCTAGTGTGAGCATTGTTTTGCACGGTTTTTTTTTTTGCCAGGGTCATTCCAACCCTTGCCAGTGCTGACCTCTCACTATTGCTCATCTGCAGCGAGCCTTTCCTTTCACGCTCTGTTGGCGTGAATTATTACGTCTCATGCGCAAAGCTGTACAAAGTGTCTGCTGTTCTTCGGCACAGCAGCCCTTCTGATGTGTGTGTTCCCTGGCACTTGTATGTGTATGTGTGTATGTGTGTGTGTTGTGTACGCAGAACATTGCCCATTTGACAGACGTGCTGAGATGGCATGTGTGGTTACATGGCATGTGTGGTTACATGGCATGTGTGGTTATATGGATGAGCACGCTGAGTTTATTTCAGGGAATGAGTAGGAGAGTGAATGCGTGGCAGCAATTATTCTGAAAGGAAGAGGACTTCCTGACTTCTGTATGACCAGGACGTGACTTCTGTTATAATATTTAATGAGGAGACTATTGTACGGTGTTTTTTTGCCAGTAAGTGATGCTGCCAGTACAGCAAGTAATTCATGCTGCACCTGCTGCATAATGACTTTTTCTCCTCTTTTGGGATATTCCTGCGCTCAATCGTCAAGCTGCTGCGGTTGCAAGCTCTTAGGAAAGCCCTCCTTTTTTACCAAGTTACTAGTTGCAAAATTGCAAGACTGTTGTTGTGTGGTTGCACCTCAAATTTTTGTGACCAAACTTTGTTGCTTATCCATGCACAGTATTATGGTTTGGCATGAGCCTGCCGATGATCGCATCACGACTGTCTCCAATTTTGCAGCTTTGTTGCGTTTTAACGTTTCATATTGTGTTTTAAACGGAGCTTGTGCTGTGTCATGTCAATTGGCCAATCAACTGCAGGTAAAAGATTGACAAAGTAGGCGCAAAGCAAAGAAAAGAAAAAAAAAGACTCCGCCGGTAGTGATTACACAGCCAGCATGATTAAGGGAGGGGGTTACTTAGGTGCCCTTAGTAGGCAGCAATAAACACCCTCAACAAAAAACAATTCGCTTGCAGTGAAAACCACTCCCCACATTAATTAAGGAAAAGGAGCCAATTTGGTGCCGTAAAACTCCTCCGCCAAAAAGAAATAAGAAAGAGATTAATGGAGATCAGGAGGTTTGCAGGCTGGACCTGGCTGAAGCCTGATTCCTGATGAGAGTTATTATCGGTAATGGCACAGGAAAGTGTGCGTCTGGTATGGACCAGCAGTTTAGCAGTTGCTAGGACGTACATGAAGCTTGGAAGCAAGTTTCATAGCTCTTTGAGAGCCAAGACCCAGCTCCTTAAAAGGCTCCAGTGTGTGATTGTGTTGTAGATGGTGCCACTCACTCCCAAAAGAATACGGGAAAGGGTTTATGCATGAGGGGGTCACGACAAAGAGGGTTCGTCAGCCAGCCAGCTGATCGGCTGCTGAGTGGTCTCGGCCAGCCACAAATTAATCCATATATAACCTCAGATATGAAGAAGGGTGTTAAGGTTTTTGTTATGCAGAGCTAAGCACAATAGTTTACAAAACAGAGGGTAACCGCAGTCATTAGGATTAGAATGGTGGGCGTATTTGCTGGGCTCAGCCAGCAACATAGGAAATATAAGATGTATTGGAACAGGTTTCAGCCAGTGGAAAGTTGTTATGATTACAATGTTTGCAAAATTGTAAAAAAAGCGCTGGCTTAGCAACTTCTTGTCTCAGCTAGCGTAAACAAATTGGTGCAAAGGTGAAGGCTACAAGGTCAGGCGTGCTCACTAAACCCAGCAACGATTAAATAGCTTTAGCAAGCCGAGCTGTGACCTTTAAGACCATCGAAGACACAGGAGCTAGCGTGTTCAAACAAAGCACTTGACCCAGACGGCCTAACTGTGTGGAAAGAGAAGAGAAGATGAAGAACGCAGCCAGTTAAAACACCACCAGCATGGATTGTAAAAAGGTCATGTTATTAATGTTATGTACCAGTACAGGGCATGTTGTGTTGTGTTGTTTCATGTTCTGTACTAGTACAGGGCATGTTGTGTTGTTTCATATTCTGTACTGGTCATGTTATTATCTGAGCTAGTCATATGTACTAGTCATATGCTATTACCTGTGTTAGTCATGTTATGTTGTTTCGTGTTCTGTACTACCCAACGGATGCAAAGCCACACAACATCCCACCTCGGAGAGTAAAGAGAGGAAGGGCTTTAAGTTGAGGAGATCAGATGGTTGGGATGCAGCAAGGGGCTGCAAACCACCAGGAGTATTGCTCAGAAAGTTTGGCAACTGTTTTTGATGTCTCATCTAATCTGTATGGTTTTTGTTGCGCGAGATTTTGGGAGGAAACCTGTTTTTACAAAACATTGTATGCAGTGAGATTTGTGTGAGATCTATGCTGGAGATCGACAGTGTTCAGGCCTGATTCTCTTTTCAGCTCTTTTGTACTCTGTCTGTGCTGTTAAAAAGTGTTTCCTCAGCTCACAAACTCAATGGTCTTGGCAAAATAAAAGAGCATGCACCTCGTTCTGAACATGTTCATCTTCACCAGGGCATAGGTCACATACGCAAGAACCACCTTCAAGCCACGCTGCTGCCTTAACTTTCAAAGTATGCGCACGCAAGCGGAATCTACTTATATTGCGCATAACATGTATGAACAGATCAAGATGGAGATACCGTGGTACATTAATTGGCAAACGCTCATTTCTAGCAAAAGGGATGGAAAACCAAGAATGATAGGTGGCCAGTATGTTGTTGTGCGTGTTGGGGTCCACCAACTCAGCTTCTCTCCAAACACCTCTCATCCTATGCTTCAAATCTGCAGTAAACTCTTGCATGGTAATAGCATGCCCAGTTTGAACATGTAACACTGTTAAATGATTACAGAGAGGAGGTGTCTCTCTGTGCTCAATGTCATTGATGGCTTGCTCTCCGTGCTCTGGTGCGTATAATGCCTGTGCAGCTGCTTATGGCATGTCCAAATTAAAGCCTGCTTAACGCCTTCCTTGCGTGCTATGCTGCATGTAGCATATGTGGTGAAGCAGACCACAATGCACGCACGCATGACCGTGTCCTTAAGCAGCGAGCAGCAACTGCACAGCAACTGGAGGTCCCACCTACTGCACGAGTGGAAGCAGGCGGGCGTGCCTCGTATGCCTGCACAATCTGTGGCGCGCAAGGCCACAACGCTCACACGCACCATCGTCAAGCAGCAGCAGCAGAACCAGCCGAGCCTGCTACGCGGAGGCAGCAAACATGTGGCACATGTGGGCAACGTGGCCACAATGTACGCACACATCACCAGCACGTAGCAGCAGAACCAGCAGCAGCAGAACCAGCTGAGCCTATTACGCGGAGGCAGCAAACATGTGGCACATGTGGGCAACGTGGCCACAATGTACGCACACATCACCAGTACGTAGCAGCAGAAGCAGAAGCAGCAGAGGGTGGGAGGGAGAAGAATATAGAGGACTTAGAGCGGGAACAAGCAGTGAAAGGGAGACGTGGCAAACGTCCTCAATTCGCCAACTTTACAGCGTTGCTTGCAACGCTTCCCCCACTTGTCTCGATAAGCAAGACCCATTCCATCGAAAGCCTAAATGATCTAACTTAGATGGTGCCACCCACTCCCAAAAGAATGATGTGGGGAGCAAGTAAGGCTGCTTGAATATTGGTGCAGGATTTTTGTTTGGTGTTCCTTTGCTTTGCTCAGCAGTTCTTTGGATTTCAGGGTTATAAAAAGGTTATAAAAAGGAAGTCAAGCTAGTGTTTTAATTGGCTGGGATCAGCCGACAAAAAGCAAACGTAGAAACTGGTTTCAGTAAAGGCAAGGTAATTAGATTAGCATTGGATAATTACTACAGCCAAGGTAATCAGAATTAAAATGGATTATTTACTACAGCCAGGAAACGTGATTGTGAGGTAAATGTGGTGGTAAAGCCCTCTAAGCGCCGTCAGACACCACGATACAGCAGCCCTCTTAGCGCCGTCAGACACGCCTCTATGCCTTCTAAGCGCCGTCAGACACCACGATACAGCAGCCCTCTAAGCGCCGTCAGACACGCTTCTATGCCTTCTAAGCGCCGTCAGACACCACGATACAGCAGCCCTCTAAGCGCCATCAGACACCACGATACAGCAGCCCTCTTAGCGCCGTCAGACACGCCTCTATGCCTTCTAAGCGCCGTCAGACACCATGATAAAGCAGCCCTCTGAGCGCCGCCAGACACGCCTCTATGCCTTCTAAGCGCCGTCAGACACCATCATACAGCAGCCCTCTAAGCGCCGTCAGACACCACGATACAGCAGCCCTCTTAGCGCCGTCAGACACGCCTCTATGCCTTCTAAGCGCCGTCAGACACCACGATACAGCAGCCCTCTAAGCGCCGTCAGACACCATGATACAGCAGCCCTCTTAGCGCCGTCAGACACGCCTCTATGCCTTCTAAGCGCCGTCAGACACCACGATACAGCAGCCTTTAAGTGCCGTCAGACATTACGATACAGCAGCCCTTTAAGCGCCGTCAGACACCGCGATACAGCAGCCCTCTTAGCGCCGTCAGACACGCCTCTATGCCTTCTAAGCGCCATCAGACACTACGATACAGCAGCCCTCTTAGCGCCGTCAAACACCACGATACAGCAGCCCTCTTAGCGCCGTCAGACACCACGATACAGCAGCCCTCTTAGTGCCATCAGACACGCCTCTATGCCTT
>Ga0307947_1003118_pt1 | contig 13383 bp, 13 predicted proteins | sample OrgLakmetagen232_FD_201840 | JGI IMG/M metagenome (GOLD analysis project Ga0307947, IMG submission 201840) | Saline water microbial communities from Organic Lake, Antarctica - #232 | ecosystem: Environmental > Aquatic > Non-marine Saline and Alkaline > Saline | place: Antarctica: Organic Lake...
AGACAGAGACAGAGGGAGACAGACAGACAGACAGACAGACAGACAGACAGACAGACAGACAGACAGACAGACAGACAGACAGACAGACAGACAGACAGACAGACAAAGACAGACAGACAGACAGACAGACAGACAAAGACAGACAGACAGACAGACAGACAGACAGACAGACAGACAGACAGACAGACAGACAGAGAGAGAGAGAGAGAGAGAGAGAGAGAAAGGGAGAGAGAGAGAGAGAGGAAGGGGCATGCAGGTGGCCATGTAATATTATGCAATACCATGATGCTGCAAATTTTCTTGGCGGACAAGTTCGAGGCGTTCCTTAATGAAGCTTTTAATTTGTTACATTAGTGTGTTGAAAGAGGTTTATATTTGGGTGCTTGTAAGCAGTTTAACGTTTTATCTCCCCTTCTCAAGCCGTAGAAAAATCCCAGGGTTTTGGGTAGTAGGTATGGATTAGGTGTCAAAGCGGCTCCTCGCTCCGCTACAATAGTTCAAGGTGCAAGGTTTGCTAAGGTAAGGAAAGGTAAGGTTACATCACTATATGAGGCAAGTGCTAAGGTTTTGGCCTCTACGCAGCAATTTCACAGCTTAGGTGATACAAATATTCAAATTTGATTACCTGGCGCCTAATTCAACTGCTGTTATCGCAGGCAAAAGAGAAAAATTGCTGTTGATAATACCTTCGGTTTCTAGGCGTTTTATAATGTTAGAATAGCACATAGGCGCCTGTTCTTGAAGGAGCCTACTACCCTTCACACCATCCTAGTGGGAGTGGCTGAGTGGCACCATCTACAGCACTGACAATAAAACCTCTCAAGGACTTGGGTCTAGACCCTCGAAGATGTAAAAAGCTTGCTTCCAAGCTTCATATGCAATCTTTTGAACTTATGCTGCTTTCCGGTACCAAAGTGGGGAGTGGTTTCTAATGTGGCCACTGCCTGCTCAGTGTCTTCTTTTTCTTATTTCCATAGATGTTCATGGCTGTCGAGTGACAAGCAGAAACTAAGAATCTTAATATATTCCAAAAGGTACGCTACAATAAAACATCCTGAATTATAGAAAGCACACCCAAAATTAACGGAAATAGCAAGGTTAGATCGCTCCAACAGCCTCTCCTTGCTGCCAGTGCTAATGTTTAGGTCTCTAGAGATACAATACACAAAAGATGGCTTGAACAAAACCATGACAAATTAGAACATAGCACATTCTTCCGTCTACAGCAGTTTTTGGTACACAAACCTGATCAAGGGAAATCCCCAGCCACAACAATATCAAGATCACGGCTGCCCTTGTTCAGGGCAGATACAAGATTTGAATAAGGACCACGTCTTCACAGTCGTAGCCCTGCCGGTAAAAGTCATAGATATACAAACGTGCAATCTATCATCGCCGTTTTGCCTGCCACGCCTCCTTTTCAAATTCATTACCGCACATTAACATGCAATCCTCAAAAGTACAAAGGTGCAGGGTTAACCAGGACTGCTCATATCTGACGCATTACATGCCAGATATTAAGCAAAGCATCACCAATCGTAGAGCCATATGTGGTGTGCTCAAAGGATGTTGGCATCCCAAGTACACGGCAGTGCACAGCGAGTTACTGTACTCAAAAGGGAAAAGGACAGGGAACCGCCTTGCATACATTTATCCGTGCCCACACGACCGACTGCAAGAGCAAATACATTGCCACACTGCCTCGTCCCCATCAACATTCAACCTATTGTGTACAAGCATATGTAATCTTCATCTCTTGTTGGGCTCCAGCAAGACACGTATACACAGGTTCACACATATGCACTCTTTCTCACACGCACACACACACACATGCACACACACATACACACATGCACACACACACGTTATTACACATAGGTATTGTCATCTTGCAACAAAATGACAATTTTATTGGAAATTCAAGGACTCATCTCAGAGCTACCATGAATTGGGGTCGGCATCGCCATAACCCCGGCTTTCCCTAGCCCCGCTCCCACCCCCACCATCTCCCCTGACGCGGTCCATCAAAGACTCCCACCCTGTGTGTATGTGCGCGTGAATGCTTGTGTGTCTTGCAATGTCACACAGAAATGGGAATTCGTGCAAGACCCATGAACAAAGCACGAGCTACACGGGCAAACCACCATGGGAGGTTTGAAATTGACACAATCACAACAAAAGGATCAGACTTCAATGCTACCTTCCACTGCATGCAAGTTTTTGCACGTTGCCTGCGTATTGCTCTCACTACATGCGGAGTGATCTCACTGCCTGCAGAATGATCTAGCTTTTGCGCGTTGCCTGCGCATTGCATTGCTCTCACTACATGCAGAGTGATCTAACTGCCTGCAGAATGATCTCACTGCCTGTGTATTGAAATCACCGTGTAGTGACCTCTATCCTGTATTCCTTTGCTTTGAACTGCATGGCCACTCACCATATGTATATGGTGTAGACTTATCTTCCTACTACTTTATAACATTGAGCCGCATGCCCACCAGCCCCGTGCGAACATGACGTAGATTTTTTTTCTACTCCTACTTTGTAGCATTGAGCCACATGGTCACCCACCCGTGCAAACATGACGCATATCTAGGGTGGACCAGAACTGTATATATGCATGGTGTATATTACAGTATTTTTGGCAGGAAATCACCAAATATACAGTCATACACAGTGTATATATGCAGTTCTGGCCAACTCTACGTAGATCTCTTCTTCCTATTACTTTTTTATGTTGAGCTGCATGCTCACCCACTTGTGTGAACATGACCGAAGCTTCTCTTTTCTGCAGTAATCCTGTACGTAAAACCACGCTGTCACTTACCCGTGCGGACGTGCCCCAGCAAGCTCTCACCCAAACCAGCTTCACTTTCGCCACCGTGGCTGATCTGACGCGCTACATGCCTGAGGGGGCAGTGTGGGTGGCGGAGTCAATACCTCTGAATACCATGTGTCTGTTTACTTTGGCTGATCTACGTGCTACATGCCTGAGGGGGCAGTGTGGGTGGCGGAGTCAATACCTCTGATTACCACGTGTCTATTTACTTTGGCTGTTCTGACGCGCTACATGCCTGAGGGGGCAGTGTGGGTGGCGGAGGCAATACCTTTGAATACCACGTGTCTGTTTACTTTGGCTGATCTGCGTGCTACATGCTTAAGGGGGCTATTTTCAGTTGAAAAAACAACTACAGGATATGCATAGTATACACACGCACGCCCATACAACCGCAAGCACACTTGTTAATTTTCATTGTGGCGTCAGCAAAGGATTGAAGCAGGTTGCATTGCCACACATTATAAACATTTGGTACAGCAACAGTCAACTGCTGACAAGCCAAACTGTGGCAGCACTCTGAGCAAGGGAACAGGCACTGCAAACAGAAGCTGATGCAACAGCAATGGCAACAATGATAGATCAAGGCACAGTTAAGGAGTATAGTATGCATTTCAGCAGCATAGCCCTATGCAACCACAAACACATTTGTATGTGCAACACAAAACAAAGCCTTACACGTACACACACAAACACACAAACATGCACACGCACCAGACGTAGACGCGTCGTACAAGTACCACCAGAGCTGGACCCAGAGCCACCGAAAAAAGGCACCACAGGAAAACAAGAGGAGTGCTTATACCCCTGTGTGTGCATATATATGAGTATGAGTGTGTGCCCGTAAGTGCATGTGTGTGCGCATGAGCATGAGTGTGTGAGCATATGAAAAATAAGAGTGTGTGAGAGTGCATGCATGTGAGTGATAGAGAGTGTGTGTGACGGCCACGCATCTTCCCTCCCATTTTGCTATTGCCGCAGATGTAACAGCCTATGGTATTCAAGCTTGATGCCAGCAAGCAATTCAAACTTTGCGTTACACCACTCACTTGTGCACGTGCGCGATGGCCACGCATTTCCCCCCTCCCTGCAGCTGTCGCCCATCCGACAGCTTGATGCCTCCAGGTTTTGCCCCTAGCAGCTCATGGCCAGGGTCACACACCACCACACCGCCCTGAGTACACACAGCAACACAGTGAAAAGTGAGAGCTTGGTGCAAGCACGCCACCCTGGGTACAAAGAGTGGTGAGAACAGTGAAAGCAAACACAGCAGTGCCCCTACGAGCCTTCCAAACTGAGCCCCCAATGGCCTGTGACCAGGGTTGCACACACCGCCACACCACCCTGGGTACAAAGAGTGGCGAGGAAACTGAGAGCAAACAACACAGCAGTGCCTCCAAGAGCATTCCAAACTGAGCCCCTAATAGCCTGTGACCAGGGTTGCACACACCGCCACGCCACCCTAAGTACAAAGAGTGGCGAGGAAACTGATAGCAAACAACACAGCAGTGCCTCCAAGAGCATTCCAAACTGAGCCCCCAATAGCCTGTGATCAGGGTTGCACACACCGTCACACCGCCCTGAGCGCATTAATAGCAACACAATGGAAATGGAAATGAGTGGGAAAAAGTGAGGCGGTGTGCCGAGAAGTTCGGGGTGTTGGTCAGGTCACACCGCTCAGTGCCCTGGGGAGCAAAACAAATGGACCACAGCATCAAGGACAAGAGCAACAGCACGCTTAATGATCCTGCAAACAGGATCTAGCATGCACAGCCGTGTCTTTCAATAGCATGTTTCATGTGCAACGACGTAATGCGAACCACAACGCATGTTAAAGTAGTACAAAAGGGACGTCCCCTTTGCTTTTCACAAACCTTCCTAAATCCTCTACACCCAGCAGTCGGGCAGTTTGAAATCAGCAGGAGTGCAGGACTTATTTAAGCTCCCCCCACACATAAGGACAAAGCACGCGAGCACATGAACACAAACACCGGCACCTTTATATCTGGTGGAGGGGCGAAGACTTCTAAACTCAAAACCGCTTACACATTTTGTATTTCCTTGTGAAAAATACATCGCCACCTCACGATGCAGAAGAAATCAAGCACAAGAGATCCAGCGTTTGCGGTGCTGCAAAAGTCACATGCCTCATTTTATCGTACTTTTGTCCTTCATCTATGCCTCTCACCTGCCTTGTCAACGTTTTGGTAAATAGCTTCCAGCCTTGAGCATCTCACGTTGCAAACAGTGTAGAAACTGTTGAGACCATGCACATTTCCTTTTCGACCATTCCATCACCGTCTGGTGACACAAACAACATAGAGCTTGTATTTCCAGCTAGACTACATTAAAGGGGAGGCACCCAAAGCCGCAAGGCTTACACAACGCATTTTACGCAAGCACACGTGTACATTTCATGCAAAGACACATGAACTAGCTTGCCAAGGTCAGATGCTATAAATATGCACAATCAAAAACTTGAACACATGAACACACACACACGCGCACACACTCATTAACACACAACTGCGCAATCACGCACACAACCCACGCACAAACACTCACGTCTGGCTTCACAGCGTCTTTGGGGCTGGCAGGGGGAAGGGGGGATGTAAAGGTGCAGTTGGGGCCAGTAAAGGGCGGGGACTTCAAACCTTGTAGCCTCCGTCCAGCACCCCTGTTTGCCCCATCCTTAGTCCCGCACACGCACACGCCATACACCTGGCCACCTGTGTGTGAGAAGCCACAGGATAAAGTATTAGGAAGACTCAGAAGTGAGTGACATGAGGTGATGAACAGATGCAAGTCAAGTTAGTGAGGTGGTGTGGCATGTTTAGGTGAGGGCAGGGCTAACAGTGCTGCAGTGGAATAGTCGCAATTGGAACACGCGCTGTAGAGCAGCCTCTGTCCATGTGCAAATATGATGAAATAGTTAGATTTGCCTCTGGCTTTGGCTACACTTGCGCCAAAGAGCATCCTCTGTCCATGATACGAATACTGCAAGGAGTAAACCTGTCTAACAAAGTACACACTGTTGTGATTATCCATCGAAGGAAGTGTCCAGAAACACCCGCCCCTTTTCTCCTTGGTCAGTGCCTGTAGATGTTTCAAATCAGGGTTTGTAACTTATGCGCTGACCCTGACTTGCTGGGAGCGTGGAATAGAGGACAAGCCTGTGTTTTCGAGATTTGAATGGGAATGAACCAAGTCTGTGAATTAACTAGGATTGGACAAAGCTGTCTAAATAATTTAGCCATCACCGTACGTTTAGAGCTTACCATACCGCATCCATACATATTTATGCTACACATACAGGGCTGGCCAGAGCCGTCTATTTGCTCTGTACACAATCGTACTTTTGGAGCGTTCCATGCCAATTCTTAGGTACGTACACCTTTTGAACTCACACACTCACACACACACTCTCCTGACCGTCCTGCTTTAATGGGTGCAGCAACCCTTAGCAGGTCGTGGAAGCAACTGGAAAGCAAACATGTGAGGCTGTACAAACAGGCACATGCGGACGGAGTGGCTGACATGTGAGGCTGTGCAAGCAGGCAAGTGAGGCTGGGGTGGCAGACATGGCCAGGATCAAATGCAGGTACAGCGCAGACATCACATTCCTCCTCCGAGGAAGACAAGAGGCCTATACTGGCCACAACAATTTTTGTACATCGTCCGTCCGTATAATACGTAACACGTAATATGCAATAAGTGATACAAAGGAACCTGCTATTAGACAAGATTTTGGCCAATGACGTGAATTTGCTGAAGCGAGAATGGATGGTCACCACAAGAATCTTGACCAATGAGGTGAATTTGCTGAAGCGAGAATGGATGGTCACCACAAGAATCTTGACCAATGAGGTGAAATTTGGCCAATGAGGTGCATTTGCTGAAGCACATGGATGGTCACCACAAGAAGCAGACGGACAGCACCACAACTATACAGACGGACCAGCAAACACACAGACGGACCAGCACACACCACCGCAACTATACAGACGGACAGCACCACAACTATACACACAGAACGGAAATTCTGCAAACCCTCCTGATCCCCATTCATTTCCCCCCTATTTCATTTGATCTGGTGAAGAGGTTCTACAGCACCCTTCACTTTAGCAGCTCCGTTCCGTCAATTAATGTGGGAAGCGGTTCCGGCACCAGCGCATTTCTTCCCCTTTCCTTTTTCCCTTCTCTTCCCCAACACGCCTTTCCCCAACATGCCTCAAATAAATTTCCCTGTACCTGGAAACGTGAAGTCCTGCCTCAAGGTGCCCTCCTCACAAGAGAGCTCGGTACTAGGGCCACACCTGTGCGTGTGCAAAGGTGGTGTGCGAGTGTGCAGGTGTATGTGCTGAGTGTGTATGCTTGTGTATTTGTGCATGCACATTTGTATGTGTGAGGAGTTGAGGGTTGTACGCGCACACTTATCACAATTATGGAGTGTGACAAGAACCAATCCAGGCAGGGGTGGATTACAGGGCCAACAGAGAGTGCGTGCACCCACACCCGCAACATACACGCACACACCCACCCACATCCACACCCACACACCCATACACACCCACACCCACACCCACACCCACACCCACACCCACACCCACACCCACACCCACACCCACACCCACACCCACACCCACGCACACACCCACGCACACGCATGCGCACACACCCACACACACCCTCTCAAACACATGCACACACACATGCACACGCACACACCCACACAATCACGCAAACACACGCACACGCACACGCACTCACACACGCACACGCACACGCACACGCACATACATACACACACGCACACACACATACACGCAGTTACACACATAAAGTATAAACACACTCACTCAACGCGGCCGTCCTGATGTGTGATGAGCACCAAGCCATTCAGGCAGTGAATGGTGTCAGGGAGGCACACAGGGTCGATCTCGCAGCTGCTGCCGTCTGGAGGGCAGTCACATTTCTTCTCACACACAAAGTTACCTGTGGGAGCAGCGCATGTGATACAAGCTTGTGTGGACAGAGCGTGCGCACATTACAGCAAAAAGAGAAGTGTCCCACGTGCGTGCTGTTGTCGAGGGCTAGGGTTAACGCTGGCCCTTATTCTCAATCACGCTCCCCATTAGTGCCACACAGCACTCTCTATCAGTGCCGCGCAACACTCCCTATCAGTGCCACACAACACACTTTCTACCAGTGCCACACAACACTCTCTATCAGTGCCACACAACACTCTCTATCAGTGCCACACAACACTCTCTGTCAGTTCCACGCAACGCTCTCTATCAGTGCCACGCAACGCTTTCTATCAATGCCACGCAACACTATCAGTGCCACACAGCACTCTATCAGTGCCACACAGCACTTCCTATCAGTGCCACACAGCACTTCCTATCAGTGCCACGCAACACTCTATCAATGCCACGCAACACTCTATCAGTGCCACACAACACTCTATCAGTGCCACACAACACTCTATCAGTGCCACACAACACTCTCTATCAGTGCCACGCAACACTCTCAATCAGTGCCATGCCCATGAATTCTATCTCGTCTATATTTGTGTTCCTACATTTTGCAACAGATTAAATGCTTCTGAATCTCTGCCGTACATTTCCTGTCAAGCAAGGTCGTTACTTCGGCATACTTTTTGATCACAGTGATGATAATGCCAAGGCGTTTTGTGTTCCGTGTGTGTGTGTGTGTGTGTGTGTGTGTGTGTGTGTGTGTGTGTGAATATGTACATGCGCGTGCATGCACATGATCACACACACGGACAAACACACATACACACACGTTTGGGGCAGAACTAACACCCACCAGAGATGTCAGGGTATACGTGCTGCGACCCTGGAAGGCACTGATCTGTCACACACACGTTCTCCGAGCTGCTCTTCCGTCTTTGTGGCCTGCCTTGGGTATCCTGTGTGTGCGAGTGTGTGCGGGTGTGTGCATGTACATGTGTGTTAGTGTGTGAGTGCGTGTGTGTGTTAGTGTGTGTGCGTGCGTGTGTCAGTGTGTATGCGTGTGCGTGTGTGTGTTTGTTAGTGTGTGCGTGCTTGCTAGTATGTAAAATCGAAGGAATATGCAAGACATGAAGACCAAAGGAGAAGGTGCTCACATGTTTTAAGCCTATCAAACCTGCTCAATTACAAACAGAAAGACATACGCACATATTAACATACACACATCATACACACGCACACACACTCACGCACGCACCTCTGGGTCACATGTGAAGTCAGCACACACATGTGGGTCATAATTGCCGGTGGCATTGTTGCAGGCACTCCAGCAGGTGCCTGCATTTCTCAAGTGTACGTGTGTGCGTGTGTGAATGAGCAAATATGTGAGGGTGTTCGTGTGTGCGTGCGCGTGTGTGCATGTGTCTGTGCATCAGGACATGGCAGTACGTGTAGGGTTGCAAGAAAAAAGAGAGGAGATTATTCAAGCTAATGGACATGCCCTTGGCGCTTTCTGTGCCCACACAAACACACACAGATATATGTACAAAACTTTTAAGTTCCAAATCAAAACTTGAAGCAACCTCCTTACTAACATATGCCTTGGGCCATTACTGCCATATAACACTCCCAGTTTAAGCACAGGCGCAAACACACACACACAAACACACACACCTGGTGCGGTGGAGCCCTCTGTGTGCCGAGGCAGGGTGGAGCCAGGCACGCACTTGGAGGATGTAGAGTTGCTGGGAGCTGCCACGTCACATGTGGCCCCCAGCCAGTGAGGCTGGAAGTACACGTGAAGAGTGTATATTGACAATTGATATGATGATAAAAAGGCCTCAAAACAGTCATTTACCACCATCCTCGCCCCGGCAAAGAGCATAGCACACACTCGCACTCCTGCCTTCTGCCCCACAGCTGCCATCAGCTGCTCAACATATCCACACCTACATACACACTCACACTCACACTCGCGCATAAACGCTACAAACGCCGTCCATCTGCCCCACAGCTACTGCCGTCATTCACCACAGCTGGAACACTCACACATTTACTCACACTGGCATTGACACAAAAGACACGCGCATACTGATTCGCCGCAGCCTTTTCCCATTCATATCAGTACAGCCAAACACATCATATCAGTACAGCAAAACATCACACACACGCGCACACATGAGCGCACATTCCCGAGCACACACACACACAGCACACGCAGCACGCACACACACACACACACAAACACACAACAAACCTGACTCACCTCACACACACAGCGCCCATCTGCTCCGCAGCTGCCCCTGTTTGCTGCCCCACCACTCCGCCAATTGTTGCAGTCGTCCAAGCAGCTGTGCCCACTGGCTTGGAGGGTGAGGAGAGTGGGGGTGGAGGCGTCCTTGGCGGGGGTGGCACACAGAAACAGACCTATGTTACACACAGTGTTTCTTTCCTCAGTGGCTTATTCACACGTACAGCCGCATTGAAACTATTGAGTGGCAACAAATGAGTGCACAAGAGGCAGGGTGTCAGAGGGGAGGCTTTGGAGGAGAGAGGGTGTGTGTGCGTGTGCGTGTGCTTAAATTACGTGTGTATGTCTAAGTGTGTATGTCTATCCCTAACCCTAAGTGGTCGCACAGCTCTAACCGGTGCAGCACACAGGAAAAGGCACGAGATAGAGGGAGGACTGTGAGCGTTTGTGTGCACGTGTCATGTGTGCATGTGTGCATGTGCTTGAATTCATGTGTGTATGTGTTTTGTGTGTATGTGCGTGTGCATGAATTTAAGGAAATGTGTGTGTGTGTGTGTGTGTGTTTGTGTGTGTGTGTGTGTGTGCACGCACCAAACATCTGTGCACGCTGGGCGGACTGCCCTAGGAGCTGGAGCCTTGACAGGGGCCCTGGTGGCACAGCATTAGAGTAGTCCCATGGGACAGAGCTGTTGGGGTAGTGCACCGATGCATTGGCGTGCCAAGAAGTGGGCACGGCCACCTGCACGTAACCAGCGAACACCATCTGCTGCTGCTCTGTATGCACACCTGAACTTTGGGGCAGTGCGCTGTGTGGGTAGTGCACAGATGCAGAGACGCATGGGAATGCCAGGGAAATCAAACAAGAATGATCAGGGCAGTCAGGCAGCGTTGGTAATGGACATCATTTGTCGAAAATGTCAGAAAAGGAGCCACACAGGAACGGATTGCATAACTGATTAGCACGCCACACACCAGTCTGAATTGTTTGACTGTGACGGTGCTGCTGCCTTAGACCAGAAACAGTAAATGGAGGGAGGGGGTGTACTTACCAGTGTAAGGCACACACGCCCATGCATACATACATACCTACACGCAACACAATAACACACATACACACATACACAAGTGCAAATGAGCATCCCACGTCCCACTCACCAATCCGTGCAATTCCACTGCGCTGCTGCTGTCCTGTGACAACGAGGCTAGGATGGAGTAGTAGATGGCCAGCGCGTCATGGTGGAAGCTGCATAAGGGGAAACAGGTGTGGAGGAAAACTATTAGACATTGCGCAGCTACCAGGCATTACAGACACAGCTATATGGCATTGCACAACATTGTGACATATAACGCAGCAACAGGTACGTAGTGGCAAAACAAGACCACAGCTCGACGGGTGTGCAGTGGCAGGGGTGACTGACAAGGGCAAGCTGAGCGAAGTAGTGTTGGCCAGAATTTGGCGAAGCGAGATAGTAGTCATACATGGTGGTTTTGCACGAGGCTGCCTCTAAAAAGTCTTCAGTCAACCGCAACCAAAACTCCACAAGTTGAATCGTCAGCGTAGCGGTCACGTGAAGGTCAACAATATACGCATACACATATTACGCTCGACATCATGCCCCTAAAACGCACAAATGCACACATGTACACACAGACGCATACATATGTACACACAGACACACGTGCACACACATACATGCACACCTGGAGTTTGTTGCCCAGCACACTGTCTCATGGGGCTCCAGATGTGCTGAAACAAGTCCGTTTGCTGGGAAGAGCTGCACTGGCTGATCACACTGGTCGCCAATGTATCCAACAGTTCCATTAGAGGGTAAAGAATCATTACACAGGCACCTGCCTTCCCCTAAGCTGCTGCCATGGCCAGAGCAATCTGTGTACGTGGGAAGTGCGAAGTGCGTGTGTGTATGTGTTGTGTGCGTGTGCATGCGTGTGTGTGTGTGTGTGCATGTGTGTGTGTGTGTGTGTGTGTGTGTGTGTGTGCGCGCGTGCGCGTGCGCGTGTGCGTGTGCGTGTGCGTGTGCGTGTGCGCGCGCGCGTGCGTGCGTGCGTGCGTGTGTGCGTGCGTGTGTGTGTGTGTGTGTGTGTGTGTGTGTGTGTGTGTGTGCGTGCGTGTGTGTTGTGAGTATACCTGCTTCCTTTCCCTGAATCAGTGCTGCAGAATTCACGAGAACAATGATCAAACACAGAAGCATGTTAAACAGCACAGGGAATTAAATTATTTTCCCAAAATCAGTGCTGCTGAATTCACAAAAACAATGATCAAACACATGCAGAAGTTGTTTTTAAGGCGAAAATTCAGGTTGCTGTGCCCACAAAATTATATAAGTAGTTATTTGCAGTCGGTCTCGTGGCAGTCGGATGGCACCTTTTCCCCCCGTCTTTTTCCCCGTGTCCCCATGTCGCCTACCCCCGCGTCAATAAATTTAGTTCAAATTCTCCTCGCTGGCTGAAGGTCACCCCTATTGTGACCATTTTAAGTGCGGCTTGCTGCGCATGTTAGATGAAATCATCGACCAAACTCAAGAGTTTTATCGTATCAGCTGCCGCTCGTGTTATGACACGCTTTAATTATCAAGCATGCTAACCAATCTTGCGGCAAAAGGAGGAGTGTTTTCCCGATCTGCGTAGTAGTTATCTTTGGCTGCTCATACATTTTAGCTGTAATGTCGTATGTACAAGCTTGCAGACGGTCCTGTTATGGACAACCTTCAAACCAGATTGTAAGACAAGAGAGAGAGAGAGAGAGAGTGCTGCTAAATTAAAAAACCAATACCGCTGCTCTCGGAAAGGTGACCCAGTGCAGTCTACCTTGGTGGATGCAGCTGCTCTCACCTACTAAATTCTTCAATGTCGCGCAAATTAGTAGCACCCATGATCGCTGTACTCTCCTCAACTCTTGTTCTACTCTCTAGCCCCTCTGTGCTGCTATGCTGGCAATCAGCCTCAGAACTCAGACTCCCACACCCTTCACCCCCACCACCAGCCCCCTTTCGCTCTGCTTTTTTCTCACCACACCCACTACTGCTGTCACATCCCGCACCACCACAGCTCGCATCTCCACCCTGCGGCAGCCCACTGCCAGACCCACCACCGTTTCCAGCACCCTCCACACAGCTCACATTGTTTGCCTCCTCATGACTCGCCACACCCACACCTTCACTGACTTCTTTGGCACGGCTGCTCACAAGTCCCCCAAGCATGTTCACCACGCCCCCCAGCAGCCCTCCCATTCCACCAAACACACCACCCCTTGTGGGCACTCCCTCTGCACTCCCCCCCTGCTGCACTGGCAATAACACCCC
>Ga0307947_1003121_pt1:5000-13379 | contig 13379 bp, 17 predicted proteins | sample OrgLakmetagen232_FD_201840 | JGI IMG/M metagenome (GOLD analysis project Ga0307947, IMG submission 201840) | Saline water microbial communities from Organic Lake, Antarctica - #232 | ecosystem: Environmental > Aquatic > Non-marine Saline and Alkaline > Saline | place: Antarctica...
GGTGGTAACACACAATGTGGAAGCGCTTCATGCAATCATCTTTACATCATTCATTCATGCAACATCATTCATTGCAACATTATTCATCATGCATCATCATTCATGCAATCATCATTCGTGCAATCATCATGCAATCATTATTCATGCGATCATTTGATCATTCATGCGATCATCTTTACATGCTTCATGTGATTGGCAAGGATGTTCCGCCTTTTGCACCGCAAACTGTCCAGCCTCGTATGCCCACGTACCCACGTGTGCGCCCACAGAAAATCGTAGGTTCACGATCACTTCAGAAATCAAATAAATATTAAGATTACTTTTAATAATTCTGGAGTCCTTTCCAAACTGAATTTAAAGTGATTAATAAATATTTTTAGCGGTTAAAAAGACACTTTTTTAAATGGCCTTCCAGTGTGCCAGTGGCTCTGTTCTCGAAGCCTCATTCCTGCTGAGGGGCTGGCTGCTCAGCAGAGAGACCATGAGAAGCTTTTGAGGGAGAGGCAGCTCAGGAACTGGCAGAGGAAGCAAGACGCAAAGGCAAGGGGCGAGGCTGTGACGAAGAGGACCGTGGGGCGCCCGTGCATGCAGCTCCAACAAGCATAATTCTCTCACAGCCCCTTCAAGCCCTTCCTCTGGGGCATCCACACTGAGTTAGTGAAGATGGCAAGTGGGTAAGAGAGGGTTGCTTTCTGATTGGCACAAGCAAGCACTCATCACGGCTTCTCCCCATGCAGCCAGAAAAGAAGACTCCGCTGGTAGTGACAACACAGCCAATGGTCGATCTGCCCAGCCTGCACAGCAACAGCAGCATCAGCAGCGTCAGCAGGGGCAGCAGCAGCAGCCAACGTGGAGTTCTCGCCCCAATTTACAAACTAATTCCTGACAGGGCCCTCACGAAGTCCCTTCTAACTCAAAAATAAATCCCCTGGACCCCCTTAGATTGGATTAGTTTATAAATTGTGTGGTCCCGAGGTGATCGTGAACCTACGGTATGGCAATCACTTATTTTTAGGGTTGGCCAGAACCCTATATACCGTAGGTTCACGATCACTTCGGGACCACAAACTTTAAAAATTACATAAATTCTCATGATAATTCGTGAGGAGGTCTGGGGGTCAATTTTGAGTTCAAATCCAGTTTGGGCAGGTCCTGTCGGGAATTTATTTTTGAATTTGAAAGCTTCCCGTAAATGCTGCCTGTGCACTGCTACTGATGTTTGTTGGAGAGGCTGAAGCTGTGGCTCAGGCTAAGGCTGAGACTGGGGCTGAGGCGGTGGCCGAAGCTGTGGCTAAGGCTGATGCTGATGCTGACGCTGCACAGCGCTCAATTGCAGGGGTAGAGAGGCGAGGGGTTTACATGCAGCAATAGCCACACAAAGGGGCAAACGCGAATGGGGAACGAGAGAGAGAAGGGAAGTTGTTAGCAGTTTAGTCCGCACGTGCACACAACCTCACAAGGGCACTCCTTGACTGTGCCTGCCCCCCTCTTCCTCTGCCAGCTCCCTGAGCTGCCTCTCCCAGAGTGACCATTAGACGCTGCAGGTCTGCAGCTTCTCATGATCACTCTGCTGAGCAGTCAGCCTCAGCTGGGGACAGGGGCTTCAAGAACAGAGTCAGAGGTTCATACTGGCACGCTGGGAGCTCGTTTTTAGGTGGCCCTCAAACCACTAACTATTTATCTTTACTTCGAATTCAGTTCGAAGAGGGCTTTGAGAATTATTAAAAATTGTGGCGTTACACTTAGGGTCACTAGGGACGACTCAGAGACCTTGAATATAGCCATACTTGCAATCCATGCTTAAAACGGTACCATAATTCGTCGTGACAGCCAAAGCTCCGTGCTTTCTTGCTCTTTAATAAATCCCAAATTACGTTTTCTCCTATGCCTGTGCCAACTACTTGGCAATTCTGCCCAAAGCAGAGTTGTGTGCACTCTCCTGGAACAGGTTCCCTGCTCACCCCAGCTAGCCTTGTGTGTGCAAATGCATGAGCTGTGTGTGTGCCCAATGCCGGTGATCACTGCATACCTGCATCCTCAATGACCTGTGTTTGACGACCTGATGTGTGTGCCCCCACTGGCATGCAGCAAAGAAAGTGCAAAGCAAGTAAGATGGCTGGTGCAGGCCTATCGCAACGATGAGACTTGCCGTTCTCTATCCCAGGCAGTGCTCTCTTCGCGCGACGCGTCATCGCAACAGCAAGTGGCCGGAATGCAATTGTGCTCCAGCGATATTGAATCTAGCTTCCTGCTCATCGCTAACACGCAACAACATGACACCGCTCAAGAAACGGATTCGCCTTCCCGGCGTCGCCAAATGTTCCACGCAGGGTCACTTTGTCCTAAAATCAAGTCTTCTTTCCATGTATCAAGTTCTTATGTCCAGGAGCTCAAAAAAAGCGTCCAACTTTGCATCCAGGACACTGTTTGCCTTTCGACAAGCTCCATCCTACTCGACATGAGGTTCTCTGACTCAAATTGGCGATTAAAGGTTTTGGAGAAAGCCAATCCTTTCTAAGCTATAAGGCTCTCCCTGTTTACGAAGTATCCTAGAGACCAATGCCCTTTTTTTGCCAAATAAATATTTGATTTCCAAAGTGATCATGAACCTACGGTATATGCACCGTACATGACCGTATATTTGGAGATCTCCCTGCCAAAAAAAACGTGTATACACCATTTATATATGGTTCTGGCCAACCCTATGAGTGTGTGGCGTGTAGGCATATAGTCTTCATACTTTGTGGGCACACAAGCGCATGTGCTCACACAGGCTCGTATGAACTGATGTGCTCATGCGCACGCGCGCATGCAGGCTCACGCTACCCATAAGCCCATACAGGCTCATGTGCACCCATGTGCCCATGCGCCCACCACACACGCCTACAATGGTTACAATGGTTACAATGGGGGGTGACCTTCAGCCAGGTTGTTTGGCTGATCGGCTGCTGACTGGTCTCGGCCAGCCATAAATAAATCCATAAGCTCAGAAAGAAAGAGAAAAGGTCTAGTGTTCTGCTGAGAAAGGAAAGGAAATTATGAACAGGTTGGTTATGAACAAACGCCTGCCGTGCAGGCAAAAGGTGAAAGTGGGGAACGTGCAGTGGGTATACCGTCAATCTAATACACACACACACAAACTCCTGCCGTGCAGGCAAAAGGTGAATGTGGGGAACGTGCAGTGGGCGTACCGTCAAAGCGAGGTTCCTGAGGGCAAGATGAGGGACCCCAGCAAGCCTGCCGTGCTCCTCCTCCATGGCCTGGGAAGCAGCTCGTACTCGTTCAGGTGCGCTCCCATGCGACTTTTCATCATTTTATGTTGCCCCAAGGCCTAGGAAGCAGCGCGTATGCTCGTTTAAACAAGGTGCAGTTCCGTTTGACTCCTCATCTTCTGATATCGGTAGGTTTCTAAGGCTGTGTGCTCCCTGTTGCTCCACGGCATTGGAAGCAGCCTGAACTCGTTTAATTGCAACTCCATGTGACTTCATGTCTTGATCTGATTCTCATGCTCACTGTTGCTCCACGGCATTGGAAGCAGCCTGAACTCGTTTAATTGCAACTCCATGTGACTCCACGTCTTGTATTAATTCTCATGCTCACTGTTGCTCCACGGCATTGGAAGCAGCTTGTACTCGTTCAAGTGCTACTCCATGTGACTCCACGTCTTGTTCTGATTCTTATGCTCACTGTTGCTCCATGGCATTGGAAGCCTGCTTGTGCTCGTTCAGGTGCGGTTTCTGAATTGATGCCTATGTATCATCCTTTTCCTTCGCTGTACAACTTGCTGCTTTGCGCTCTAGTCAGCTTGCATACGTTTATTTCACCTTCTACCTATGTGTAGTCCGTACTGCTGTCGCAAGCGTCTAGTCGTAAGCAGCTTTATGTAAAAGTAGACATCTTTGATACCGGTCTGGACATTTGGAGAGTATATCTATCGCTACACTTTATGTTGGCTCTTGTCCTCTTCTGCGCGCTTCTTGAACCCTGTCCATTTCATTCTCGTCTGATCTCGATTTCGATTTTGGTTCGGAAGAGCGTGAACAATTCCATGTCCGCTCTCGAACAGGCATACAAAAAGGCTGCTGCTCTCCGCCTTGGTTAGCTTGCCCGCAATGCATCTCGAAAGCTTGCTGTGGTCCCTCATCTTTTCCTGGTGCTTATATCCAATGCTGCCGCATGCCTCAGGTCTAGGGTTGGCCAGAACCGTATATACACACTGTGTATAACCGTATGTATGGTGATTTACCTGCCAGAAATACCGTATTTATGCCGTATATACGTATAAATATATGGTTCTGGCCCACCCTACTCAGGTCACTTGCAGCTTGACGTTGGCTCTTATCCGTTGGTGCTACTAGTGCCCTTGCATGCTTTAGGAGGCTGTGTTTACTCATGCTGTCTCGCTTGAACTGAAGTCAAACGTGTGTTCCTGGGCTGATGCGTGGAATCTTTTTTAAATAACAGAGATGACGGAAGGAGCCCTTTGTGTGCGTGCGTGTGTGTGTGCTGTCCCTTCTCCTTGACACACTACACACACACAATCACATACACCCCGTGTCCTCTTGACGCATCACACAGAAACACACTGGGTCTGCTCGGAACAGAAGGTATTGATGTATACGCTCCTACGCACACACACACAAGCACATACCCCCGTGTCCTCTTGACGCATCATCACACAGAAACACGCTGGGTCTGCTCGGAACAGAAGGCATTGATGCATATGCTCCTGACTGGCCAGGGCACGGAGACAGCGACAAGCCGGAAAGTGGTTTCAACTAGTGAGTCATGAAATGCTCTATGTGCGTATTTGAGTGTTTTTTGTGGGTGGGTGGCTGAGTGGGTGAGTGGGTGGTTGGGTTGGGGGTATGGGTGGGCGTGTGTCGTGGAAATGGCTCTGGCCAACCCTGCAACGTGCCGATGCCCGTTGTCTTACGTGCTCTACTGATTGTAGGGCTGGCCAGAACCATGCGCATGTGTGAACCTACGGTGCATCTATGATGCATTAGGCAGGAACGCTTTCTGTGAATATGGTTTATGCGGTGTGCGTATACGGTCCTGGCCTGTCCTAAATAAGTGTCTTGTCTGCACCGTAATTTTTATTTATTTTTTATATCATTTTGTCCTGTCCTTAATAAGTGTGTGATCTGCACCGCAATCTTATTTTATTTCTAATTTTGGCCTGTCATTAATAAGTGTATTGTCCACACCGTAATTTTTTGGTGAGACTCAAGGCGCTGCTCATTGTACCTTTTTCCCACGCTGATGAGATTGTAGTAACATCCACAACATTCATAACATCCTTACCATAACATTGATAACATCCCACAACATCCATAACATTCATAACATCCACAACATTCATAAACATCCATAACATTCACAACATCCATAACATCCACAACATCCATAACATCCACAACATCCATTACATCCCACAACATCCATAACATTCATAACATCCACAACATTCATAAACATCCATAACATTCACAACATCCATAACACCCACAACATCCATAACATTCACAACATCCATAACATTCATAACATTCACAACATTCACAACACGCTCGTAAATGAATGTACCTTATATCTTTGCACATGCGCCCACTGTGGCCCTCTTTCTGCCCCTTGCTCTGTCTCACCTCATTTCCTGGCAGTCCAGAGCAGTACTGCATTATATCTGATGACTCTGCTTACGATACTGCATTAGATTTGATGACTCTGCTTACGATACTGCATTAGGTCTGATGACTCTGCTTACGATACTGCATTAGATCTGATGACTCTGCTTACGATACTGCATTAGATCTGATGACATTGCTTTCAATACTGCATGCATAATCTGCTCGGCTTTCTCCCGCCTTACACTTAGGGCTGGCCAGAACCGTATGTATACGGTGTACGTACAGTATGTTTTGCAGGGAATTCACCAAATATACAGTCATGTACGGTGCATATAAACGGTTCTTACGTAGAGTTGGCCAGAACCACATATGTACACGGTGTGTATACAAACAGTTCTGACCAACTCTACTCGTACCCCATATTTTGTCTCGCCACTCCCCTGCAATTCAGAGCAGAGCTTCACCAAACAAACACATGGGGTTGGCCAGGACCGTATATTACACCATATATATATGACCATACATGTGTTTTTCTTGCCAAAAATACCGTGTATATACCGTATATACATATATATATAGGGTTGGCCAAAACCATACATGCATACGTATATACAGTGCAGATATACGGTTCTGGCCAACCATACAACATACAATGGACTCACTTCAGGAGAGATGTGCTTACCTGTGCAGCTTTCCCTTAGCTCATGCTTTGTCTCCTGCTTTCTTTGCAATAACGGGCAGGGCTATATCAGGTCAGGCAGCTCCACACCCTCATCAACTGCTCCATTTTGCCAATAGGGTTTCGTGAGAAGCCAGCTGTTTCCCCTTTTTTGTTCGTTGCAGATTTGGTCACAGACGTTTGGTGTATGATCGTAACCAAGTCCGCACTTCCCTTCCCTTCCCTGCAGCACGGAGCAGGATTTCGTCGCCGGTCTAGATGGCTTCATCAAAGCTGTAGGCATCCAAAAGCCTGTAGCGCTCATAGTGCAAGGCTACGTGCTCCCACAGTATGGTCTTCTGTGGGCCGCCCAGGTGAGATGAGACACCTTGAAACGCACTACTTGTGTGTGTGTGTTACAGTGCTCCCACAGTATGGTCCACTGTGGGCTGCGCAGGTCCTCAAACCGCACTCCTTATAACTAGGGCTGGCCAGGAACCATATATATTATATATGGCTCTGGCAAATATATATTTACGGTGTATATATGTTACTTTTGGCAGGGAAATCATTGAATATACGGTCATATACGGTGCATATATACGGTGTGTATATACGGTTCTGGCCCACCCAAATTACAATCATAAGCACAGCGTGTATAACAACATCCTTGCTGGTAGTCTTGGCAAGGAAATCATTGTATATACGGTGCATATATACGGTGTGTATATACGGTTCTGGCCCACCCTAACTACAATCATAAGCACAGCATGTATAACAGCATCCTTGCTGGTAGTCTTGGCAGGGAAATCATTGTATATACAGTGCATATATACGGTGCATATATACGGTGCATAAATACGGTGCATATATCATATATACGGTGCATATATACGGTGCATAAATATGGTGCATATATACGGTGCATAAATACGGTGCATATATCATATATACGGTGTACATATACGGTGTGTATATACGGTTCTGGCCCACCCAACAGAAGTAACTCTGGAGAAACACGCACGTTGTGATTTTGCTGTACACGCACCACGAGCTTGTGATTTTGCTGTACACGCACCACGAGCTCGTGATTTTGCTGTACGCGCACCACGTTTGTGGTTTTGCTGTACACGCACCACGAGCTAGTGGTTTTGCTGTACACGCACCACACTTTGCTCACTTTGATCAGTTTGAGCATGGTCTACTGCGTGGGGAGCGTACGTGGGCATATGGGTGCATTGTTCTCTTTTAGAGCATAGCCTGCTGCGTGGGCAGCGTACGTGGGCATATGGGTGCACTGCCCTCTTTTAGAGCATAGCCTGCTGCGTGGGCAGTGTATGTGGGCATATGGGTGCATTGTTCTCTTTTAGAGCATGGTCTACTGCGTTTGACACATTGGTAATCGAAACTTTGGTCTGGGTGCTCCTAACACCGTGAGGTTCAAACTGGGGCGCACGCATTTTAATAAAAGCATTATCGTCCTAAAGTGCACTCTCTCGAATTCAGAAGAAGTGCCTTTGCTTTTGGGACGCAAGCACGTGAGGGTGGGACGAATGTAACGATACACATAGGATTACAATTCCTAATCTTACATCTCGAGCAGGAAAATTTCATGACAGTCACGTGTAAATTTTGGGCCAAACCCCCCTTCCTGACCCCCCACACTAATAAAAAAGGGTGTCAATCTGCTTAGAATTAGAGCCGCTATAAACCTACACTCTTTTCATGCCAAATAATGCAATACCTGACAAGCTACAGGGCACAAATTGGTTTGCGCACGCTCTTGCACTGACCACCTGTTTGGTGCACAAATCCAGCCAAAACTTTTGCCATAGGACTTTTTCACTTCATTCATGCAACTTATGCATAATGCAATGCGTAAACTGTAAGTTTGGAATCGATTTCTGGTAATTTGCCTGAACACACCCCCGCGGCCTACTTGGGGACATTCCATGCATTTCTATGACCAGACATCCAGACCCCCCCCTTTAATCAAATCACCCAACAAGGGTGCCAATCGACTGGGCTTGAGCTGAGGGTTCCAAAAATATATTTAATAGTTCGTGAAAGTGGCCTAGTAAAATTCTGAAG
>Ga0307947_1003123_pt1 | contig 13372 bp, 18 predicted proteins | sample OrgLakmetagen232_FD_201840 | JGI IMG/M metagenome (GOLD analysis project Ga0307947, IMG submission 201840) | Saline water microbial communities from Organic Lake, Antarctica - #232 | ecosystem: Environmental > Aquatic > Non-marine Saline and Alkaline > Saline | place: Antarctica: Organic Lake...
GTCCAGGGGGGGTCTGAGAATTTTTGGGGGGGTCTCCAGAATTTTACTGGGCCACTTTCACAAAATATTAATATATTTTTGGAATCCTCAGCTCAAGCCCAGTCGATTGGCACCCTTTTCATTGGTGTGGGGGGTCAGGAAGGGGGGTTTGGGGGGTGGGGGTATTTTTGGCCGGAGGCCCAACATTTACACGTGACTACTTTTTTTTTACGCCTCCTGCACCGCCCCTAATAATTGTTTTTTGGAGGGGGCGGTGACATATTACTCGTGAAACGGTGGTAAAATATATGATTACTTCTACAGGGAGCGGTTCAGGTTTTTAGGGGGGCGGTAGCAAAAAACATGTATTGTTCGAGGCAACGAGCGGAGAGGATGGCCCCCGCTCTGCCTGCCCCTTCCCCCCCAGACCCCGCCCGCCTGCAGCAGGTAAGAGCGAACCGGGATGAGCAAGAGGCAAAGGAGCGCAAGAACAAGAGGCAGCCAGGCAGAACTCGCAAACCTTGGTTTGCCCCCACAGGATTGTACAGTTGGCACTGCATTGGCATTCTGTGGTTATGCATCTAATGAAGTTGACAGGGATGCAAGCATACTCTCATGCAGCGGCAGGAAAACAACGTGCTCATACACACGCACACATATGCACATACACACACACACATGCACAAGCGCACATACTCACACAGGTGCACACACGCACAGACAAATGCACATGCGCACACGCGTGCACGCACACATACACACACATACACACACACGCGCACACACGCATACACACACTCTAGCTATAGCACCTAAGCTAGCACACGCATGCAGCAGCAGTAGCAGTGACAGCAACAACAGCAAGAGCACAGTGGATTCCATTTCCTCCTTGAGTTTGTGGGAGGTGAAGGTGGCCACACACAAACCCCCAGGGCTCCAAAAGCCCCTTTGAGAGGGGGTGGTTGCTGAATGTTACTGTAAAATAAATAATTCTAGGGGGGGGTGCTGTTTTTTTTCTGTAAACGTGGGTACATGTACGTACGGTAATGTAAACAGCCACTTTTGTATACAGTGCCATTCTGCAAATCACTAAAGGCTTCCTACATCTGTCTAGTCCAACAATTAGAAGCACCAGAACTCCCAAGGGAAATATCTGCTTTCATCACAACGCGTAAAGTGTTGCTAATTGAATCAACCATCCTATTCCAAAATTTGGCAGCTGACCTGAACCAGTAAAATTGCAAGGGTTCCTGCGCGCATTCTTGAAGCACACACCAGTTTGCAGAAGCAGATTTAAATCTCAAATTTCTCTTTGAAAACGCCATGCGTGCGACCTGTAAAGGATTGCTAAAAACATTTGTCGTGCTCCAGAAATTGCGTAGGCCAAATCTGACTGGCATACATGCCAGCTGACAATGCATGTGTCTTGAAAATTCACAACATCGCATGAGGCCTGTCAGAAATTCTTTTGTCAATACCAAACTCTTTTCACTCTGCGTATAGCTGCATTAGAAGGCCTCAAAGCATGGGACGCAGCATGGTGTAAGTTCATGTGCTTGTCAAACAACATTCCCAGGTAGGTAAAAGAATCTCTCTCTTCAAACTCCTGATTGTAGAGACGAAAAATAAGAACTGCAGAATCCCGGTAAGCATTAGAATTAACTATATAGGATTTCTGCACATTGACTCTAAGTCCTTTCCTGGCAGCCTCCGATTCCAGAAGTCTCAACATTTTCTGCAATTGAACTGGGTTGTTAGCTGTCAGGGTCAGGTCATCAGCATAAAGCATGTGAGTTACTCTCAAGCCCTCAGTGCCTGTAGCAGCACCCACACAGCCACTCTTAAATTCATCATTCACATCACTGATAAAAAGGGAAAAGAGGAAAGGGGATAAAGGACAACCTTGTTTTACACCTCTTAAAGGCACAGCAGAATTACTGGTACTGGTAGTTTTGGCACCATCAATCAAAACATAGTCGTCATAGACATGACAGGGCAAAATAAAAGGAGTCGAGGTTAGATCCTCATTCATCCTGTCAAACCATTCCTTTCCTTAATCTTATGGGCCTGCCTGGCGTGTGGGCATGACTCTGCTGTGCCTGTATGATTTGCCTTTCACCAAGAAAGTAGCATAGGTGATATGAGTCTGGTTGTTGGCATGTTCTGTAGTGTTTAATCATTTTGGATTAGGGAGGTGGTCCCTGGGTCGACTCGCCGGAGCTTGTCTGAGGTCCTTGGCCGTAAAGTCTGTGTGCTTGGCCTGATTGCTCTTTGCTTCTCCCATATGGACAGGTAAGCTCCTGCATCGTCATAGACCATGACTGTACACCACTATATTCCCATTTCAGGGCTGAGCTACTGACTCCTGGTGAGCCGATCGAGGCTCTGGTGCTTGCTCGGGATGCCACCTTTTCGTCTTTTAAGGTGACCGTTTTTTTTGTCCCATCATATGGAATCTAAAAGGAACTTGTTACATATCAGAGTCCTAACAACTTACCAGAATTCATCTTGTAGTTTCCTGGTGCAACAAAAAATCTGACCGAAAGGATTCCTGGCCACACCTTGTAGTGAAACCTGCTGCACTCACACTCACACAACGGTGCACTGACATGAACACGTACTTTGCTTCATCAGGTGATTCGGGAAGTGTATGCACCAGGCCTGGGGATTTGGTTGTCCGACTACCCTTTTGTTGACAAGTCAATATTCTTGGACATCAGCCTTCAGGTAAGAATTCAGAATCACGAGAGAGGGTTTTCAGCTGACCTTTTATGCATTGAGTGCACCTCTGCTCACAAGTAGGGGCTTAAAAATGGGAAAAATGGGAAAAGCTTGTGAAGTAGAGACTTGTGCCATGACGATTCCTATTGTGCAAAAAGGGTCTAAGAGCAAGAGACACTTGACAAGAGGAGCTATTAATCCCACTTGTGTACGACTCCGACCAAAATTATCTTTTCCCCCGGGAAAGTGTATTTTTTTGGAAGAAACATTCTGGGATGGACATCCCTGAGGGACCCCCCCCCCCCAAACCTCCCTTCCAGTGCCCCCACCCAGACAAAAAGGGTACCGATCTGCTCTTTATTGAATTCTGCATCCATCTGCATACTCATCAAAATTTGAGACTGAAGTGTTGCAGATTTACGGGGCAAAAATTGAGATACGGACACCCATGCACACGTAGCCTACCAGGCAAACACAATTGGCTTGCACAGCCCCACATTGCTTCCATTTCTTCAGAATTCGACTGACTATCTCATGCTGGCACATTCCTGGAAGTTTGGAGTGACTTGCTGCTCTATTGGCTTGACTCACCCTGCGGCCTGCACCCGAGCGCGTGTGCCTCAGAGTTTTGGATATGTCCACAGACCCCCATTTTACGCAATTTGCTCAAAAAGGGTGGCAATCGACTGGGCTTTAGCTGAGGATTCCAATGATATAATTAATATGCTGTGGAAGTGGCCCAGAAAAAAACTGGAGATCCCCCACAAAAGACTAAAACCCCGCCAGGAGAACCCCTCCCCCCTCCCCAATTGACCCACCCATATATATACCAATCGATAGCTCTAGAATATATATAATTTTTCATCGGTTTGATATGTGCCGTCCAAAAGTGATGCTTCCTACACCCTCCTGTCCCCCAAAAAACTGTTTTTCCGGACCTCCATAAACTTATACGGATGTCAACCCTCCTAAAATTATAGTATTCGTCTCCAATTAAAAACGAGAAAGTGCATGTTTTGGATGACCCTGTTGACTGCACAGGTTTAGTCATAATCCTTGCCAGAGCACTTTTCAATGTTAAATTGAAATTTACACATTACCCCCCTGCAAAATATAATTTCAGGATATGGGACCTCGCAAAACTTCAACTTTCAGTTCAAATAGCCTATTTATGGCTGGAGCTTGCATGTCTTAGGTTCAAACCCCTATAGAATTCACCTGCTGCTATCAACCTCAACCTATTGCCGCTACAAATGTGGCTGGCAAGGAACTGCAAGCCCCACTCATGAAGGTTTCAGGAGAGTTGGTCACACAAATTGCCCTAAAGCTCGCAAATTATATTTGGCTGGATTTGGCTGGCCTCGCAAAGCCAAAATGTTAAGTGCTGATTACTTAAGCACCTCACCTTACCAAAGTGTTACAGTATTTGTTGTTTTTGTGAAAGTGGTTCGATAAAACTCTGGAGTATCCCCTAGAAGTCTTCAGACCCCCCTGGGCCCCCCTTCCGATCCCCTCAAACTCAACTCGCTTTTAAGGTCAATTTTAGCTCTCGGCATCAATTTTGAATACACGATGCCCGTACCTTTTTTGTAACTCCCCGCATAAGTATGATTTTCTGCTGAGCGGGGTTATGCAGGGAGGGCAAATAAATCAGTTTTTTAGGCGCAGGAAGGTCTCAAGAAAGCACTTTTATTAAATTTGGGGTGCGGGATGGGTATGCCAAGGTACGGTATATTAATATTGACGCCTGTTAGCAAATTTTCTAGTTAATGACGCTTCTTGTCAGATTGAAAAGCTCCCTTTCCACAAAAAACTGTGCCACCAAATGATTAGTGCCGTTGCACTTAGGGACCTTAAAAAAACCCAACATTTGCTGCGGTATGCATTATGAATGCAAGCAAAGCTTTTGCTATAGCTGTTCCTCTCCTCTGAGTCATTAAGTCATCTCGCGGAAAGTATGACAACTTTCAGTGGTTATTCCGCATTTATGCGCCAGGGAATCGATTAATTCTTAGTCTCTGCTTCTTCATAAATGCAATATGACGGCTCCAAATACAGAACAGACATGCACCCTCGGCGTTATAAATTGCTCTGGGTGCCCTGAACTAGTTCTTGAAAGTCACAGAACAAGTGGCTGGTTTTCCCTCTTTGTGCAGCAAGGTCCTGAGTCCAGACGTGTCGTTTTACCAGAATTTGACAGGGGAAAATCATGCATTCAACTCCAACAATGCCCTGTGCCCGTTCAAACGACGAGCCGGGAATGTTTGGCAATTGAATTGTTTCATAAAACTTTCCAATCCATTTAAGCGGAGATCTTTCTAGATGTCTTTCTAGAGATCTTTCTCCAGCACATCGCTGCCAGCAATTGCACTTTGTGGGACCCTTTAATTCTGGAGCATGATAAAAATCTTGCCTCAATTTTACTGCAGGTTGAGAATGAGCGGCAAGCGGATGCGGAGGCAGTGGACACAGAAGTCTTTAGCGTGCCTTTTGAAGCGGAAGCGCCACAGGGTCCGAGCTCGGTTGGGAGCCAATTCCAATAAATTTGTTAGAATAGCATCTAAATTTATTGCGCTTAGACAGCACTTTCAGAATTTTCCCGACCAATAATATATTAAACAATTGCCGATGATTTAGATATACAGCCAGCCTGAGCCCGCACACTTTGGTAGTATGGCTGGAAGAGGGATCAGTTTAGCTCGCCTCTTGGCCAGAAGCACGGCAGTGATTGGACAGAGGGCGGCAGCAAGTAGCAATGCAGCTGCAATGGTAAGGGGACACTGCTCTCCAGAGTTGATTGGGCCGTGCAACTGCATCATCCCTGGTCTACGCTCCCGCTCCCCCTCTGTCCCGTTTCGTTTCATCCTAACAGATAGCATTGCTTCACACCCCGTGTCCTTCCACATCGGGTGGCAATTGCTTTTCGTCATGGTTTTGCCCACTTCTCTCTCTTTCTCTCTCCCACAGGCATCGGGCAGGCTACTCAGTGCCATCAGCAATCAGCCTTTTCAGAGCAGGAGCTTCCATTCCAGCCTAGTGCAGTCTGAAGGGGAGGTGACTGCTGGAGCAGGAGAGGCCAAGCCCCCGTGAGTGTGATTACCCACTTCCACGATTTGGGTATCAGGTTGTTCATGCAATTGCAATACTGGGGGAGCAATGCACTGGGATTGGGTACGCTGGAAGAGCAGGCCAAGCAGTTCGTTGCCCAACAATAATTCACCCCCCTTTCCTCCCTGAAGGAGCCTCGAGCCTCAGCGGAAGTACCGTCCACTAGCAGACAAGGAGATGTGGCACGAAGCCTGGTAAGCGTGTGTGTAGGCCTCGCGACGGCTCTTCTTTTAACGAAGTTGTTTTCACTCGTCGAGCAAAGGCCATCGCGTCAAAACCATCACCCCACGCACACAGGATGTACGAGGACAAGTTTGGGACGGAGACAGATCCCATCTGGGTACCCTCGTTGGAGAATGAGCGCATCATTGGCGTCACAGACCCAGAGGATGACAACTTAGTGGTCAGTCAAAGAAACACACACACACACGCATATACACACACATGCGTGCACGTGCACGCACACACACACACACACTCATACACACACATGCGTGCACACGCATACACACACACATACACGCACAGATACACATACACGCACGCAAACATAGAAACACACACATACACGCACAAACACACATACACGAACAAACCCGCAAGTATAAACACGTGTACATACACAGACACACTCATGCAAGCGTAGAACTACGCACATGCAAACACCATCATTCACACAAGTAAGCACGTACACAATGAAGCTTGCCAGCACGCTCATGCTGAGTGCATGCATGCACTCATACAAAAACACATGCACACACGTACTCCCGCAAACACACAACCGCCCACACACACTTACACAGGCGAATACATGTACACACTCGCTCATGAATACACATGAATACACATTGGCGACAAGAACCCGCTCATGAAATACTCTTCAATACACATGAATACACACACACAAAGCAGTGCATGCTCTAACTCGGACGCCCACACACACTGAAGTTCATACAATTAGCACACACACACACACACACACATACACACACACACACCACCACACTGCCTTCTACAATCTGTTTGCTTCAGGTTTGGGGCATCTTAAGGGCAAATGAGCCCCCACGGCAATTTGTGGAGGGTGGCGAGTTTTACGTGCTGAATCTAGTCCCGTACGTATCCAAGGTGCGCTGTGAATAGGGCGTGTACTTCTGCACTGTGGGGATGTTTGCCTCCAGGCATTTTCAGGTGCATATCTTTGCATCTTATCTTTGCATTACAGCTTTTAACCTGGTATGTATGCGACAGTGTTTCTTTTAAGAGCAACGCGTTACTTTCAAGCTTTTTGTAATGCTTTTTAGTGCTTAAACAGCGACGCACCAGGGCGTCGCAGGGTACCCTGTGTTGCGCGTGTGCGACATCAGAATATCGGGGAGCGTCCCGTGTCGCTATTTGGCTGGTCACCCAGAGTCTTCTCAAGTCCCAGCAAGCTCTTTTGCCCATTGTTATCGCCCCCTCTATAAAAACTCCAGAACTTGCGATTTGGGTGCAAAAACCCAAAAGTTTCTTGTGCAAAGCCACTTTCCATCTATGTACCACTCAGTACAACAAAAGCCACAATTTTGGCAGGTTTTTTGGGGGAAATCTTGCGCTACACACCATTTTCGCTTCAGCACCCTGCGTAGCATCGTAAGACTGTAATTTTTGAGCATTATAATAAGCTGCTCTTCGGTCCCCAGCCAACCCAGCAACAGCAGCCCCATCCATCCCTGTCAATGCAGCCAAATTGCCATCATTGCGCACAGACAAGCAACACACACACACACGCTTGCAATCACGCACGCATGCACGCATGTATACAAACACGCACACGCGCGCACGCTCAAGCATGCATGTACGCATGCAAGCATGTATGCACGCACGTGCGCACACGCATGCTCATGCACACACGCACACACACATGCATACCCGCACGCACACACACACACACACACACACGTCAGCAACTTTCTTTGTTTAAACATATAACATTACACACACCAATTGTTTTGGAATGGCTTAAACGCTACACGCCTTTTTGGCTTGAGCACCCTGCGTAGCGTTTTAGACTTAAAATGCTACACACCCTAAAACCTTAAAAGAAACACTGGTATGCAACATCCCGCAGCTTCTTCTGTTGCCCATGCACGTTTTCCTTGCGCAGAAACAAAAGAGGCAGAAATCCTGACAACTAGTTTTGCTCGATTAATGGTTTTACCATGCGTGCCCAAAAGATCAGGAGGTCCTGTCCCTCGCAAAAAGATTTGAATGATCTGCAACGCGCCAGCCACGTGTCACGGCCCCTGACCGACGATAACCCAAACCCATTTTTTAAAAGCTGGTCGCATATGTTGTGCATTAATGTTTAAGTAGGTTTAGTAAGCAGTGTTTGGGACTTGGGACTTGGGGCAGAGATCGTCAATTTTTGATACCTTTTCTCACTCAGTCATCTCCTGAGTTATGTATTTTTAAAGTGGTAAACTCCAAAGTACATCGGCACTGTCAGAAATCGATGCAAAAATGATGTGCCGGCTTTTTCGTTTTTTGTCGGTTGTCTGATGGTTCCACCAAATCACTGGAAGCAATCGCTATCTCTTCTGCTTCTTTTCTGACTGCTTATATTTGTTCCAAGCATCCCAAGCTCTGATTGCGTTGCGATTTGCAGGTTGGGGACGTTCTGGAGCAGATTGAGGCATCAAGGACTGCGGAGGTTTTGGAGCAGTGAGGTCGCCGGCGTCCCTGCCCCTGTCCACAGCTCTATAGGAACACTTCTGTGTGGTAATATGTACTGCACAACCTGCCTTTTCCCGCTTCAAGGAAAGATGGGCCCTGCGTCAAGGGTATCCGATCTCTCTTCCACCTCGACTTCCTCACAACACCCATGACACTTTGCAGCAGCTCAGCAGTCTTGCAGCAGCAGCAGCCGTCCAACTCAAAACCCGCGTGCTGAAAAGTTGATTGTGTTCCAGCATCCAGCATGCGCGATTTTATCATGCAATAGCAATGTGATATGCTGCGCTTTTTTTCTAGCTCAGTGGAATGTTTCAGTAAAATCTCATCATCTAGAACAGTAGATGATTGTGTATATTTAATTTTTACAGAGGAGTGTCCATACGGATGCGTTTGTGTGCTCCCCGAAGCAACATTAGCTTATGACAGCCCTTCATGTTTATCAAGCGTGTGCCCCAATTTGAATGTTTTTGTATTTCATCGTGTTGTAATTGTCTCCGGACGGTGGGTTGTGCCAGCCTGTTATAGTTTAGTTTGGATTACAAAGGCCTCCAGCCTGGCATGGCTGCTCAACCTATAGGTCCCAACAAATAAATCAATCAAGCCTGTTATGCTGAGAGTACAACAGAGGCCAAGGGGCGACACCAGGTCCTGAGATACAGGAACAATAGGGGGTGGCTTTGTGTTTCAAGGAAAAGGACTTCAAGATTACAAGGAGTTTGTTGTTTTCCTGATGTAAAGCCCTGTCTGTGAAAATAATAACGCATACTTCCAGCAGAGAGAAACCATCTGAGGGTGTGTGCAGTGCAAGGAAAAGGCCTTCAGTCAAGAAGTATGACTGCTCGCCTGTTCGTAGAGTAAAATAAGTACGAAAAAAAGATCATGGAGTTAGTTGTATTCCTGCCTAGTGCAAAAAGGTAGGGTAAGATTACATCGCTATATATGCCTCAGGGCGGCGCTTGAGCGGAAGCTTGATGAGCAGAGCCTGTAACCACACCCAGCTAGACAAAAGGGGAAACGCCTAAGAGAAACAAGAGAAAGAGATGATGATCAAAGGAAGATTGGGGAAAAAGACGAGAAGTTGGAAGCCATAGCCGGAGTGAGCACCCAAGGGACAAAGCGTTTGGGGCAAACACCAATGTCTTCTCCTCCCGATTCTCTGGGTTCTCCATCTGCCATCCCATCTACTCTGCTGCTGTCAGCAGGAAACAGCCACATTCATGCTCCTCCCTCCCTGGAATACAGATACGACCACAAATCCCTATGCATTATTCTGCCGCAAATACCCACACTTGCGTAAATTCCTGGGCACCATCCCATCAAACCAACTCCAGTATGTGAAAGTGCCCTTCTGGAACAACATACAAATACCACTTTCCAAACAATATTGGGAATAATTGCAGATCATTGCCATATGGAACACCAAGGGCAGGGTTTGCCTCAATGCTCACAACAAAGACTGGCTAAAAGAATTTGCCAAAGAAATCCCTGAGGCAAAGTGGGAAATTTAAAACATTCATAACCATCCCTACCAAACAGCCTAAGGTTCCGGACAACACTCAGGACTCAACAAAATAAATAAGCTACCCAATGACCACCCTCAAGCCTCAGAAGGCCTAAAAAACAATTGCCCTGATTAGCACTGACCAACCTCAATTGATGAAGCACCCCCCCGAAACAGCTCCAGCCAAAACATAACCCGTAAGGTAAAAGATTGGCGGGATTGGACTTACACTGATGGCAGCCTTGAAAAGAATGAAGTAGGGCAAGACACCGGATCAGGCGTCTACCACCCTCACTTAAATGTTTCCCACTATGTAAATTCAAAAGGCATGGGTATAACCAACACCATCTCACGTGCAGAGCTAGCAGCTATAGCAGCTGCAGTCACACACGGCTACTCATCACATATAGCCACAGACAGCCTTACTGCACCAAATCAAAAAGCAGTTTCACACCGGAATCTCCATCGCCACCACAACCAAGGAGATGTCCTTCAATCCATTGCTAAAGCAATCCGCCAATCACCATCGCCCATCCACTTCTTCAAAGTAAAGTCCCATGCCGATATTATCGGTAATGAACATGCCGACGCCCTTGTTAAAAAATCAGCCACCACCTACTCCGACATCGCTGACACCTCCATCAGAATAGCAGGTCCTGAGGAAAATCCCTTCTACAACATCCACTGGCTTGCAAGAGAAGACATAAAAAACCAAACACAAACCCATAATCATACCCATACAACAAACATGGCCCATTCTCCTGTGGTACCTACCAAACCACTGTGACGCCCTTCAAGCACATATGCATGTTCTCCATGAACTGGGAAATGCCAATACTGAAGCAAACTACCATGCGTACTACCAGACCCTAATAAAGGACGGCACTGCCAATGGAGACACTAGCAATGCTTACCTAACATCATCCAATGTTAACTTTAAGACCAAATGTAGCATTATGAAGTACAGAACAGGCACCCTATACAACCAAAACCACGCAATAAGGATTAACTCTCAACAAGTCAAACCTGCCCCCTCTGCCCACAATTAGACAGTGCCCTGCACATCCTTTCTGGGTGCCAACACACGCAAATAAGGAACATGATCACCGAAAGACACAATTTAGCATGCCGCATGATCTTTAAGGCTATCAGCAAAACAGGCTCCTTAGGATCATGCATTGTCTCCAAAGATATAGGCAGCAACGAACGGATGACCATGCAAAACCTCCAGATTCCTGAAACAGCCGAAAGTCGAATTGTTCCCAAATGGCTCTTCCCACCCCGCTTCTCAGATAAAGACAGATTTACCTCCTGCCGCCCAGGTTTTGTGCTGGTTACTCCTTCGCTGCAAAAACACAAAAACAACAAACTAATGTAGGGGGGTGGGTTTTTCGTAGTGGCAGGGGGCAATTGAGGGAGACTGAGAGCACCTCAGCAGCACCGCCAACCACCAGTAGAGCCACCAACCCCATACAGCACCGACCTAAAGACCTCAGCAAACCTTGGCGTGACATCCACCTTGTTGAGATCAAGTACTGTGAGGACACCAGACCTCAAAACCAGCTGAACGCCGCAAAGGAACAGCACAAAGATCTCTGCAACATTCTCCAAGGAGCCTCCGTTACTCTCCACATCATCCTTTTGGGTGTGGGTGGCACCATCTACAACACTCACACTCTGAAGCCTTTTAAGGAACTTGGTCTCGATTTTCAAAGAGTTAAGAAGCTTGCCTCCAAGCTCCATGTGCACTCTGTGAACTTTGCTGCTAATCTTGTCCATACCAGACGTGCCCTTTCCAGTACTATTATCAGCTCTCATCCGGAGCCGGTTTCAGGCCAAGCCTGCAACCCTCTTGATCCCCATTGATTTTTCCTTTCCTTTCCGCGGTGGAGGAGCTTTACGGTACTCGGTACCAAATTGGCTCCTTTTCCTAAATTAATGTGGGGAGTGGTTTTTTCTTTCTTGAAAGCCAAGGGAGCCGAAGTTTGACACAAAAAAAGCATAAAAAGTTTGTTGTTTTCCTGCCTGGTGCAAAAAATTTGACACGTCCTGGGATCCTGCCTGTAGAAATAAGAACGCGGATTTCCTGCGGAGAGATAAAGAGGTCATAGATTAAGCCATCAGTCAAAAAAAGCGACTGATAGGCTGCGTATATAAAGCACTGTATTAAGTATCAAGAATGTGTTTTTCCTGCGGAGAGATACCATCTGAGGGTGTGTGCAGCGGAACATGTTTTTCACCCTGGATATCATCATCAGTCTCACACAAGTCACAAGTAGCTGGTGCGTCTGATGTAACATAAAGATGGTGTGTATTTTTAGTAAATTACATCAGACCAGCAAATACCAGACCAGCATATTTACCAAACATAATAGGCATCCTATTACCAGCAATAACCTCATTAGACGGCCATCTCCCACTCGCACAGATCTACCGCGGCAGATACTAGGCAATTTATCCAGACTTCTGTGTTTGCACCTTGCTCAGAACCACATGCATCCCCTTGTCCCCTTCTCCTCCTAAAATAGCAGCCGGATGTCCATCAGAACTCCAAAAACGTGCCATTTAAAACGCACTAACACCTTCATCAATACAAACAATCCCTCCAGACGCCTATGCTCGGCCCAGAAAACGCACAGCATACAACAACACACCCCACACGGCCCTCTCAAGCACAGCATGATCCCACCACAACAATACCAGCTGCCCCTCCATCACAAATACCACGCTCACAACGTTACTCACAAAGCTCCAACCTTACAAAAAGAAGCCATGACTCTGTAGGCTCAATATCTATACCATCCCCCAACCCGCCCCAAACAACAGTCATTGAATGCCTGTCTGAACTGGCACCTACTACCCAGCTTGCCGCTCCCTCACAAAACCATCCAGCAAAACATGCACGGCAGACACAATCTGCTCCCTCACATACCACTAAAAAGAGAAAACGCAGCCAGATGGCAAACCAGCAACATCTCCCCTTTACACAAAACTTATTCCCATCCAGAGAACAACTAACCAATATCCAACCCAACAAATGCATAACACGCTCACATACCACTTGCCACAATCAACCCACAACACAGACGCTTATACAGACAACTATCTCCTCCATCCCACAAGACAATAGTACCAACCCCTTCACACAGCAGATAAATAACAAATAACATATTCTCAAATTACCGTATCCACAATAACCCAAACTTCGAGAATACAGACTACACACGTCGGAAAAGAGTGGGCTGTTGCAGGCGGCTTGAATCAACTAGAATCAACCACGAAATTGCCAGTTGTTTTAACACGGGGTGCGAGTAAAAAAATGGTTATTTCAACCATAGTTGATTTCAATTT
>Ga0307947_1003126_pt1 | contig 13363 bp, 10 predicted proteins | sample OrgLakmetagen232_FD_201840 | JGI IMG/M metagenome (GOLD analysis project Ga0307947, IMG submission 201840) | Saline water microbial communities from Organic Lake, Antarctica - #232 | ecosystem: Environmental > Aquatic > Non-marine Saline and Alkaline > Saline | place: Antarctica: Organic Lake...
GGCCTCGCACAAGATCTTGAAGCAGGAGTACCAGGTGAGTGTGTGCATGTGTGTTTGTGTGTGTCAGATATATCAGATATACATAATTATACTTATTTTATCATATATATATATATATATAATATATATATATATATATATAGAGAGAGAGAGAGAGAGAGAGAGAGAGAGAGAGAGAGAGAGAGTGTGTGAGTGAGATGCCTCATGACTGGATCCCCAATGGGCTATCTCGACATAAGAATGGCATACCTATGCATATGCCCCAATTGTTACTGCTTCCTTGCATTAAAACGGAATGCATGTCCCATTCAGGCATGGCAATACTGTACTGTAAAACCTGCACAACTGTGACGATGTCAGATAGACAGGGGTGGCCAGGACTGTACATGAAATTCCTGTATATGTATGTATACGGCATATAAACGTGATAGCCGTGTACCGTATAAAACCATAAACCGTAGAAAGCTGCTGTAATAAACCTGAAAACGTAATTTGTGGTATGTGTATATATAACGTTCTGGCCATCCCTACAGACGTGCTCCTTGCGGGAATTGGAGAAAACTTCCTTCTTTCCTCAATTTGCTTCATTGCTTGATTGCTTGCCCGATTGTGTAACCAAGCATTTTATGAAAGTATGTCTGCTTGTCGTATTAAATGTGCTCAGACGTGCCCAGATCTGCTCTACAAACTCAAAGCTGACAACTGACATGTACAACCCTATGACGTGTATATCTAAGTACCTATGACGACCTCAACTCAAAGAAAATGAACAGGAAGAATGGTACTGCGTGCTCACAGGGCTTCTTCCTACCTCCCCTGCCTGAGAAATCCTACATTGATGGCCGCATTGCACGAGACAGCTTCTTACGTCTCAGGCGTGCAGACTTACAAGTAGGTGTAACTTTCTTTGGTAACGGTGCAGGACATGAAAAACACTGACATCAAACGACACCGCTTTTTGTGCCTCAATTAGTAGAGGCTGCGGTCTATTTAGAGGGGTTTACAATACATGTGTTCAAGGCCCCTACTTGCGACCTTGACATGTTGGTCTTCAGATACAATCCTTCAGACGAGATACGTCGCTAGCCGACAAGACACGGCAAGCCAGGATTTAGATTTAGGGAGGAAGAGCATTATGCTGTTTGGCACTTAGACCTGCCGGTGAACCAAAATGCTCCTTTCCAAACTTGCATTCTACATAGGCCAGACAGCACAATGTTGTAAAATATGTAGCATGAAGGTTCAGGAAGATTTCAGGGCTCACCGTTCCTTGTCAAGCCATTTCCCAGGATGTTGCATCCCTCCACTTCTGCAATACCAACCACATCAATTTCAATTTCATCCCAAGTCACTGCAAATATTCCAACAGTTAAAGTGCAAAGGACTGCATTGCATCCACTGCACACCACTAAACGTAGCAGGCCTATCTGAGAGGCATCATCGCCTCCCACCTGGCCATGATAGAGTGCCAGGCTGTGAGCGAGTTCCACACATCACAGACACACCTCCACAAATTGCGTCGCAGGCTTTCCTGAAAGGCATCGCTTCCCACCCGGTCCTGAGAGAGTGCCAGGCTGTGAGCACATTTCTTTTAGCACCAGGCTGCCTTTCCCTCAATCCAGCTTGGACCTACCTCCTTAACCCACCCCCCAGTGCTGTATCGCAAGGTAGGGCACCTTGCTGAGGCGTGCGTCAGTATCTTTGTGTGGGTGAGTGCGTGCATGTATGGATGTGTTTTATGTGCACGTGTTGTACGTAGGCTTGCATGTGCTCGTATGTTGGTTTAGGTGTAAGGTTTAGCAGCAGGCATTTGTGTTGGGTGTAATGCATGAAATGCATTTTTTATGCGCGAGTGCAGATTTTGTGGATGTGGTAGCATATACGTGAGGCCAGGTGTGTGTTTTTACAAATCAGATTTTACAGCACTTCCTATCACCCCCGCACCAACTGAAAATGTATGCTCATTTGTTGCGAGGTGACATACAGCTTTCATACAAGGTGGCCTTCAAGTTTGAGGGGGGAGACTCAAAGCGTGACAAGCACTGTGATTGCACATGACAAGCATTGTGGCCATACATGACAAGCACTGTGATTGCACATGACAAGCATTGTGGCCATACACGAATGTCGTGTGTTGCACATGCTCAAGAACTGTGGCTAGAAGTGTGGGTTTGTTACCCCAAACACGTGAAGCCCATCTGCCCCAGACATCAATTCACCTTTTGGCAACCTTCTTTAGTGTAAGGAAAATGGAGCCCCCCTTGAGCCCCTAGCTGTCAAGGCTACTGTACATAGCATGGCTTCCTTACTTTATGTGTGTTTGGTGTGCATGTGTGTGTGCAGGAACGCCCAGTAGCTCTGTCGCAGATGCCCCAGCCACTGCGAGCCTGATTGCGGGCCTGGACAATATGGTGAACTGGTGTGTATATGTGTGTGTGCGTTGGGGTAATCTTTTGGTGCTGGGTGTGGGTGTGGGTGTGGGTGTGGGTGTGGGTGTGGGTGTGGGTGTTGGGTGTTGGGTGTGGGCGCGGGCTCAGGTGTTTGTGTGTATGTATGTATGTTTGAGCATTGCTGGGTGTGGGTGTGGGTGTTGGGTGTTGGTTGTTGGCGCGGGCTCAGGCGTTTGTGTGTGTATGTATGTTTGAGCATTGCATGTCCAGAATTTACCCCACGTGCTAGGCCAATAGCTTTATTTCTTGAGGGCTTACAGTGCTTGAAATCTGAATCGAAAGGTTTAATTTACTTGCACCGGGGGAACCAACAAAATTCGCTGAAGTTGGCACCACTGCAACGTTCCCGTTTATAGTGGCTCCCTGCCATTCTGTTGATGGAACTATACTAACATTTGGTGCACCCTGATAGCTAACAACTGGTGCACCCTGATGACTTACGCCAGGATAAACAACTGACCAGTTGCAAAGCAATTTTTAGTTAGGGTGGGGCTTGAAAATTTGCCACTCCCTCGCTGTCCTGGACCTGCTTGTACATGGAAAACCGTGGTGCTCCCTAAACGCCTGCTCCAAAATGAGTAGAGCAGCTTTTAGCAGGCCAGCTCCTTGTGCACCTTGCGGGGCTGTATTCCAAATCATTCGTCAAGCTGATTAAAAAAGTTATGGCTTATGAATCGTTTTAGGTGTAGTAGGGTGGCTGTGGCCTGACAGCATGTGTGGTGTGCAACGTCCCTTTTTTGAAACGATATACCTCACTTGACTCTGAATTAAACTCTGATTGCCTCCCAGTACTAAAATCTGATGCGCCCTGAATGCTCGCACCAGGATGAGCAAAGTGACACAGCAACCGCCAAAGCCAAAGCATGAGATGTGTAGTGAAGAGCTAAAGCTTCGGCAGGTGCGTGCGTCTGTGCATTTGAGTGTGTCTACATGTTTAATTGTATAGAATTGTTTGAGTGTCTATGTGTGTGTGTGTGTGTGTGCCATGTGAAAACAAGGTTACTGGATGGAGCTAGTTGGCCACGGAAAGTGTGGTGCTGTAGATATAGTACTACTAAATAAAAGGGGTTCTCCAATCTCATGAGGCGTCTTGAGCGCACGATGGCCTGTTTACACGCCAAAACCCTCCTTAAATTGACGCTTGAGTACACTCATCTCTATTTCTAACCCCCCTATTTTTCTCACTTTCTCTGTTCTCACTCATACACATACCTACACCCTTTTGCTTAACGGCCTAAATACTGAGAACAACCCTACACCTCTACAGCTTCCTCTATAATTCTTAACAAGGATGGGCATGCAAACCTGCTCACTTACTCACTTGAAAGATTGTGCACACACACTTGCTCTTCACACTTGCATACCCTAAGACACCCACGCGTGCACGTTAGTACATGACAGCACACGCTAGGACATGCAAGTTGGTACATCAGCACACGTGTACGCACTTGCATGCCTTAATCCACCTGCACTTGCACATTAGTACATCAGCACATGTGCACACTTGCACTTTTGCATGCATCCGCACTTGCACATCGGTACATCAGCACATGCGTGTGCACTTGCATACCCTTGAGCACCCACGCTTGCACACTCCAGCACATCAGCACATGTGTCCGCATTCGCACTTCCTCACGCACCACACCTGACAAGTTGCGCATGCTACGCTTGCATCCTAACACCCCAGCACACGCATGCACTTGTATACAATCCTAACACACTGCATCCTAACACCCAAGCACATGCATGCAGTGGGCTACACTTGCATCCTAACACCCCAGCACACGCATGCACTTGTATACAATCCTAACACACTTCATCCTAACACCCAAGCACACGCATGCAGTGGGCTACACTTGCATCCTAACCAGTGCTATGCTTATACGCCGTATCTCCATTTTCAGACCGTATATACGGTACGGTTACGGTACGGTCCAAAACCGTATAATACGGTCAAAATGAAAATACGGTACGGTACGGGAAACCGGTCGACCGTACAAGCTTGCATGGCCACCCGTTTTGAGCCGCGTGCCCGCCCGCCACTCGAAATTTCCGTCCTAACAACTATCATTATATTATACTTATAATTAAGGAATGAAACAAATATGAATAGAGGCCCAACACAAAAGAGGCAGGCTTTGGGGGAGGCCAGCCTGCCTGACCCCCAAAGCCTGCTGAGGGCCCCTGCATACCCCCCTGCAGCAGGCCTTCAATTGGGCCAGATTCAGAAGCAGGCAAGGGTTAGGAAGAATGCCTGGGTGTGGGAGCAGTTTGACAAGCGTCCAGTTCCAGTAGCAGGAGCAGCAGCAGCGGGGGGTGACCAGGGAATGGCAGAGGAAGAAGAGGCTGCAGCAGCCCCAGCTTTGGCAGCAGCACCAGCAGCAGCAACAACAGCGGCAGCAGCGATGGAGGTTAAGTATGCATGCAAGCACTGCCCCAACGTGAGGTCAGCGCACGAGGCCCGCATGAAGGAGTACCTACGAGGAGAGAGAGGCTATGCTTGGGTTTGATGACAGAGACGCTCTCGCACAGAACAGAATAGCAGCGCAGTGTACAGCATAGCAGCAGCCGGGGGAAAGGAGGCAGTGGAGCTATTAGCAGAATTAGCAGATTAGCAGCAGCCGGGGGAAAGGAGACAGTTTTGAATTTTGATGCCTATTATGGACCTTTTTGGTCCTCTTTAGAGCCTTTGAAACAGTGTGGGCTTACTTAGCCATTTGCAGAGCTGAAACAAAACTCAATTTTAATTTTTTGACTGAGGATTTCAAAGTTTGGACCGTACCGTACGCCGTACCGTATGTTACTGTATATACGGTCTAAAACTGTATAAATACGGCTGTACGCCGTATTTCCGTACCGTACTGTATAGCCGTACACCGTACCGTACACCGTAGTGGCACAGCATTGATCCTAACACCCCAGCATACGCATGCAAGTGTGTGTAAGTCCTAACACACTGCATCCTTACACCCCAGCACACGCATGCAGTGGGTTACACCTGCATCCTAACACTTGAAACACTCAAACACGTGCATGCACATGTGTGTGTACATTGCAGGCTGGGGAAGCAGTGAAAGAGCTGCAAAAGTTGCTGACCACCAGTTCTGAACTTGCACGGAAGGTTTGTGGGAATTACGAGGACCTGGCGAACGAGCTGAGCAAGCTCGGCCAGAGCTTTTCCTCCTTGTCTCGTTTTGACGAGAACATGATGAAGCAGGTACAGCACAGCCTGTCCATTGCCTGTTGACAAGGGGGGCGTATACCCCAGTTGAAAGAAGACATGGTAACAACCCGGAAGTTTTTTGATTCGGCCAACACATGATGGTGTGATGAGGCATTGACTTCATGAGGCGGATGACATGGTTGTCACTCATTACTATGAATAAAAAGCACACTGTCTGTATGCTGGCACCTTTGCTCATAACACGTTCAACACACGCCCACTTTTCGCACGCATGTACACACACACACACACACACACACACACACACACACACACACACACACACACACACACACACACACACACACACACACACACACACACACACAACACTGCACAACCATGGACCTTTTGTTGCTAGGCGGGTCAATACACTGAGGATGGGATTAATGCCGGCAACCGTGCTACTGACCTACATAAAGTGGCTTTTGCCAACAACAAGCAACAGTCCACATGGAAGGCGCTCTCACTGCGCACGGCTGCAAGCTTGGTAGGTTCAATGTTCAATGGCATATATACACGCACACACAAAGCGGTCGGCAGCATGTGCATGAGACAAGCTGCTAGAATTAAAGTGTGCAAGATGGTACTCTGTACTATTTATGACTCTAACCTGTTGTTCGCGCACACACATTTCTGTTCATATCTTGTATATGCAGGTGATCCTTCACGACTACGCTACTTTACTACCAGAGGTAGGTGCGCTCGCCAGTTTATAAGAAGAAAGACACTCTGAACACTCTGTTTTTCTCTCTTGCATCAATTCGTGTGCACGGGCACAAAATTGCATCACCACTCATTACTCTTGTACATCTAAGCTTACTCTTCTTGAAGCTAAAAAGTTTGAGATACGCATGCATTCATGGCATATACATGGCATATAGCATTCGGCTATATATGTTTTCTCAACACACACACACATATATATACAGGCGACAGCTGCTCTAGAAGCGCGAGAGGCCACCCTTGCACACACGTGGGAGCTCGAAGACGAGCTAGCTTTCAAGCAGCACCAACTGGTGCGATTTGCTGGACTTACCCTTCAATCCTGCAGTTAACTTATCTTCTCAAACTGGCTCAACATAACTCTGCACAGCACTCATACCTACCCTAATTTTTTTTAAGTGCTAGCTCTGCACGTGAGATGGTGTCCTGCATGCGCCTTACCCAAAGATGTGCACTTGAATGACGCGTGCGTACTGAGCTGCAGCCAAACTTCATTTGGGTTTGACCAAGCCCGGCGTTTTGGAACAGAAGGGGCAGGGGTGTGACAGGCTTGTGCAGGCGCAATTGGATAATCACAATTGCATTTTCCATATTTCTGACACCAGACGATTGGACATGATTGGACAGAAACAAGGTGGACATGCACGCCTGATGTGGGCAGGCGTCTTCGTTGGGGACGACCAAAAAACTGTTGCACAATAACTACCTAGGAAACATGGCATATTAGCCTTATCTTCTAAGGTTCTCAGGCATGTGTGACGCATATGCGGTAAATGGTCCTAGCCAGCCTCGATCTAAGTCAATTCATTTTGTAATCTAGCGCTCTTTAACATTCCCACCTTCAACAATCAGGCTCAAATGAATGCCGAAGCTGGGAGCGAAGACAAGAAAGTACGCACCGCCAACAGCATCAAGCAGCTAGAGGCTCAAATCAAGGCTTCCCATGACCGCTACATCCTGTTGCGGCAACGCAACCAGGCGGAGTTGAGGTGAGGGCGGGATGCAGGGATGAAGTTGGCGTGCAGTGCGTGAGTGCAGGTGGGTGGGTGGATATCCTACTGGCTTAGTTATGTCAAGTGGTGATGAATGAGTTGGGGTGAGGGCGGGAGGTTGGAAGGTAAGTTGATGATGATTTTGCAGTGCACAGGATTCAATAGAGGGATGAAAAAACAGAAAGTCAGGCTGAATTAAGGAGTAAAGTGAGGGAAAGTTTTAAATATTGTGATTGCTTGAATTGAGCCTGAGGTTGGGTGTAGGAATGGGTGTAGGAATGTGTATTTGGAGGAGTGTTTTGGAGAAATTAGTTTGCAGCAATTAGAGGCGTAGGAAAAAGGCTGTGTGGTGAGCTTTTACCTTGATCTAACAGGGGGTTAGCAGCAGAAAATCGAGGGAAGGGGAAGGGGTGCACGGAGATTTGTGTTTACATCCCCCAGCTTGCATGTATTTGAAGTTGGTATTTAGCGGCGTGTTTGCCAAAGAGTACAAGGAGTCACAGAGGTTGTCTTATTGCATTCACCTTCTTAAACGGGCCAGGCCATTACTTTTAACTAGCCAAAAAAGAGACTGTCATTATTTGGATTATAAGGATTTACCATTAAGGGGATCTCCGTTTGACTTATGGACGTTAACACTGATACAACCTACGTATCTCCATGGTGTGTCTATCTCTCTACATTAGTTGATCATCAACTTCCGTGTATATAAATAGAAATCACTGTTGCAAATACGCAGGCGGGTGAACCTGGAGCGAGCTGTTGACTTCAGGCGGATGCTGCTACAATTCAGTAGATATCAGGCTGATCTCGTGGCCCAGTCCGCAAGCATGTGGGAGGAGCTGTGCAAGACCATGGATGATTAGAACTTTTAAACTGGTCGTGATCCCTGGAATCGGTTGACTCCGGATTTCTGGCAAAAAAGCTAAAAGAGATGCAGATTTTTCCAATTTCATTTTTCATTAGTTGATAATACGTTTAACAATATGTCTGAGGGATCTGGCTTCAACTTTGATTTGTGCAAGAGGAATGCCATGCTCAGTGCAAAGGGCGTGCCCATGCCCAAGGCATGGAGCACAGGAACCACCATTGCTGGCGTGATTTACAAGGCGAGGGCGTGATTGAGAGGCATTCATCAGGACTGCCTGTGCGCATGCATACGCGCCTGTCAGTGTGCTTGTCCCTGCTCATCTAGTTATCAGATTGCTCGTTGTGCATCTTCAACTCTGGAAACATAGGACACTCACAGACACAGACTACGGTGTCGAAAAACCCTTTTTCCAGGACGGAGTTGTGCTCGGTGCGGACACTCGGTCCACGGCGGGCACCACCGTCGCGGACAAGAACTGTGAAAAGATACATCACATTGCCGATAACATCAAGTGCTGTGGTGCCGGGACCGCTGCGGACACAGAGGCAGTGACAAGTGAGAGTTTTGCCCTGTCTGTTCTCTGCCACTCCTTCTTAGCTCCACCTCCATAAACACCAACACTCCCCCCTTTGGCTCCCTCACAGACATGGTAGCTGCGGCCTTGCAGCTACACAAGTACGCGACTGGGCGGCAATCAAGGCTAGTGACCGCCCTAACCATGCTCAAGCAACACTTATTCAAGTAAGCATGCGCCAAGGCACACACGAAGCATGCACATGCGCATGTTAGTGCATGCACGTACATGCATGTTACACACACACACACACACACACACACACACACAAACACACACACAAACACACACACACACACACAAATACACATCAAAAAGGAATCCACCGTTGTATGCATGTGGACAAGAGAATACTTCATTTCACGTTATCATCGTTAGCAGCAGCAGCATCAGAGATACACCCAAACACATGCAATATTGGGTAAATGCTCTCATTGTATTCGCATGCATTATCGCGCTCATATGCAGACACAAGCACTCATGCGCACAGACCTGCGTTCATGCAATCCTGTCATGCAATCCTTTCACTTGAGTGCTCTAATGTAAATGCAAGCTGACTGAATCCAAAGGTGCATGTATATTCACACGCATTTGCTTGTACAGACAATGGTAAAGACGCTTACACATACATTGATTAAAGACGCTAGCACAGGCAACAGTTGAAGACATGCACTACAACAATATCCCTGATAAACTTGAAAATATAAAAACCGCTTTCCTGGGCATAAGAAAGCTTTAAAATTTATACACAGCACTCAATACCTTTCATCTTATTCAGCCAGCCCTGTTTTGCTCCATCTTTTCGGCACGCAGATATCAAGGGCACGTCAGTGCAGCTTTAGTTCTTGGAGGTGTGGACCTTAACGGCCCTCACTTATTTACGGTGAGCAGAGTGGCACAATACGCATGTCATGTCAACACCCGCTTCCAAGCACTCTCATTTCTCAGCACACTTACAACTATGAATCTTATGGTCAAAATAGCAGTGTTCCAGGTCCAAGTGCTTTCCTGTTCAGGCTTCGGTTTCGTAGGGCAGCGGTATGCATGCACACTGGTCCAAACATGCATTATTGTTATTCAAAGCTTGACATGCGTGCACACAAACACACACATACACACATGCATGCACGCACTCGCTCCAGGTCTTCCCACACGGCTCCACTGACTCTTTGCCCTTTGCTACCATGGGTTCCGGAAGCTTGAATGCCATGGCTGTGTTTGAATCTAGCTACAAGGACGACATGACAAAGGAGGAGGCCGTGGACCTAGTAACAAGGTGAGAGGGACCAAACACAAGTTGGGCGGGACTTCCGTCGCTAAGATTGCCGTTCGAGGGCGGGGTGCTGCAACGGCAGTGAGCAAGAAAACAGAATAGTCCGGTTTAGTAGAGCGAGCTTTTGACGCTGGGCAGCCATAACACTGCTGAAGAGCTCAAGGCCAGAAGCAGCGGCAAGGTTAGGGACTGGTACCAAGAGTAAGCTGCGGATGACCCTAAACCAAATCTGAGTAAAGTTAAGACCAGCGTTGGTTCAACAGATTTTGGCATTTGAAGATCGTGCACGAGTCATGCAAACAGGACTTGTAGGGGCAGCGCTGGGAGTTCCGTGCTTTAAGATTTTCCATGTTGAAGCAAGTTCTCAAATTCTTTTAAAGGTTTCCAAACGCAGCAAACATTCCTATAATTGGGTGTTGTACAGCATGCTCTATGGAGAGCTAGTGATTACAATGGCTGTGTTTGGAGAAGCTATGAGCTTCTGGTTATGTAGGTTTTTGACCTGGCACAATGAAGAACTTTTTGCATTCAACAAGACCGGTCAGTGGTCAAGACCACAGCTCACTTGTTTGCACATGGTACTCCATGCAAAACCTCCTGTGTGCTTCTACCACATCCTACGCTCTACGTGGCTGAAACCTGCACCTGTTTGTGTGCTTGCAAATTTGCACAGGGCCATCAGATCTGGTATTTACAACGACCTGGGGTCAGGCTCCAATGTGGACATCATGATCATCACCAAGGAGGGATCTCAATACCTGCGCAACCACGAGTACCTTATGGACAAGACCTACAGCCGCAAGTTTCCTGTGAAGTATGAGAAGGGCACTGCACGTGAGTGTCCAGCACTTGTGTGTGAGGGCAGGGGAGGGGGGGGGAGGGTGCGAAAGTGTGGGTGTGGATGTGCGTGTGGGTGTGGGCGCGTGTGTATGAGTATGCATGTGTGCGTGCATAAGTGGGTGTATGCGTGGGTGTGTGGCTGTGGGTGCGTGGTGATATCTTGGAACATAGGAAGAGGTAATGAGCAGATGCATCATGTATAGTTTACGGAGTTTGCATTGCTCATGCCTACCAAACTTCCTAAGCTGAGAGCAGATGGCTTTGATAAAGAAGTGTTCCATGCAGGGATGTGTCATATGGCGTATTCGTATAATACGCCGTATCGTATTTAATGCGTATTTTACCGTATTGAACGTCCCAAATGACCGTATGACACATGCCTGGTTCCATGTTTGCTGCCAAGGGACTGGGCGAGCTGCATTCTTGTAAGCCTTGAGCCTCGACTGTTTGACTCTTAGGACTCTCTAAGCCACTCCCCTATCCTGTTAATGGTGACATCAGATTGGTCATAGCTGGCAAAGGTCTTGGGAGGGAGGGAGGGAGGGAGAGCATACCATCTTTTGTTTCAAGATGCAGGTTGTCACGACGAATTATGGTACCAGCTTAAGCATGGATTGCAAGTATGAGCCATATTGTCCATGCCACTGATTTAGCGTGACGAGGGTCTTGCACACTTTTGCAGAGCTTAGTCATCGCAAATGCTTGTGCTGAACGATCTATTTTCTGCGGCACCAGCTAGTGCAGCACGTACTCAGTGTTGTTTTCCCCTCGCAGTTTAGTACTTGCCACACAGGCATGGTCTGATTGAAATCACTTTTTGCTCTTTACTGCACGCAGCTGGCATTAAAGAGAAATTGGTGTCACTGGCGGAGGTCAAGGTTTTGGAGGGAGCAGCACCAATGGACACCAGCTGACTGGAGTGATTTAAGGCAGGGTGGTTAGGCCGGCGTTAATGTGGGCGCCACATCTATCCACCCTATCCGAGCAGCTCTGTACTTTCGTTAGAAGACTCCAGTACCTCCATTTCTTGCTTTTGTCTTGCACCGTGCAACCTCAAGATGTGGGTCTATTTTCCTAGCCTTCTCCCGTCAATGTAAATTAAGAAAAGTAAAGAGTAGTGATGACACAGCCAGCATGATTAAGGGAGGGGGTTACTTAGGTGCCCGCATCAGGCAAACAATCAAAAAGAATTTAATGTGGGTCAGGGGGGTTGTGTGCCGTAGCACCCAGACCCAATCCTTGACTGTTGTTGCTTGTGTTACAAGGGGTTTACAAAGGGTATACAATGGGGTAAACCGGCAGCCACATATGTTGGGCATTGCTGGATCAGCCAGCGTTAAGTAAACGTAAGGTTGTAAAAAATAACTGGTCTCAGCCAGTGCCATATTGTTCTCTTAGGAAAATGAGTAAGAGGTGATGAATGAATGATGAAAAGGCAAAAAGTTGCTTGTGTTATATTGCAGTGCATACTGTTATAGCAAATCACCGTCACTGCAAAGTGTAAGGTAAGGTAAGGTTACATCACTATATATGCCTCAAAGGGCATCTCAGCGGAAGTTTGGAAAAAGCCTGAAACTACACCTGGCTAAACAAAAGAAACAGAAGCTAGAGGAAACATGAATACAGATGTATGTAGAAGAGAAAAGTGTACAGAGAAAGAGAACGTTTGTTTTGAAGAAGCGGGAAGGCAAGCATCAAGGAGAACGAGAAAAAATCTGTTGACATATCTCAGGATGTGTGCATAAGAAGCCTCAGTCAGAAACAGGAAACAAGAGGCTGAGAGAGCCTCACAAAACCAGGAGTGCCAAGAAAACAAGTGCAGCGGAGCAGAAGATAGAGAGGACAAAGGACGCATGCAGCCCCCAAAAACAGCTCCTCTCTCTCCTCTCTAGTTGCCCACCCCACCAGCTCACCCAGCTACAGCAGACCAGTCCGATGCTGTCCTCCACAACTTGCCAATTGAAACTGTGAGCCAGGGCATGCCTGGCCGCGAAGGGAGCCGGTGCCTAACTCGCCAGGAGCAGGTCGCAAGCTACAGCCGGGCCCTGGTTACGACTGCTGCCACGGCTACCACGCTGAGGGCTGCCGTGATGCTCCGCCGTATGAGTCTTAGCCGCTCCCGAGTATTTCCGGGCGTGTGCACGAAGGCACACGAAGGCGTTTTCCAGGGGGCACCACGCGAAGGTGCTCATACATCGCCCCCCGTAAGGTAAGGTAAGGTTACATCGCTATATATGCCTCTGGAGGGCATCTGAGCGGAAGCTTGGGAAAAAGCCTGTAACCAAATCAAAGAAAACGCTAGAAAAATCAAGGGAACAGGGCTAGGCACTTAGCTACAAAAGAGGCAACACCAAAAATATCAGGTTGGTTCATAAAGGTCCTCAAACGAGCTGGGCTATCCTCAAACTGAGGTG
>Ga0307947_1003129_pt1 | contig 13357 bp, 10 predicted proteins | sample OrgLakmetagen232_FD_201840 | JGI IMG/M metagenome (GOLD analysis project Ga0307947, IMG submission 201840) | Saline water microbial communities from Organic Lake, Antarctica - #232 | ecosystem: Environmental > Aquatic > Non-marine Saline and Alkaline > Saline | place: Antarctica: Organic Lake...
GGTTAGTTCCAGAGTATCACTTGGGGAGATAAAAATTTGAGGACTGGTGTAGGAGGTCGAACCTGGAAGAATTCGGGCGCTAATAGTGACCTCCGGATAGTCTGGAAGTGGTCCTGGTGACGGTGACGGTGACGGTGACGGTGATGGTGATGGTGATCCAGCAGGACAAGCAAGATTCATACAGCCTCGTGAGAAAAATGGCGGCATGCCAGTACAGCCAGTTGAACTGCTACAAAAGACCGTACGGTATTGAAGCCCGTTAGTGCCGCATGATCCAGTACAACTACCCCAATTACCAATTGACCAGTTCCCTACAGGTGGTGGGTACGTACACGAACCATCATCAAAGTCCACTGACGGATTATAGTTGTTAGCAATTGGGTCACTACAACCAAGGATTAAGGGAGGTGGGGGTGGGGGGCTACTATGGCAGTGCTTAATAGTATTATTATTAGCTTCCCCGCCGTAACCGTAACCTGAACATCCGGATGCTGGAACGAGCATTCCTCCAGCCGGCCCGTTCGGAGAAAACGTTGCTATCCCTAATTCGCTCGAAATAAAAGCTTGATCTTGAGAGCTGGCGGACATGGTAAAAAAAATAGCTAACGCAGAAAATGCGATAGCTATTCCATACGCTATAACTGATTCTATGCCTAAGCTGGTATTTTTCTTTAGTGTATTACCCATATATGTAAGTATAGTCTATTTATACTGCAGTTTATTCGGCCATGTTGATAAGACTGCGGTTCGCTTCCACAACGGAAAGGAATTCGGTTAACCCCATACTTGCTATGGCAGGATCGTTTCCTGGGTAGGTGGTACTCCAATCTGATTGAGAGAGCTGCACTGCCTGCTCGTACGATTGATTTATAAAGGTTTTTGCTTGCTCAACTTTACCCAAATTGTATAAAGCGAGGCTACGATTCATCAGTAACCACGGATTATTCGGGTGTAACTCTAAGCCAACTGCACTAATAGTATTCATATCATCAAATTGCCCAAGTTGGAAGTACGTCCAGGCTAAATTATTGTATATATACCAGCTGGCATTATCGTACTCATAATACGTAAGTAGCGTTTCCAGTGCAGCTTCTGGTTGACCGGCAAACCCTTGTACAACTCCGCGTAAGTACAAACCCTGCGGCCAGACTTCGGTTGACGCTGCCTGATATATTGTCAAATACTCTAGTGATTGTTCGTAGTCACCACGCAAAAATGCCATCCGACCCTTTTGGTACCATACCCAGGCAATTGTAGGATCAAGCGAGTGGATACGATCGTATAGCCTTTCAGCTCGGTTAATATCATACGCTTCTTGCATCCAACCAACATCAAAGTAATAAGCAGCCATTTCAAGCCCTAAACTAGTGTCTTGACTAACAAAAAGTACCACCTCTGGCAATGTGTGTGTAGTATTCCACCACCAGGTTGAGACAGCTACGCGATTTTGTACAAAAAACAGCGCTAGTAAAGCTAGCAGTATACAAATACCAACAAAGGTGCGAACTGAGAATTGACTGGTGACTGGGTTTACGTACATCGTAGTGCTATCAGAGCTGCTAGATACACCGCAGCGGTACTAACTAAAAAAACGACAAAGCTGGTATAGCTAACGAGCAACAGTGAGGCTGGCACCGCTGCCGCCAAGGCGACACCATTTATACCAAATAAAATTGGCGTGTAATGGCGCGAGCGCTGCTCCGCTCGCTGCATGACTGATGGAAAGAATGGCGCTAGCAATACACCCACCCCAGCAACAATTACTACGCTCAGCAGCACATTTAATTCAAAACTCGCAACGGACCACGGAAAATAGATCGCTCCTGCTAGCACTGTCATTAACAAAATACTTCTCAGTACCAGATTCCGTATGGTGAAAAAAGTGTTTTGGTAGTATAAACTTGCCAACGCCGAAGAAATAAACAGTCCACCGATAACGACCACCATCGTAATAAAAATCGACCCTAAATACAATTGCAGCCACAGTAGTAAAAACATCTCGACAGCCATATATCCGACACCAATCAAAAAGAAGTACCACAGCCAGCCTGCTCCGTAATTGATTGCATAGCGTCGATACCAAACAATAAACAGCACACCCAACACACCACTGATGACTAAGAATACCGATACCATTTTCCTGTCGACCGAGCTTAATTCGGCAACGAACGGTGCGGTATCAGTCAGAATTTTTATTTGCGCGGAGTCGTTAATGAATGGCTCGGTTAATACTGACGAGGTGGCGACTTGCAGGTTCAGACCTTCGTCGGGTGACCATAATGTATGGTAGAACGTCATATTGTCTGTCTTCAAAAAATCTTGGGTTTGCTGCGATCTAGATGCCCAATTACGGAATGCTACTAAATCCTGTGTCGACCATGGTTCTTTTTTTACCACGATTTGTGAGTAAAGTTGGTTAGATGTATGAGGGACAGGTCTATCTTTTGTGGCGCCACTCCATTGGTACATAAGCACATGTGTACGCGGGTCAGACACCCCCTGCTCTTGCAGCATTGCAAGTACCGTCGCTACCGCCTGTGCAATCGCTTCGTCGGCGGTGTGGTTAATACTGACTTCTTCGATAGTAAGAAATCCGTCTGGAGTCAATGCGTTGTAATAAGCAGCGTACGCTTCCCTGGTGTGTAAAAACTTCGGAAAACCAAACTGCGCGACATGCAACGAACGATGCGTATTCATCATCGTGATGATGTCGTACTTAGTATCTGTGTTGCTCACAAACGATCTCCCGTCTTGCAGCACAACCTTTGTATCCGCAAACGGATAATACGCTAGTTCGGCGTACGGGAGATTTTCGTTCATGACGTTGAGTACCGCTGGATTATTCTCGACAATGGTTATATCGGTAGCTCCGTTCGCTTTTGCTACCTTTGCTACTCCTTCAGCTCCAGCACCGATTATCAGTGTCTTGGGATCTTCGAATAGACCACCGATTATTCGGGCGTCTTGCTTATAGTGATCTGCTGAAAAAGGTTGGATCAGATCATTTCGAATGCCTGAGTATGAGGTAAAGTAAAAACCATCGGTATATAAACGATATATGTCGATGCGATTTTGTAGACTGCCCAAGGACAGCTCTAATTCGTAAGGTGTACCCCTATCATCAGTGCAAAAGACTTTGTTCGCAGTATACTCTCGACTGACTTGATCAGCTGGACATAAAGTATGAATCAGAAAATTGACGTGGTGATTGTAGACATTCGAAACTAGACCAGCCCCACTCGCCAGCACCACTGCAGCTAGTACTAAGCTAGCTGGTACAGAAGTATGTTTGCGCAGGATCAACAAAACAATCAAAGCTGTCACAATAGTTAATGCGATTAACGCATTTTCACTGCGTAAATACGGAATGGCGATTATAAAATACCCAAGGCCCAAGACTGCACCAAACAATTCACTCGCATACAGTAACCAGGGTGACGCAAACCGATATAGTGCACTCACAATAAAACCCAGTGGAGCAAACACCAACATCAAACCAATGGTCGCGATGATTGGATACGCAAAACTTATCAATACTAACCCAAGACTGAGCAGCGGTAATACCCATATCATGTACAAACAATACCGTGTGTACGCAATACAATTCGCTTGCGAAAATCGAGCAGCTGGTATGGTTCCAAGCAACAATCCCAGCAAACTGGTTGCAATAATCAGCTGCGCTTGAAAGTAGGAGGTCGTCACATCAAGAGCAAGTAGCAAGATAGATTCAAGAGCAAAAAACTGAAATGTTGCAAGACCTGCAATAACATACATTACTGGACGCTCTAAAAAGCTATACATGATGCTTATTCTAACACTTACCCAACTATACAGCTACGGGTTACCAATCGTTGCAATTATCTTTGTGAAGCTAAAAGCAAATTACTGTCAATAATGTCGCCAAACAGTTCAAAATTTCGATTCCATGACTGTGGGTCATTTTCTTGATATGCTTGCTGCCAATCGTCAACTGTTAACTTTTTGTAGGCCCGCTGTGCTCGCAAGAGAGTTTGACGGGCAGCCTCCCTGTCACCAGTATTTAAAAGTGCCAGTCCATAGGTATTTAGCAACCATGCTTGGTCAGGATTATATTCCAAACCGGTTTCTAATACTGGCAACATTGCTTCATACTTCCCTTGCGAAAAATATACCCAGGCCAGATCTACCCGCGGCCACGCTGATTCTGGTGCGTACTCCATATAGCGAATGAAATTTTCTTCAGCTAGCTGCCAGTGCTGCTGTGACTCTGTTTCTAAGGCTAGATAGCCGTATGTCAAACCCAGCATGTAATAAACATTGGGAAGATTATCTCCAAAGTATTCTTGCTGTTTTTCAAGGTTAAATATCGCTGAACTAAGCCTACCTTCAACAAAGTCAATCCGGGCGACCTGGTACCACGCTGAAGGATGTTCAACCGGGTTTTTTCTGATTGCTGCCAGATAATGATACTTTGCTTTGTCTAGATCATATCGATCAGCAGAATCAGCGTCTTGCACAAAATAGTACTCTCCTAGTGCGAAATTATCGTTTTGTATATGAGCTGGCAATTCATCATTTGTAGCACTAATGGTGGTGTTGCGGTCGTCTTCAGTGATAATAGACGATTCTGCCAGCGTTCCACTATATAAAACCAAGCTAGCAATAAAGGAAGATACTGCTGCTACCAATAGAGACGTTTGTAGTAAGTAATGCTTCATTGAAAACTAATAGTAATATATCGCAGTTGCAGGTTGCTCAATATTCCCTGAATGGGCCATACTATATCAACTACTCAGACTGGGCTGGAACATTTCTCACTCCAGTTACCAAAAGATAGCGACGGAATTCATCGGACAACCCGATTATCTGCCTTAGTGTTTCGGGATGGCCAATCATATTAAGTGGTCGGCTATCAGGAACGGTGTTGTTTAACTTACCATCAACAAAAGTCGTAAAATTGCTACGGCTGATCAGGCCACCTATTGGTGACAGCACGGTGCGGATATTATTTGCTTCGGCTTCAGCATCGAGTCGGAACAAAAAATCTGCATAGTTGTACCGGATAAAAGAACCGGTTCCATCAGAAATTTCAATTGGATTATCAATCAAATACGATATCGCTTCTCGATACGAATCTTTTACCTCGTCTGCATCGTCAATGTAGCCAGAAAAGTAAAGAATATCTAATGCGAGCCCACGCCGATTCATAGCTAAAGCAATTTCGTCGGGCGGTGTGCCACCATAGACAACCCCACCATCTTGAATCAGTTCGGTTATTAGTTGATTACCGAACCTTAAGTAATCTTGTGCCGCTGCTGCGTTTCGATCTCGTTCGTTTAACGTAAGATTGGTGAAGGCAATCTGTGCCGCCAAGTCGGAAGCAATTCGCATGTTTGCCTCGGGTGTCGGACTTAAGTCAGCTGAATAGAAAAACCCGGTTAAAGTAGACTCCTGCAAGTCATCGCCTAAGAAATTTTCCCATACTGGTCCGGTAAAAATGTGTTCTCTTGCGAATGCTTCGTCGTTGCTGGCTGTATATTCATTGAGCACAAAATTAGTTGCTTTGGCTCGAGTGAAGTCAAAGTATGATTCGTTAATGGCCACTGCTTTCAATAGAGCAACTGCTTCTACACGATTGGATTGCAAACGGGCGTTTCCGAGATTCAATTCGATTCGACCTCTTTCTTGAGGGTTCGATGCAGACTCAAGCATACGATTAAAATAGATCGCCGCCTCAGCAGCTCCCATTTGACGCAAAATGTTCCCCCCTTCAGCAATTCTGGCGTTAAAGTTGTCTGCACGTGCGGACTCGCGGTTAGTAAGATCACCATCCGTTGTATTTGATTGCTCTGATGATCCATCAGCTGGAAACTGCGTCATAGGTGAATTAATATTACTGGACATATACAAGAATGCTACTCCAATGCAGACGAGGGCAAAGACTATAAACAAGAGTATCAACGTAATATTTACAGGTGATTTTTCTGTTATTTGCACCGCTTGGTTGTCTCCGTTGTATCCACTACTCTGGTTGTCTTCGTTGTATTTATTTTCCATATGGTTGATATACATTTTTGAATATCAGCGTATTAGTAACAGTCACTTCCATCGCCTTTGTTATGCACCACAATACCGTCTGCGATGTAGGTATGAGGACCAGCAGTTAATGTGAGGTTATAGACAATTTTGTCAGCTTCTAGGTGCTCTGCTTCTTCAAGCTCTGTGACACCGGTAATAGATACTGGCTGAGTCTGGGTTAATAGGGTATTCCCTACCTCAAAGTCCCCAGCTGGTTTAAAGGTTGCAGTGACAGTATCATAAATTGGGTGGTTAGCAGTGACGATTAGCTTACCCTGCTCATGTTGTAATTCTAATAGTGGAGCAGCATTGAAATCGTGCTGATCAACACCAGCTTCACCGTGCCGTAGCACCTGTGCAACGGTCGCGGTAGTGTACTCTTGTGTCACTTCATCATACGCTGTCACAATTTGATCGACTGTAAGTTGTGATATCGCTACAGGACCATCGGGAGTCTGTACTTGCGTAGTAGGTAGAAAACAGCAGCCGCAACCGCCGCCGTCACCGCCGCCGTCACCACCTACATATCCACCTCCACCTCCACATCCACCTCCACATCCACCTCCACATCCACCTCCACATCCACCTCCACATCCACCTCCAGCTTCACCTCCACATCCACCTTGACTTACGCCTGCTGCATGTGCGTTAGGCACCATCACGTTCGGAATTATGCCGTACTTTTTGCTATTTGTATCGTCGTCATTTTTGGTTGCAGTGTACTTAGTGTCACTGGCTTGGTTGATGCCAATTAAAGCTAAGGCTGTGGTCACACTAAAAGCCAACAAAAAGCTGATCGCTTTTTTACCTTTGATTGCTGTTGCTTCTATTTGGTTGATCATTGTGTTTTATGTGTGTGAAACTTTTAGTTTATTTATTTAACAATACATTCATTCCTCCCTTTTGCATAATTAGATTATCCCCAGTCGACTTAGTTACTCGGCTAGTTTTGAGAAACAATATGGACATAGTACAATTGCCACATGATTGACGCGTATAGTCGTGTGTATCGAGTGCTTGTAATACTGTTATGATATGAAAGGACCCCTTATCTTCTTCGGCAGTGGTGGGTATTCTCTGACTGTTTTAAAGGTGCTCCAAGCCCGTAATACTACTCCCACCGCTGTCGTTACGTATCCAGGTTCACCTGTATACAAATGGGCGACAGAAAGACAGTTGCAAACGCTTACTCCAGCTACATTAATTGAACCAAATTTTATTGACGCCATACGCACGTATAACGCCGATCTATTTGTGGTCGCTGGCTTTAGCAAGCTACCGCAGGAGCTTTTTGAGTTACCACATCAAGCAACGGTAAACATTCATCCATCTTTACTGCCCGCATTTCGGGGTAGTGAACCAGAAATAGCGCAGATTTATACTGATGCCCACCATACTGGTGTGACTATCCACATCATTGACAACACGATAGACCACGGACCAATTATAGCGCAAGCAGTGTACAACCCGCCTATCTGGCCTATGTCGGCAGCGCGACTTAGCTTTGAGCTGGGTCATCTCGGAGCAAACCTACTCGTGGACAAAATCCAGACTGACCTTCCTCTGACTTCTGGACATGCTCAAAATGAATCAGGTGCTTCGTATACCAAACAGATACTGCGAGAACAGACAGGTGTCCTCAATCACGAACAAGACCACACTGTATTGTGGCGCACATTTTGTGCGTTTGGATGGAATGGTAACGCCTACCTGCAATTAACTAACACCGACACAAACCAGGAAGTAACTGTGACATCAGCTTATATGAGAAACGGTTTTTTTGTTATCCGCACGGTGTCGATCGATGGTGTATCTTGTACCTATGATGAGTTTCTCTCTCACTACCAATTACTCATGCAAAAAAAATGGACCCAGTTTTCGACCTCCCATAATGTAAAAATCACTACAAGTCAAAAAGACAGCCAGTCTAGCAATCCCGTTATTAGATTACGAGAGATGATTCAGCAACGGGTAGTGGTTTTTGGCGATACGCACACAATCGTTGAATCAGGGGTTTCACGTCCGCACAGTTGGTTGCTTGACTTCAGGAACATATTTCTCGATAGTACTGCATTAGAAACTATTGCCGATATATTTTGGTCTAAATATAAAGACCAATACCCATTTCAAGTGGGTGGCCAAGAAACAGCTGCCATCCCACTCATTGCAGCCATCGTGATTCAAGGAGGTCGTAGAGGTACGCCTGTTAATGGCTTTTACCTGCGCAAAGAACGCAAAAAAAATGGCTTGCAAAAAAACGTTGAGGGTGAAGTTACTGACCACCCAATCATACTCGTTGACGACTTGATTAATTCCGGAAAAACACAAGAGCAGCAACTTTCTATATTACACAACCTGGGTAAAACAGTAACCGGTATTTTTACCATAGTGCGATTCCGAGAAAATCGTCATTATCGTTTTGCTTCGGAAAACAATATTAATATTCATTCTTTATTTACACCGACCGACTTTGGTCTTGCTGCTCATTCATCGAAGTCTGATAAACCACCACAAGTATCAAACTTTAAAATGGTATGGAAATTCAATTCCGACAACCCAAACCTCTTTTACGTAGTCCCAAAATCAAGACCAGTTCTAGATCATGACAACCTATACTTTGGTGCTGACAACGGTACCTTCTGGGCGCTTGACCAAGCTACCGGGGCGGTTGTTTGGAAACACCATATATGGCGCACAGCAGCTGGCAAAGCCATCTTTTCATCTCCCATCTTACACAAAGGAATGGTTATCTATGGGGCATACGATGGTAACGTGTACGCGCGACACGCAAAAGACGGCACAAAAAAATGGACATTTAATGAAGCTGACTGGGTTGGCAGCTCACCGTGTGTTGCTGCGCGCTTGGGACTGGTATTTATTGGCTTGGAGTTTGGCCTTTTCAAACATCGTGGAGGTATAGCAGCTTTAGATAGCGAAACCGGTAGAAAAAAGTGGGAGTTTGCCATGGACGGATTAACGCACGCATCACCAGCCTACGAATCAAAATACAACGCGGTAGGAATTGGTTGTAATAACCATATGTTTTACCTCCTCGACGCTAAGTCAGGTACACTTCGTTGGCAGTTCGAGACCAAAGGAGATATCAAATACACCCCGGCATTTGATACCAAGTATAATCGGATTTTATTCGGATCATTCGACGGACGCCTGTACGCCTGTGCGGTAGATTCTGGTGAAGTAGCGGCTTCCTTTGCTACTGCCGGTGAGATTTACTCCACTCCAAAAGTCTACCAAGACAGTGTTTTTGTAACCTCTATGGATAAGTGTATTTATTGCTTGGATAGGCGTACTCTTGAGAAGATTTGGCATTTTGAAACCTACGGTAAAATACTCAGCTCGCCGGAGATAATTAACGACCGAGTATACGTTGGATCAAATGATGGTTTTTTGTACGAGTTGGGGTTGGATGGCAAACCGACCGGTTTTTTCCACACCGGAGAAAGAATGGTCAACAATGTGGTATATAATAAAAGAAATGATTCTTTTTACGCACCTACGTTTGCCAACGAAATATACAAACTAAAGCGTCTACAATAAATAATATGTCTATACAATTAAAACACATTCTTAACGGCGTACTACTGTTTATTATAGCTAGCGTGTTGACTGCAGCAGCTATATACTTAACACCACTCAAGCACATAGCTGTTATCGAACCTACCGTTGAAGATATCAGCCCTGAAGCGTTTTATGAACTCTACAGTGAAGATCCTGACAAATATATATTTCTCGATGTGCGGAACGGATCTGCGTACCAACGATTGCACGCTGAAGGGTCAGAACTACAACAACTCCATACTTTTTATATAGAGCGAGCATTTTTACCAAAAAATACTGATCAAGAAATCATATTAATTTGTAGTGGTGGTGCAGCTTCGGGTGTTGCTTATAGTTATTTACAGCATTATGGATTCTTTAACATCAAACGGGTTGAAGGTGGGATAGAAGCCTGGGCTGCAGCAGGTCTACCAGTTGTCACCAACAGTATTTAATGTAGTACTCGCTACACTTAGTCATTAACACACCCGTCATGTCATTCTCCTCAATCAACAAAACAACTTTACTACTTACAGGTGTGTTGCTTATATTGATCGGGTTGATCACAGTGTTATACCTGAACTTAAACCATCAGGCGACCACAACAGACGGTAATCAGGTATCCAGCGAGCAAGCCCGTCAAGAACTACTGGCACTCAGAGAGTCGGATCATGTATACGGTGACCGTGATGCGGATACTATGGTTGTCATATATTCCGATGCCACGTGCAATTATTGCCGGTGGCAGTTTATGGAGCTACTTAACCTCGTTGACGCGACTCCTGCCGGTGAGGTAGCTTTTGTGTACCGATATCTCCCCATCTGGAACACGCGATCAGAAGTAAGTACTAGTGAGGTGTACGCTGAGTGTGTTGCAGAACAGATCGGTGATGATGGCTTTTTCATGTACCACGAAACTTTATTTTCTTCCTTACCTCCACGTGAACGACTGGATACCATAGATGAATCATTTATGAAGTACGCAGCAGAAAATGCTGGGAGTGATCTCGATGAGTTGCGTCTATGTGTCGCAAACTTTAATAACCAAGATCGCATTCTATCTGACCATCGATCTGGCGGGGCTCTCAATATAGTGTCAGTACCACAAACGTTTGTGGTATCTGATACCGAGATTGTTGACTTCCGTCGTTCTTATTCAGAAGCTGTGTTCCGATCTGCAATAGACGAATTAAAGCAGTAATTCTAGAGTACTAGTATGCAATATATAGCTCGGCTCGCCACGACGGCTTTACTTCCATTTAAAGATTTCGGGTGGGTATTGTTTGCACTCTACTCTTTAGTTATTTTTATATGTTTGTTTATCATATCCCACACATCGTTGATATATACACTTATAAGCAGCACGTTGCCGCTCGCTTTGCTTATCGATGCATTTGTATCGTTTATTAAAGGAGATTCAATACACTCATTGTTCCAGTACATACTGATTGCAACGCTTGGTGGTATATATATCAATACAATACGCTACGTTTTTTTTTACAAAAACTATTTTTCAAAGGGCAGTTTCGTAACTAGTCTTTTTAGCACTGTCGGAATAGCCATTGGAATAAGCTGCATTTCGTGTGGTTTCGCGGCACTGATACTAGTTTTTTCTTTCTTTGGAATTTCGAGTTCGTTTGTATTACTTAGCATTGCTCAACCATATATGCTCCCGGCCGGGATAGCCATTCTCATTGCGAGTATAGTGCTTAGTCTCATTAGTTTAGATCGTCTCAATTCGTAAACAGAACATTTCTCACTTCAAAAAAGTAATCGCGTAAATTACAAAAAAGGACTCGGTATTGGGCAATAACCACTATCAGGACCGTAATGTGGTGTGTATCCCAGACTAAGTGGGATTTCTTGCAACCTGCTTCCACCGGTTGCTTTAAACGCCTCGTCTATTTGTAGCGGCTGCAAATTAGGTACGCGAACCATGACTACGGAAATACCTTCGGCACACGCCTTAAGTTCTGGGGATATCACCTCACGGTAATACACTGGATATTTTTTTTGCTTACACCACTCATATAGGTGACTTAATTTGTTTTCAGTGGATACAATTGACTCAAAGACAGGGAGCTCCGAGATAGAACACAGTGGTCCAGATATAAATGGTTCTATCTCAACTAATCGATCTGGTTTGTTCCAATGTTTAGACCGAGCAGCTTGGTCAAACTGATTGATTGGTACAGTATGGGTTTTGTTTGTAGACCCTGCTTTCTTGTCACGCCTTGCACCGCGTTGTGCCAGTTGATCTTGCAGTAAGTCAACCACCATTGCTGGCACATTGAACCCAGTCTTTGCGTCTATCATGACAGCTGGTCCAGCTTGCGTCCGATCTATCATGACAAGACAGACTGTGTGTACGGGCGCATCAGTTTGTAAATACAGTAAATGTAGCTCAATGTGATAATCCTTTGCGAGTTTATACAACGCCTGAACTTCTTCATCATCAATCGAACTAAAATCAATCCGTCGAGCTGGTAGCTGTTGTAACCAGTAGATTATAAACGCGTCACGCTCAATCACTTCTAACAAGCCCACCAACACTGCCTCCGATACCGTTTGACCAGCGGCAGCACCAGTAGTAATGGGTGGGCATAACAATGCCTCTTGCTTTTCAGTATGCCGGTGCGACCCTATTACCTTGCGTACCTGGGCAAAAGAAAACCATTGCCACGGTGCGTATACAGTTTTATCGGTTAATGCATCTATAACCGGTGCCCAACAAAAATTGGTGTCTTTATCGTACGTAAGTCGAACCAAAGCATTACCAGACTTACGCTCGGCAGCGGTGAAACTACTAATTGAAAAAATATCAGCTTTGGGCTTTGTTAAGTTAGCATAACTCGAATGCACTAATTCATTTGATCTGTAATGCGGATGGAGTAAACTATATCGTTCAACCGCTTCACCCAGTGCAGGCCACTGTATATAGGCTAAACTGCTGGTATGAGCCGCTTTACCCGACCAACCGTTTCCTTGCTCGCCTGGGAGCGTGTGAAACACGAGATACGCCGGTGGTTCATCTGGATAACCAAACACCTGGTAGCCCGACTCAGCTATATAGCCAGCTTGTTGCAGACGCTTCACTATCCGTAGAGCCTGTAACGAATCTGGATATTTTCTTAATTCTATGACTTCATTTGGAAGAGCGATGTATACCGGAAAACCAAGTAAGTCTGAAATACGTTGCAGATTCCAGCTAAGAAACCGGACCACCCACGATTTTGTGATGCGTGGCAACACATTAGCGAACTCATGTAACTCCTCTGGGTTGATATACCGTTTTTCCATATTTTTACTTACCGACCAAGAATGCACATAGTACCGATTCTAGTCTCGTATCTAGTCGTAATAATTGTTCCACCTTATCGTCGTTTACTCCCCCGTAACCCACCACTTGCAAATCAGTATCGCTGGCGTAGAGATACGCATTTTGAATAAGAGCTCCGGCTTCCATACAGATATACCGGTAGCTACGATCCGCATATTTGTTTTGACTACGCCAAAAGACAGCCGTCGCCACAAACATCACACTGGCCTCAAGCGCCCATTGATCCGCTACCAACGTGTTAGGATCAACTCCTGTACGGGTATCTGACCACAAATATTCAAGGGTATGCTCTTTGACATTGTAATGGTATACACCAGGCAAGAGATCTGAACTTGAAGAAAACCGCACAATTGCATAGATCTCGACAGGATATCTGGCACCCGCCGACGCGTGTGCTCGATG
>Ga0307947_1003133_pt1 | contig 13350 bp, 13 predicted proteins | sample OrgLakmetagen232_FD_201840 | JGI IMG/M metagenome (GOLD analysis project Ga0307947, IMG submission 201840) | Saline water microbial communities from Organic Lake, Antarctica - #232 | ecosystem: Environmental > Aquatic > Non-marine Saline and Alkaline > Saline | place: Antarctica: Organic Lake...
ACACATATATATACGGTATACAAATATACATACATATATACGGTATACATATACACGGTATACAAATATACATATATATATATATACGGTATACACGGTACACATACGTCACACAAACAATACGCTCTGGCCAGCCCTACTCCCAAAGCATGTCTCACCAGAGGAGGAGGCTCCTGTAACAGCATCATTGCTTGTGGGAGGTGGCTGCTCACTGTCGTTAGTGGGGCCACTGATGAGGCGGCTGATGCGCTCACGCCTGCCCTCATCGCTGGAGGCCCTGCCACTGCCTGCATAAGGAGTGAGGCAAAAGTCATGTGGTTGGGTGGCCTGATGGTGTGTGTGTGTGTGAGCATGGGATGTGAGAATGGCAAGGCATGGAGTTGTGATCTGATCTTTGCGCGACTCGTGAGCCATATGTAGGGTTGGCCAGAACCGTATATATACACCGTATATAATTGTATATTTGATGATTTCCCTGCCAAAAATACCGTATATATATACCGTATATATATGGTTCTGGCCAACCCTAGCCATATGCCATACGCTCGAAAGGAACCTGTATCTGTTACATTACGGCACAGATAGGCAGTAGAGTGAGACTTAAAACGGTACAGCGTGTCAACTGTTTGGATGGAATGGGGGGCTGGGTGCGTGCTTCTTGATGGATCACCCTTTTGCCAGTCGAAATGAACTGGATTTGTGGACAGGTAAGCATGATTAAGCATGCTGTGTGGTGTATGCATGCTTCTGCACGTGTGTGTGTGTGTGTGTGTGCGTGTGTGTGTGTGCGTGTGCGCGTGCGTGTAAGCGGTTGCTTCATTTCAGCAGGGGACATACAAACCATGCATTTCATTACTTCATTGCATTGAGGCTGCACACAAATGCGTTTTCCATGTGCGTGTTTTGCGTGTGCAACTGCGCACACAAACAGCTCTGAGCCTCATGCACTCAACCCTTTGTGTGGCGTGCAAGCACAACATTCAACCCTTTGTGTGGCGTGCAAGCACATCATGAGATCGTGTGATGCTCAAAACGCTTTCCGTGTGGCACATGCCGGACCACCCACCCTTGGCTGCGGCCTCCAGCCTCGCTGCCTGGGCTGCGTTGCTTCCTGAGGGGGGAAGGGGCTGTGTTGCAGGGCGGCTTGGGGGAGGTGCTGCTGTTGCACTGCTGCCCTCGGACAGCTGGCTGATTGTTGAGGCGGGTGCACTAGCACGGGCACTGTCGCCACGAGCAGCGCTGGGCACACTGGCACTGGCATTGGCATCGGCAACGCTACCGCTGCTTGTACCGGTGGGGTCGTTTTGGGAGGGGAGTGCAGAGGGGCGTGGTGGTTGTTGGACGGGCTGTTGAGGCTGGGGGCGTTTTAACAGAGGGCTGTCAATGGTATTACTGCTACTGCTAGGAAGAGGGCTAGCAGGGGGGGTGGAATGACGGACAGGGGGCTGCTGCAAAGGCGGAGCGGGGACGCCTGGGGTGTTGTGTGTGTTTGAACATGTGCGTGTGTATACGTCTCCATGTGTGTGTGTATGTGTGCATGCGTGCGTACGTGTACATATGTGTGTGCACGTGCAATGTGTGTGTGTATGTGTGTGTGTGTGTGTGTCTGTGCATATGTGTGTGTGCGTATGTGTGTTTGTGTGTGTGTGTGCGTGCGTGCGTGTGTGCGCATGTGTGTGCGTATGTGTGTGAGAGAGTGTGTGCGAGCATACGTGTGCGTTATGTGTATGTACATGCACGTGCACATGGGCGTGTGCTATAAATACTAGGTATTACCTTGCCCCTTGTTCTTAGGTTGCCTTTTATTTGCACCCCTGCGGTTGCCCTTGTTGTTGGACGGGTCATCATGCCCAGAGTGACGGTTCACGTTCTTTCTTGCGTTTTGCACCCACTCAAACTCGCCTTGCAAGCGCTCTGCGTAAGAATGTGTGTTTGTGTGCGTGCGTGTGCGTGTGCGTGTGCGTGTGTGTGTGCGCGCGCTCGCGGTGTGTGTGTGCGCGCTCGCGGTGTGTGTGTGTGTGTGTGTGTGTGTGTGTGTGTGTGTGTGTGTGTGTGTGTGTGTGTGTGTGTGTGTGTGTGTGTGTGTGTGTGTGTGTGTACGTGTGTGTGCGTGTGTGTGTGTGTGTGCACGTGTGTTTGTGTGTGCATGCAAAGTCTGTCCGTGCTACGTTGATTTTTGCAAAAAATATTCTGTGCCAATCCTGCACCTTTTTCAAGGGGCACCTCCTTGGCGGCCTTGGCATCCACAGGCTCATAGTCAAAGTAAAGGCCTTCGTTCTTCTGCTCTTTCCTGCCGTGCGTAATTACGGTGGTCCGGTGCTGCCTCCTGCTGTATGGTTTGTGGCTGTTGCTGCCGGCTGCTATGTCAAGAGGAGTGTGTCTTTGCTGAGGAGAGGGGGAGGTTACTTTGATTGCATTCCCAACGGCAGAAGCCATGGCTTAACAGCTTTAAAGCTTAAAGCTAAATTTCTTCTGTGTCCCAAGAGACTATTTGATAAATTACGTAACTATACTTAGTAATAATAAGAAACTTGAAAAGTGAAGAATGCAAATGAACTGTGCTTGCATGCCAAACCTTCGCAAACCTCCCCTCCCGTTTAAGATGCGCACACTTAATGTTGTAAAATTTCTCTCAACCCAGGGCACATGCCGTACTAGGAGGAAGGAGGGCAGAGCTGTCTCAGGAGGGTGCCTGTTCGCCATTGTCCAGTTTTTAATGGATAGACCAGCAGGGTTAACTGGTAATGGTCAGGCTGGTCAGGCACATCACAGCGCGGTTAAGCAGTGCAGGAGGTTAAGCTGAAAATAACAAACGCTGCTGACCTCCCGCCGCCAATTACCTGCTGGTTGGTTGGCAAACCAGGTCAGGCGTACAGTGCTGCACCGCTGATTGATAATAAAATGAATGCTAGCTGGATGGTGACCTTGATTGCAATTGCCTTAGATACTTACGTGCATATGTATGACGACGATAGATAGATTGCGTGCTATGACATAATAATAACAATATCAGCAGGTAGCTACCGCCCGTTGCCAGCCCGGCTAACAGGTCTGACCTGGTGCTGGGGGGTATTAGTGGGGGTATAAATGAATCCCTGATTAATATTAGCATTTCCTTCTCCAAAATTTCTTCTTTATTCCCACCGCGTGATGCGCCAAGTGCTCGGCTGCGGGAAAGAATTATATTCCATCCTCTATTCATTTAAAAGATACATGCTCAAGCAAACAAATAAAGGCGCTCAACATTTATGTAGTAGTGTTAATACTGAAAGTGACAGGATGCGCAATTATCAGCGGGGCAATAAAAAGTGTTTTGAAATATTTTTTTTGAAATAATCCCATTTTAAAACAACAGTCTAGGGAGATCAGTTTAATACAAGTCAGAGGAGGAATGGATGATGTAGCGAATCAAACTCAGCAATAATCTGTCCTACTACTCATGGGCGGGTCTAGAAAAAGCACATTGGGGTGCCATTATTTTCATCTCCTCTTGATTGCCAACGGTTCAAGCATTTTTCATGAGTTCATGAGGAAGTATTTTGATCAAAATAACCAGTTTTGCCTGATCAAGCCCCTCCAAAATGACCCCATTATAACAGGGGTGTATGTCAATCTGCTCTAGTAGAGCTATCATATGTCCACTAACTCTTCAGAGGAATCCTTCTAAAAGAAATCCTAGAGGATCGACACCATGGATGGCAAAGATCCACAGAATAGCTTTTCTGTGCCAAAACTCCGCGTAATAATCGTGCCTTTTTTCATCCGTTGATTGCTTCTGACAAGTAAGTTGCATTGGATAGCAAAATATTGTTTATACACATTAAGGCTGTGACCAGCAGAAGGCATGAGCAGTGATGGGCAAAACATTTAAAGCCTTAAATTTGCAATTGTGTTTCGTTCCTGTGTATTTAAAGATAGAAAGATATATGTGTGACTGCCTTGGACACCACTGCCTTCTCAGAGAAGCCATCACTTGGTGCCTAGAGCTCTGGTGCTTGATTACAAAGCACTTTTCAAACAAAACCCGGAAACCTGCAATTTGTGAGCAGCGCATTCCTTTTTAAAGCTGCAAACAGGTTTGGCAAGAGAATTGGCTTGCAATACAGGAAAAATATGGCTTGCAACACTGCTAGCAGCTCCCTTGCAGGTCCACCCCTTGCGTGAGTACCCAAGCAGGGGTCTGGACCGCAGAGGGGTGGAATCCGAACAATGGTGAAACTTACGGATGGCTTGCACATCTGGCGCATGTACCGTTGCTAAAAGGGTGATCCGACAAAAGCTATCTCTGACAATGTGATTTAAATTCTACATATTAGCGGCGCAGTTAGGGGGTGGGTGCGCATCTGCATGCACGGAATAGTTGCGGAGATATACACTTCAGCACGTGAGTTATTTGTTAGGTCACCCCTCCACAGCAAAACACCATTCAGACCCCCCACCCCATGTTATAACTGTATGCCTGAAAGAAGAAAAAAAAATACGCAGGCAGTAAAAAACACTCCCCACATTAATAAGGGAAAGGAGCCACTTTAATACCGAATACCATAAATATGGAACGACAATAATGGACTTGGCTTGGGCTAATCAAGTTGACATACCTTGTTTCTGGCATAGCAACGCCACAGACTACTTACCCAACTAAAACCCTGCTTTGCAATCTGCATGACAATGCCAGAGGGGGCTGACTGGGGAAATGTCCAAATATGTGCCCTTTTTGCACTCTGAATCCAGCCATTCACTGCCCACTCAGCCAACTGACACCATTCTGGCTTTAAATGAAAGCTGATATTGTAAACTGCACGAGGATTTGCTTATATCCATGTAAGTCACAGTTTGCGCAACTTGACGGGGGTCAAAGCCCACCTTGACTGCCCAAACCCTAATTTGGTGCCTTTCTTTGAAAAAACAGCACATGTTGAGCCACATCACCACGCACTTCATCTTTTCACTTGATTTTTTTTGCAATCATATTTGTTTATTACAACAACACCATACCACACAAAAGTATGCCATTTGGTGGAGTGGGTGATCTGCTGTGAAGATTTTGTGGTGAAAAAAGGGGTCCACGCCACGGAAAATCAGACACGTGCGCCCTAAGTTGCTATGTTCAAGCTTAGGTGCAAATAAAAATCCAGAGCACGCCTGCCTCTGGGTGCTAAGCTTAAACATAGCAACTTAGGGCGCACGTGCTCAATTCACATTTAAAAAATACACTTTTTTTGGCTCAGTCAGCCCCCTCTGTGACAATGCTAAGCTTGAGAAGTGCCGGATATGGCGCCCATTGAACATTACAAAGGTGATCCTTTTTAGGCCTCAGTCAGACCCCTCTGGGACAGGACCTCCCGGTGCTTAACTCTACCGTAACACTACTGTACCAACAATATATATTATATATTAACCTATATGCAAATTTCAAACCTCGGTTGGTATAAACGTCGATGAACCGCAGTGGTGATTGTAAGGTACAGTATTCCATTATTGTTATTTGTGGATGTAAGCCCTTTAACACCCTCGAGGAGTCTCGACTCCAAGATATGTTAATCTAACTGCGCCCACTTTTTATCAAACAAACTCCAAACATTGCACACAGCTTATTCTTAGTTGCCCCACACATGGGCTCAAAGTGTTGTCATCTCACCCCAAACCAGGCACATCATGCTTGCTGTGGTTGTCTCTTGCCGCTATACTCACCATTGTTTCTATACAATGCGGCGCTTGGAGTCAACTTGTTCAACAAAAGCAAATTGTTGGCTATCTATTGTATGACCGTGGGGGAAAGGGTTATTGCCGTACTATTGGTAGGCTGTCAACTCTACATCAGGCAAGCTTTCCGCATGAGTAACCCGCCAGCGTTTAATTCTCTTTGCGCAACATCCTGCTCAATCTTTGCCAAGCATGACACTGACATGCGTGATGCTGTTTTAATTGAAAAGAGGCTAGCAATCTTCTTAGATTGGGCTGGCTCTGGGTCTCCTTACCAGTCTCACATGCACATATGACATTGGAAAATCTACAGTAGTTAAAATAGTGCACGAGGTAATTTCAGTCCTGTCGCAGCGTTATGTCCCAGAGCATATTATATTTCCTGCTGAAGGTGCTGAGCTTATGCGCACCATGCGTGAGTTCAGGGGTTATGTAGCAATTGCCATTTTGTGCTGGTGCTATTGAAGCCACATTTATGATTGAAAAGCCGTGAGTAGGGAGACATATTTCTGTTACAAAAATTATAGTGCCATTGTGCCATTATATTGTTTGCATTGCGTTGATGCACGTGGAAAATTACATACATAAACATTTGCTGGTGAGCCTGGCCAAGTTGGAGATGCATTTACATGGAATAGTAGTGTCTTACGTGCAAAAATCGGTTGATGGTCATGCTTTTAAGCCGTACATTTGTGCTAATTCTGCTTTTGCTCTCCATGCTCTCCATGCTCAAGTGCTATTATCCTTGGCTGTCTCCCTCAATAACCTCTTCATCATCCAGCCCCTGAAAGTCGCCAGCCGGATGAAGAGGTTGCAGGCTGGGTGGCTGCTGACCGCCTGGCTGCTGCTGGACTCTTCAACTACGGGGAGCGAGATGGTCAGCTGGCTCAGCCCTAGAGGCCTCCCGGCTTAGAGCCCTGCTTCAAAGCCTTACTATTCTTACTTTTCCCTATACTAAAGTGTTGAAACTTTATTTAAAACAATTCCTCGCCAATCCCCCGTTCTGGTACAGAGCTGTCGATTTGGAACTTTCTGGACCAATATTTCCAACCGTAATAATTTTCCGCCCCCCCTCCTTAATAATTACGAGTTCCTAATTAATATAAATGTGTAAATAATTAAATGTGCAATTATGCGTGTGACCGGGGCCTAAGGATCAGTCAAAAAGTGCTGTAAAATTGTTGGGGGTGTTTGTTGTAGCACCACAGACTTTTAGCACCTACAAAAAAACCCGCGGAAAATAGAACAATTTATCATGAGTCCATGCGAGAAAAGGCCGAGTGAATTTATCAGGCAGTATATTTACATTTTAAGAGGTTTAGGAGAAAGTTGAATGCGAGATTGAAGAGTCAACTATGTGTGAATGCTCCGGAACCGCCTCCCCATCACATTTGTCTTGTACTTGGTTCTCCTCTTAACTCTAGTACATTACTACAATGGTAACAAAGGTGCCTTGCTACAGGGCGCACCAAGTCAAGCATTCTTAAATACCGCCTCAGCTCAACCTTGCGCTTGCCACACCACACGGCTCTTCTGGCAGGCAACAAGCATACGCATGTCAAGACCAATAACCCTCCATCCATCTACGCGTCCAACACATCTTCAGAGTATACAGGGCGATTGGCCAACAAGGTTCGTCCAGTCACTTGTAGGCCAGTTACAGGAGCACGTCCCCTACTCGCTTTACTTTCAAATATTCAGAAGGGGGGGGCTAGGGCACAAGGTATCAGCAGGGTTGGTCACATTAGATAGATTTACCCCGTTCCGACCACCAATCAAGCGTCAACATTTAGGTTCATTCTCAATTCGTTGTGGGCATACCCAGAAGAAGGAGATTCTAACATCCCTCTTTCCTGCCTCTCTCAATCCTCAATCCTCACAAATCCAGAGTGTATTAAATTCAACGTGGCAGCATGCTCAGTCATGGATGAGGAGTGTACGCCGCAACCCCGCGGATTCCTGTTACGAACCTCCAGGTGACTAATAGTCATAAAGCTCTTCAGTTGCCTACACTGGAACAAGTGATGCTTAGGGCAAAGTGCGTGGCGTCATTTTACACTTGTACGCTTGCAGCTTGTAGCACGCAGTGTACTTCATCAGTTCTGCGCTGCGCTACGTTATGCAGGACCTTTGAACAGGCACTTTAACTTGACCATTCTGACGGTGGCATCAAACATAGATGAAGCTGTAAGACCCTGCATCACCATGAACAGGTGCGCAACATATAGTATGGAATATTTACTTTTAACAGGCCGCGGACGGAGAACGAAACATAGCAGATTGTCAGTTAGTTCCAGCAGTATGCTGCTGCAAAGGTAACTTTAGGGGGTTTAGACAGGGGGACAGCAAATATTTTAGTGACTTTATAGAGCAAGGTACAAGATGTAAAAGCAGGAGTGATCTCTTTGTCTTCTTCGTTACCTACCTTGCCTAAGCGTTCGGGATATACCTTCAAAGCATGAACAAGAGCTCTGCATTTTTGGGGCGGAGCCCCCCGGGGCCTAGTCCCTTTATGTTCACTGCAGTCAACACTGAAAGAATAGAGCTTTGAGCCAGCCAGGCAACTTACAGTGTAAAAATTGTGAAACAAAAGCCAAAATTGCGCTGATTCCGGAACACCCCGGTCAAACCCCCCTCCTACGCGCAGCCCCCCCTGAATCGCTCTCACAACATTATGTACAATTTCAATGCAAGTTGCAGCGCAGGCTCCGTCCCATTTTTTTGTGATCCGCAGGATCACACCCTACTTGTCTACGTGGGATCCAGGAGGCTGCAGGAAGCATAACTTTTGGACGACACGTGTCAAATTAATTAATTAAAAATCATATATTCGGAACCCTGACGTCAAGAGCCGTGGATTGGTATATATATATATATATGGGTCGAATCAAGGAGGGGGGGGGGGTCACCTGACGGGTTTTTAGCTTTTTTGCGGGGGGTCTCCAGTTTTTTCTGGGGCATTTTCACGGAATTTTAAATGTATCGTCAGAATCCTCAGCTCAAGCCCAGTCGATTGGCTCCCTTTTTGGGCAAATTGGGTTAAGGGGACATGTCCAAAAGCCAGATGCTCACGCGCTCGGGTGCAGGCCGCGGGGTGAGTCAAGCCAATGGAGCAGCAATTCACCCCAAACTTACAGGATTGTGCCAGCATGAAATAGTCATTGGAATTCTGGAGAAATGGAAGCAATGTGGGACTGTGCAAGCCAGTTGTGGGTGCCTGGTAGGTCATATGTGCGTGGGCGTCCGTATCTCAGTTTTTGCCCCATAACTCTGCAACACTTCAGTTTCAAACTCTGATGAGTATGCAGATGGATGCAGAATTTAGAAAGGAGCAGATTGGTACCCTTTTTGTTTGGGTGGGAGCACTAGAAGGGGGGTTTGGGGGGTGGGTGGTCCCTCAGGGGTGTTCACCCCAAAAAGTATGCGTGTCGTCCAAAAAATAAAAAACCCTCCTGTGGGATCCATCTAAAAGAAGGCATGCAACAGTGATGCCGTCTTGGAAAATCTGCACAAATGTGTATACAGCTTGTAAATACTCCTCTCAAGTTTCATGTAATAGTTCCATCAATTCCAATTGCGGAATCAAGCAAGAAGAGGGTCTCTCTCTCTCTCTCTCTCTCTCTCTCTCTCTCTCTCTCTCTCAATTGTTTATTTATACTTGACTGCTTGACTAGAAGTGCCGTGCCCAAGTTCCTTCGATAATAAACATCAACTAACTAAATCCTTGTTCCTGTCCAATTAAAACCCCATCATGTATGCATCCTGCCAAATGTCAAATGTCCCATCCCCTGTGGTTGTGAGATGCCACCGATAAATGCCTCTTTAGAAACAGGAGCAACGAGCCCGTGCTTATTACTTTCTAATTTTTGTACAGGATTCTGATGGCCTTGGCACAAGATTTGAGGTACTGTGAATTCCACAGTTCCACAGACAGTGCGAGGAGTCCCATATGGTAATTGAACTTTTGAGGTACTGTGAATTCCACAGTTCCACAGACAGTGCGAGGAGTCCCATATGGTAATTGAACTTTTAGAATACTGTGGATTCCACAGTTCCGCAGACAGTGCGAGGAGTCCCATATGGTGATTGGGGATGATGATTGGGCTGAGGGTTCCGTACGAGGTCTTTTTTAGCAACGCATATATTGCCCAGGATGGAACTGGATCCTCAGAAACGTTCTTTATTTCTTATACTTTGGTAATATCTCAACAGCTGCTCGTGACGGTCTAGGAGAGGTCAAAAACGTATGTAGGGCTGGCCAGAACCATATATATACGATGTATATACGGTATTTTTGGCAGGGATTCGCCAATATACGGTCAATTAAGGTGTATGTTTACAGTTCTGGCCAACCCTACATGTACGCGGTCCGTGGTGTCATAAGTAGAGTTGGCCAGAAACGTATATCGTATATATGCACTGTATAGGACGGTATGTTTCGGGATTTCCATGCCAAAAATAACGTATATACATCGTATATATATGGTTCTGGCCAACCCTAGTTATAAGCCATCTACGGAATTATGAGTGATGAAATTGTGGCCAGCTGGTTGTAAGAAGGGGGAATGACTCATTTCAAATGGGCATGGGTGATGAGAACTAGACCCACCTGCTAGCAAGATTGGGCCTTCCCCCTCTTCCTCGCTTCGCTTAGATTCTATCCTAATCTGAGAGAGGTTGTACTCCCACCACTACTACAATGCTGGTGCAAAATAATTAGGGTTGGCGGAAACCGTAAATGTACGCCGTATATACAGTATTCACCGCAGGGATTATCCGCAATATACAACGTATATATATACGGTTTCCGCCACCCTAAAAATGATACATGTAGCAGGAGGCTGCAAGTAGCAAATCTGCAGGAGGCTGCAAGTAGCAATTCTTTGCCATTTAATACATGCAACAGGAGGCTGCAAGCTGCAAGTAGCAAATCTGCAGGAGGCTGCAAGTAGCAATTCTTTGCCATTTAATACATGCAACAGGAGGCTGCAGGCTGCAAGTAGCAAATCTGCAGGAGGCTGCAAGTAGCAAATCTTTGCTAAATAATACATGCAACAGGAGGCTGCAAGTAGCAAATCTTTGCTAAATAATAAATAATACATGCAACAGGAGGCTGCAAGTAGCAAATCTTTTCGCTGGCAGGTGTAATCCTAACAATCATTACGCATCTTAAATCCTGGCGTCAAGAGCCATAAATTGGTATGTACACAAGCAACAACAGTCATGGATTGGGTCCAGATGCTACGGCACCCAACCCCCCTGACCCACATTAATTTCTTTTCATGTGTTTGCGCGGTGGGGGGTTGCCTGGTGCGGGCACCTAAGTAACCCCCTCCCTTGATCATGCTGGCTGTGTCATCACTACCAGCGGAGTCCTTTCTATTTCTTTTTTCTTTTCCTTTTCTTTTGGTATGTAGCGTTGTTTCTGAGGGGGTCAAGGGGGGGGGGTCAGTTGTGTAAAGGGTCTCCATAACTTAGTTGGGGTGGGTTTTGATGTGGGGTCACAGGTATGCCCCCAAGTAGGCTGCGGGGGGGTGTTAAGGCACTATTTGCAATTCATAATTTGTTATATGCATGAGTTGTATGAATGAAGACGGCACGAATGAAGAAGAAAGTGCATTGGAGAGGAGGGATTCGTGCACTCAACAGGTGGTTTGAGCGAGAGCGCGCATACTTATCATGATAGGTTTTGGCTGATCAAATTTTGCCCAAGAAATCTTTGGGTATTAAATCACCTTAAGGACAGTGCAGAATAGATAAGAAAGCTTTAATTAAATCGACTTCCTTTTCTGTTGTGAATAAGGTCAGGAAGGGGGGGTCTGGAATGATGGGAGGGGGGGAAGAGGCACTGAATCTACACGTGCCTGTCAGGGATGTTTTGGTAGTCTCATGCTCATGCATAAAGTATAAGCACCCACTTCTTGGCCGGGCAGATATAGATTGTACACACTGCATTTCTAACCCACTCAAAGCTTGCGTCGACTCTCCTCGCATAGATTTCACAATGTGAAATTTTACGATGAAGTATACCTGGTGTTATATTCCTGACCTACTCAAAGCTTGCGTCAGCTCACCTCGCGTAGATTTTACAATGTGAAGTTTTACGATGAAGTATACCTGGTGTTATATTCCTAACCTACTCAAAGCTTGCGTCAGCTCACCTCGCGTAGATTTCACAATGTGAAGTTTTACGATGAGGTATCCTGGTATTTTATTCCTGCACCCCATGCTGAGTCATGAAGAAATAGGGACGGATGAGTTGTGGTTACAGAAGCAAGGGACAGACTTCTTCTTGCAGCACTAATCATCCCCGTTATTATCATCTAAGTACCTAGATTGTTCTCTGCAATTCCTGTCTAGTTGGCTTTCAATTGCTGCATCACGGCACTCACACAGCAAAACCACTGTGACCATCTAATCATGTGTAGGTCTGGCCAGAACCATGTATATACGGTGTGTATATGGTAATTTTGGCAGGGGAGTCACCAAATATGCGGTCATATACGGTGCATATATACGGTCCTGGCCAACCCTAATCATGCGTTACTAGCAGCACTAGCCACATCGTGTCAGTGTGGCTTGATTTGACAACTCATATCTTTCCTGCAAGTGAAAAGGAGGGGTAATCTGCGAAGCCTGGAATTTTACCTTTCACCCCTGTTTGTTCTGCTACAACAGATGAAGAGAACACTCCCCTTGCCAACCTCTTACCCTGTTTTGGCATGCAGGAGCAAGGTCTTGCATGCAAAGCAAATGCTCCGTTCCTCTCACGCCATCTTTCTCCTTGGTACGCGTAGGCTAGCCAAGAATTGGTCAAAAGCGCCTTTCGTTATTTTTGTATCTGCATGCGTGTATGTGCTTATGACTAATGGCCTAGTAACGCTTACGTTCATGCATATGAGCATACAAATATATGCATACAAATACACAACAATGTTACAGACGCAGATGCGTTATTTACAACCTTTGATGAGCCACTTTGGCCCTTCCTCCAAAGGCTAAGCAAAGGCAAAGACGCGGTGTTTACCACAGAATTTGGGCATGCGCCATACAGAATGAGTGATGAGGTAAGCCTTCGTTTTAAGATTGAGTCACATGCATCTTTGCATTCTCTTAATTGCTTGCTGTAAGCGCCAGTCCTTTTTATTTTGACGTAAGGCCTTTTCTTAAGCGCTTGGTGTGAGCGTCAGTCCTTGTTATTTTGACGTAAGGCCTAGCTTGATCATAATCAACTTTCTTCAGCATGTGTAATGCACAGGAGGTAGACAAAATCCAACTCACCACCAAAATTAATTCTGGGGCCTTCTTCCTTCGTGGAGGGCGAGCCAGTGCGTGGTCATTGCATTTTCTAGATTCAGTTTACATGGAGGCGCCCCTAACAGCATTTTGGCAAGTATATGCAGTTTTATGTTCTCTTGGTTGAACAATGACTTGGGGGAATGTGCTTCCTCAAGTGGGGTCTGTCGGCATGGTTGGACTTCTCTGCCCTTTTACTCAACTATGTTTTTCTTCATCGTGCTTTAGAGCTGGGACCTTCTGAAGAAAGGCACTTGCACCATTTACCTCCAGCTGTACTAACACATTGTACTGTACGGTGCACACAAACACACTACACGCACACACACGCATGTACACACCATTACACAT
>Ga0307947_1003135_pt1 | contig 13342 bp, 18 predicted proteins | sample OrgLakmetagen232_FD_201840 | JGI IMG/M metagenome (GOLD analysis project Ga0307947, IMG submission 201840) | Saline water microbial communities from Organic Lake, Antarctica - #232 | ecosystem: Environmental > Aquatic > Non-marine Saline and Alkaline > Saline | place: Antarctica: Organic Lake...
TGCCGCGCAAGTGTGGCGATTGGAATAGCTGTCCTACACCTAGGCTTGGCCATATATATATATATATATATATATATATATGTGCTGTATATGGTATTTTTGGCAGGGAAATCACCGAATACACGGTCATATATGATGTGTATATACAGTTACAGCCAACCCTGTCTTTACCTGTTACCTTGCTTTTCAGGTGGCCTTTTTGACAGCCTGGTCCTCCCTTTAGCTGCCAGCATAGGCGCAAGCAACGAGTGGGCAAATGCAGCTGTCGTGTGGGAGCTGTCGGCAGCTGTGCTCCTTGCAGGTGATAATTAGGTTTTACATCAGCAATAACTATGCTGTGTGAAATAACACTATGTGCGTGCAGCTCATAAGTGGCTATGCAGATGTGAACCTGTTGTTGTGTGGGTAAAACCTTATGTGCGTGCAGCGTGCAGCTGTTGTGCGGCAGCTGTCGTGTGTTGGCATGCAGCTGTGGCCCTGTGTGGTATGCAGTGTGCTTTTGTTTGGTGCGCACACCCACACCACATGTTTGCAGCTGTCGTGTGAGTGTGCAGCAGCAGGTCTGTGGTGTGGGCATGCAGGTATGCAGCTGTTGAATGAGTGTGCAGCAGCAGGTCAGTGATATGGGCATGCAGGTATGCAGCTGTCGTGCGAGTGTGCAGCAGCAGGTCTGTGGTGTGGGCATGCAGGTGTGTAGCTGTCGTGTGGGAGCTGTCAGCGGCTGTGCTCCTGGCAGAAATATTGGGTTGGTTAACAACGTGTACGTGCATTGTTCTGTATTGTGGTGTTCTAGAAAACTCCAAGTAACCTCTGTATGTGTGGATTGGGCCTTTGGGGGCAAAGCCGAGGGGCTGTGTGCTCTGCAGCGAGAACCGTTGCTTGACTGTGCAGGCCTGCCTGCATACCGTGAGCTGTAATAGAACCGCATAGATGTCAAAGTAGAGCGTGCTAGGTAGGTACCTACGCACCCGTGTGTTTGTATGTATGTGGTGTTTATGCATGTGTGGGTGGGTGGGTGTATCTGTGTCTGTGTCTGTGTCTGTGTGTGTGTGTGTGTGCCAATTCCTGGTCGCGCCGCTGGTTTGGCATGCTACTGGAAAGATGGTGTGCATCTGCGCAGGCAATGCAGAGAAATTAGAACGGAATCCGGACGTCTCCCTGGGCCCTGTGCATCAGTGCCAAGCCTGCTCTGCGTTACTCAGCACCAAAGCAGCTCTTTCTCCTTTATTATTAATGTGGGGGTGTTGTTCCACTGCTTGCGCAGTGTACTTTCTTTCCTCTTTCTTTTTGGTGCCAAGCCAACACAGTTGAATTGACGGTGGATGGACGGACCTGCTGAGTTTAATCATACTGTCGTGCTGATGCAGGCTGGAAGGCTGTGCCTTGCTGAGCTAAATCACACTGTCGTGTTGAGTTAATCACACTGTTGTGCTGAGTTAATCACACTGTTGTGCTGAGTTAATCACACTGTCGTGCTGAGTTAATTACACTGTCGTGCTGATGCAGGCTGGAAGGCTGTGCCTCCTCCGGACTTGCAAGGTCCTGCCTCTAATGCAATGGAGGTGGACGAGGATGAGGTGAGTCTGTGCGCGTTTGTTTACATGTTTACATGTTTGTGTGCTTGTGTGTTTGAGGCTGCTGTTGTTGAGTGAGCTGTCTGCAGGCCCAAAGTAAACACACCATCGTACAAACACACAACAAACGCAAAACACATGCTCAAACGCACGCCCACAACGTGCTCACGCACATGCAAAATTACACACATGCACACACACATGCTCTTGCATAACGTAGCACGACACACACACACACACACACACACACACACACAAACACACATGCACTTGCACAACGCAACACAACACAACACAACACAGGGCGAGGATGGAGAGAACCCCTTTGGCAGCGATGCCACTCTTCATGCTGCTGTTGCTCTTGCAAACGCACGCAAGCACATCACGCAACTCAGACGCGCAAGGGAAGCCACGTGCTTAGCTGTGAAGACATTACGCCAGCTGGAGGCTTCGTACGCTCAGGTGGGTGTGTTTATGTTTTGGGGGGTGACCGCTCTTGCTTGTTGCATGTGTGTGTGTGTGTGTGTGTGTGTGTGTGTGTGTACATACAGTTTAGTACACATTACACGTCTTCATTTCTATTGCTGAGGTTCGTGATGTGAATTGCTTTGACTTTACGTGCAACATGCAATTGTGCACATACACACACAAAGACACGCTCACACACACAACATTTACTTACACACATACACATACATAGGGTTAGCCAGAACCGTGTATATGCAATGTATATGGCTATATATTGGTGGTTTCTTTGTCAATATGTTGTATATACACCGTATATATATGGTACTGGCCAACTCTACACATACACCTACACACGCACGCACACACACAGGCACACACTTGCACACACACACACACACACAGGCACACACTTGCGCACACACACACACACACACACGCATGCACACACACACACAAACACACACACACACATTCAACACCCTCTCGTCACGTGCAGTTGTTTGAGGCTGTGCAGGCCCCAGGCTCTTCCTTCTTTGAGGGCCTGCACGCAACTCAGGGCGCTTGGCAGGGGCTGGCAGCTGGAATTGCGGTGCGGCACCTTGTGCTGTCCAACCTTAGGTGTGTGTGTGTATGTGAGTGTATGCAGTTATGTGTGGGTGGGGATTCGCAGCTGGAATTGTGTTGCGGAGCCCGGTGCCGTGGTGCCGTCAAACCTTAGGTGTTTGTGTGTATGTGAGTGTATGCAGTTACGGTTGTGTGGGAATTGGCAGCTGGAATTGTGTTGCGGAGCCTGGTGCCATCAAACCTGGAGCGCGTGCATGGAATTAAAATGTGTGTATGTGTATGTGTGTGTATGTATGTATGTGTGTGTGTGAATATGAGCACAGCTGTTCGTGTAAGCAAGAACTGACAGCTGGTTCTGGTTTTGTGCTGCAGCGCCTGGTGTTGTCAGTTCTGCAGTGCATGTGCGCTTGTGCTGTGTAAAAAAACAATACAGCACATGGAAGGGCAGATCTGAGGGTATTTGTGCGTTGTGAGCAATTTGTGCTATTTCCTGCAGGCTCGGCAGGAGAGGGTCAGATCTGAGGGTGTGTCTGTGCGTTTTTTTGCGCTGTTAGTGTTGTTTTTTCTACAGGTTCAGCAGGAAATAGTCAAATCTGAGGGTGTTATACTAGTAGTCCCTTTGTGCCTTTTCCCTGCTCGTCTGTTTGTGGTTTGTCCCACTGACTCAGGCAAAAGAAGTTCTATACAATACGTTGCAATGCTCAGGGGGTCAGGCACCCATCAGGATTTGCTTTGTAGCACGACAGTGTGTATGCTGGTACTACATGATGGCTGCACAAGCGCACATCTGAGTTATTACGTGCACGCATGCACACACACATGCACGCACACTACACACACACATGCACGCATGCACATACACATGCACGCACAGGGAAAACCAGCAGCTGGCCAGGTCCCTGGCGGCCCTTGCTCCCCTTATACCCCAGCCCTACCGGCACCAGCTTCTACCACAGCAGCAGCAGCAGCAGCAGCAGCAGCAGCAGCAACAGCAACACCAGCAGCAGAACAACGACCCTGGCAGCAGCACCATAACCCTTCACCCCCCCGGAGCCCATCCAGAGCCGCAAGCAGCAGCAGCAACAGCAGCACATACAGCCGCAGCAGTAGCACAAGCAACTCGAGATAGCAATCAAGGTCTGGACCTGCCACAATTTGCTGCACAGAAGCAGCTGCCTCTCTGGCTATTCCAGGGCCCAAGTGCGGAAGCCGTGGCAGCTGAAGAGGTGTGTGCGTGTGTGTATGTGTGTGCGCATGTGTGTTTGTGTGTGAATGTGTGAGCGTGTGCGTATGCGTGTGTGTGTTTGCGTGTGTGTTTGCTTGTGTATATGTTTGTGCGTGTGTGTATGTATGGGTTCTCACACTCTCATGTAAATGGGGGTGGGTGCATGTATGTATATAGGTGCGTGTGGGCATTTCACACTCTCATTTGAATGGGGGTATGTGCGTGTTGCTGTAAGTGTGGTGTTGTTGACAGGGCCAAGGATGTAAGCAAAATTAGTTGCAGAGGTGTGTGTGTGCGTTTGTGTGTTTGTGCTGCTGTGGACAGAGTGTGTGGTGCGTGTCTGTTTCAGGGGCTGAGTACACAAACAACAGCAGCTGCAGAGGTGTGCATTTATGCGTTGTTTTAAGTGGGATAATAGGGTGGCATGGTATGACAATGCGCACGGAGAGCTGTCAAGAACAGTGCACTGTGTGCGTATGTAATATGTCTTTAATTTATGTGGGGAGCGGTTTTCACTGCGTACGTAGTGAGTGTTTTACGGAGTTGAACTTAGGGAAACCTGCCCTCTATACGTTCTAAATCATAACTAACATACACACCTCTGCATAAATTTTGTCTGCATAGATCTCGTCTGCATAGATCTTGTCTGCGTAGATCTCGTCTGCATAGATCTCGTCTGCATAGGTCTCGTCTACGTAGATCTCGTCTGCATTGATCTCGTCTGCATAGATCTGCATAGATCTTGTCTGCATAGATCTTATCTGCATAGATCTCGATATGGCGCAAGGTGTTGTTCCCACCGCCAGATCCTGCCGTTACTATACGATGTGCTGCTTACGCTATGAACATGGGAAATGATGGCTGAATTTGGACGTGTGTGAACTCAACTCCTTGTGTGCGTGTGGATATGATCATGTGTGTGTGTTTGCCAAATGCTTGGAATGTGCTACCTTCAGAGCATTCCAATTGTTTAGTCATTACATGTGTATGCACGCACACTTTATACACACACTTACACACACACACACACACACACACACACACACACTTGCGCACACACACACACACACATATGCACCCACAGGCCCACACACTGCAGCTGCCTGCTGCCATAGAAACTCTAAAGCAGGAATTAGCTATGCAAGAGTGTGTGGCTCTGCAAGCCCATGTTTGGCGCTCCCTGCGTCAGCCACACACAACTCTGACCCCTGCTAGCTGCGCATCCACCGCCACACAACCTCAGGTTGGTGCGTGTTAGTGTGGGTGTGGATGGGTGCTAATACAGTTGCATGCGTGTGTGTGTTAAGGACCTGCTAGCTGTGCATCCACCGCCACACAATCTCAGGTTGGTGAGCTGTGTGCAAGTGTGGGTTGTGTATGTGTTGAGGGGGTTGCATGTGTGTGTTGAGGTCCTGTTAGCTACGTATCCACAGCCACATAACCTCAGGTTGTTGAGACTGCGTGTGTTTGCGTGCTTGGGTGTGGTTGTGGAAAGGGAGCGCAGGTGTGGGTTTGAGTATGGGTGTGGAATCGAATGTGAGTGTGAATGTGAAGTAAGTGCAGGCAATTGTGTGGGAGTGGAAGTGAATGTGGGTGTAGATGTGGGCGATCGTGAGGGTGTGGAAGTGAATGTGGGTGTGGGTTTGGTATGGGTTAGTGTGCGGGTTTGGGTCTGGTGTGGGTGTGGGCAAATGAATTATTCTTACCAGCTGCGTCGTTTCGCTCATGCAGAACTATCAATCCAGCAAAAATTGGTGAGCACACATTTTCCACCGATGCTTGATGTAGGCTAGTACACGCATGAGTGCCTTGTTTTTAATAATTGACTTTCTTTTGCACTTTAAACATGTCATGCTGCACGCTTGTACAATTAAATATATTGCAGCATCTCTGTATGTTAGATTTGGCACACAGCACAGCACACAAAACGTAAAACATACGTACACACACACGTACAACACAAGACACACACACACACAAAACACACAAAACACACAAAACATACAAACACACACACATATACATGTGTAAATTGGGTACAGCAGCAGCAGCAGCAGCAGCAGCAGCAGCAACATCAAGGAGAGGGGCAGCCAGGGGGTCCACCGCAGTGCCCTTTGTGGCGCCTTCTGATGGCAGACTGGGTGTGTGCACACGCACAGCACCCGTGGGTACGGGCCTCTGAGCTGATGCCTTTGGCGGAGCAAACCTACGCTGCAGCAGGTGCGCATGTGTGTGTGTGTGCACATGTGTGTGTGTGTGTGTGAGCGTGTGCATGTGCATGTGTGTGTGTTTGTGTGTGCTGTGTGTAAGTGTATTGAGTGTGTGTTTGTGTCTGGGTGTGTGGCTGTCAGTATCAATGTGAGTGTGAGTGTATGTTTGCATGCAATTTTACAAGGCGCAACACGCATGCAACAAGGCGCCATACTCACTATCCCTACAAGGGAAATGGCCCGCATGGGCGCGCGCACACACACATACACACACATGCACTCACGCAATGTAGGCACATGTTTGTGTGCACATGTACCAAGCTGAACAAGCGCACACACACACTAACGCAACTTAGGCATATGTATGCGCACACATGTACCAAGCTAATTAGACACACACAAATACACACACACGCAATGTAGGCATATGCATGCACACATATCACATATGTATTATGCTAGACACACACACACACACACACGTATTTACTCGTGCAAGCCAAGGTCTTTACTGGATGTCCACTCCTCTGTGAGCAACTAGATCACGCACCACACATGCGTAAAACACACAAAAGCAAAAAGGCACACACAAACACACACAGGCCAAACCATAGTCACTCCTGGATCTCATCCACCCTCACGTGAGCTTAGCCCCCTTGGAGGCCTTCCTGTGTCCCTGACTTCAGGAGATCCTGTTTTTAGTGCACACTTTGCACGCTGCCCTATCAGCGAGGTGTGTGTATGTACGTGTGTGTGTGTGCCAATGGGTGTTGATGGGTGTTAGTGGTGCTTGTACGTGTATGTGTTTGTGTGTGCACGTGCATGCATGCATGCGTGTGTGTGTGTGTGCAGTGTGCAGGGTGTGCGGGCGAAGGGGAGAGGAGGCAGGGGGATCACAACCTGGACCTTGTCAGCTTAGAGTCAGTGTCCACAGTGATGCTACATAAACATTATGCTTGGATCATTATTTATTTAACATCGAAATCTTAGGGTTGGCCAGAACGGTGTGTATACGGTGTCCTTGGCGGGGACTTCATCAAATACACGGTCATATATTATGCGGTTCTGGCCAACCCTAAATATCCTGTGTGGGTGGGTACCAGAGTTGTGTGTGTTTGTGTGCTCGCATTGCGTGGCTAGCCGTGTAGGTTCAGTCATCTCTGTGCTGCATCATGACCTCTCAGGCATTGTCTCGACCCTCACAGAGAACGAGTACGTCCCTCACTGGATGAATGTGCGCCCCACAGAGAACGAACGCGTCTGCATTACGATACTACAATGTTTGTGGGTGTAAACTGCACAGCGGGATTGTGTAGTGTGGCTGTGATTCATTGTGGCAAAAAGCACACAGTTACCGTCAAATATTGTGTGTGCATGAGTTTGTGTTTGCTGTGACGTTATTGTGTGTGTGTGTGCGTGTGTGTGTGTGAATGTGTGTGTGTGTGTGTGCACGCGAGCAACCCGTGCGTGATTGAGTATTGTGCTGTTCAGTGCGCATGTGTGTCTATTGTGTGTATACAACTTTACACAATACACATGTATACCGTCTGTCCACGATCACTTCATGACACCATTATTGTGCCGTACATTGCGCATGTGTGTGTGGTGTGTATACAACATACATTATAGTATACCGTACCTTAATGGACTCATCCCGCACCCCAAGCATAATGATTTTGTCCCCTCCCTGCATCAACCCCGCAGGGTTTCTGACCCAGTTTAGCTTACCAGACAGTTTAAATGCCACAAAAGGTCAAAAACAAAATCACCAGTCATTTGCATGCTTGTTTGCATGTCAGTTTACTATTTTTAATCAATCCTCTCTGTTCTACTGCCCCTTTGCTGCCCCCCCCCTCTTTTCTGCTCCCTTTTCCTCTGCTGCTCTCTTATCCTCTAGTTGCCATCGCTATTGCTGTTGAAGTTGCTGTCCTCATTGCACTCGCTCTCCTCGTTGCACTAGCTCTCCTCGCTGCTGCTGTTGCGTGCTGTGCTTGTGCTTGCACCAGCTGATGGGTACGAGCAGCCTTGGTGCGTGACCTTGTGATGCGCACCAGCTGCCCCAGCTGCTCATCTGTTAGCTGCTGGGATGCTCTGACCTGCTCGGCTGCCTCAAGCACTGCAGCTTCCTCCTCCTCGGCCCCTACGCCTTCTTCCCACACTCCCAGGGGGGGGGCCGAGGGGAGGGGGAGGGGCGGGGGGAGGCCTGGTGGGCCTCTCGCTCATCACTGGCAGCGACCAAAAACGTTATTTAAACCTATCCCTCACAGGATTAAAATAGATATATTTATATATAAAATGTTACCGCACTCACCCCGCAGGGCAAAAAATAATGTTTATGCGGGGTGATATCGAAAAGGTACGGTAGCACCTGTACTTAACACCTGGTTGCGCTGCTGCAGGATGTTGAAGCATGTTATATAATACGTATACAGCACCTGTGTCTAACACCTGGTTGTGCTGCTGCAGGATATTAAAACGTTGCTCAAGCTGTCAGATACAGCTGCCGACGTGTACAGGGTATCCAGATGCATTTGTTTCTGCGCTCACTGCTTTTGTTTGAACATTTGCCACCAGGGTGGAGAGCAGCAGCAGCAGCAGCAGCAGCAGCAGCAGCCGAGGGAGGGAGGAGCTGGAGGTCCAAGAGGGTCAGGGAGAGAAGGAGGTGAGGCAGAAGTGCTGCAGGGGAAGAGAATTAAACGAGGAGAGGCAGGTAGTGCCGTAGGCAAGAGAATAAAAGGAGGAGAGGTAGATAGTGCCGTAGGGAAGAGTAGAAAAGCAGGTGAGGCAGGTAGTGCTGTAGGCAAGAGAATAAAGGAGGAGAGGCAGGTAGTGCCCTAGGGTTAGGGGAAGAGGAGGGGTTGAGGTGGATAGTGCCACAGGGATCAGACAGAGAAGGAGGAAAAGGAGGAGCAAAGCAGGAAGTGCCATAAGGATCAGATAGATAGGTAGAAGAGCAGCAGGTATAGCTATAGGGATCAGGCAGCGAGGGAGGTGAAGCATGTGCGATGGAAGTAGGGTATGTGAAAGCATATAGGCATGTAATAAATGTCCTACTAAGAATACCATACACACACTGGAAGCTCACATGTGCGGCTTTGGCCAACCCTACAAAGGAGGCTTTTTTGATAGAATTATAGCTTGTGACCCTCACTGCTTGCAGCCTTATTCTTTTCTCACTCTTTCGATCGACAACTGCAGCGCATGCGTTTGATTTCAGAAGCCTGCTGTCTAACCCAGTGGTTATTTTCGAAAATTCCTTTCTTGGCACTTATACGGTCATTGACGTTGGCCAAAGTATGTAAGCTGCATGCAGGTTTGCGGTCAGTGTGTATTGATTTATGCTGGAACACCCATATATAATGAATCACCGCACACACACACACACACGCACACACACACATACTTACATACACGCGTATAATGATCTACTGACACCCTCCCCATGCGGCCACGCAGCTGCACGACTGCATGCTGCCCAAACAGCGAGTTTAGTTGCCCTAATCATAGCCACTGGTATCATGCATAGCCACTGGCAATGTGGTGTCGACAGAAGTATGGTGGCAACGCATCAATATACAAACCATGGCCTCTTTATTTGTTTTGGAGGGATGGGGGTGAGGGGTGAGGGGTGCAGGGAGTAATTGGCTTGCGCATCTCTCCTCTCTCTTGAAGCATAAAGACTAGTTACCATGCACACACATGGTTTCAGCAGTCTTCATCTCTGGTATTAAACATGACATGATGGCCGTTATCAATGATTTTAGTCTCACTGCGCGCAAGACATGAGCAAACGACTCACCAACATTGATGCTTTTTGCAGCCTTCAACGCTGCACGCAAAAGAAAACTTTGGAACAATTGACCAACAGTGCAAGTGGTTTCAACAGTTTTTTGCGATGCACATCTCACAGGGCACACACACAGCAGTAGCAGCAGCAGCTCGCTAGAAACTCTGCAGCTTCCGCGTTGTGCAGCCAGCCTGCAACTGCTGGGCCGCCCACTTGCAAACACACAGAGCTGGCACTGTGCTGCATGCAAAAGGAGGTGGGTGGGTGTGCCTGCACAGTATGTGATGTGTGTTCTGTGTCTTGTGCACACCATATACAAAAATAGTGTCACAGAGCTGGCACCATACTGAATCTGCCTGTAGAAAAGTCGTTGGATATGTCAAGGCTGTCTTATGTGAGCATGCTGCTCATTTTCAAGTACATGAATCATTGTTATACACTTGCTTACTCGGTTTGGAGATAAGAGCTTGAGTGTCAAACAGTCTCTGTGTTAGAATGTGCCCATTTGCGTGTATACGAGTAACAAACAGATAAATGACGATGCTATAATATACCAGCCCATTCAACAATGTAAGGAATTCAGCTTGCAAACTTCCTGCACGCTCTGTTTGCTTCATGAAATAAGAAGCTCAAGCACAGCACACGTACACACGTATCACATATCCATACAAATACACACACAGGTACAGCATGGCTCCCACTTCCCGACCTTGCTCGCGCCCTGACGTGAATCCCTCAACCGAGTCTCCTCCTTTCTGCCTTTTCTGTGCCGTTCGTTTAGTGTGGAGCAAATCGCCCACTAGTTTCCTTACAGCCCCCGCTGTTCGGCTGTGCCCCATCCCGCCTGAGCCTCTCGTGTATTAGTGAAGTTGCAGATTGCTTTGTTCGGTAAAAGTGTTTGCTGTTTAACAGCTGTTTATACATGCCGTTGTTAGATTTTGCCCTGGCATAGTGCGCAGCGCATCAGATTAACCACCCTCTTGTTCTAACCTAGTAAGCATTACTGGGGTTTTATACAAAAATTGGATTAATGCCATTGATGTTATGCATTGTAATAGTTCCACAGATGTGGGCATTTGTAAGAGAACTCAATAGATCATCATTGTAGGCTGCTTCCGCACTGCACGACACAAGAATTTTAATCCTCCTCACGACTAACATGTACAATCCAAACACTGTGCAAAAGCTGGCTGCTAAAGTATTCGAGTGTCCATTATATTCAGTGAACAAATATTTATGACAACAGGGCGAGGCAAAAAAACGACTGATTGTCGACAAGAAGACCAACGGCGGAGCTTCTGAAATTCCCAGCAAATATATATAAATATGGGCCTTATATGATGGATTATTATTTTGTGGAACTCCTGTCGGCATGCTAATTGAACCAGTATGGTTCCTCAAAGACGTGCCTCCTGAGCCTTGCTGCAGTCATTCACTCATAACAATTAATATACACAAATTTGTGGCACTGCGCTTCCTCTGCAAACGGTGTGGGGTGACTTTTTTTTGCGAAATATCTTCTTCCGTTGAAATACTTATTGAAATTGCAAACGATAAGTTTTAGAACTGCTTCTGTTTTGAGATGAATTAGCAAAGGGGAGGAAAAGGCCCGTTCTAGCGTGCAATCAAGGTGCTAGCCTGCCATGGGCATATTTTCTAGGAGGAGCAAGCCAGAGCCAGAACAGCCTCAGAGCAGCCCCCCCCAACCACCGCCCGAGTCCCAACAGCCGCAGAGCCCCCCTGAGCTCAAATCTGACTTGTCGCAGCCCTCCTTTGGCCCCCCCAGCTTGAATGTCCCTGGCTTAGGCACTGACGGAGGGGGAGGCCTAAGTATACCCTCCATGTCCGGTTCTGGGGGAAAACTGTATGATCCATACGAAGGTGAGCAATTTGAGGACGTGCTCAGGAAGGAGGACTGTGGTGCCTTTGTCCAAAACCCCACGTTGCATGCACGTCTGTGATGCTCTGTAACTCAGCAACTAGCCCACTTTCATTCACAACAGGAAGCGGGGTCCCTGTCGCACACAACACGTGCTCTCCTCAATTCCGCACGTAACCAACACGCATCCCACCACATAATTCAATCCATCATATACTCACCATACAAAATTTATGAGCCCATGCAGCCACCTCACCCCAATTGACAAGCACGTGCTTGCCTTGCTGACGTTTCTTGTTGTCTGCCACGAACACGCGTGAGCAGCTGCACACAACGCGTAGATGTGCATGCATGGCTGACGGATATAAGCTCATCAATAACCCTGTGACGCTTTATTTGTTTGTATACACACCACCATACACGCACAATTACACGCATGTGTGTCCTGCACGCCTCCCCTGTTTTTGCCACTGCTTTCATTCAGCTCACCTCATGTCCATCCGCACACAAAAACACACAAACACGTAATGCAGGCATCAGTGCAGCCACTATTGGCAGAAAGCAGGCCTTCACGTTGCCAGAGCGACCGGAGTTCGTTTTTGAGGAGGAGGCAGCCGTGCGGCGCAGGGGATGGGGCGAAAACTTGCAATTCTACACGGGAATGGGCTATCTATTAGGTGCGGATCCGAAGGGAAAGAGTCTTCTTTTCGCTTTTTGACTTGCCACGAACCCCAATCGCGTATGACAATTTAAATTCTATCATTTAACATTCTAATCCAACCCTTTGGCGCGCAAACACGGATCTCCGCTTCGTCCACACGTAGGAGGGGGCATCGGGGTCTCTGCTGGCCTGTACAACTACGCCACCGTCACGCCCGAGATCCCTCTGAACACCTGGAAGCTGAAAGCCAACAGGGTGCTCAACAACTCAGGCAAGGGAAAGGAGAGGCTCTTTTATAACTGTTCTGCAAAAAGACTTGTGAGCGGGGCATCGCCGAAACACTGTGTCTACTATAACATGCTGTTCACGCTTGAAGGCTCTCTAGCAGGCTATGGAGACGCCAATATCAAACTTGCATCTGTCATATCACACAGCTCTTTTGAATGACTAGCATGGTGCAAGGAGTCTCTGAACCGCAAGCATCTCAAGCACGTTACTCCTGGCTCTGGCCAAGGAGCCAGAGAAAGGGCAAGCAGAGACAAAACCTGGAGGAGAGGCTAAAGCATCAACTGTTTTTTGTCCTCTGACACAGGAATTGCAAGAGCAAAGACCATTAGAAACCGAATTCAGTTGTAACATCAGGGTCGGAGACCAGAGGCGGTCGACAAAGCAAATGTCCTGAAATGTGACTTTTTTGATGCAGACCATGTTTGATGAACATAACTAGATGGTCCACAAAGTTTGGGGTCAATTGGACCACCCCAGTGTTCTGGGTGGGCGTTCAAATTTTGGCACTGAGTCTCATTATAGGCAGTGTTGTGACTTTACGCCGTAATTGAGAATTTTGCCAGAGGGGGCTGACTGAGCCCAAAAAAAGGGTGTTGTTAAAATGTGGATTGAGCATGGGCGCCATGACTGGCAAGCTCCAAAATTTACATAATATGAAATATGAATCCTTGCTCCGTCCATAGATG
>Ga0307947_1003140_pt1 | contig 13330 bp, 15 predicted proteins | sample OrgLakmetagen232_FD_201840 | JGI IMG/M metagenome (GOLD analysis project Ga0307947, IMG submission 201840) | Saline water microbial communities from Organic Lake, Antarctica - #232 | ecosystem: Environmental > Aquatic > Non-marine Saline and Alkaline > Saline | place: Antarctica: Organic Lake...
TAGCCCAGATTTGACAGCCATACAGACCAGCAGACAGCGCAAAGGTTTGAAAGAGCCAGAGCATAGCGTGCTTTCGATTCCAAATGTGTAACTGTGACCCTGCTTTGCGCACTCTCTGAATCGTACCTATGAAAGTAGAAGCCATTGAGGGGGAGGCACTACTTCAGGGGGGTTGTAATTTGGTTCAAGGCACCTGCAATTAAGAGGCAGCAGGACAGTTCAGAGGTCCGAGCAAGCAAGCAAATTTGGGGGACGTCGCCAGCTACACATGCAGGTTGATGCTATACTGTGAGAGCGCTAACGGCAAAGCGTGCAAAAGGAGACGAGACTGCCGCCATAATGATACAGAAATTTGCATGTGTGCAAAGAGTGCAGCGGCATAAAGCAAAGTCGGCAACACTGATCTCACCCTTGGTATAAGTCCTGCTGGTGGCGTGTTTGCACACTGACTCGCGGGGCAAGATTGGCAGCGGTACGATGCAAGCTCTGCATGGAGCGGGTCATGATTTATATTGCTGAGGTGAGTGCCGTTACTCCCCACATCATCCTTTTGGGTGTGGGCGGCACCATCTACAACACCCACACTCTGAAGCCTTTCAAGAACTGGATCTCAATTCTCATAGAGTTAAGAAGCTTGTTGCCTCCAAGCTCCAAGTGCACTCTGTGAACTTTGCTGCTTAACTTGTCCATACTAGACGTGCCCCTTCCAGTACTGTTATTAACTCTCATCAGGAGCCGGTTTCAGGCCAAGCCTGCAACCCTCCTGATCCCCATTGATTTTTCCTTTCCTTTTCGCGGTGGAGGAGCTTTACGGTACTCGGTACCAAAGTGGCTCCTTTTCCTTAATTAATGTGGGGAGTGGGTTTTACTGCCTGCGTAGCTTTTTTTTTAATGAAGCAAGGCGTGACGGAATAGCTTCAGCTGTGACAAGCGCCCTCACTACCAAACTAAAGCATTGTGTCACACAGCGACGCATTTTGGGATGATTGGTAAGATGTTTGACAGTTAAGAGTTCCTGTTTGGTTTCTTTATTAAGCTGTCTGTGATGACCCTTTGATAGTTGGCGGCGCCTGTGGGCCGTTGCGTGCTGCGTCACTGCACGTCCCGCGCAAATTGTAGAACTTTGCTCAGGGCTAGACTAGGGTTCCTCATGCATAGTCGGTGGGACAACATAGGAAGCTTGCCACTGTCCTTAAAAGGCGGGCCCAACACCCATATGCCTTTGATCTGAGTACGGTGCTTGACCTCGATGGTGATCTGTAGAACAGGTCAGAAATTCTCCACTTTGCCAGGGGGCCACAGACTTAAACAAGCTATTTGCTCACATTCTGAATCCGCTACCTCTTGCCTGCCTTACACCTTAAATCTGTTGGTCTGCTTGCCTTGTTCAATCTACCTCTTGCCTTTATCTTTTTCTTGCCAGCTATCTCACGACCCTGCCTCATGCATGCAAAAGCACACCTGCCCATTCACGCGCTGGCCTTGGTGGTGATGCAAGGGCTCCAGGAAGGACAAATCCTCCTTGGAGCTTTGAGGGTCGTGACTGGACTGTTGCTGCTGTGGTAGGGTGGGCTGGGGAGGCAGCTGCAAGGGATCCCTGCTGCTGCTGCTCCTGCTGTTGCCTGGATCCGCGTTTTCTAAAGGGATAAATGGTGGACGTGGAAGAGGGGAGGGAGCATGTATGCTGCAGGGGGAGTTAAGTCCTGTACCATGGCAGACCATGACAGCACAATGTTTGTGGTGGCCAATGAAGTAAGCGCTCTGACATTTGTGCTCGTGGGACCTATCCAAGGTTTTGAAAATGGCATACCTAGTTACACAATCCCTTGCTTTGGGGTCACACCTAATCTCGGGGTGTACAAACCTGGCCAAGCCTTCTCTCTCAATGCAAAGAACAAAGACTGTTCAGCAGTCCATGCGGTATCCTTTTAAAAATCCCAGTCATAATCCCAACACAAGCATAATGGGTGCTGCAGAACGTGAAGCCCCTTCGACTTTATACCACTCCCGGTTTATACCAAGCCATGCAAAACGAGAGTGGAATGATTTGACGCTTGAACTTGCTCGAGTTCAACACATGTGACATCTTCCCTACACGAATGCGTAAGGCAGGCTATTTCAGCTGAAGCTCCTGCACGTGTTGGTGCGTGCCCTCTGCACACCTCATCGTTTCTGTGCAAGTATCTATAGGGCGGCAGGAAAAAGAAAAAAGAAAAGACGAGGCAAGCAGTGATAAAACGTTCCCCACGTTAATTTGGAAAAAGGAGTTACTTAGTACCGGGTGAAGGCAGGAACATACTGATCCGGCAGGAACATACTGTTGTATGTACGGTTGCTGGGTTTGAAGAAGTCTGCAACCCCAAGCTGTATGTCCCCCTTGGGGGCCTTGAGGGGCGGCTTGGGAGGCTTTCCCGGCCTGTCCCCGTTCATGCTTTGAATAATTGGCCCTTGTGAATTAGATATTTAAAAGCTCCCGACACACCGCGAGGGGGTCAACAAAATTTGCATGGCGCGGTGATATAAGTACAGTACGGTACCAAAGAATTGTACACCTATGCTAAGATACCCCTGCTAAGATACCCCTGCCAATCTTATCGTAATTAAAAATAATTCCAGCCGACCCAAAGCGCTGAATCATTTGCTATAGTTGTTACCTGGACTTGCAGGCGCACGTGCAGCGGGTGGGCTCACAACCTCTACAGGCACTTTGAGTCGTGGGGAGGCCAGCGCAGCCGCGTGTCTTGTTTGTTGTTGAACAGACTGACTGCTGTGTGATTGTGGACGTTCTTGTGGAAGGCTGCTAGGGCTCGTCCTGTCGTTTGCGGCGCTGCCTGGGTCACAGCTTGGAGTGCTACTGAGTCCATGCTGTGGCTGGCTGTGGTGTTGGTTTCTGTTGGAATAGGTGGACCACACTGCATTCCCATCGTGCACTGGAGGAGTGAGTCCATGCTGCGGCTGGTTGTGGTGTTGGTTTCTGTTGGAAGAGGTGGACCACACTGCATTCCCATCGTGCACTGGAGGAGTGAGGGCATGAGCAGCAAGGGGCCCTGCAAGCTGCTCCTTGCCGTCCAGAACCCAGTGCACGTCCAAGGCCGTCACTGGGCTCAATTGAGTAATGACCTCTGCAAGACGTGCCTGCAAACAGGTGAGGATGAAGTAGATGCTATTGAGTTGGTGGTTTTCTTGCGGCCAAACCATTGTTGCAGTCGCTGCCTTTTTCCGTTTCCCAGCTCAGTATTGGTGGCATGTGTTTGTGTTGGAGTTTGGAGGGCCTCACGGTGAATTACATATATTTCAAGGGAAGACACAAGCTTGAGAAACTGAGAAAAAAGGAGTCAGCCATCTTAACTGCCTGGTTTAAACTCATACACTCACTAACTACATACTACACACCATCACACTTGTACGTGCACAGCAATCGTTCCTTAACAGTTTGTGGCCAAGAACATAGGTCTTTGTGGCCGAGAACCGTGGCCAAGAAAACAGATGTATCTGTGGCCAATAATACAGAAGATAACTTGTCCGCTCACCTTTGAGAGCCACCATGTCCCGCTTTTCTCATTGTAGTAAGCCTGTCCATGCGCATCCAGCCGGATTAACACCTGCACCCACCATTTCGTTACTTTGGCAGTAATACAACAATTGCACTTCACCAGTCATTTGTTAAGATTACGCCCAAGAAAGTAAAGGGCCATAAAATGATTGCTCAGCAGTGTCGCCCCCTTTCTGATAACCAAAGATGTTTGCTGCATACCAAAAAAACCGTCACACGCACCATGCCGACACACCACTCTGACTCAACACTTATCACATAACCACGCCATTTTGCATCCCATTTTCTTACCCCTCACCTCCTTTTCTCATCCCCCTCCCAAATCTCTCACATCGCCCCTATTCCCATCCATGTCTCACTTCCCTACTTACCCTCTTTTCTGCCTCATTCATACATAGTCACCCATGGATATGGGCACATCACTACCCCACCAATTTTGGCCGCCCATAGCCAGCCTACCTTTGGGGCCCTCTTCATATCACTGTGCTGCGGGAACCGCTCAGCTATGGCCTGCAACCAGGACACAAAAAACTTTTCCGTTAGCGCCTACGGTTAAAGCAACGAGGACGCATCATATACAACAGCACATACTAACAATCATGGTATCTACTTTGCCGACAAAGTCGTGGAAACATATCTTACTGGTCAAATGAAAATAATGTCCTACTGGAAAGGCACAGCTTGGCTGCGTTTGCATTGCATCGCTAAATCGCAAGCAAGAAGGTTGGTCAGCAAAGAGAGAAGGTTGAAGTGGATCCAATGAGCAGGCTGTGGATCCAATGAGCAGTCAGTGGACCTAATGAGCAGGCCGTGGACAATGAGCAGGCTGTGGATCCAATGAGCAGGCAGCGGACCCAATAAGCAGGCCGTGGATCCAATGAGCAGGCCGTGGACAATGAGCAGGCTGTGGATCCAATGAGCAGGCAGTGGACGGGCCCTATTTCTCTTGGCTGTGCATTTTTGTTATTTTCCACATTAAAGCATCGTGAGTGATGCTAACGATGCAGGAACTGCTTCAAGGCGTCAGAGCTACCACATAGGTAGTATAAAAAGGAAGGAGCACAAGACATCAAGAAGTGGTACACAGACAGCAATTCTATATCACGAAGCAAAGGAACCCCCCCTCAATAATACAAAGCATACATTTAATGACATCACAAGGTATTGTGCACAATCACAATGGCAAGTGACATCTAAATCTGTCTCCTCCTTCTCCACCTCCCAAAATACCTCAGCATGTGTAGCAAACGCGCTTGTGCAAGAGAATACGGGCGGCCAGGATGCTCCTGCACATGCAGAGTGTGTGCGCCAAGTGCGCGAGTACATAGGCTTCTAGCATTGTGCTGTGCTCTGAATGTGGTTATGATTTGACACACGAGAAAATGTGTTATGTTTAGTATGTACGTCTGCAATATGTTGAATGCTGGCAAGGACAGGTGATGACGTGGCCACGGTGCACCTCTGAATGCCTAGCCAGCCTGGGGCAGTACCGTGTGCATAGTTAATATCAGCGCAAGTCTGATAACCTTTTCTTTTGCTCCTGCAACATTCTGCACACTGGCTATCTGACAGGAAACCTGCATGTCCCCGTGCACAGTTCCATTATCCCGCACATGTCTGATCAGCAGCATACTGCAAGGGAGAGGAAAGGAAGGCGAATGCACTGAAAGCAAGCAGCACACCTCCGTGTTTAGCCAGCGTCCACTTGTTCAGGCTGTATGTCTCTCGGCCGTCAAACACAGACACCAGCGCACCAACTTTGTTCACAGCCAGCACCTAGCAAGTACGCACAAATACAGACGTAGGAAAGCAGGGTACGTGATGGCACAGGCAACCCTCAAATCATCCAACTGCGGGTTCAGGTGCATGGTTTAATACGTTGAGAACATGCTTCAGCAGGGTAAACGTGATGACACCTCATACCTCTTATACCTCTTGACATGATACTGCGTCAACACCGCAGGCAAAGTACAACAGATCACAAGACTATGAATATCTTCTGTGTAAAAGCTTTCGTACACAACCTTGCTCACCTTGTAGAGGGACAGCACACCTGGAATGACAACAGGCAGCACTCCGCTCTCCGGGCCGAGAAGTTCGGCAGGGTGGCAAAGCAGCAGCAGACGTGTACGAGCGTCACACGCATCCTGCATAGATGCATGCGACCGTGATTGTGAATGTGTGTGTGCCTGTTTGTGTGTGTGATAACTAGGATTGCTAGTAGCGCTTGACGAGCAGTGTCAGAGTCTGTTAACGATGTGTGCTAGACATATAAGACACGCACTGTGTACGTCAGTATACCTCAAAATTTTCTGTAAATGTGTAGACCGTTTTACACCAGATCTAGCGAGCCCTTGATACACACACAATGGCTGAAACAAATGAAAGGTGTTTTTTGCTCGAGAGCTTTTTGACTTCTGTACCAAGCTTAGCACATGTTCACCTTGCAAGTCCAGGTTAGACCCACCTTTTGCCTCTGAAGCTTGATGCTGGCATACGCTCGTGTTGCCTAAGTGCATAGGAAAGCAGAGACGTGCTGGATGACCAAAAATATGTGAGTTGGATGGACCCGATGTGGATGGGAGCTGAAAGAAGGCTGGGCGGGTTGCGTAAAAACATGCACTTACCTACCAAAAACTTTAGATCGCTACACAGCTAATCACGACCCATTTTGACCATCGGTTGGTCTGAGTATACTTTTCTACAAAGGAGCTCTTTCTATACGCGCTGGCAAGTGCTCATCACAATTTTATGCATAGGACGTGAATAAAAAGCATGCGGCGGTTGGAAGTCATTTGGGCGCAAAAAAGGGGAAGAAAAGACATTGTACAAACTCACGCGCATGCACACGTACACGTACATACACTTTCTCTGTCTCTCTCTCACTCTCTCTCTCTCTCTGTCTCTCTCTCTCTCTCTCTCTCTCTCTCTCTCTCTCTCTCTCTCTCTCTCTCTCTCTATCTCTCTCTATCTCTCTCTATCTCTCTCTATCTCTCTCTCTTTCTCTATCTATCTCTCTCTCTCTCACACACACACTCTCTCACACTCTCACTCACTCTCTCACTCACACACACACACACACACACACGCACACGCACACGCACACACACGCACACACACACACACGCATACACTCATTCAGGTGGCTGGTGGCATTTGGGCTGACCGTTTTGGGGGCAAGATTGTCCTCGGGTTTGGTGTCTTGTGGTGGAGTGCTGCCACAGCACTCACTCCCTGGGCAGCAGCTCAGGGCCTGCCTACTCTCCTGGCTGCACGAGCACTCATGGGTATTGGAGAGGGCGTGGCCATGCCTGCCATGAACACACTGCTGTCAAAGTGGGTAAACTCAATGCGAGGCATGCTTAATGCTTTGACAACATACTAAAAATCGCTAGACTGCTGTCACAAGCGGTAGTGAGTGCTGTCACAAGCGGTAGTGAGTCACGGCATGTTACCCAGGAAAGTGGAAATGCATCCCGCTTGCAACAAATTTGGCAATTGTGCACTTGTCTACGTGCAGAGGGCATCAAATAAGCCGCCCCTTAATGCGTGACGCACGCTCATACATCATCTATAATAAATGCCGAATCCACTGCACGCCGCAGATGGGTTCCTGTGAAGGAGCGCAGCCGCTCCCTTGCCCTTGTGTACAGTGGCATGTTCTTGGGCTCCATCCTAGGCCTGTCCACATCGCCCCAGATGATTTTAGCTATGGGCTGGCCCAGCCTATTCCACATATTTGGATCTCTGGGGATCCTTTGGTTTGTGGGCTGGCAGGTGGGTGGCTTCAGATAAGATAGGATCCTCTTAGTTGTGTTCATGGCCCCTTTGTTCCAAACATCTATAGTGCTGTCACTTTTACTTTGCTTTATCACTGCTCTGTTTTATTGGGATTCTGGAAGCGGCGCGTAATCCTGTGGAAATGCCTTGCTTCGACTGAAACGTCCACGATAGTAGCTCTATGGGTCTATGTTCATTTGAAAGTAATAAGGGATAGGGGGGACAAGCTAACTCCCGCAAGTAGGTCTAAACTTAGTCAAGCTAGCACAGGCCCTTGCTGCAAGGCACCGATGTAAAGCATGCGCTCAAGATAAGCCTGCCTATCCACCCATTCTCATAAATTTTTCATTGTTATTCTCCTGCCCATGAATGCAGCTGTTGCTGCCCTGCTCTATTCTAATGAGTTCTCATCTGCTTGCTTGCCTGCCCAGTTATTCTCATCCTCCTCTCCAGCGGAAGACAACAAAGTCAGCGGTGCAGAGCGGGAGTACGTGATGGCAAATACTGTGAGCTCAGCCACCGCACCTGCCGAGAAGACTAGTGGGGGTGGCCACTTCTCAGCCCCGACCGGCAATGCCACACAGATTCCTTGGAAGTTACTGCTGTCACGGAAAGAGGTGGGTGGAGGAGGCACGGTCGACAGGGCAAAGGAGCTGAGCAGGATTTGATTTGTGGAATGAGTGAGCTGGAACCTGCACGAGTAGGAGGAGTGCTTTGAGTACAGTCTTGCTGCGATGTTATTACCAGCACGCTGAAAATTGTTTTAACGGGTCAATACAACACAAAAAAAGACGGTTGTGGCTAGATTGTTGTTTCCTGATTGTAATTATCAGCCCTTAGACTTCAGATGATGGAATGCGTCTGCTGTTTAAGGCAGCTCAGCTTCAAGTTCAACAGCGAGCGTTGAGAAAGTTGTTTATCCATGGCCTAAACCGTGCACTCATGCGCTCGTGTGAGGTTGGTCACAGGCTTACTAGCTGATGCACATGCTCACAGGTGTGGGCCATCATCGTGTGCCACTTCTGTCACAATTTCGGCACCTTCGTCTTGCTGACGTGGATGCCTTCATACTACAACCAAGTGAGTGTGTTGCTTGCTCTGAGAGTGTTGTGATGTGATTGCAGAGCATGTTTGTTGTATTTCCTTGCTGCAAGGGAAAGAGCAGGAGTCAGGCGATGACTAGGAACATGCTACAAATCCCAGATTGCTTTTCAATGTGTCAATGACGCCAACAATATGTGTATCCTCCTCATCTGCCGAGCGCTTCGTCCATCTTCTGCTGCAAACTGTCGCGTAGCAAGCATGCATAAGTATCAATATCGTTGAGCACACCTGCTTCCTACAAACCTTTTTCAGCTGTTTTTTTATCACCCCTTTTTGTGCGGGAGGTGCCGTTGGCAAGCAGCAGTTTGTGCCTCTGGTCCTTGCGCCTTTCCTCTTGCAATTAAAAGTCAGTGCTTCCTTTATTGGAGAGCAGAATTGAAGCATTGTAGAAGAACGTGTGGGTTTTAATTTCTTTGCACGTATAGCCATTAGTTACTGTTGGTGCATATCAGGCCTCCTGCTTGCCAGCTCACACCTGTTTCGTTCCTCCGTCTCGCACAGGTGCTGCACCTGGATTTGACCAAGAGCTCCCTACTAAGTGTGCTACCTTGGATGACCATGGCTCTGTGTGCCAACCTGGGTGGCTGGCTGGCAGACTCGTTGGTAGACAGAGGTTACAGCGTCACGCTTGTTCGCAAGGCAAGTAAAAGACGTGTTGTCCTGATCGTGCTAATGCGCTGCTTGCAATTAAACAAGACCGACACTTAACATGATCCGGATTAATAATCCATTGTATTTGCTCCTTGCAACCTTAAAAGGCAAGAAAGCAATTTTGTGTGTAGGACGCTTGGACCTGCCTTTTGTGTGCGTAGGACGCTTGGACCTGCCTTTTGTGTGTGTAGGACGCTTGGACCTGCCTTTTGTGTGTGTAGGACGCTTGGACCTGCCTTTTGTGTGTGTAGGACGCTTGGACCTGCCTTTTGGGTGTGTAGGACGCTTGGACTGTCTTTTGAGTGTGTAGGACACTTGGACCTGCTTTTTGAGTGTGTAGGACGCTTGGACCTGTCTTTTGAGTGTGTAGGACACGTGGACCTGCCTTTTGAGTGGGGAGCCTAGGCAATGTGTACTCTGCTTTCCTTGTTTTGATTGGGAACTGTCACTCACTTTGCGCAGGGCATGCAAACAGTGGGCTTCCTCGGGCCTGCATTCTTTCTGTCTCAGCTGAGTGGTGTGAGCAGCGTGTACGCAGCGGTGGGCTGCATGATGGGAGCGCAGGGCTTGGATGCCTTCAGCCAATCTGGCTTGTACTCTAACCACCAAGATATTGGACCAAGGTAACATTGGGTTGCTCTAGAAAAAGTAGGGCTGGCCATGAAAAGCCCTACCTCTCTGATATGCATCGCTTCATATCATGACAGGGACGCGTGTATGTTGTGTAGTCAGAGAAATACAGCCATCTTGCATGAGGTCTCAGTGACCTCAAAAAAGCAATTCCTGAATTGGAATAAAATTATGCCTGTTTACTGTTACATTTCTTTATCTAAGCAAGGCAAACTCCCACTCACCTGCACAACATGGTAATTATAAGCAAGCTTGAACACAAAATCTTTGCTGCAGGTATGCTGGTGTGCTGCTGGGCCTGTCAAACACCGCAGGTGTGCTGGCTGGCGTGGTGGGCTCTTTGGCCACAGGCTACATTTTGCAGAACGGCTCATGGTCGCAGGTGAGGCTGCACACCCTGCATACCTGAATGCTGTCACACACACACACACACACACACACACACACACACACACACACACACACACACACACACACACACACACACACACACACGTGTAAGCACACGCACACATACATTCGCACGCACACACACATGCATACATATGCATGCGCACAGACAAAAACACACACATACATTCACCCGTACACATGCTATGCTTGGCAAGCTACGTTAAAAAAACGCGCCTTCTGTACCCTAAAATGCTGCGTACCCTGCTCGCCACTGCAGGTGTGGCAAATGGCCATTGCACTGTACCTTGTGGGCACAGTGGTATGGAATGCGTTTTCGACAGGTGGGTAAGGCCTCATTTGCCACTTTTCATCTGAGATTCAGATGGCTGCATGCAAACACGGTGTGACTTCATGGCATGGCACATAAACACATGTAAAAGGCAAATGCTCACAATTATTTCATCCTTTGCTGTCCAACCCACCTTGTGTGTGTCCAACAGGGTTTGTCCAAATGATGCTATAAAGCCTGTTTATTGCACCAACTTACGTTTAATGTTTTCATGTACATTTGCAGGCGAGCGCATTTTTGACTGAGCCTCCGTTGGGCCACACAACAAATTGCGTCGCCAGTTTTAGTGACAAATGAGTGTTGAAAGAAAAGAGCAGAAGAGAGTAAGAGGGTGTGGGTTAATGAGTTTGCTGAGTGGGGAGAGGGGGCTCAAAGCAAAAGGGCGGCTGTTTATAGAACTGTAACATATGCCGGTAATGATGGAACAAGACTAAGATGTTCGATATTTGAAGGCCTGGTGGACTGCTGAGAAGCATGAACGCAAGCTCGACACACACACACAGGAACGGTGTTCCAAACTTATGCCGTCCAGTTTTGAATTGCCTGTCTCGTTGTTGCGTTACGCCTTCCCCTTGGTTTCTGGGTAGGGTTTCTTGCAAGCCATATGCTCTAAGCTAGGCACAGAATTAATGGCCTTGGCCAGTGTGTTTGTGTTGTTGGGTGTCTCATTTAGGCTAGCTCCGTATGTGATTTGTTTGAGGGGCCAAAATAGTTGGAAAATGTGAAAGGACTCATTACGCTTAAGGGTGCACAACGACAACCTTTGTTCCTGCTTTGGAGTGGGTGTACAGAGTTACTCATGTCCGTCCACCCTCAACGTTCAATTTGGCTGCTGGCCAGAATGTGTCACACAGACACAGCATATTATGAAGAGAAAGAGGCCAGACTGAACAAGACACCAGAAAAAGAAGCTAGAATAAAGTGTATAGAGAAAGAGAACGTTTGAGTTGAAGAAGCGCGAAGAGAAAGCAACAAGGAAAACGAGAAGAAAGCTGTTGATATGTCTCAGGAAGGTTAAATGTAAACCAGCAAAGTCCAGATCAGCAAGGTGAATTACAATGCCCAAGTGGTAAGAATTCAATGGAGCAAGTCTATTGCTGCTGGGCTTGAAGTGCCCAAGGTATCAGGCTTACACCTTCAGGTTTACAAGTATTGCCATCAGTCAGGGTTCACAGATAAGGTTACATGCTGCTATGTACGCCTCTAGGGAGTCTGAGCGGATATTTATAAAAAGCCTGCAAGCGAAAACCCCATAACAACTGAAAGTTTGTTGATGAGAAAGAAAAGGAAAAAACAACGCAGGCAGCAAACACTCCCTGCATCAATTAAGGAAAAGGAGACACAATAACCGAAGTGCCGTGAGTCTCCCCCACCAAAGGAAAGGGAAAACTAGTAGGGATCTGGAGGGTGACTGGCAGCCCCCTGCTCTCTCAGACCGAGACCTTGAGAGCAATTAGTTTGTGCGCATAATGCACAGAGTGAGCATGCAATTTAAGGGCGGTCTTGTGGGAGTTAGAATAATGCTTGCATCCCGCTCGAGCCCGACGCCCAAGGGAGCCCTGCGTGTTGAGGCAATGGTGCGTTCTGCAAACTTTTTTTTTGAAAAGGAGAGGTTGGAAACAACGTTGTGGCCCAGAGGGCCAAAAATTGCAGTTGGGTCCATCTTACTCTGTCAACAGTGATAAGGTGGTTAACTCCCACTCTGGCAGCACAGGGGCGGATACGTGCTTGTTGATGCAGGGGTGCAACAACAGCAAGCGGAGCACACCTCGTGCATGCCAGACAGCGGCGCTCTTTCATGGCCGGCTCAGCTAGTAACTATTACATTTGGCCGAGTGCATAGGAACCAGCGAGCTCAAGCAGTTTTTTTCTCACATCAGGTCCAGGCCTAATGTCTTCACGATCTTCACTTCTATGAGGTGTATCTCACTCCTAATAGCGTTAAGCTTGTGAGCTCTGCGCACTTGTCCATGAGATTTAGCATGCTGCACGCACCTGTTGCAAGTGGGGAGTGGAAGGTGGTTTATATTTAGTAGGTTAGGAAGCAACAAAAATAGCATCAGGGCGACGGAAGTAAGCCTATTTCTGACAGATAAACGAGCATCAAAAAGCCAAATGGGTAAAGTCCTATTATTAGCGTGCTCAGGAATTTGAAGGTTTTATTGGGCAAAACGGTCATCAGTGCTGCATCCATATGAACTATACAACCTGCCAAGGAGCCTTTGCTGATGGCTTTCATGATGAGTCTGCAGGCAACACTATGACGCTCAGTGGTCATGCCAGAGATGATATTGTGTTGACACCCTGAGAGATTATGAAGAGCACTGTTTGTGAGTGTTCACAGATTAAGCCATCAGTCAAGATGTTTACAGATAAAGCCATCAGTCAAAACGTGCAATTGCTAGGTTGCGTATGTAACTTAAAAAGTTGAAATAGGAGTATTTGTTGTATCCCACAAACTTTTGTAGCACCTACAAAAAAACCTTAGAAAATGGAAAAAGGCACAACGTTGCAACACTGAATAAACCATTAAATTAAATCAAGCATCTTCAAGGACCGACCGACCGCATCAAATCAAAGAGGGGGAAATCTCATCTGCGTGTTTTGGGCACATAAAAACATGGAATGTCACACTGAGGATACCAAAAATGAGGGAGGCAAATATCATCATACATAAAACATTTTTTTTTTTTTGGATGGTGTTACAGCTACGGCCCCCAGCAGGGACCTGACAGACAACAAAAAAAAAAAGAGGAGAGAGGGCTCAAGCAGAGGAGAAAGCAAAGGGAAGCTGCTCAAGGAGACCCAGAACCAAAGAAAGGAAACCAGGAAAAAGAAAAAAACCCAAGTAGAGAACAGAGGTGAGGGAG
>Ga0307947_1003141_pt1 | contig 13330 bp, 7 predicted proteins | sample OrgLakmetagen232_FD_201840 | JGI IMG/M metagenome (GOLD analysis project Ga0307947, IMG submission 201840) | Saline water microbial communities from Organic Lake, Antarctica - #232 | ecosystem: Environmental > Aquatic > Non-marine Saline and Alkaline > Saline | place: Antarctica: Organic Lake...
TGTGTAGCAGTACATGGGTAGCAGTGCAGCTGCGTGTAGCAGTATATATGTAGCAGTGCATGTGTAGCAGTGCATGTGTAGCAGTGCAGCTGCGTGTAGCAGTGCAGCTGTGTGTAGCAGTACATGTGTAGCAGTACATGTGTAGCAGTGCACCTGTGTGTAGCAGTGCAGCTGTGTGTAGCAGTACATGTGTAGCAGTGCAGCTGCGTGTAGCAGTACAGCTGCGTATAGCAGTACATGTGTAGCAGTACATGTGTAGCGGTACATGTGTAGCAGTACATGTGTAGCAGTGCATGTGTAGCAGTATATATGTAGCAGTGCATGTGTAGCGGTACATGTGTAGCAGTGCATGTGTAGCAGTGCAGCTGTGTGTAGCAGTGCATGTGTAGCAGTGCAGCTGTGTGTAGCAGTACATGTGTAGCAGTGCAGCTGTGTGTAGCAGTACATGTGTAGCAGTGCAGCTGTGTGTAGCAGTACATGTGTAGCAGTGCGGCTGCGTGTAGCAGTGCAGCTGTGTGGAGTAGTGCATGTGTAGCAGTTCATGTGTTCTACTTGTTACCTGCAAGCGTAGCAGCATCAGTACGGCTGCTTTCAGTGTGAACTCCTACCTCAGTTTGCTCCCAGCAAGGGTCTGCTTTATCATGGTGTGTATGTGTGTGTCTCTGTGTATGTGTGTGCGTGTGTCCGTGTGTGTGAGTGTTTGTGTGTGTATATACATTTTTGTGGGTTCACTCATGCAGAAGGCCAGCCACGCACCGCCCTGGCGCGTTAAGCATTTACAACGTTTGACCTAACTGTTAAGATGTGCGCACTAAGGGGCCACTAAGGGGTTTTAGTTAGGCTTGCGTTGCATTTAATTAGGCTTGCATCCCTATTCATACACAAAACGGGTAACCTGCAGCCAGAGTACGTTTGGCAAAGGGTGGAGTGAAAGTGCTTAGAATTTTTAAATAACCCTAAAGGACAATATCTGAAGTATCTAAGAAGTACTCACATCAACACCAACGTGTGACGGAATCAACTATTTATTATCATTTTACTGCAAGGATATGCTTGTGACTGCGACGATGTGTTTGCACGGCTGCGCTGTCACCTGCCAGCTCCTATTTTTGTCTGCGCGCAGCAAGGAGGAGTTCTACTCGTTGTTGAAGGACGTCCAAGCCCCAGACACCCTTGCCCTGTATGACCACCGACTGTCATCGAAGGAAGTGGAGCTCGTGTAACTGGGCTGCTGGCATGGTGAGTGAAGTGGGCTGCTGGCACGGTGAAGTAGGTGGGCTGGTGGCTCGGTGAGTTTATTGGGCTGGTGGCACAGTGAGTTAACTGGGCTGGTGGCTCGGTGAGTTAGGTGGGCTGCTGGCACGGTGTATTAGGTGGGCTGGTGGCTCGGTGAGTTTATTGGGCTGCTGGCACGGTGAATTAGGTGGGCTGGTGGCTCGGTGAGTTTATTGGGCTGGTGGCACGGTGAGTTTTAAAGGGAGCGTAAAGGAGATGGAGCTCATTTTAAGTGGCTTGACAGCATTAGCTCATGGTGAGCAAAACAGGCGTAGCTCATAGCGGCGTTACCTCTTGGCGGCGTTACCTCATGGCGGCGTTAGATCATGGCGGCGTTAGCTCATGCGGCGTTAGCTCATTGCGGCAGTACCTCACGGCGGCGTTAGATCATGGCGAGTTTAACAGGTGTTAGCTCATGCGGCGTTAGCTCATGCGGCGGTAGCTCATTGCGGCAGTACCTCTTGGTAGCGTTAGATCATGGCGAGTTTAACAGGTGTTAGATCATGGCGACGTTAGCTCATGCGGCGTTAGCTCATGCGGCGTTAGCTCATTGCGGCAGTACCTCTTGGCGGCGTTAGCTCATGCGGCGTTAGCTCATTGCGGCAGTACCTCTTGGCGGCGTTAGATCATGGCGAGTTTAACAGGCGTTAGATTATGGCGGCGTTAGCTCATGCGGCGTTAGCTCATGCGGCGTTAGCTCATGGCGGCGTTACCTCTTCGCGGCGTTAGATCATGGCGAGTTTAACAGGCGTTAGATCATGGCAGCGCTAGCTCATGCGGCGTTAGCTCATGGCGGCGTTACCTCATGGTGGCGTTAGATCATGGCGAGTTTAACAGGCGTTAGATCATGGCGGCGTTAGCTCATGCGGCGTTAGCTCATTGCAGCAGTACCTCTTTGTAGCGTTACCTCATGGCGAGCTTAACAGGCGTTAGATTATGGCGGCGTTAGCTCATGCGGCGTTAGCTCATTGCGGCAGTACCTCACAGCGGCGTTAGATCATGGCGAGCGAACCAGGGAGCACAACGACTTACACATGTGCACCTTTGAGCATTGCATGTCGGCAAGCGAAAAAAGCTAGTGTAGACTTGGCTGTGTCCGACGTGGTAGGCAGAACAGAAAGCTCTGACGTCTGCTTGCGTACACTTTTAGGAGCACCAGAGAATAGTGCTTGCACTTGCCTGTGCACACCTGTGCATGTTCAAGCACTGCACGTCAACACACGGAAACAGCTGGAGCAGACACGGTGCAGGGTCAGACATGGTGAGAAGGAACATTCCTTTGCAGGCATTGCACGTCAACACACGGAAACATCTGGAGCAGACACGGTGCAGGGTCAGACATGGTGGGGGAGGAAAATTCCTTTGCAAGCATTGCACGTCAACACACAAAAACAGCTGGAGCAGATATGGTGCAGGGTCAGACATGGTGAGAAGGAACATTCCTTTGCAAGAACTGCATGTCAACTGAAAAGGGGGAGTGCATTGCAATGGCTGAGCTGCGTCAGATGTGGTTAGCAAGAAATGATAACGATTGTGTTCATGAACATAGCAGGCGATAGGCGATGGCAGGTAATTGAAGATGCACGCTGATTTGCTTAATCATTTCAGAGATCGGCGCAGTCCTCTTTAAGTGCCCTGCTTTGTACTGTGTACCCCGACTCCCTTATTTTTTTGATTCATGCTAGGAGAAGTTCTCACTGGCTGCACAGCTGTTTCTTTTGTTCTGATTATTTGTGATTCTTGGGTCAGTTGTGTGCGCACTGACCACACAACTTGAAAATTTCCTGCATTATGTACTCGGCTGCCTTCAGTTCCGCCTCTTGGCAGTTCTGTACAATAATCTTGCAGATTCATAGTATACTGCACTTGAATCAATCCTGAGGGTCAATGAGACACCCTGCACTTCAAGCTGGAACGCTCCTCTGCTTTCATAATTTAACAATTTTGGTGCAAGGTATGGTAAGATCGCCATAATGCCTCTGGGGGGCATTTGCGGAAAGTTGGGAAAAGCCTGTAGCCAAAAAAGAAAAATCATAGAAGAATGTACTAGGCACTCAGCCACAATAGAGGCAACAACATATATATCTGGTTGGTTCACAAAAGTCCTCAAACAAGTTTGTTGCAAGGCCCAGACCTGAACTCAAGCATTCAATCATGCACCTGGGCGATGATGAACACCATCCCAAGCCTTCACCTTGCACCAGAGCCTTTTTTTGCTGATCCTCTTCTACCACTTTTCTTTTCTCTCTGCATTTCATAACATTACTTCCCAACTTGGTTTTGCCTATCTGCAGGCCGCAGCATGGACTGCAAAATCCCTGGAAAAGATGGAAGGTTGCAGGCGTGGTTTATACGAATGGAAGGGGCCAACAAGTCGCTGATGCTTGCGTGTAACATAGTAGACCTCAGTTCGTGCGCTCCTTGCTATTTATTGTAACACTTTCTGTGTTTCCTGTTGATTTGCATGTAGGGGTGCAGAGGTCCTTCTTTAGAACTCCTCCTCTGTGCCTAGCTTTCTTCACCCAAGCAAGATTTACATTGGTCACAATTAAAGCCAGCAGTCAAAGCGTGCGACTGCTAGGCTGTGTATGTAAAACGTGTAAAAACTGAGATAATGGTTGTTGTAGCACCAGACTTGTAGCACCTACAAAATCACCCTGGAAAGGGAAAAAAGGCACAACGTTGTTTGTGACATTGCAGCACTGAATGATATCAGTAAACAATCAAGCATCTGCCAGGACCAACCGACCGCATTAAATTATTAAATTAAGGAGGGGGAATCATCTGTGTGTTTTGGGCACATGAAAACATGGACTGTCACACTGAGGATACCAAGAATGAGGGAGGCAAATAACATTATACATAAAACTCATGTGTGAGGAGCAGCACATTTACAACGAGAGGGTCTGGAACATCAAAATTTCTTCACTCTTTTGCTGCGGGCCCTGCTGCTAGATGAACTCTGAACCAGCACTTGCCTGGCTAAGACTGTAATATGTGTAGTAAGAGTGAAATTGAAGTCAGATGCAAGGTTTACAAAAGGCTTTCCTTCTCCTAATAAGAGTTTCGCATGACATTCATTGATGCACGCAGCCCAATGCTGTTTGGACATGCAGCGGTTGTAAACGGGATAGGCAATTGTAAAATACCTGCTGAAACCTGGTAAGAATGGTAGTGAAAAAATGGAGTCATGAATTTGGACCTTGGCCACGCTCAAAATACTCGGTTTTTCGCTATTGAGAACAGGGGTAATAATGTTATATGTTAAACAGTGCCAAGTACCGTTAAAAACGATACGACAGGTCTTGATCCCACTAGATTTGCCCGCACCGAGGAGTCCCAAAGAAAACGTGCAGCACTGCTAGAAATATAGTACGAGAATATTGAGCATTCTGAAATCTTCGATGTAATGACATGAATAGATACTTTTATTTCGAAACACAATAATTATTTGCTTAAAGGATGAGCTCGGTCACAGATGGGCACCCCCTGTGCCTAAACCCTATTTCAAAGGGTCAGATCCTTTTTGTAGCTACCTCCCACTCGGATTTTGGGGAGGGGAAGAAGACAGGCGCAGATACAACGGAGATCGCTGTGCCCTTTGTCACCTTCCGATCGAATGGCTTTGATGTCACGGTCAGTTGTAAAATTCTTATTAAATACCTTCATTAGCAGCTTTTACATGTCTCAAACAGATCAGTTTTGTCCATCTTATACTCATATTGTTCTTGTTTAATGTGTGTTGCCTACATTCGTGCTGCCTACAGATAGCAAGCCCCAAAGGCGGAGAGGTAGTAGTAGTGTGGATTGGATAATTGTTTTGTCATAGGTCATCTAGCATAGTTTTCTGCTGGTAGTCGCAAAGACACATTTGCAAACACCAACCTTGTCACTGAGTTCCTCAAACCTTCCTTTCAGATCCCACTTGATCCTCTAGGCCTCCAGAAGGCACAGTCCTCAGAGGCGCCTCCTGAGTGCTCCCGTTTCCTCAAGAACGGTAGGTGGAACACGAAGGCGAGATATATCCATTGCTGCTGACATGCTATGCTGCATAGTATGAAGTATATTGGCATATTTGTATTTTGTATGTGATCGATCCACTTCTAAACTTTAATCCAAACACTCTCGTGCCTCGCAAAAAAGTTAACCGTACTGGTCAAGCTGTGACTGCAAATTGGCAAGCATGTCAGCGTGTACAAGCTAGCTCTCATGAGTTGCAGCTCAGCTTGTACCATACTAATTGCATACACAGATGCAGCTATGCAAATGGTCAAGAACTCTGTCCCGCTGGACAGAGTGCAGCAGCTGGACGGCGTTTACAGGTGAGAAAAGGAAAACTACACTAGCAGTGAAAACCACTCCCCACAATAATTGAGGAAGGTATGTTGTATCAGGTCTTTGAACGATAGTACAGCATCAGGAAGGGTAAGTAGCAGAGGGGCAGAGGAGCAAGTCGTTTTTGCATTTGTATGCATGCAGTACTTAATAAACGTAATGACACACACACATACGCACACATTCACATTCACACACACACACACACACACGCACACACACACACACACACACACACACACACACACACAAGCGCGCACACGCACGCACGCACGCACACACACACACACACACACACACGCACACTTCACACACAGTGCCATCTTCTTGCCAGGAGGGCACGGGGCAGCGTTTGATTTGCCTGAAAACAAAAAGCTTCAGAGCCTGCTTTCTGAGGCCAACGCCAAAGGCATCATCATTGCAGCCATTTGTCACGGGTGGGTTTGCCACAGACATTTGTTAGCACTTGGCTTCCTAAAAGCCTCTCTTGCATATTGCTGAGCCCTTACTATTTTTTTCTCAAGGTGGGATGTTGTGCGTCTCCATCCATTGGGTGTTGCAAAACACAAAGCAACATCCTTTCCTAATCCTGCAAACCGGTAGTGTTTACACATCTGCGTTGTTATTCTTCTTTTCCCTAATGATTCTGTGCAAATGTACACCAATGTGGGTGACCTCCCTCGCCGCGGCGCTTTTTGGATGAGGCATGAAAGGGTGAAACAGCAATTTAAACAACTGCTGGAGTGGTTTGCCTTCTTGTTGAATAGTACTTGGTTGTACCAGTGATTGGTTGTGTGTGTGTTTTAGTTATGGTGCTTGTTTTGCTTTTGAATGTGTCAGTGGTTGTTTTGGTAATTGGTTTAGCATAGGCCATACCAGTGATTGGTTGTGTTTTATAGCTATGGTGCTCGATTTTATTTTATCTATGTCAGGAGGCAGGCTAAATTCGCGCAGCCAGTAGCCACGTTATTACACTCACTTGTTAAGTACAAGCTTGTTGGTAGGTGTGCTGCATCCGACACTGCTCAAGCACGTCCAAAATATAGTCCAAGGATGATCTCTTATTAAGTACAAGCTTGTTGGTCGGTGTGCTGCATCAGACACTGCTCAAGCACGTCCAAAATATAGTGCAAGGATGATTTGGTTCCTAACTAAAAGGCGGCCTTTCCTACAATCAAACACGCAGGCCTGCTGCACTTGTAAATGTTCCTGAGAAGCCAGATGGCACAGAAGGCTGGGTACGTGCCGTGAGAGACGAGAAATACATTAGATAAGTTGATGAAGTAGAGGTGGCAAACAGAGAAGAGAAGAGGAGGCAGGCAGGGACAATGGACAAAATTTACGGAGGTTGGGTGACCTACAAAGTTGTCTTAAGAGGGTGGCGCAGAGTAGACGAGGGATGGGCGTAAAAAACAAAGGGAATATAAAGTAGCAGGAACGCTTCAATCATGGCATTGAGAGTAGGTACTTGTCTGCAAAAGTCCATTCCTTTTTAACGTCTGTCCCTTCTTTGACGCCCCTCGCTGTCTCTAGGTATTTCCTTCATTACTCCTTAAATGTAACATGCATAAGTAAGTACAATTTACTCATCGCTCATTTCATCCGGTTAACCATTTTGGGCCACTACGCTAAATTTGGTATCGAAGCCGAGGTTCTCGGTTCGAGTCCTCCGGCCCGCAAAAAATGCGTTTTTGCGCACGCTTTACACTTCGCCGCATAACCTCCGATTGGACTCCGTCTAAAATAGAAAGCCACTATCATGTAAAAACCGTACAGGTTTAGGGAGTTGTGATATGCTTACGAGGACGCAAGCACTTGAGGGTGGGGCGAATGTAACATGCATAAGTAAAGTACAATTTACTTATCACTCATTCATCCGGTTAACCATTTTGGGCCACTACGCAGATGGTAAAGCGCCGCCGCATTGTATGCTACAGGTGAGCACTCCATGTGAACGGGCCTTCTAAAGTCCATTACAGATGCCAACATCATACATGCATCACGTGTTTAGGTAACAGTGGTTTGAGGTGCAACATGCTTCTGTGCTTTATCTGATTGTATGCTACTGGCGAGCACTCCATGCCAAGAAAAGATAAGAAAAGAAAAGAAACACTACGCAGACAGCAAAATCCATGCATCAATTAAGGAAAAGGAGACACATTGGCCCAAAGTGCCGTGAGTCTTCCCCACCAAAAAATGCCAATCCCTTCAAAAGTCTATTACAAGTGTCAACAGCATACATGCATGACGTGTTTAGGTAACAGTGATTCGAGGTGCAACATGCTTCATTGCTGTTCATCCGACTGTATGTTTTAAGAACGCATCTTTCCTAGAGCAACAGCAACCCCTATGCTGCTCATTTCACGTTTTTTGCACTCAGTAATGAGGAAGAGAAGTTGGGTGGTACTTACAAGGCCGTGCCGTGGCTGATGGAAGACAAGCTTCGAGAACGAGGCGCTGAGGTCGTGGTTGGTAGGTCTTGTATAAAAATACATGGGAAATCATTAAAGGAGAGGGATAGCGATCATTAAAGGAGAGGGATAGCGAAAGTTTTATTGCATTCCGCAAATAAGTATTGCTGGAAATCACCTTTCCTGGAAACTACATGTCTGGCTAAACGCAAGGGCATGCTGCTGCCAGCAGGCCCAGATCACTGTAAACTTCTTGATTATAAACCCGAACGGCAATTAAGCATAAGCTTTTGGTTATTGGTTGAAATAAGGAGCTATTCATAAATAAAGTGCACCTCCTCCCCAGCTTACTTCACACGAAATTCCATGAACCTGCAACAGGCATGGCTATCATTAATGGTTCTAACTTACACGCAGGCCCCCCCAACAGCGAGTGCGCGGAAGCTGATGGCAAGGTTATAACAGCTCAAAATCCGGCTTCTGTGTTCAAGTGAGTGCAGTCAGGAAATAGGTCATTACACTTGTGTATAAGTGAGTGTTGCAAAAAATGAGCAACTTGCCAGCAGTACCATGAATGATCAAAGATTAAACGGAGCTGCGACAATGCTGCTGTGTCTTTCCCTGATTTCAGGTTGAGCACCATGGTGCTTGAGGCCCTCACAGCAAACTACCCTGAGGAGACCACCACACCAAACACCGCCCAAGAATCAGTGCTGGGGGCGAAAAAGACAGGCACGGGAAGTGTTGCCCAGGCAATGGGTGAGTGCTGGTTTTCAGTTTGGCGTGCTACCAAGTTTGGCATGCTACTCAATTTGTTTGCTCAGAAAACCTTCATGTGCCCTTGCTTCAGGACCTATGGTAACATCTACTTCAGCAATACTTGTGGAACTTCAAATACTCGTTTCTTTGAAACAAATACACGCATTGCTTGCATGCTTCAGCCCATAACTCCTCTCTTCCCATTAAATCTAAGGAACGTAGAGGAAATGCGAGTGATCATACAGAAAAGCCTCTATGCTGGAAGAGGCTATACTACACTAGATGCATTCTTTGTTCCTACATAGCAGATATGTGTTACTCCTGCACCCCTATAAATTAGAGATTTTGCCTTTACTAATTAAGGAAGTCTTGCAGCACGCAAACTGAGCATGGTTGGTCTGCTGCGTCGTTTCTAAGTAAGTCCTTGTTTCCTTAAATCAGGGGGGGCAAGTTTCCTCTGGGTACGAACACATTGTGCAAAGGAGAAAAACACCTGTGGTGGATGCTCAATGCTCGTTATACACTTCATACACATCACACACAAACACAAATACACACACACAGGAACAAACCCCCCTCAACAAGGCCCAGGCGAAATAAACCGTCTTCGCTGAAGGAAGAACATTTTTGTTGATATCTTGTTTGTGGCTCATCTTTGTTGATATCTTGTTTGTGGCTTATCTTTGTTGATGTCTTGTTTGTGGCTCACTTGTGTGGCGTGTGAAACAACAAGAGAATGGAAAATGTCTATGCAATTGTAAGAGGCGTGCATGGTCTTTTGCTGGCACCTCTTTACGGCTTAATAAAAAGAAATATAAAGAAAATGTCTGTACAAGTGTAAGAGGCATGCATGGTCTTTTGCTGGCATTTCATTACCGCTTGTTCAGGAAAGAAAATCAAGAAATCTACACAGTAAAACACTACTCCCCACATGTAATAAGAAAAAGGAGACTTCATTATCAGGCACCAAATCCTCAACCACAAAGGAAAAGAAAAGGAGACTTTGGTATCGGGCACCATAAAAATCCTCCACTACAAAGGAAAAGAAAAAGGTCAATGGGGAGAGCAGGGGGGCCTGAAACCAGCTCTTGATCAGAGTTGGTAATAGTGCTGAAAAGGGCATGTTTGGTATGGATAAGTTTAGCAGCGTGATTGACAAAATGAACATGAAGCTTGGAAGCAAGTTTCTTAACTCTTTGAGAATCAAGACCCAGCTCCTTAGTAGGCGCCAGTGTGTGATTGATGCAGATGGTGCACCCACTCCCAAAGGATGTGTGGAGAGTATTGGAAGCTCCTTGAAAGATGGAGCAGAGGCCTTTATATATGCTGTTCCTGCACGGCGCTTAGCTGGTTCTGCTTTCTAGTGTCCTCACAGTACTTGATCCCGATGAGTGTAGATGCCACCTTGAAGAATGCTGAAATCTTTGGGTCTGTGCTTTCTGGGGTAGGTGGATCTGTTAATGGCTGACGGTACTGCTGAGATGCTCTCAGTCTTCCCCAGTTGCCCCCTGCCACAACGAAGAATCCACCCCCCTCCATCACTAGGTCTGTTGCTTTTATGTTGTCGCAGAGATGGGAGCAACCAGTACAGCATCCGGACGGCTGGAGGTGAACCTAATTTTGTCTGAGAAGCGGGTTGGAAAGAGCCATTTTGGTAAAATGCTAGTTTCAGCTGTATTGGGAATCTGAAGATTTTGCGTAGCCAGCCGTTCGCTGCTACCTATATCCATGCAGACAAAGCAGGATCCTAGGGAGCCTGTCTTGCTGATGGCTTTGGAGAACACGCTGCATGCTAATTGTGTCTCTCAACAGCTGATCACATTTCTTATTTGCATGTTTTGGCATCTATTAAGGATATTCAGGGTACTGCTAGTTGAGGGCAGAGGGGGCAAGGCTATTCAAGTGCTTACACCACACAACATGTTTTTGATTGTAAAGGGTTCCTGTTCTGTAATTCATAATGATGCACTTAGTTTAGCAGGGACATTGGATGTTGATAGGTAAGTAATGCTAGCGGCTCCATTTGCAGTGCTATTCTTATAAAGGTCTGGTATATATTAACGGTCGTAGTTTGATACGTATCGGCATTTCCTATTTTGTGGAGGGGCGTGCGTGTGTGCTTGCAAGACGTCATGGTAATTGGATAGGACCAAACCCTTGAGGTAGGCGACCGAGCTGCTGCGTTCAGGTGATCTTGTAAGGTTTGATGGTTTTTATCTTCTTTTTGCATTCCTGAATCAAGACTCATACAGACTCCTCAAGTTTGTGTCAGATTTAGTTTCAATTTTCGACACTGGTTGATTTTGTTTCACCAGCCAATTGCCATCAGCCAGAGACTCGGGCTGTAGGCCATCCTTGTAACCCCCTTGTAACCCCTTATCTTCTTTTGCAAGCCAGTAGACGTTATAGAAGAGAATCCCCTTAAGGCCAGCTGTTTTGATGGAAATATCAGGACCGTCAGAGTAGATTGTGATTGATTGTTTTAGCAAGAACGAGCATATGCATTCATTGCCAACTTGATGATTGATTCATGCCGCCGCGGTGTTTGACTTTGTAAAAATGAATGGGTGATGGTGACTGGTTGATTGCTTTGGCAATAGATTGGAGGACATCTCCATCGTTGTGGTGGCGGTGGAGCGAGGTCTGGATGTTGGAGCTGACAACATCCTGGCTGAACCCCCCATTATAACCATCGGGGGGTATAATTTTGTTAGACTGTCTGCTTGCGACTGGCTGGGTGTGTGGGTCTGATAAGAAATCGCCTTAAATACAGTCGATATAGCAATTTACAATACTTGGCCAGCCAATCACATTACCTTCACTGCTGAAAACCATCATTTTAGAACAGAGGTGGATTGAACGCCAGAAGTCAGAAGTGAATTTCCATACCCCCACCTTTGCTTAAGAGAGACTCAACACTGGCTTGTATCATTTGTTGATGTGCTTAGTCTTATACTGTGTTGTGACAGTGACTTGATCTGACAAATTCATCCTTATATGTAAGACAAGCCTATTTGATGGAAGTATGTTGTCACAATTCATTGAAGTGGATCGGACATAAATAGACCCAAAGACAATTCAGCATAAGGAGGGGCTATGTAAGTAAAAAGAGATGATTATAAGGCAGCAAAGATGTAGACACTAGGTGAGAATCCAACATTAAAAAATAAAAGAAAAGGAGAAAACGTACAGGAAACATATTGACATCATCTCGAAATTGAACCAGCAGAGGCTTGCACAACCCTTGCATTTCAAGAACAAGAAATGTGGCTGGCCATATCTCATCCACAAACAGCTTACTTAAACGTGCAGTCATACCTAATTATGGGTGAGTAGCTACTTACATATGTCTCAGGCTGGATTTCATTATTTTCAGCCTTTACTCTCATGGACACTAGTACCACCTTTGATGTCAGGCTGCTTGGTAGAAAATCTATCCATTGCTGCACTGCACGGCAAACTTGGAGTAGCAGGATGCGCAGGTGCTTGTTGCTGGACGTGCAAGTGGTTGTATGTGTGCAGGCACGTGTGTTTGCACGTGCAGATTAAATTGGGGTTTAGCACGCAATATTCTGGCAGGCCCCAGTAAACTGATCACATTGTGTACATCATCAGAACAGTACTGGAATTGTACACCAAGGCGCTCACACACAGCACCTGCAGCACACTAACAACCTCACACAAGCACCTCTAACAACCTCACACAAGCACCTGCAGCACACTAATAACAACCTCATCAATACTCACAAAGAGTCATTAACGGAGACGCCTTGCGGCCTCGTGCACATGCTTTGCCTGCAACATCACAAGTGTGGTGCATATATATCTCAAGTGTGGTGCATGTACATGTGCATATATATCACAAGTGTGGTGCATATGTATGTATTGACCTGCAACATCACAAGTGTGGTACAGGCCTATCTACCATTATATAGCGCTGTAATTGTACTGTATTAGTGGTACAGACAAGTGAACACATGTGTAGCGCAGGTTTGTATACTTGCAGACAGATGTGCAAAGAGCTGCTGCGTTATTGCTTACTAACACAACTTGCAACCACACCGCCCCCTCCCCACACCCGTATACTCATTGCTGGAATTTGAGACTGCTTTCAAACAGTTGGGAAGAAAAAACAATGAAGAGCATCAAGACAAGATATGCCCATTTTGTGGGGTTTACCAATTACGTTATAAGGTGACTACTTACCAATCATGTTACTACGTAATGAGTTACCATTCACGTTACCAAGTGACTAGTTACCAATCATGTTACTACGTAATGAGTTACCAATCACATTACCAAGTGACTAGTTACTACCAATCATGTTACCAAGTGACTAGTTACCAATCACGTTACCAAGTGACTAGTTACCAATCACATTACCAAGTGACTAGTTACTACCAATCATGTTACTACGTAATGAGTAGGGTTGGCCAGAACCGTATATATACAATATACACAGTATAAGACCGTATATTAGATGAAATCCCTGCGAAGAATTCCGTATATACACCGTATATATATGGTTCTGGCCAACCCTAATAATGAGT
>Ga0307947_1003146_pt1 | contig 13317 bp, 13 predicted proteins | sample OrgLakmetagen232_FD_201840 | JGI IMG/M metagenome (GOLD analysis project Ga0307947, IMG submission 201840) | Saline water microbial communities from Organic Lake, Antarctica - #232 | ecosystem: Environmental > Aquatic > Non-marine Saline and Alkaline > Saline | place: Antarctica: Organic Lake...
TATCCCTGTCCCGGCTGCTTGGGAGCAGGCTCACCTCTCATCATTTCAACCCACATCCAAACCCCCCACAATTGCACTCACCAACACTAGTCTTAGCCCTCCTACACTGCCTCAGACTCACCCATCACCAGCTCCGCCATCCATCCCTGTCCCGGCTGCTTGGGAGCAGGCTCACCTCTCATCATCTCAACCCACATCCACACCCCCCACAATCACACTCACCAGCACTGCAGTCTTAGCCCTCCTACACTGCCTCAGACCCACCCATCAGCAGCTCCGCCATCCATCCCTGTCCTGACCGCCACAATCACACTCACCAGCACTGCAGTCTCAGCCCTCCTACACTGCCTCAGACCCACCCATCAGCAGCTCTGCCATCCATCCCTGTCCTGACCGCCACAATCACACTCACCAGCACTGCAGTCTTAGCCCTCCTACACTGCCTCAGACTCACCCATCAACAGCTCTGCCATCCATCCCTGTCCCGGCCGCATAGGCAGCCGGGCTGTGCCGTGCACCAGCTTGCTGATGCCCACCACGTCCAAGCTCCTCAGGCAGGGGCGGGTGGCAGCGTAAAAGTTGAGCAGCCAGTGCTCAGGGGGGGAGGCGCCTTGGTGGCTTAAGGACTGGCAGACGTTCAGCAGCTGCGTGTGTCGGGGGGAGTGTAGATGTAGTGTGGGGGTGTGTCGTCTGTGCGTTTGCATGTGTTAACGTAAGGGAGAAGCCAGTGCTCAGGGGGGGAGGCGCCTTGGGGGCCCAAGGACTGGCAGACGTGCTTGCACAGCTGCATGCGTCGGGGTGGGTGGGTGGGCAGTGTGAACATGTGCGCTGTGGGCACATATATGTGCGTGCGTGCCCAAATTGAACAGCCACTGCCTCATAAGAAGGCGCCCAGGTTGCCAGCCCAGTTCCGCACTTCCACGCCCAATTATTGCACATAAACTCGGCATACCTGGTCTGTGCTGTGCTGTGACAAGCGGGGGCTGCTAGCCTCATAGTAGGACGAAAGCCACGAGGAAGGGGGGCTCACTCTCAGCTGGGACACGGCACGCAGCATCTGGGTGAGATTTTCAGTGGGGGCAACCCACAGCTGTTGCTGCACGTGTGATAAGGGGATGGCGTATGTGTACGTGTGCGATGTGTGTGTGAGAATGTTTGTGTGTATATGCCTGTGTGCGCACGTGTGCGCACGCACGCGTGCATTTGTGAGTGTGTGCGCCATCATGCATGACAGGGTACCTGCCAAGCTGTTGCTGCACATACCCTAGGACGTGGAATATATCAACATGCGTCTGTGCGAAAAATGCGAACGACAGGTGCACGTAAGCCCCCCACCTGTGTGTGTGTCAGGAGGCACTCTGCCAGCTGCTGCCGCCGCTGCTCACTCAATTCAGGCGGCAGGTCAGGGGTAGGAGCAGTTGGCGGGGAGCGTGTGAGGGGGAGCTGAGGCCTTAACGGAGCTGCACTCGCTTGCGTGTGTGGCCTTGCTCGCTGATCCTCTTCCTTTGCTTTACTTTGCTGCTGCTGCTGCTGTTGCCGTTGCTGCTGTTGCTGCTGCCGTTGCTGCTGCTGCTCCTGCATGAGCATGATCTGCCATCCAGGGGAGCGTCCAGTTGCCTGCGGACATGCGGATGAAGATGGCAGGAGGGGCTTGTTTGCTGCAGTGCTCAATTGCGTGCGTACACCCCCAATGGGCACATATATATCTGTGCGTGTACACTTAGAATAATTGCAGCATAAGACACATGTACACGCACACACACGTACCTTAGCCCTGCATGTTGCCTGCAAGTATTCTTTCCCACTTGCGCACATACTCTCTAACACACACGTGCCTTAGCCCTGCAGGTTGCCTGCAAATATCCTCACCTGTTTCTTTAGAGCATATCCACCACCTCACAAATACCCTACTACACATACAACCACATGGCAGCGCCTTACTGACAGCCTTTGCGATTGCAGGCCCTCTCAAACACGCAGACGTTATACGTACTACACTGAAAACTTAACTGCGCCGGTGCTCCTCCACACATATAATCCTGACACACACATCCACCCACACCCACCCACACCCACACCCACACCCACACACAAAGCAACAACGCGGCCACTCGCCTGCCTCTGCGCCTCCAGCTCCTCTACTTCCCGCTGCCGCTGCAACCTTCGTCTTTTGATGGCAAGGCTCCTGCTGCGGTCACTGGCAGCGTGCACTTTGGCCACTGCATCCGCCATTGGGCGCGCAACAGCTAGCGCCTGTGCGTGTGTGTGCGTGCATATGTGTATGTGTGAGTGTGTGCGGTTGCCTATGCATTTACCATGCCATTAAACTGTTTGCAACTAAAGGGGTGCATTGACATTTGAAACAGGCTTGCACCATTGCCTGACTGAAATGGCATCGATGTCAGTGAGGCAACCATGCAGCTCAAATTAAGAACGTGTTCATATTGCAAGGATAGCATCAGTTTATTTGTTGTGAACTACAACGTCTGCGGACGAAGGCTCGTTGAGGAGGCAAAAAACAATGACACTTTTTCTTAGACCCTGCAGACAGAAGGTCTGATAAGTAAAGAGGCTAGAAAGATGGACTACAGCCAAGCCATGCATCTGTGCAAACTTGCATGTACACACATACACTCTCTCTCTCTCTCTCTCTCTCTCTCTCTCTCACACACACACACACACACACACGCATACACAAGCTTTCTCCTTGCGCACGTTCTCCTTGCGCACCTGCAGCATGTCAGCCGCCTGTTGCACGGAAGCCAGTGGAGCCAGGAACAGCATCTTGTCTAGCAGCACGCTCCACAGCCGCAGGACGGGCTCACTGGCCTGTTCTAACGGGGGGACCGGGGCAGGGCCCAGCTGATGTGAGGAGGCAGCACCCAGCTGAAGCTTTTCCCCTGTCAGAGGCAAACTAGGCCGTGGCTCTAACAAGCCCCCATCCACAGACGCGGTGGGGCTGCTGCGAGGGCTGCTGCCCCTGCTCCTGCTGCGACTGTCGTTAATCTTCGGGAAGGGTGCGGTGGCTGAGGCCGGGTTGTGTGTGGCTGTAGGGGAGACCTGGATTTGGGCCAGGCGTTTCGCTATGGCAGATACGTGCCCCACCTCTAGCTGCTGCCTGTGCTGACTCAGCAAGCGCTGCAGGTGCTGCACACTGCGGCAGCGGCGGATAGCCTGGTACGAGCACACAGGGCTTGAAGGTATTGATTCAAAGGCCACGTTCATGTCTAGCTGCTGCTGCTGCTGCTGCTGCTGCTGCGTTGTGGCCCCCTGAAGAGGCAGTGAGCTGTTGCTGCTGATCTTGCTGCTGGACGTCGTTTGCTGCTGCTGCCCTTGGTTGCGGCTAGGGTGTGGCGACGTCACCATGCTCTCCAGCTCATCTAGCACTGCACACAGCTTGTGCTTGTGTCGGCTTGCATCCAATTTGTGTCCTGCTCCCTGCTGTTGCTGCTGCTGCTGCTGCTGCTGCTGCCGTGCTCGATTGCGGGCATGGTTTCTATGTGCTGCTGGAGCTGGCACAATTGCAGGTAGTGGTAGGTTTGCTGTGTGGCTTTGAGAGCGGATGGGAAAGACATTCTGTTCCATCTCACTTGATGGAAGAGATTGCTCAGGAGAGGAGTGCGTGCCATCCAAGGAATCGCGGTCAGTATTAGGCCCAGCTTTCCCTTTGGTAGGATAAGTGTCTACCCACCCCTCTTTTTGGGTTATGCACTGCTGCTGCTGCTGCTGCTGCTCCTGGTGCTCAACGCTGCCCTGATCCATCACACTGCCATCGGCTTCAGGGGAGGAGCTCTTGCCAGCAGCAGTGCCATTCCTGCCATTTCTGCTGGCAGCCCCGCCGGTCAGGGTTTGAATGGGAACAATGGAGGAGCGGGAGTGAAGGCGCGAAGGCAGCTGCACCTGCCTGTCTGCTGTCGCAGTGATGGACGAACCCCCCTCGTACTCAGTGTCATGTCTGTAGGCTGCAATGCGGGCAGCTTCGCAGGCTGGCAGCTTCTGCAGTCGCAATGACAGCAGTGTAAAGCAATGTTAGAGTGTAGGGAATAAGGACTTAGGGCTGGACAGTTTGTGGCACTTGCGTGGTGCACGCATATGTTGGTGCACTTGGGACCGGTGCCAGCCATTTTGTACCAGCGCACGCAAGAAGCAGGAGGAATGCTACTACTACACAAGATGGCCTGCACCACACAGGCTTCAAGTGGATTGGATGATGTGTTTAAAAAACCTACCTCTTTCACTGCCTGTCCTTTGGTAGAGGTGAAACCTGAGCCGGTGGTGCCTCCACGCGTGCACGCGTGATGTGGGCGGGCCTGTATGTCCACAATGTGCGAGTAATTACGCGTGGGCGGGGAGTGGCACGGTGAGATGGCAAAATTTGAGGCAGAAATGTGAGGCAAAATCTGGCTTGCACCAAAAGTTGTCTCCTCACCAGCAGCATTCAGCAGGTTCAACGATCTTCTCCTAAACATGCATCAAAGTCCCTCAAGCTCTCATTGGTAGTGGGGGACGTCTCCCTCCTATCGCGTTCTCGCGTACAACCCGTTGTTGACCGATGCAAAATTTATTATTACACAGATAATTATGCATAGTCAAGTCATAATTCCACTGTGGAGCCACACGATATAATTTGCTTGATTTTTGACAGTTGCCATTTAAACAGCATGTCTCTTCATGCAGCAATGAGGCTGCAGAGGTTGGGCAGGTGGGAGTGTAGGTAGAAAATGCAGGCTCACCTCCGTCACACCAGCCTCTTAAGTCTGGAAAACCAACTTGCAGGAGCCGTGTCACCTCCGGAGGAGGAAGAGAGCAGGCAAGCTTCCTTTGCGTCTTGTATGGACTGTCCAGCACTGGCTACCACCGTGGCTTTGCTGCCACAGCCGACGACAAGCCCTCTTCTGCTTCAAATGGCGAGGGAAAGGCCCCCCCTCATAACAGCACGGATGACAAGCCTCCCCTGGAAGGACCCCTAAAGCCCAACACCCCTCAGTCACCCACTCGCTTGCACTGGGAGCACCAGCAGGAGCTTACGACCCAGCTGAACCAGAGGGAGAAGGAGCCACAGCAGCAGCAGCAGCAGCAGCAGCAACAGCAGCAGCCGCCGCCGCAAGACGCACCAGCATGGACAGAAGTGGTTCACGAAGAGAGTGGTGCGTGACACTTGCTGGACCTCGTTCGACAAGTGACACTTGCAAGATTATGAGGTCAACAACTCACTGCAAGCTTTTTTCATCATTCTTGCAGGTCAAACATACTACTGGAATCAGAAAACAGGTGTGTCACGGCAGGATAATGGTCGTGTAGGCAAATTTACACAAATCAGTATGTTTGGGCCCACACTTTCACCTCTACTTTGCTGCTCATTGACACAAGTTGTTGTGCACACAAACATAGCAACTCGTCGCACATGTTCATTCCACGTGCACATAAGGGAGGTGGCACCCCGATCCAGAAACACAGCACATTTTGAGACGTTAACCTCGTTTTGCAGGGGGCATATGTGCACACATATAAACGTGTTTGTGTACATGCAGGCACTGACTATCACACACAAAAATGCATACCGTACCTTGGTACATATAATTAAACATTTGGTTAAATTGTCAAAACCCATGCGCAAAAGCACTGACGATACTGACGATAGTACAAAAAAAGATTGTTTCTGCAGAACCCTTGTGTGTGCCCGCGCGTGTCACTGTACGCGGGTCAACACCTGCAAAAATACCTCTGCAAAATCGGCACAAACAAAGGCAAAACAATTTTGCTTATGCTACACAATCTTAGAAGGCAATTCACGTTCCGTTGTGCACCGTAGGGCTACTAAAGCATAGTGACTCCCTACTTGTTGCGAGGTGCTCAAATAAGTAGCTTATTTAATTGCGAGGCCAGCTAGACTATGCGAGCTTTTGCGAGTTTTTGGGCGTTTCTTGATGCTCTGCTCTCTGTTGAAACTTCGTCTACGAGGGGGCTTTCAATGCTTCAGGTCGCTCACACTTGATGTGACAAGATGTTCCGGGTTTGCAATTGGTACATTGCAAGGCGCCTAAATTATAAATTGCGCAAATCTACCAGTTTCCCTTCAATGATTGGGAAGTAACCTCCATTCTTCTTCCAACTAGTGGGTAAGCACTCTTTATTTCATTGGTGAGTGCCTACTTTTTTGGTTGCTGACGCCCAACTAGAATGAGGCAGAAAGCATTCATGTTTCTACGGTCTGTGGCATCAGTGACTAATGCTTCGTAAAGGCACGCCAACGTAAGGGATCCTGAACGGTGATGCGTTTCTTTCCCACCAAAATGTGATTGGTCCCCATATGTTTTACAATTTAAATACAGTAGGAGCAGCTGGTAGGAGGAAAATAGAGTATCAGAAAAATGCGATTTCGCATTTTGTGTAGATGCATGTGTCCCCCTTTTTCACACAGGCCAAACTACTGCTTTGAATGATCCGCGGCCGCATAGTGATCGAAGGCAAGGAGGGGGAGGAGGCTCTTCAGCAGGCCAAGGCCAAGGTGGTGGTGGTTCTAGTGGGGGAGGTGGGGAGGGATTTGTAGATCCTAGAGCTGAGTCCCCAATAGAGGATAGAACGGGGAAGTACGCAGCTATCGGGGCGGGGATGGGGGTGTTCCTAGGGTGGGCTTCCCAATTTTTTTAGACGAATGGCGAACACTTTTCTCTGATTTCGTCAATCTTTATATTTCTTAACTCTGCAGTGGAGAGAATCGATAAGTGCTCGGTACCGCCAGGTTGGCTCCTGTAGTCAAGGGTTCCGTTGCCTGCTTTCTAGAAGACTGATCCAGTAGCCAGCCGGTAGTAGCCATTTATTTATAAGAGAGACGCTGGTCCAGAGTTCCAACTGACAACTCCCAATTAAAAAGAAACTGGGGTTGGAAACTGAAGTTTTGAAGACTGAAGTTTTGAACATCCAAACTATGCCAACTTTGCCAACTTTACAATGCCAGTTTATTTTTTAAACTGGTGGATCTAGGAATGCCCAGGTTCAACTTTGCCAAAGTTGCAACTGGCAACTCCCAGTTTCTAAACTGTCAACTGGGCAAGCACTCCTCTATTTCCCTCCCGGGGCCTCAGAAACTGCCAACTTCACCAACTTCACCAACTTCGCCAACTCATTTGCCAAAGTTGCAACTGGCAACTAAAACCTCTTTGGAGGAGACATAAGAACCTCACTTGTCGTATTTGTCAAAGGTACCATGCCTAGACATACCTACATATGCCCCATTGTACCAAGTTTTTAGGTTTGATAATGAACGTCTATAAGATGGTAAGCCATAATCTGTGGCTGGTCAAACGGCACTTAGCTGCCACAACTTCGGGACAGGTTCAGAAACATTTCTCCTATTTTTGCATGTGTAGCGATGTAATTTTACCTTACCTTTGCTTATCTTAAGTGCCCGCACCTAGATGCCCCTCACTGCGAAGAAACTATGGTTTCCATGCACTAATCTATAGAAGCTCTCCTGCCAATTGCAACTTTGGCAAACTTAGTTGGCAAAGTTGGTAGCGAGAAGTCAGCCCAATTGTCAGTTTGGAAACAGGGAGTTGCCAGTTGCAACTTCACCACCTCGGTTGGCGAAGTTGGCAGTTTTGAGGGCCTAGGGAGTGAAACGGAAGAAGATCCCACCAGTTGTCAGTTTGGAAACTGGGAGTTTGCCCCTTACTTTACACACCAACTGAGAAAGCCTCAGGTTTCAAAACTGATTCTTTACACACCAACTGGGTAAGAAACTGTAGTTTTATTGGCCAACTTACTTCATTACCTCCGCGTTTTTCTGGCTCAATGCTTTAGAGTGGCTTGGCTGGGCGGAAGAAGAAAGCATTGTTAATTAGTCACGCTACACTGAATGCTGCTTTTCCATCGAACTGAAGGAAAATATCACGGAACTGAAAAGTGAAAGAATCAACGACCGAACCGGAACTCCACAAGTTTTACAAAAACAAGAATAAAAATGAACACACAAAAGATGCTAGCGAATCGTGGTATGAATTCGAGAGGGGCGTGCTTGCCTCGCCGGGCAGGGAACGTGACGAAGGGTGTAGCGGGCGACACAAAGTCACTGGCTGCTGTCAGTGACACCATGATGCTTGGAAAATCTCAGCTTCAGGTGGGTTTCGGGGATTCGTGGCTCAGAACCCCTCACATATATCGAAGCATGTAGGAGGTCTCTAGAAAGCCAATGCGTATGCCCTCTCACAACGTAGAGCCGTCCTTTCACTACAGGCACAGGGCAAAAACCAAACCACCTGCATTTGTCACCTTTGCTTTAATGATCCTCACATGCAAGGCAAGCCTTGCAAATGCCTCACTGAGACTGGGCACAATTCTTGCTGTTTCCTTCTGTGTTCCCCTCTTGCCCCTGCAGGTTCCAGTGATTGGGGTAGGGGCTTGGAGTTGGGGAGACAGGTGAGGGATTTTTTTGTTTGTGGGTGTGCGGAACGGCTTGCCCGCGCTTGCATGCGTGCCTTTTGCAACGCATTGTCTCGTAGCGAATGTCAAGGCCGGACATCAGGAGGAACATAAGCTGGACAGTACCGGAAAAGATGTCGTGTGTGTGTGTGTGTGTGTGTGTGTGTGTGTGTGTGTTCATTCGCCATTACTAAGGGAATCCTTGTTAGTTTCTTTTCCTCCAGGGACGCATAAAATCACGCATAAAATAAGTTAGTTACAGTAGGAGAACACTGTTTTTGACAGAAGCTGCCTTTTGTTTGTTGTGAAGCAGCCTAGCGACTCTGCAAGCTTTCTAGTGCATCTGAGTGCCCAGTGATTCTGCTCTATTCTAAGTTGAAAATTGTGAGGTACCTCTTGGTGTTTGATGTGACAGCATCGCTTGCGCCGTAACTCTGCCAACAACACAGCAGCTACAGGTTATTTTGCACCTTATCAAACTGTTTCAAGATATTTAAGCATGACACTGTTCCATTTCATTGGCAGAGGCAGGCTAAAAGCTTAACAGCATTGGGTATTGAAACTCTCCTGTCTGAGTACACCATGATTGTAGCTATTCGTGTAGGGATTTCCTTAGCTAGTTTATTATTCGGCGTCATCTCCTCTGTGTCCCCTTGTCTTTACTTACTCTTCACCAATAAAATCTTGTCACTCTTGTTTTCAATGAACAGGTCAGGGTACTGGGGTTATGAAAAGGTATGTGCTGCACAGCTAGGAGCGCGTCGCGCCACACCCTCTGATGAGGAGGGGGTTTAAAGCTCTTAAAGGCTTAACAGTGCATTTTGAGTAGCATTGTTGAAACATGGGTTGCTTTCTAAACCTATGCAGGAGTACGGAAAGGAGCAGAGTAGGGAAGCCTACAAGGCCTGCGTCGAAAAGGGCCTGACCTTCATTGACACGGCAGAAGTCTACGGCTTCGGAAAGGTAAGATTTAATGTTTAGACTGCGGTGCTTGGATGGATATACTTACTGCTTGATTAAGCTGAACCGGCTGCAAAAATTGATTCCTTGCAAAAATGAAAGGGGTCTGTCATTCTTCACTCACTGCTTACCGCAGTCTGAAGAATTCCTGGGGGACTTTTTAGCGGAGACCGGCACGTCTGAGCCTAAGGATGTACAAATAGCGACTAAGTTTGCCCCGCTTCCGTAAGCTTTCGGATATGGTATTTTGGCCCACATGTCCTAAAATATGAAAAAAATAGTGGTGTGTGAAGTTTTGCCGTACCCCGAAACTCATGACAGCATTGCGTATTTTGTGTGTACCATGTTGCAGGTGGCGGCTGAGCTCTGCTGCCGTGCCTCTGGCTCTGAAGGCATCCTTGGCGCGTATGCGTCTGCCTAAGACGTCACTCTACATGCAGCACTGGTCAGTTTGGAGTGTTTCTTTTTCCGTATTGGTATGAGGGAAATGGCGGACTCTGAAAATCAAGGCCAGGACAAAGGCCTGGTGTTGGGCAGTTGTGGAAGCTAAAGTACTTTCGACGCTGGCCGGCTGGGACAAATAATGAATCCATTGATACAATGAGCTGGACCACTTGACAGCTTCCATCGAGCCTTTAGCCCAAGCATTTTAATGATGAGGTTGTACACACCTGCAACGGGGTCGGGGATTGCACTGCTATTATTTGGTGGCATTCCTTTCAGGGGAAGGACACTCCTGTTGCAAAACTTTAAATTAGCTAAGACATCCCTCTGCAACATGAAACAGGACGGAGGTTAGCACTCTCCGATCCATCCAGACGTGCTTTTAGGGTTGGCCAAAGCCATATACATACATATGTATAAACTGTGCACATACAGGATGTTTAGCAGAAAAACCACCTTACATACTGTCATATGCGGTGTGTAAAATACCGCATGAAATACCATGTATATATACAAACGCACCTAATTGCTACATTTATACGGTTCTGGCCAACCCTACGCATTTTGTGTTTCATGTTGTCAAGGGTGAATTATGCCAGAATAAAGACTGGCAGGAAAAACGCCAGAGTTGTATTAATTCACTGCTTCTGATTCTTTGCGCTCAATTATTGTATTATTTTTTTACGTGTTTTAGGGCATTTAGGGCGAGCAAAATAGCTACGTGTGTGTCGGAGTGGAAAACGCGTGCAAAAACAGAACGTCGAGTACTTGTTTTTCTTGAAATATTGTGTTATTGAGAACATTAAGCTTGAACAGTTTCTTTGGCTGTGTGCAAAACGGCCTCGGTGTGAATTGCTTAAGGCTCACCCACGGCCACCCACTGGCCGATTGCGCCCTTTTCACTTCCTTTTTTTGGTTTGTTCAATCTTTGACAAATGATCACCGCGATATAAACTGTTGTCAGGCTCCAATTTTGCCTGGGATGGAATTCCGACCTCACACTTTGCAGGCTTGCCTTGACCTGTTCTATAAAGCCATCTCAATATCCCCTCTCTACCTTCTGCACCCCAGCGCGCACACACACACACGCACACACACACACACACACACACACACGAGCTCCCCATGTCCCCAAAATTTTGGGTCCGTGATGTGCCTTGTGCTCCATATAAATGGCCTGGCTTCTTTTTCCCCATGTCCCCAAAATTTTGAAAGATTTGGGAATACTGCAGCCAGGGGAGCTGGCTGAAGTTTTTTAATAGGCCACCATTTTGGGAGGAGTGGCGCCCCCTGTAATAATTCTGTCCAAATCTTACATTGTATGCATAAGCTCCTAGACAACACATGTATTTTGGCACATACTCTAATCACAGGCCTGGCTTCTTTTTCAACGCCTTCTCAAACGACGCCTACATTGAAGGTCTCGCGGCTTGCAAGAAGCAGGTAGGGCAGGGTTTTGAAGCTTTCGGGTAAACAAATCAAACCTGATGAATGTGAGGCTCAGCTAGGTGTTTGGTTGTGAGTAGATACACTTCTGCGGTAAGCCAGCTTCACCTTTAAAAATAAGTATGGTATTTAACCTGTGGTTGGCACAAATGGCTCCCCAGCTCACGCCTAGCTTCGCTCATCTGCTGTGCCTGATCGTACCAGATATTGTAATTGTGTTTCATAACATGACGTAATTTTCCCTTTCAACCTCACTGCTTGCTGTGCTGAAGGGCCTGTGTGATGCGATCGGTGTGTCTAACTTCAACGAGGGCCGTGTCCGCAGTGCAGCTTCTCGTCTGGGGGCTCAAGGTATCCCCCTTGCCAGCAATCAGGTAGGACAGCTGCAACAGCTCGTTCTAAGTAGAGAAGCAGAGGAGTGAAACGTGAAGCGCGGCTTGGTGTCTTGGATCAGTGGCCTGTGCAGCCGTTTAGTTCTCACCTTTCATGCACAGACATGATGTCAAATTTGTAAATTTCATGTGTCATCCCTACGTAGATTTGAAATGTGGCAATGTTGCTGGCTGGAACAAGACTAGGTATTTGAGAGCATCGTGATGCTGAGCATGCATATACATTTCATAATGGCCCAGGAAAGCAGGCGTGGTGTCTGTTTGCGCTGCTTACCGTACCGCCGGTATATCACCGTGAAAGTTTTTGACCCTTTGCGGTGTGTCGTGATTAATTGAAATATTTGAATAACGTGAAGTTTGCTTTGGTGCAAAACAGGTTTTCCAAAGTCCTAGGTTCAAATCCTGACTAGAACACCATAAGATGGCTCTTTTGCTCCAATAACGCGACAGCCCAATTTTCTTGCCTTACAACGCATGTTTCTTTATTCATACACATATAGACCTTCCTAGTTCAATCAGAAAAGGGGGCAACAAGACCTCGCGCAGGCTTGCATTGTGTTTAATAATGAAGTGTTGCCCGTCTTGCGTTGCCCACATTGGGGTTTAATAGCTTTTTAACTCGCATCCATTACGCAGCAGTAGTAAACTCTGTCTTAAACTTTTCAAGCTCAGCTTGCATGATCTTGGATCTCTTGGATTGAACCCCCCTGCTTAAGCGCTGAACAGGAAATTTGGGTTTGTGTGTGTATTGCCTGCTGTCAAGCTACATTTTATATTTATATTAATGTGATTCTGCACGTTTGGGGTGGTGGAAGGGTGTAGATCCGCACCAGCCTAAAAGCTTTGTCAGGGGACTCAGCGTATGTGCCTGGCGTGTGTAATAAGTGAAGGCTGAGGGTTGTGTGTGTTTGTGTGCTTATTTTTGTGAACCCATTTTGTCGTATTCACATTCATACAGGTGAGTGGAGTGACGTAAAATATCTCTGCTATTATTTTGTTTGATTATTCCCAGGGATGGGTCATACGGACTTTTGAGACGTCCCATACGGATTAATACGCTATTAATACGACATACGCGTATAATACGCAAACGTATTTTTGCTATTTTGGGGGGTACCCTGGGCTTGCACCAACCACCCTCCAACCACCACGAATTGTCCCCCCAGCCTCCAGAACATTACAATGCCTCCTGGTAAAGGCCCTGAGTGGCATCGTGTTGTTGTTATGGTACCGAAGGGGCAGATTTACGAGATGCCGATGCCAGATGCCGGATGCCAGAATTCCGAGATTTCAGCGGTGCCCCCCGCATCCGCGAGCACTTCATGAGGCAGAATCCCAGCCCAGCGTAGGTGTAGCAGCATGCAAAGCTGACCCGGCTGGAATCCTCAGGGCGTAGTCGCAGCGCTCGCGTGGGAGAAATTGCCGACGCTAGCGCTCAGAGGGAGGAGCATGCAGGAAAAGAGAGGCACCTGCACAGGACTACAGCAAGCACATCAGCAGCAGCATCTACACAGTCATTGGACACCTGCAAGAGGGCAGTGACCAAGGCTTGTGTGGATGCAGCTGTTGCACAATTCATCTACGCTACAGGCACCACCTTCTGGGTTGTGGTAGCAATAGGCAAGTGATCATGCTACGTTCTGAGGGGCTGGGA
>Ga0307947_1003150_pt1 | contig 13302 bp, 12 predicted proteins | sample OrgLakmetagen232_FD_201840 | JGI IMG/M metagenome (GOLD analysis project Ga0307947, IMG submission 201840) | Saline water microbial communities from Organic Lake, Antarctica - #232 | ecosystem: Environmental > Aquatic > Non-marine Saline and Alkaline > Saline | place: Antarctica: Organic Lake...
TCATGAGGAACGTAGCTCGGTTCAGGATTCGAGGACATGGGTTGAAGTGTGAAACTGGTTTATATGGCAGGAGTCCGGACAGGAGTGCACGTGTTTGCAATTTGTGTGAAAACGGGGATTATATTCAGGATGAGAGGCACGTCATTTTTTCATGTATCGGTACCGAACATTTACGGCACCAGTTCATCCACTTATTGGATAATATTTCTGAAGGTGATATCAAAGGTTTTGTTTTTCAACTTAACTAAGAAGTTTACAAATTTATTAGTGCAGCTGTCGATCTTTTTGATTGATTTATTTGTTGGGACCTATAGGTTGAGCAGCCATGCCAGGCTGGAGGCCTTTGTAATCAAAACTAAACTAATGAGCATCCGGCAAGTTGTCAGCCATGCGATCCAGCATGTGCCTAGCCCTCCTGAAGCCAGCCGCTCTAACCAGTACCCCCCCCATTAGACCCCCTTTTATCACTGTTGTCGAGATATTTATGCATGCTGCAACCTACGAGGACTAACATTCCAACAATATTAGTACAAAGTTTCAAGTTCCCAATTTGAGAGCAAAGACAACATGCCCATTGTGGAGACTCTACTCGAGGTCCCCCTCCGCATGAACATTGCTTACAAACAAATCAAACAGCAACTTTATGCTTTTTTCAAAGGTGGTCCTCTAGGCCATTTTGCAGCTCCTTGCCGCGCCTGGCCCCGTGAGCGCATGTCTGCCTCCCAAGAATCGTACATTGCTCCCTCGCTCTGGTCGTCAGACCACTCAAAATCAGACTCGCCAATTACTACAGTGTCGCCTTCCTGCAAGTGTACGCAACGTGGAAGACAGCTGAGCTCGGAGCGCGTGGGATGAAGGGTTGAATCCACCAGAGACAACCCTATTCAAAATGCATTGTGCCTTCATAGTTACCTCTTAATTATTTTGGGTTGCACAATGAAGATGAGACTCTTAGAGTAATTTACCGTGGTACGTGGTACATCAGGATCCTTGTAAATCAAAAGCTTTTATGCATGAGAAAATGAGTATATATTGCATCAAGGTTCAGGCAATGAGTGAGAAGCCGCACCTGGATCCCCCTGGATTTAAGGGAGGCATTCACCCCTGACACCTCAAGCACGCGTTGGAAACGACGCACGGCTTCCCAGTAGCTCCAGTTCGTCATCTACAGCGTGAGGGTTGGTTTGCACGTGAAGTCTCTTACTGAATTGCAGCTATTGAATGGGGGGAGAATACACCTGAAATCAATCGAGATGCTGATGATTTACGATGTCACCATGCAATTAAAGCAAAGGCAGGTATCAGTCCCAGAAATGCTTCTTTTTATGGGAACAAGAGTCCTGGCCAGCAGCGGAGCTGTCTAAACAGAACAGCACACATAAAAGCTTGCACACCTGAGCAAACTTAGTAAACGCTTCGCCGTCCACATAGTACACACGAGGTTGTCTCCCCTGTGGACCACCAGACTTGCCAGGGATCTCCTCCACCTGTGAGTTTGAGGAAAAGCAGTAAGAAGTGCGTCTTAAGCATGGTATACAATTCAGCAGTTCATTAGCGCATTTGCCTGGTTTGATTATATATTGATTCGATTTAACCACCAGTCAGTAGCACATATTTGTGAGGTTGAACATCCCTGCAGCAAGGACCCCATCATCTTTATAAATCAAACCTTCTTAACATCAGTCAGATGCCGCTATGACTTTCCATTTCAGGACGACGAGCTCAACATCTCTCAACTCCTATTCTGCTCCTCCTGTCCACCTTCTGCCAAAATAAATCATCACCTCGATGCTGAAGTCATCCAGGCGCACGTCCTTCTTCTTAGGCACGCTTGTCAAGTTCAGCGCATCTGTCTCTGCCTCCACAACTGCAGGGCCCATCTTATCCAATAAACTACGCACGGCACGCACGATGCCCTGCGAGTCAAAAAATCAACAAGAACACTTCGTGCTTCGCGTGGCCTGCCCTATTCAGCAAACTACGCATGATGGCCTGCAGGCATCTATACGACAGGGCAAAAGGATAAGGAGGAATTGAGGACAAGTGTTGACATTTGTGGGTTTGGCAAACAACAAACCGTACAAAAGTATATGACACCGTGCCGTTCACCCTTTCAAACAGAATGCACTTGCCACACAACGAGGACGGAGCTCAGTCATCCAAAGCCCTCCCTCTCCATGCCATCCATCCTTGCAAGTAGTGTGCACTTGAACATCGAGCAAGGTGAGAGTCTAGACGAACAAAACTCTCCCTCACCGTCACTCCCTGGCCAGTCGCTGCACTCATGGCAAATATGCTGCCTGAGTCGGCTCCTTTAGCCACCAGCTCCTCTTTAACGTCATCCCAGAACTCCCCGGAGTCAGGCAGGTCTATCTTGTTGTAAGCAATGATCTGCAGGGCACAGGTAGAAGGTGGCAATTAGGGGCGAGTTCAAGAGGTTTTGTTGCAGGCAATGACCTGTGGAACACAGGCTGGAGGAAGGCAAGAGTGATGGACAGCGCTTCTTGTTGTTTCATATTCCTGAAGACAAGCAGGTCTTTGTTTGCTGTTGGCAATTGTCTACAATGAGGCAACTAAGCAGGCCATGTCCGCATTGAAGGTCTGACGTTTAAGCTGCGGCCTACAATGTTGTTTCAGACTAATGAAGATCGATGGCAATTTTTTGGTTTGTCTCCTTCTTACTCATTCTGAGGCCAGCATTACCATTACTTTAGGAACTATATACTCACCTGAGGCTTGTCTTTGATGGCTGGATTAAACAGCTCCAGCTCTAAATTTATTGCTGCCCAGTCGCCTACGGGGTCAGGAGACGAGCCGTCTATCACATGCACCTAAAGGGACGCAAAATGTACGTCAACATTTGTAAAGACTATGATGCGTTGAGAGTCGAAGCTTAGTCTGGGTGAAATCTAGGTGGGATTGCAATGAAGCACACCGTTTAGGAATGCACAACCAGACACTGAGTGTTAGAGCATAACCATGGGCATGTATGTTCGCGTGCCCCGACGACTACAGGCCACAGGAGTACGCAGGCACAACCAGCATTCTGCAAAAGCGCACTTCTCTGCTTCACACAACAATTCAGCCTGCCAGTTCTGCTCGCACGTTACACTTAAGTCGCAACAAAACCGTGTTTGTGTCATTTCCACGTAAATCTCCATCCACCCCTGAATGAGAGAGGGGAGGCGGCTGTTGGAAGAGTGCAGGGTGCAACACACCTATTTGCATGTGATGATGACAGGCTGGATTTTGGGTATAAAAAACTTAAGGCCCCCACAAGCTTTTAACAAAAAAACACGCACGTACCAGCGCTCTGCATCTGCTGACATGCCGCAGGAACTCATGGCCCAGGCCCAAGCCTTCATGCGCGCCCTCCAGCAGCCCAGGCACGTCAGCAAACACTGTGGTTTTGTAGTCTTGAGCGCACACTCCCAGGTTCGGGACCTGCAGCAAATCGTCAGGCGTACGTACGGGTCTATGTGCGTGCATGTGTGTTTGCGTCCAGTGTGCTTTGCTGAAAACAAGAAGCTGCTTGTGAGTCGTCGTCAATATGAGATGGGGTACAACTAGTATACAAGCAGTTTTCATAAAAGGATACAGTGCACGAACTCAGGCACAGACTTACGTAGGCACTGATTTTCCAAACGAGACAGCAACAAGTACACGTGCTTCTCTACCCCAGCAATACAGATTCCAAAGCCTGGCAGCAGTGCAACACGCCCATGGTGTGCGCCTGTGCTTTTTGCAAGGACTGTGCAAAAGGCAGCGCTCGCAGCACAGTACGCAATGCTGACTCACGCATGACCCTATCATCACTTACTAAAGTAGTGAAAGGGTAGTTGGCAATCTTGGGCCTGGCAGCTGAGATCACGGAAAGCAGAGTGGATTTGCCTGCGTTGGGCACCCCGATGATGCCCACATCCGCCACGAGCTTCAGTTCCAGATCTATCCAAGCTTCACCGCCCTGCAAAAAGGTGAACGTTGATTTCACTACTGGAAGAAATTTGTACAAGCAGTAAGTTTATGTTGTATCCTTGTCAAGATCAGGTTGACTTCATCTCCAGGTCACTCCTCTCCACTCACGCGTCTTGCTCTGTGAAAGTAAGAAACAGGGATGACGGTATGATCTGCTCCTGGCACAAAAAACTGTAACCACAGAGCCACCTATGTTGCAACACAATACAGAGAACCGTAACCACAGAACCGCCCATGCCGCCCGCGCACCTCCTCCCCGCTCTCCGCAAATGCAGGCGCGTTGTTCTGGTGAGTCTTGAAGCTTTCGTTGCCACGCCCCGGGCGGCCCCCCACAAGCAGCAGGGCCTTGTCCCCTGTGACGCACGGGACACACTTCTTACGGACTCTGTTATCTAATTAATGCATCTGTGCATGATGCAAAAGAGCAGGCAGGCAGGTAGGTTTGAAGGCCTCCCGGTGTGCACCTTGCCCTGTACAAGGTGCACACGGAAGTGCGCACCTTGTTCAAGCAACTGCTCGCTGTGTACCCAAGTCTAATTCCAGCCTGCCCCAAAAGGAAAGGAAGGGTTCAATAGAAAGATGGCAGAATGCGAGGCAAGTGGCTGTGAGGGGCTATAAGGGAGTAGACATTTGAATTGCAACGGGGCTTGACCATGTATAAGTTGTGCCCAGGCCTATATCATTGCTTGAACAATATCTTGGTGACAAGGGTTCACAGCCTTTACTAAATTACAAGGGACGGGTTAGTTTGTAAAATGTCAAAAGTGTAGGGAGGAAGTAATGAATGATCTGCAAACAAAGTTTTATGAATTTCATCTACACCTATGCTTGTGCGTTCTTGGTAGATATAATAGGACACTAGTTCATTTACGCTTCTTGACAGACGTCGTAGCGAGGCAGAAAGTGCTCACACACACATTCACACATGCACACACACACACAGACACACATGCAAGGAGCACCAAGATAAATCCGTGATGCATTAAGTATTTAGCTGCAATCCTAGTCCTTGCAACCTGCCTACCTGGGCCGAGAAGCTCTGCCAAGGGGGGGTCATCCTGCGTGCACATCAATGCAAAAAGCGCATATTTAAGCAGAGTGCAAAACATGAGTGCACACCAATCAGTGATGCGCCAGTACTGTATAGGGTACGGTGTAAGGTTTCACGGTATGGTACGGTACGGTCAGACCATATACACAGTGAATTATGGTACGATGCAAAAGGCTGGAAATTGCCTATTTTGCACCAAAAGGGTCATTAATGGCTCAAAAACTTAACAGTGCAGATACTTCTATTGCACATGCATACTTATATGAACTATGAGGCATTATTACAAGAAAAAGCACGAAAAAACTGGGGTGAAAAAGCAATTGCGCAGTTCTGACCGGGAATTGTATACAGGACCTCGTTTTCCCCTGCAAAGAGGCAAAGTACGGTTGACCATACTTTGTATGATTTTGGATGGTATGATAAAAAAACAATGATAAAAAACAATTTGGACCGTATCGTACCGTAATACGGTCTAAAAATGAAAGCATGGCATACTGGCGCATCACAGACACCAACACTGTCTCACAGCAAGATAACGGCCACTGAGCTGTCACATGCACAGTCGGACAAAGTGCATACACCATACATCATCACTATCAGTATCAGTGCTTGCACGGCCTTCATAGCTTGACTTAAGTTGGGTTCATGCCAGTGTCAATGGTAGCAGCAACCCTTTCGATCTTGCACTCCTTCAAGCTGAAGTTTCTTTCATCAAAAATGGCATACACGCACACCCACATCAGTGAATCGACCCTCCCAGGTTACAAACCATTAAAACGACAACAGGTGCCTCTAAATTTAGGAAATATACAACAAAGGAGCTTCACAGATCCTGTATAGATTTGATCTTTGATTGATCTTTGAAGACACGCTGACACCCAAACATCACCTCATCACGCATCCTCATCACCCGTCAACACGTTCTAAAACTGGCTCAGACTGAGGGCTTGTAAACATTATCTGGTGGGGCTCTGCCATGCTGCTGCACATGGGTAATTTGGAGGCGTCCACCAACCCACCTCTCCCGCGTCCTTGCGTCGAATGATGGTGCCTGGTGCAACAGGGATGTACAGGTCTGGAGCGTGGGCGCCAGTGAGCGACCTGCCTTGCCCCGAAGTGCCTCCTTCTGCTCGCCAGTGTATCTGCAGGGAGTGCAACGCAGGGATGTGCGTGAACCCTTGCACGTGCTGCTCAGTTGGTCGCAGCATGTACAGGTCTGTCCCTTTTTCTGTGCGCGCAGTTCCTTGGTGTGTGTGCATGTGTGTGTGCGCGTGCGTGCATACTGGGTACAAGCACATGTATGCTGGTGCACACGTGCATATGTGTGCAATTCAGAATTTGGTGTGCAAAGTGCAATTGCACTTGAGTGCGTGCACTCGTGTACTTAGGTAAATTTGCCAGAGTTCTTACATGCGAGTCGACTCTCCATTGCATGATGCAAATATTGTGCGTGTGCATTTTGAGTGTGGTGTGCATTTGTGTGTGCGCGTGTTGCTTGTGTGTATGTGTGCATGCGCGTGCGTGTGAGTGTTTGCATGTGTACGTGTGCGTGCGAGTGTGTGTAAGCAGGTATTGTGTGTGTATGTGTTTGTGTGTGTGCGTGTATGTGTGTGTGTGCGTGCATGCGTGCGTGCGTGTGTGTGTGTGTGTGTGTGTGTTTAGTGTTGTGTGTGTGTGTGTGTTTGTGTGTGTGTGTGTGTGTGTGTGTGTGTGTGTGTGTGTGTGTGTGTGTGTGTGTGAGTGTTGAGTGTGTGTGAGTGTGTGAGTGTGTGTGTGTGTGTGTGTGTGTGTGTGTGTGGGTGTGTGTGTGTGTGTGTGTGTGTGTGTGTGTGTGTGTGTGAGTGTTGAGTGTGTGTGAGTGTGTAAGTGTGCGAGTGTTGAGTGTGTGTGAGTGTGTGTGTGTGTGTGTGTGTGTGTGTGTGTGTGAGAGTGATAGAGAGAGCGTGCAAGCGAAATTGCTTGCAAACAACCCTGATTACAAATTAAGGCGAAACAAACATACCTGAGACCTGAAGCCAAACAGGGAGTTCAGCTGCTCGTCTGCCACTGCCCACACATTCCCTCCCCGGCCCCCGTTGCCGCCCGAAGGCCCGCCGTTGTCAACGAACTTTTCGCGCCGGAACGCCACACAGCCGTCACCCCCGTCCCCTGACTTGATATAAATACGAGCTGTATCAAAGCACCTCATCTCTGCGGGCAGCCGCTTCCTGCGTCCCTCCTGAGGCCCTCCGTCCCCCTCCTCGTCCTGCAGCTCTTCTGGCACCAGGCCTTCTGGGCTGACTTTCTGCTGCTTCTTCCCCCCACTGCCTGCAAATATGTCTGGGGCAGGGCCCTTCTTCTCCTGCATGCGCTTGTTGGCAACCTTGAGCAGACGCGAGGACCAGTTTTGCTGCGCGTTCTTGGGGTCAGACTTGCTGGCGCTGCCCGCCTCCTCCCCTCCCTGCTGCTGTTGCTGCTGCTGGGGCGAGAAAGGTAGCAGCTGTGGCTGCTGCTGCTGCTGCTCACTGCCTTTTAAGGGAGCGGAAGGAGTGGGTGGGGCTGCACACGCACGCATGCCTCTTGCTCTTCTCCAGGCACGATGCGCAGTGAGAACTGGCGGCCCACGACCTGCTAAGCTATGGGGATGCTGGTGCATTTGCGCACGCTGGCCAGTGGCCATCCCACTACCTTCTATGCAATGCATGATTTTAAACTTTGGCTTTTAAAAAAAGTCCACTACTGAGCCTCAGAACTGGCATGTGCAAATTACATGCAACTCAACTTTAAGAGTACGATGGTTTCCGGCGCATCACATATCAGGACGTACAACAAATTCTAGCACACGTGTGCATTTGAGGCTGGTGTAGATCTTTAAAGACGATTTGCTTGTCACGTCACCTTCCTACAGCTTTATGCTTGAGCAAGAGTGCGTTGAGCTAGGTAGAACATGGGGATAGAGGCCTGTCTGTTTACATCTTACATTATTATGTGGTAAGCTACGTCCTCGTACACTCAGAGCGTGGATGAATCATGTTGAGAGAATCCGTGAACTCAGTCAGTGTTGAATTCATTTCAAGTTGACGATGAATCCTGCAACAACAAAACAAAGCTACATTCCCGCAAGGTAACTTTCAAGCCGTTGCAAGCAGGCAGGCAAATTTGTTCTCCCAAGACCGAGACGAAAATGGCCGTTCGAGGTGCTTGTCTGATGGCCGTACACGCTGGCTGGCAGAAGTAGCACGCCCGTCTTGCTGACCACATCACCAACAACACGAGATATCGTGCTGGGCACCGCCTCTCCGTCACAGGTGTTCACCATTGTTGAGGTGGCACCTTTTATAAACTGGTCCGTGAACCTGCAGAAGTAATACACGCAGAGGGATATCTGTTCAAGGGCTGGATTTAGAGTAGATCAGAGTTTACCGGCGCCAGATGGTTGGAAAAGCTTTGCTTAAGCGACGTGGCAGCTGGTGTGTACCAAAAACAGTTAGGAGGCAAATGCACAGCCGTATAACATGTTTGAAATTTGACAGATTGCATATTTCAGGCAGCTGTAGGTCTTATCAATGGTAGAAAATGCTGCCAGAGCTTCCACGAATGACCCTGTCTCATGTCTAGGGTTGGCCAGAACCGTATATATACACGTATATGACCGTATGTATGGTGATTTCCCTGCCAAAAATACTGTGTATACACCGTATAAACCTAAAAATGTATGGTTCTGGCCAACCCTACTCATGTCACAAGTTGCAGACGCCAGAATTTTCACAAGGAGCTGGAAAGCAGAGGGTTGGGTGCTGCTGCTGTACATACTCATGTCAATAAGTTTGCAATTATTGCTTTGCACATAAGCACGTATGCATGCTGACCTACTTCAACTTTAGCCTTACCTCGGGAAAGCCACAGACCCTGCAGCCGGGGGATCCCAGCTCAGCGCATTAGGCCAACTGTTTACAAACGCCTGAACTTCCTTGACATTATGACGAATGATCCTCAAGTTACGTTCAAATAGTTGAGGGGCTGCACGGATGGCAATGAGGGCAAGGACCTGAAAGCAATCAAGAGTGGAGTGGAAGCCTTTCCTCTGCAACTAGGCTGGCACAAACAAACATGGTAGCTGGCACAAATCCTTGGCAGAGATCATCAGATTAGAAATTCTAAAATGGCTTCACTGCACGCAGCTTCACTAGGAACAATCCTGCCATATTAAAGCATGCACCAAGGTCTTGTATCACCCATATGGAGGTCAGACAGGCCAGCTTTTGCGTTTCCTAATGTTCACAACCTCAGAAGGGGCAGGGGGGCAGATGGTGGTGTAGTCCTTGAGCATCAGTATCTTGCTCAACAGATCTTTGTTTCGGCAGGTCAACCACCCAACTCGCAGCCCTGGTAATGCCAACGCCTGCAAGTTGTCAATTTGTGTCGAGCCACCATTTAAGAAAACGCTAATGAACTGTGTTGGGTTTAAACAAGGGGAGTTGCGTGGATGGAAAAGGAGCGCTGATCCTTTGAGCTTGTACTCGTGACAGCGCGCTCAAGTCAGAGGGTCTTTTTTACAAGTCGTCACTTCAAGGACTGTTGACGCAGTTCAGAGGCAAATAAAGAATGGCAATTTTATCATTACAAAATTAATCAGCAGTCAATAATAATAGGTTCCATCATATATATATCCTGGTTCCATGAATTTTGTAATGTAAAGCATTTCTCACCTTGACGTAGAAGTAGCTACAAAGCAAACTAAGAAATATGACTAGCAAGTAAAGAGCTCTGAACACACCTTCGAGCAGCCGTTTAAGCTAATGGCTCGCTCATATTCATCAGCAGCACTTGGCAAGCGAGAGCTTGGGCGCAATTCTGTAATCAAACACACGTTGCAAGCCAAGAGCTGTTTAACCGGCCCTGACGATAGTAGCATCACTTACAATATGGAAATAAAACTGGAATTAAAGGAATGGCAGGTGACAGCTCGCTCTTGATCCTATAAATTTTCATTTCCCCCCCGTTTACCAAAGCATTTAGCCGCACGCACCCAGAAATCTGTACATTTCGTCAGAGAAGAGAAAGCAGTCGGCATTCCGGCATGTGTCCACAACCTTGCTCCATTCGTCAAGCCCTGGAAGAGCCCCTGTAGGACTGTGGTATATGTTTTATGTTGGACAAGATCTGTGTGTCCTGAAGATGGCAGAACCAAGGGGAAAACAAGGTGCCAGGCGATAAAGCCGCTTTTCGGTACATACGACCACGGTGAGCCACTCAGGTACTGGGCAAGCAAGCATGGGAAAATCAAATGTGGCCTTTTCTATCTTGGCATGTGATGAGTGTGACACTTCTGTGTCCTGTCTGACTGTTATGGCATCGTAACACAAGCAGGTCCATCCATCTCTTACTCTCTTACCTGTACACTGTACACCTATAAACTTAGTATCTTCAGAGTAAGCAGTCACAAGGTCATTGGTGTGTTATTGCAAGTCACAGTGCAAAATAATGTCTCCTACGAGACATTAACCAATACAATAGGCTTGTGACCTGCAAGTGAGCATGCAGTGAGTATGAGAACCCTGCACACTCACTTGTGAGGGAAGTTGACTACGACGAGCTGAGTAGGTGTTGCATCCACCAGCTCCTGACATGGCAATGGCAGCAAACAACATCAGGAGGTTGAAATTGGGATTCAAGTGGTGCAACCGGTAAGCAACCATAGAACGGTGGGTGGGTGCAGGGCAGGTTAGGCGCAGGAAAAACAGTACGAAGAGAATTCAACATTACTCAAACTTGTTAAAACTAGAAAACTATGCAGCAACCGTCTCTCGCGACATAAAACAAGGAGCCACTCCAGTTATAAGTATAAGCAAAGAATGTTTTTTAATTCCTCCTTAACAGCCCCAGAAGTAAAAATTTTGACAGGGATCAGCAGGCTAACAAGAGGGGGGGGGGCATACACGGTCAATCTTCTCAAAATGTAAGCGCTTTTACAGTGGAGTCAGATAACAGGGGCCAGCTCTCCCTGGAAGCACGCGTAGCCTATTACATTGATGATATGATGTGCACCAGTCTTTTTGCGTGTGTGTGTGTGTGTGTGTGTGTGTGTGTGTGTGTGTGTGTGTGTGTGTGTGTGCATCGTAACTGTGTGCTTCGTCGTACGGGGACATGGAGAAGCCTAATAAGCACGCTGCAAGATTCTGCTTCGTGATTGTACAATTTTGTGCGAGGTCAAACAGTACTGACCTGTAAAGTCTCAGTGCTGAAATGTGTCGCGCCCTGTGCGTCCACCTCTGGCTCCCACTTTGAAACGCTACAGCCTATACTTTCTGCGTGTCGCAGGTGTTAGCAGGTGCGTGTTGCAGGTGTTAGCAGGTGCGTGTCACAGGTGTTAGCAGGTGTGTGTCACAGGTGTTAGCTGGTGTCACAGGTGTTAGCAGGTGCACCTAGAGCTAAGCCAGAGCGGGAGCGGCAACTTTGAAGCATGTTCTATTGAGCCGTTCTTCACAGCTTGTGCCTTCTGTGCAGCACAGGTGCGCAAGCAGCAGTAAGCGCAGGCAGCACAGGCAGCAGTAAGCGCAGCATGTTGAAAAGTACCAAAACAGATCCAGCGAGCTCAGACCTTCATTTCATTCAAATAAGGCCTGGCTTGCTAATTGAAGAAGTTATGCATTCCTGCCCCTCCATCTCTTCTCATTGTTCACAGCCGTTGTACAGAGAAGCCATAATATGTAAGAGGCTGCAGCCAGAGTGCCTTTTTAAGAGAAGTGGAACATGCAAAGAAATCCTGCTTCTGTCAACAAAACGGAATGCACTATGCCCCGCCATGCACCCATCAACTAAGTAACAAACCACAAATAACTGGTCGTCTGTAACCGCGCACTAAAGAAATCGCACACACACAGGTACATAAACACACACAAACTCACACACACAGACACACACACGCACACAAACGCACACATCTAAATACCTGCAATGGCGTACAGGCTTTGATAGCCTGGGAAAGTGCAAACGACGTGATCGCCCGCTTGTAGGAGAGCGCGCATTGCGAGGTAGACACCTGAAATCCAAATAACATGTATGTGAGAAAACATAAGCATGTCATTAGCAAAACCAGTGAGGGCTGCTCTCTCACAGAGCAAAGATTTGGAGAGCTAAGTAAACCCGCACGTAAGGAAAAAAACATCATACTTTGGCTATCCAGCCGTTCGTCTTGACGCCACGTGTCGAGGTGAGTGGGACAAGAGGATTGTAATACATACACAGCTTTGGAGCCACTACACATGCAAGAGCTGACTTATAATGCACAAATAAGCATCCATAAGGTCCAAAGCTATTACAATCACTCACCGGTCACCGGCAGGTTGCTGATGCTCGCGTGGGCGTGCAGGTTCAATGAGTGTCGACTTGAAACAGTCTTAAGGCTTCAGATGATAAGCATGACTGTATTCACCATGAAATCTCAGAAATCCTTCCTCAGGTTACAAATATGAGTGCACATACGTTCGCACCTTCGCACCTTCTTGGGGAGCGCACACGATCACATCGTGTAGTGTTACTGTAGATCCATGGTATTGAGACACTATAGCCTCCCTCAAGGCGAGTGACCCTTGTGTTTCGGTGTATCCCAACGACAACTTGTCATACCTGTGTGTGTGTGTGTGTGCAGGTGATGTTCAGGTACGTATTGATTTGTTTGCACGAGAGCGTGTCTCCGTGAGTGTGTGTGTGTATGTGTGTGTGTGTGTGTTTGTGTGCGTGCGCGTGTGCGTGTATACATTTTGAGCCTCAAACAAATATGCGCGGTACGTTAAAGCAAAAAGAAACATGCCTGGCTCTTCCATCTTCATCTGCTAAGAGCAACAGCTCAGACAAAGCGAGGGGTTCGCAGTCGCTGCAGCAGGCAAGGTACGGTGCTTTGAACTCATACTCAGCAAAGAACCTCTGCACGACGTAGAAACATTGGGAATAGGGTTGCCTGTTTATGTGCATGTTTAAAGTTAGTGCGGTTTGGAGCTCGTATGCGTGTGCTTGCGTGCACGTCTGTGTGTGTGCTTGCATGTGTGCGTGCGTGCAGATGTACGTTCGTGTGTGCGTGTGTGCGTGCGTGCGTGCGCACGCTGTGTGTGTTGTGTGTGTGTGTGTGTGTGTGCATGTGTGTGTGTGTGTGTGTGCGTTGTGTGTGCATGTGTGTGTATGTGTGTGTATGTGTGTGCGTGTGTGTCTGTGTGTGTGTGTGTGTGTGTGTGTGTGTGTGTGTGTGTGTGTGTGTGTGTGTGTGTGTGTGTGAGTGTGTGTGTGTGTGTGTGTGTGTG
>Ga0307947_1003152_pt1 | contig 13301 bp, 14 predicted proteins | sample OrgLakmetagen232_FD_201840 | JGI IMG/M metagenome (GOLD analysis project Ga0307947, IMG submission 201840) | Saline water microbial communities from Organic Lake, Antarctica - #232 | ecosystem: Environmental > Aquatic > Non-marine Saline and Alkaline > Saline | place: Antarctica: Organic Lake...
TATGGGCAGAGGTTGTAACAAACCAGCTGGCCTTTGATTAGTGGCTTTATTTATCTGGCATTGGTGGCAGGAGTTTACATATTTACGCACGTCCGACCCCAACGTTGGCCAGAAAATTTTCCTTTCCACTAAACCCTAAGAGCCACCTCACCTGCAGAACCCCCTTGGCCGTTTCCTCTTCCTCACACACCCCAGACAAGGCCACGAACCGCCGCATCAGCTTCAGGCTCTCAGACAGTGCTGCACTAGGGGCCCCCTCACCCCCAGACCCCCCACAACCACCCTGCTGACCGTTAGCATCATAATTTCCTCCCGGCTCTGCCATCTCTATATCCCTGTTTCCCCCATGCAGCCTGCCTGTTGTGTGCGTGTTGTGGGTGTGGGTGTGGGCCTCTGTGTGGGAAATATGGGGGCCGTTCTGTGGTGGGGCGTGAGACTGCTGCTGCTCAGGCTGGTGCTGCGGGTGCTGCTGCTGTTCTTGGGATTGTTGCTGTTGCTGCTGCTGTTGCTGTTGCTGCTGCTGTTGCTGCTGCTGCTGCTGCTGTTGAGGTTGAGGTTGTTGTTGCTGTTGCTGGCTGCCTTGCTGCTGCTGTTGAGGTTGCTGCTGCTGTTGCTGCCTCGACTGCGCCTGCATGACCAGCATCGCTTCTTCAGGATCCATCGGCACAAGTGTGAACTTGTCAGTGCCCTCAACCTGCACGTGTGTGTGTGTGCGTGTGTGTGTGTGTGTGTGTGCGTGTGTGTGTATTTGCGTTTGTGTGAAAGCCTGTGTGTCTCTGTGTGTCTCTGTGTGTTGCGTTTTGTGTGCAAGCCTGTGTGTCTGTGTGTGTTTATCTATGTAAAAGTAAATACGTATGTGCTACTGTGTGTGTGTGTGCTCCTGTGCGTATGTATGTGTGTGTGCGTGTGTTGTGTGTATGTGTGTGTATGTGTGTGTGCATGTGTAAATGAATGGCTGCAGGAAACAAAGCCCAATTGGCGCACTGAATTTGAAAATAACGTACATAAACACACGTACATATATATACCTGAACCAGCTTTACAAAACAAACACACCTGAACCAAGCTAGTAACACAGACTTACCTGAACCAGCTTCATGACACAAACATACCTGAACCAAGCTACTAACACAGACTTACATAAACTAGCTTCATGACACAGACATACCTGAACCCGCATCATGACACAGACTTACCTGGACAAGCTTCATGACACGAACATACCTGAACCAAGCTACTAACACAGACTTACCTGAATCAGCTTCACGACACAAACATACCAGAACCCAAATCACGACACAGACATACCTGGACCAGCTTCATGACACGAGGTAGATCCCCTGCAGCTCTGTCCCTGACTCTGATTAAATTTACAAAACACACCTGAACCAGCTTGATGACACAAACACACCTGAACCAAGCTACGAACAGAGACTTACCTGCACCAGCTTCACGACACAAACACACCTTAACCAAGCTACTGACAGAGACTTACCTGCACCAGCTTCATGACACGCGGTAGATCGCCCGCAGCTCTGTCCCTGACTCTGATAAAATTTACAAAACACACCTGAACCAGCCTGATGACGCAAACACAAACATACCTGAACCAAGCTACGAACAGAGACTTACCTGCACCAGCTTCACGACACAAACACACCTGAACCAAGCTACTCACAGAGACTTACCTGCACCAGCTTCGTGACACGAGGTAGATCGCCCGCAGCTCTGTCCCTGACTCTGATTAATTATACAAAACACACCTGAACCAGCTTCACGGCACAAACACACCTGAACCAAGCTACTCACAGAGACTTACCTGCACCAGCTTCATGACACGCGGTAGATCGCCCGCAGCTCTGTCCCTGATTCCAGCCATCACAGCCGAGGTATCATCAAAGTCAATGTTCAGATCACCCCCGTCAGCACTACCTGTATCAGGGCGTGAAAGAGAGCGTGGAACGCGTTTGCGACACACACACATACACACACATACACACACGCACACACACACATACACACACACACATACACACACACACATGGAAACACGTCAATGCACATGCATGCAAACGGGCACACACAAACATAAACAATACGCCCCCACCCCCACCCCCACCCCCACCTGCGCCTGCACCCCCACCCCCACCTGCGCCTGCACCCCCACCCCCACTCAAACCCACACTTGCACCCATACACCAGCCCCCTCCCACTCACCTCCGCGTATGGCCAACAGCCTTGTTGCTGACTCCATCATTGCCGATTGCAGCGGCTCTCCATTGGGACCTAGTTCGTTTGCAACTAGCTGCCCCAGTGTCTGCAGAATGTGTGTGTGTGTGTGTGTGTGTGTTTGTGTGTGTGTGTGTGTGCACGTGTATTTGTTTGCATGTGTGCGTGTGGCTGTAAATTTGTTTGGTGTGCATGTGTGTGTGCGTGCGCCTGCATCTAGTGCCCTCGGGTCATCGATTTAGTGTGTGATGGTGAATGTTCTACTGCAATGCACACCCACACCCACACCCACACTCCCACACCCATACACACGCTTTTCTTACACTGTGTGCAATGGTGAATGTTCCACTGCAATGCGCAACTACACCCACACCCACACTCGCACACCCACACCCACACTCGCACACCCATACACACACACTTTTCTCACACACGCACCCTGGTGTCGGAGCTGCACAGGGACTTTATCTGCTCTGCACGTGCCTGCATGCGCTGGACCTCTCCTGGGCTGGGAGGAGGTCGAGGGGCAGGTGGCGCCTGCAGTGTGCGTGTGCGTGCGTGTGTATATGAGGGCGAGTGTGGTGGTAGTGTGTGTGTGCTGTGTATGTGTGTGTGTGTGTTTGAGTGTGAGTGTGCATGTGTGTGTGTGCGAGTGTGTGTGAGCAAGTGTGGTTGTATGTCTGTGTGTGTATGCACGCGTTGTGTGTGTGTGTGTGTGTGTTTATTGAGATAGAGGGCAGGTCAACAATGAGAAACAGTGCCTCAATCTTGTGACATATTTCAGAGCAGCCCTTGCAACACACCCCACAAATGCATCGCCCCCTTCGAATGCACGCACAAAATTTTCACAGACCTCTGTGATCATCCACACGTTCTGTGTGTAGGGTTGGCCAGAACCACATATATTTACGGTGTATATACGGTGTGTTTGGCAGGGAAACCACCAAAGATACGGTCACATACGGCGTGTATATACGGTTCTGGCCAACCCTACCTGTATGCCTTCCATTTCACCCTCTTCACCACGTCTCTTTAAACTGCACCTGACATTAAGCGGTGATGGTCAACTCTCACACACAAAACACTGCTGACTGATGACACTGATGATCAACTTGCACACACACACACACACAAAACAAAGGACAGCTTTTCAACTGCACTACACTGGCAACCAAATAAAACCCTCTGTGAAGAAAAAGGAATAGCCCCACCTTCCCATGCATGTACCTGTGCACGGGAGCGCTTAGGGGGCGCAGGCTTGGAGTTGTCTGCATCCTCCGTGTCTTCTGAATAGCCACGCCGCCTCTTGTCCGTCCCAGATCGTGATCTGCACACGTGACGTGTCAGGGCTTTGCGTGACAACCCCTCGTAATCAATTGCAAGGAATATAATTGTTTTAATCCTCCGTGTCTCCTGAATTTCCACTGAGTCGCCTCTTGTCCGTCCCAGATCGTGATCTGCGCACGTGACGTGTCAGGACTTTGCGTGACAACCCCTCGTAATCAATTGCATCGGATATAATTGTCTGAATCTTCTGTGTCTCCTGAATAGCCACTGATTCGCCTCTTGTCCGTCCCAGATTGTGATCTGCGCACGTGACGTGTCAGGACTTTGCGTGACAACCCCTTGTAATTAATCGCATTGAATATATTTGTTTGAATCCTCCGTGCCTCCTGAATTGCCACTAAGTCGCCTCTTGTCCGACCCAGATCGTGATCTGCGCACGTGACGTGTCAGGGCTTTGTGTGACAACCCCTCATAATCAATTGCATTGAATATAATCGTTCAAATCCTCTGTGTCTCCTGAATTGCCACTGAGTCGCCTCTTGTCCGACCCAGATCGTGATCTGCGCACGTGACGTGTCAGGACTTTGCGTGACAACCCCTCATAATCAATTGCATTGGATATAATTGTTTGAATCCTTCGTGTCTCCTGAATTGCCGCTGAGTCGCCTCTTGTCTGCCTCAGACCATGGTCTGTCTATGACGTCAGTGATGTAGGCGCCATTGAGATCAGCCCCCTCCCCTCCCCTAGCGTAGATACATACATACATACCTCCTTAACCCAGCCCTATACAAAGACTACGCTTGTGTCCACACACTCACAAACACGTACACACACACACACAAACAACAAAAAGGCTCACCTGGGGGCACGCCCTCCGCCTTCTCCTCTGGTGCCCGAGCTACGTACACGCTGGGGGGGAGGGGGCATGCGTGCAATGTCATCATCAGAAGCCTCAGGGTCTCGGCCGTCTATGAGAGCCTGCTGGCGTGCGGCCACTGCTACCTGTGTGTGTTTATGTGTGCGTGTGTATGTGTGTGTGTGCGTGTGTGTGTGTGTGTGTGTGTGAGCACCAGCACATATGTGTGCATCTTTACAGAGGTTGATCTGCAAATCGTTTTGTAAACAAGGATGTGCAGACATGCACGTGCATACACACCAAATGCTCACCTGTGACTGCTGCTCTGCACTGCTAGGCCTAATGCAAACTATGGGGATCGATGGCAAAACGCGAACATACACGCTCTCTCTCTCTCTCTCTCTCTCTCTCACTCTCACACACACACGCACACCTGCTCTGCTGCAGCCAAGCCCTGTGCAAGGGACGGATTGCGCTTTGCCTCTTCACCAGCAAGCTCAATCAGGCCCTTGGTGCCCTGCAACACAAAGGATAAGACGCGCCCAAAAGGTAAGCAAACGTGCATGTCCTGCAACACATTTAAATGTCCTGCAAGCATTAGCATGTCCTGCAACACATTAGCATGTCCAGCAACCATTAGCGTGTCCAGCAACCATTAGCATGTACTGCGTCACATTAGCATGTCCTGCAAGCATTAGCATGTCCAGCACCCATTAGCATGTCTTGCAACCATTAGCATGTCTTGCAACCATTAGCTTGTCCTGCAACCATTAGTATGTCCTGCAAGCATTAGCATGTCCTGCAACACATTAGCATGTCCTGCAAGCATTAGCATGTCCTGCAAGCATTAGCATGTCCTGCAACACATTAGCATGTCCTGCAAGCATTAGCATGTCCTGCAAGCATTAGCATGTCCTGCAAGCATTAGCATGTCCAGCAACACATTAGCTTCTTCACTGCGGCCAAATTGAATCTGCTGGAGATGAGGCTATAATGTGTTGCAAGCCGCTGTTGCATCCTCAGAAGTAGGGTTGGCCAGAACCCTATATATACACACCATATGTGACCGTATATTTGGTGATTTCCCTGTCAAAAATCCCGTATATACAACGTATGTTTATGGTTTAACCCTACTCACAAGGGACAAGCTTCAACATGCCTCAAATGCCCTGCCACGCATGAATGAGCGACATGCCTCAAATGCCCTGCCATGCATGAATGAGCGCAGTCAGAGCGGCGAAGGAATGGCCATGTCTTGTTATCTGTCATCTGTTGTCTTCTTATCTGTTATCGCCTTCTTATCTGTTATCGTTATCTGCAAAGGCGTTATCTTCAGCGGCGAACAAATGGCCATGTCTTGCAACACGTTCTCTCCACCATTTTGTTGAGCTACATCAGCCTGAAGTACCCGGCAACACAACAATAATAAACACATCTTATTTTGTCTTGTGACACCATCTTATTTTGTTTTGTGACGCACCCCATCTGATTTTGTCTTGTGACACACCCCATTTCCTAGGAGCGGAAGGCGAGGCACACAAGTGACCAACAGGAAGCACTCGATGGCGAGCGATTGCCCAGCAATTTCAACCTGCTCACTTTCACAGTTTACGTGTAGGTGCTTGGGCAGCCACACCGCCTTCAGCCACAAAGCTATGTGATTGTGTGTGTGTGTGTGTGTTTGTGTGTGTGTGTCACTTGGAAGTTGTCTGCATCATGAAAAATGAACACCAGTGGCTGAAGACCCACTCGTCCTTAACACGTACACAGGTGCTCTGAACAGCCACACCACCACTAATAACGGCACGGCATGCTTTAGGAGGTACCTGCTCCTTTGACAAGAGTGGACTTTATAAACAACTGCTCGTCTTTAGGGTTCTTAATTAGGGTTGGCCAGAACCATTTATATACGGTGTATATACGGTATTTTTGGCAGGGAAATCACCAAATATACGTTCATATACGGTGTATATATACGGTTCAGGCCAACCCTATTCTTAATCAATACGTACATTGTATAAGGTGGCAGCACGTACCTGCTTAAAATTGGCTGAACATTCTTAGGCAGCCACACCACCTCGAAAGCGTTCAATTATATGCTCAAAATCCTCCAAAAAGCAAACGCTTTCTCCAGACAAGTCCCACCCGCTCGCCCTTGAGGTACATGCGGTGCTTGGGCAGCCACACCAGCTCACACTAAAAAGCATTCCATGCCACTTTATAGAGTGCGTTTGCATCCTCCACAAAAGGCTCACCTGCTCGCCCTTGAGGTACATGCGGTGCTTGGGCAGCCACACATGCGCCGCCGCTTGCACGGAGTGCATGCCGAGGTGCTCCTGGAGGGCCTTGATCTTGTTGAAGACTTTGCCGCACTGCTGCATGGGTACGAGCTTGCTGGTGGTGGTGACCAGGGGGGGGTCTCGAAGTGGCTGCTGGTGCTGTTCGTCTGCAGCAGGGATGCTGCCTTGCTGAGTGCCTCCTTTCCCTGTGTGTGTGTATGTGTGTGTGTGTGTGTGTGCGCGTGCGTGTGCGCACGTGTGTGTATGTGTGTGTGTGTGTGTATGTGTGTGCGTGTGTGTGTGTGTGTGTGCATGTGTGTGTGTGCACACGTGTGTGTGTGCGCGTGTGTGTTCGGGTGAGACGGCTAGTGTGCGTACGTGCATGCACGCACGTGCGTCTGCGTATAAAGCCCTGTGCTCAGAAAGCAAACCTTCACATACCGTCCCTGTTCCTGTTGCCCCAAGATTGCGTACTCAATGAGAAATTTGGCCTGTAGCATTTTTAAATGTACCATTCATACTGTACCGCGTCGACCATGTCGTCATGCACTGTTGGGACCAAGGTTGTTCAGTTCGAGGTTCGGCCAAAAGTTCGGGTTCGCAAACTTTCGCGCATTTAAACAAACTTTATAAGTGCCGTTCGGAGTTCGGTCATATTTGACGAACTTTTGAGAGTTCTTCAAACGTTACAGCATGCATCTGTCAGAATTTCAAGAGACAGCAGCCCCCCCCAGTTCAGTCCCACTCTTTCCTTGCAGTAAAAGTAACATGTTCAATGATTTATACATGAAATATTATCTGTAATCTGTATCAGGCTAGAAAACTTCTTTGGTCTAAAGGCAAAACTTGTCACACGATTCTGAACTGCTAAGGACTTGTACAACGTGGCACTGCACCTGAAGTTTCCTTCTATTTCTGCTCTACAATGATGACATGGTCCCATTCCGGCCCCCTTTTTCCCCCAATAATTATTTATAAACATACACAACTAGTTGGGGAGATTTGAAGGTGGGGGGAGGAGTCCAAGGGCCCGTTTCCTAAAATTGCACATCGAACCCTTTGAACAGTTCGAGGGTTCTAGAACTTTCACGAACTTTAACAAACCCATGCTCCTAATAAAACGAACTGAACAACCCTGGTTGGGACGGTATGAAGCTTTCAAATGACGGTGTGAAGCTTTCAAAATGACGGTTCAGACCGGGTCCAGACAGTCAAAGTACGCCGTCCACTGACAGCCAGACCGTATTTTGACATTCTGTACTGTCAGACTGTATTTGCACAGCCCTGAAACTCATGGTATGCATACGCGTGCACTCCTGGCACGGGGGGCCTCCATGTGTTTTCATGCATGCATGTGTACGTAAGTAAGCAAGTGTGTGCATGCAATCCTGACGTGTGGCCTACTCATAGCCCCACACACACACCTTGTTGTTGCCCCTGTTCTTGTTCCTGCTGCTGCTGCTGCTGCTGTTCCTGGTCCTGTTGCTGCTGCTGCTGTGTTTGTTCCTGTTGCTGCTGTGGCTGCTCTTCCTGCTGCTGCTGTCCATGCTGCGGTAGCTGTGGCTGTGGCTGATCTTGCTGCTGCTGTGCTTGCTGTGGGGCCTGCTGCTGCTGAGGCTGTGCGTGGTGTGTAGTGAGTGGAAGGTGGGGCTGAGGCAGAGAGGCAGGGGGAGCGCGGCAGCGGTTGCAGCGTATGCCTCCATGCACGAGCGTGGCTTCAGAAAGGTTCACTGGTGGCTCTAGTGTGTTGACACTGAGCGAGAAAAGGCAGAATGTGGAATGTGGTAGGTATAAGGTGATAAGGGATCAGGATCGGGTAAGCGTCAGGTAGGTAAGAGGCGCGTGCTGGTGAAGTCAAGGTGCAAATGCGTGCATGTTCAGACTAGAAGTCAAGGTGCAAAGGCGTTGCATGTTCAGAATAGAAGTCAAGATGCAAAGGCGTTGCATGTTCAGACTAGAAGTCAAGATGCAAAGGCGTTGCATGTTCAGACTAGAGGTCAAGGTGCAAAGGCGTTGCATGTTCAGACTAGAAGTCAAGGTGCAAAGGCGTTGCACGTTCAGACTAGCCTGCTAGGAAATTTCTCTGTGCTGCGTATCGGACAAGTCTGCTAGTTCATATCTCTGTGTTGCGTAATCAGACTAGCCTGCTAGTAAATTTCTTTGAGTTGCGTGTTCAGACTAGCCTGCTAGTAGATTTCAGTGTGTTACTGCGTCATAAACAGAGGATTGGTGCAATTGTGTGGTGGGCCAAAACTGGAAAGTGACCAGGATTTAATAAATGTGATTCTATGCTCCTCAATTTTGCTTACAGGATCCACTGATCTCTGAAGTGTGCTATGTGACTAGGGACAGACGCACACTGACACACACACGCGCACGAAACATGCACATACACACACACTCATACAGACACGTTAACGCATGCACATCGGCAAAACACACGCGCACACATACATGCAAGTACACATACGCACACACTCACACATACACACTTACACGCAAGCACGCACACACACACACACTCACATGTGGTGGAACTCGCAGTTAATGCCCGCCACCATGTTCATATTCACAAGGTTTTGGGCACGCCACATGTTGCTGGAAGGCGCAATGCGGCGTGCCACCATCTGCAAGGACGCGCGGATGCGTGTAGGGTTGGCCAGAACCGTATATGTATTAAAAAGTCGCTTTTTGCATAGAAATAAAATTGGTCGCCCAATTTTATTTTTATGCAAGAATTCGCAGATCTTGCACCTCCTGTCGCGTTTTAAGACAATCTAAGATTTAATTTAATTGCGAGTTGGATTTTAAAACTCTATATGCACAGTGTAAATACTGTACTTATGGTCAGGAAACCACCAAATATACAGTCATTAACGGTGTGTATATGAAAATGCAATGCAGTATTTATGAGGTTCTGGTTTACAAGTTCCCGCTCAGATGCCCTAGAGGCATATACAGCAATGTAACCTTACTGTATAATTATGCTATTCTGGCCCGCCCTAGTAATATGTGGGTGTTGGAGAACTGCTCAACAGACACAGGAGAAAGCAGAAGGGCAATTATAATTTTGATGACAGGCGCGACGGTGCGTGCCACCATCTGCAAGGATGCGCGGATATAATATGTGTGGGTGTCGTAGAGCCGCTCAAAGTACACAGGAAAAAGCAGAGGGCCAACTATAGTTTTAATGAGAGACGCGGTACGGTGTGCCACCACCTGGGGCAAATGTGCAGAAGAGTCGTGTGTAGGGGTTTGAGGTCATGTCTAGAGCACAAAGAAAGGATACTGTACATTAAGAATATCACCGCCCCTGATTAACTTTTATTAAGGGGGCGGTGATCAAATTATAAAAATATCGAAAATTTTTTGGTCAATATTTTCCGATTATAGGGGGGGGAGGCGGTGATCGATTTGACTGTAAATATTTATTTTCTGGGGGGGCGGTGAGTACATGTACGTACGGTAGTAAGGGTTGGCCAGAACCGTATATATACACCGTATATTATAGTATATTTGGTGATCTCCCTGCCAAATTTCCGTATGTACACTGTATATGTGTGGTTCTGGCCAACCCTAGACATAGTGCAGCAACCTTGATGGGAGGCACGGTGCGCCGTGCTACTTTCTGCCAAAAAAATACTAATGACCTGTGTAGGGTGTTGAGGACAGCCCCTATCATTCACAACCGGACAATAAGGATCGGTAGGGGAAATCCTAAGCAGCAAGCTCTCTGAGAGTAATCTATTCAGTACGTGTGGAAATTGATGATGAGTACTAGCAGGTTGAGGATATGAAGGGCATCTGCCGGAGGGTGTGTCATGCTACACACATCTGCAAGCAGCGATAATGCACAACACGTAGGGGCTGTGTTGGACAACGCAGCGTAGGATTGTCTGGAATTAATCTGGAGTCTCGTCCAGTGTCATGCGTGCGCACTCACCTGAGTCCCTGTGCAGTGGCACAGCAAGTGCCTGTCCATCTACTATGCAGGTAGACTAAGACACAAACACTCACCCAACAGTTAAATTTGCATCCTCACACACACGCGCACATACGCGTGCACACACACACACACACACAAACACACACACACACTCTTTCACCTGAGTTGATATGCGGTGGCACAGTGAGCGGCCGTCCACTCCAGGCGCAGGCAAATTTGGAACCCCAGTGGCAAAAAGGGAGGCATCAATTGCTGCTCGAACCCCACTTATGTCACGTCCAGAGCGAGTAGTGCCCCTATTTTATATTGTGTGTGTTGTGTTTGCTCGTGTGTGCTTGTGTGTGTGCAAATGTGTGCAAGCACGTGTGTGTACTTGTTTATGTGTGTTCCATTTGAAGTCCGCTTTTACAAGCACACATGCACATTTACACACCCATGAAGTGTACGCACTATTACACCCATAAAGTGTACGCAAATTTACACCCATTAAGTGTATGCACGTTTACACACATATGACGTGTATGCACGTTTACACACATATGACGTGTATGCATGTTTACACAACATTAAGTGTATGCACGTTTACACACATATGACGTGTATGCACGTTTACACACACATGAAGTGTATGCACGTTTACACACACATGAAGTGTATGCACGTTTACACACACATGAAGTGTATGCACATTTACACACACATGAAGTGTACACAAATTTACGCCCATGAAGTGTATGCACGTTTACACACACATGAAGTGTACGCACGTTTACACACACATGAAGTGTATGAACGCTTGTTGCGCAATTATTTGCATGTGCATGCATGTTTATTATAAGGTCCGACAGTTTGCGGAATACTGCTCTTACAGACATATCACGCGAATGTGAGTAGAAGTGTGTGCTAGTTTGCATGGACACTGCTCCTTTAGACACATTGCTGATGTTTATGGTATTGTGTCAGAGGGTGTTAACATGCACAACAAAAGACGTGGTGCATATGAAGGTTCACCTGACAAAAACAATCCGTTTGACAGCACAAAAAACAATCAGTTTGATAGCATTAAACAACACAAACACAAACAAGTGTGGCACAAACACAAACAATTGTGGCAGGAAGGTGGGTGACAAAGAGAAACCTTTAACAGCACTTCAAACAACTCACGCCCTGCCAATGCCATCTGCTGGAGATCCTCGCTCTGCGTTGGCCTCCCTTCGCCGCTCAGCGCTGAGTGTATAAGTGTGTATATGTGTGTGGTGTGTGTGTGTTGTTTGTGTGTGTACGTGTATGTATGTGCAAGTGTGTGCGCATGTACCCGTGTGCCCGTAAAGTATGAACTTGCAATAAAATGCAGCAGACTCGAATTTCTGCTTGGTTGTGGACCTCTTTTTTCCACAGAGTTCCTGTCCTTGTTTCCTGTAGACCGCCACAGTCAGTCTTAGTTAGGGTGGGCCAGAACCATACATTTATACGTATATACGGTGTACATACGGTACATTTGGCAGGGAAATCACCATGCATCGGTCACATACGGTGTGTATATACGGTTCTGGCCAGCCCTAGTCTTTGTTCATAACTTTCCATGGCCTTGTTGTTCACCTTAAGCAGAACAGTTAGACTTTCCATCTGTGTCTGTAAGTACAATCAAACCTCAAAAGGATGTGAAAAACGACCCTTGTCTTTCATAACTTTTAACTCCTGAGCCTGCTCCGGGCAAGAATGAGATGCACTTTACTTGTTGAACAGCTCCTGATAAGTGTACCTTTTATGTCAACACATTAGAAAATACGTCAACACACTGGATGAAAACATCCCCTGCGAGACTAACTCCTCCTCCTCCTTTCTTCTAAACTTGTTCTCTATTTCTGAGCTTTTGGATTTGTTTGTGGCTGGCCGAGACCAGTCAGCAGCCGATCCACCAGAAGGTCACCCCCCCTTTGTAACCATTGAAAACATCTCCTGACAAAGTAGCATGTTACTGACATTCCTTCACAGAAGCGCACCACCACCACCACTTACATTCCTTCCTTAGCCGCAACACTTCACCTTTTTCTTTATATGTCAATGTATTTAATCCTTCTACCCAAAAACAGAGAGAGAAACGCAGGGCCTGCTCATACTGGGTATCCTCGCTGGCCATGAAGATGACGGCCGTAAAGGAAGGGATACCATAGAAAAAGCTCCTTTTTCCAAGAGGACTCTCCCCTTCCTCTTGATCCCAATTGATTTTTTCTTTTTGCAGTGGAGGAGCTTCACGGTACTCGGTACCAAAGTGGCTCCTTTTCTTCGATTAATGTGGGGAGTGGCTTTCACTGCCTGCGTAGTTTTTTCTTTTTTTCTTTTCCGTGGAGGAAAACCCAGATAGGCACTGAGATCCTTTAATTCATACTGAAATTTTGAAGTGTCACTTGATGCAGCACCTGCATAATATTCATGATAATCACATGAAAATTTTGAGGTGTCAATTGAAATGCAGCACCTGCATACGTTTTAATCCCCTTAATCACACTGAAGATTTTGAGGTGTAACTTGAATTGCAGCACCTGCATACGTTTTAATCCTGCTACCTACCTGCTTGTAGGAGGCAGTTGCTGGCCGATTGCACGGTCTGCCCTGGAAGTGCCGTTGCGAAGGGCTGGGGCAGAGCCATCAGCACGTGAGCCATTCTGTGTGTGTATGTATGTATGTATGTGTGTGGGGGGG
>Ga0307947_1003155_pt1:0-7500 | contig 13297 bp, 15 predicted proteins | sample OrgLakmetagen232_FD_201840 | JGI IMG/M metagenome (GOLD analysis project Ga0307947, IMG submission 201840) | Saline water microbial communities from Organic Lake, Antarctica - #232 | ecosystem: Environmental > Aquatic > Non-marine Saline and Alkaline > Saline | place: Antarctica: Organic...
GTTGTGTGTGTGTGTGTGTGTGTGTGTGTGTGTGTGTGTGTGTGTGTGTGTGTGTGTGTCGGAAAATGCAATCTGTATCACAATCGGCAATCGGTACCACAATGATGTTAAACGTGTAAGACGCCTACGTTAATAATCGTTAGAAACATGACATGACATTATCGGTGGTTTGTAAAGCCAACCGTTCCTTTGCTAGAGCTGACTGCAGTCATCAGCAATACTGTTCAGACTACATTCGACTACAGTAGAAAAATGTCTACGCCGGGAAGCACCAGGGTGCTTTAAGCAAAGGCTCTCAACTAGTGCTGACACTAGCCAGAGCCCCACTGCAGTCATCAGCAATACTGTTCAGACTACATTTGAGAGCATTTGACCGCATTGAGGGTTCACCTGTTCGCATGCAGCAGCTCGGCCAAGCGTGCAAGGCACTTGATGTGGACCTGTGTGTTCATGTTTGTGTGTGTTGTGTGTTTGTCTCTGTGTATATGTGTGTGCGTGTGTGTGTGTGCACTTTTACATGTGTAGTCACGTGTGTGTGTATGTGTGTGTGCACTTACACGTGCGTAGTCAAATAGCAGCCCCGCAGATACCTTAACGATGGCTAGCAGCCTCTTGTGCGTTTGATAACATGTGTGGTGCGTGCTTCAAGCCTGTAGGCAACTGTGATGCGTGATCAGCACGCTAACATGCAAGTATATGCACACACAAGTGGTGGTGACATCTTAAAAGTGCACACAATTGGTGGTGGCACCTCAAAAGTGCACACAAGTGGTGGTGGCACCTTAAAAGTGCACAAGTGGTGGTGACACCTCAAAAGTGCACACAAGGGGTGGTGACACCTTAAAGTGCACACAAGTGGTGGTGACACCTTAAAAGTGCACACAAGGGGTGGTGGCACCTTAAAAGTGCACAAGTGATGGTGACACCTTAAAAGTGCACACAAGTGGTGGTGACACCTCAACAGTGCACACAAGTGGTGGTGACATCTTAAAAGTGCACACAAGGGGTGGTGGCACCTTAAAAGTGCACACAAGGGGTGGTGACACCTCAAAAGTGCACACAAGGGGCGGTGGCACCTTAAAAGTGCACACAAGTGGTGGTGACACCTCAAAAGTGCACACAAGGGGTGGTGACACCTCAAAAGTGCACATGCGCGCAGCTGGCAGTACTTGCACGCTGATTTTGATACACAGACGACCTGCCAAGTCTGAACTTCCATCCACCACCCTCGCAGCAGGACTGAGCCGAAACGAGGAGGGCAATCAGAGGCCTATGGCTACGACGTCAGGGACCACATGCACACTAAGCAGCAAACACAAAGGCACACACGGGCCTGATCTGGACAATTCACCCAATCCCTCTGTGCAGCAGGACTGAGCTGAGACGAGGAGGCAATGAGAGGCCTGTGGCTTTTGTGTCAAAAACAAAGACCAAGCTGGGGATTGAACACAGTGACACACACGCCTGATCTGTAGGGTTGGCCAGAAGTGTATGTATACACGTGCATGATTATGTATTTGGTGATTTTCCTGCCTAAAATACCAGAGGGGGCTATCTGACCCCCAAAATGGGGGTGTTTGTCAAATGTTCCCAGAGTGTGCGTGCCCCCATTGGCTACATCTAGACTTGGTTCAAACGGTGAGACTCCATAGCAGTTGAGTTTCATTGTAGCCAATGAGGTCACTTATGCCTAATCGGCCGCGGCGTGAACCCTACCTTTCAGGCACCCGTGTGCTGGATCTGACCAATCGCTGCACCAATTCATGTGATTAAAATCGCATTAGATTTTATTCTATAAATACCATCATTGCAAGAAAAATGAGGGGAACAGATCCAGTGGTTGGTGAGATACAGAATTCCAGCCATTTCTCTTAGAGAAAATCATGAGAAAATCAGCCAAGAAGGTGCCAAAAAGGTCATTTTTTGACCTCCTTGCATCCTATTTTGGAACATGCAAGATGGTCACATGGTATAAGGAAGTCATAAATACCAAATTTGGGAATGAAAAATGGTCCCAGGACGGAGCTGTGGGCCCATTTCAGGTGATCTGAGGCCAGAAGTGTGATTTGGGGTCATCCGATTTTCACCAATTTTTGGTGAACGTGATCTTTATTGAAAAAATTGAGGTTGACATGGTTGCATGTGGGAAAGAAAACCAGGAAGGAACATTTCCTGCAATTTGGCCAGTCAACCCTCTCTGCAAAAATACCGAATATACACTGTATATTAATACACATGGTTCTGGCCAGCCCTACTGATCTGGCCTGGTGCTATTCAGAGCTACACCGCATGACGACCCACTAATAAATACCTAAACACCAGCAGTGCCGTGATCTTTTACAGCCTGTGATTTGTCACACCCTGTAATTTGTTGCATCTTGTGATTTGTCACACCCCTGTGATTCGTCAAAACCTGTGATTTGTCACATCCTGTGATTTATTACAATCTGGAACTAACACAGGATTACTAATTTGATGACTGGCCATTGTTTGGGAAACGGCCACACACACACACGCACACACACACACACATACACACACACACACACTCACACACACACACACACACATACACACACACACACGCACTCACACTTCCACACTTCTGGGACAAATCAGTCATGTCCTAACGACATAAAACGGTTTCTAGCACCTTCTTCGATTGAGCAGGGAATGCTTTAGCTGCCTGCATTTTCTGTGCCTCCTCACACAATCAGAATTCCGTGAATCATCAAATCTTTGAACGCAAATTGCGCCCGAGTCTTCAAATTAGGGCATGTTTGCCTCAGCGTCGGGTTAATCTCACAAACCCTCTCCCGTGGGAGAGGATAAGTGGATCTGGCCGTTCCATATCATACACAAGATGTCACTTGTAGCAGGTGATCCACAAGGAATATGGTGCCCAAGAGAATTTCTGACACAGACAGCATGACACAGACAGCACGAGCTGCTGCAGCACATTGAATGCCTCTCATGCAAGCTAGCACGCTGACCCACACACTGGATCATCCACACTAACACAAAATCTCTCCTGTTCACCTGTTAAGACGCAAGCACAGCAGGAGGAGGGGATATCATTGATCATCCACACCAACACACTCACACACACTCTTGCTCACCTGCTGAGACGCAAGCACAGCAGGAGGAGGGGACATTATTAATCATAAGTATTTACACAACAATACTCATTCTCTTCCTTACCTTAGACACAGGCACAGCAAGCGGAGGAAGTAATATCCATCAACCCCACTAACACTCACACCCATTCTCTCACTCAAATACTTACATGCAGGCACAGCAGCAGGAAGAGGAAATACCATTGCTCATCCTTATCCACACACACTCATACCCACTTTCTTGCTTGCCTGCTTAGACGCAGGCACAGCAGCAGGAGGAAGGAGAACCATTGCTCATTCTTATCCACACACTCATACCCACTCTCTTGCTTTCCTGCTTAGACGCAGGCTATGTAGCAGGAAGAGGGAGAACCATTGCTCATCCTTATCCACACACTCATACCCACTCTCTTGCTCGCCTGCTGAGACGCAAGCACAGCAGGAGGAGATGAAAGTACCATTGATCATCTTTATTCTCATAATCTTAGCTACCCTCTCGCTCACCTGCTTCGACGCAGGCAATGTAGCAGGAGGCATGCCACTAAGGAAGGCATCCATAGGCGTCTCTGATGCGGACAGCATGAGTTGCTCGTTGTGATAGACCGGCACATTGAGCATCATCAGCCCTGGGAGAGAGTTTTATGTGTATTTGTTATGTGTCCAACTAACAGGAAAAGCATGGGTTGCTCGTTGTGGTAGACCGACACGCTGAGCATCATCAGCGCTGGGAGTCATGTGTGTATGTGTGTGAGTATTGTGTGTGTGGGTGCGTGAGTATGTGTGTGTGAGTGTGTGGGGTGTGTGTGTTATGTGTGTATGCAAGTGTTTAACTAGCAGAAAGGACACGGGTTTCTCTTTAGGATACACCCGGCAAGTAGAGCATAATTTATCATAATTTCTGTTTTATAGCACAGAGAGCACGACCTATTAATCATGGTACACCTCCTGAACCTGTAAGCGCTGGAAAAAATGTGTCTTGTGTGTGTCTCTGTTTGTATGTTTGTGTGTGTCCTTGTGTGTTATGTCGGCAGGTGTGTTAATGTGTTATGTCAGCAAATAGGGAAGGCAAGCCCTGGGAGGTGTGTGTGCATGTGTGTGTATGTGTGTGTGTGAGAGTATGTATGTGCGAGTGTGTGGGATTTGTGTCTCCGTTTGTATATATGTGTGTTTGTGTGCTTGTGTGGAAGGGAAGGCGAGCCCTTGAAAATAGGGTGGTTTGTGGGTGTGGAGAGAAGCGGGTGGTTTTCCTTGGAATTTAGAGTTTAGAAGTACCTGGAGCTATGAGATCAGCTGACAAGCCTGGATCGTTCAATCCATACAAACAGCCCTACAGCAAACATCCTCTTTTGACATGTTTGTCGTGCTCATTGTCCATACCCATTCCTCTACAGCAAGCATCCTCTTTTTACATGTTTGTCGTGCTCATTGTCCATACACATTTCCCTAAAGCAGGGTTAGGGTTTAAAGTTTAGGTTAGGGTTAGGGTTTAGGGGTTCGGGTTAGGTTTTAGGGTTTCAAACACTCCTCTATCTTTGTCATGCTCATGGTCCATGTGACCATTTACGCCTTGCACTTCTACCTTTGTAATGCTCATGGTCCATGTGACCATTTACGCCTTGCATTTCTACCTTTGTCATGGTCCATGTGACCATTTACGCCTTGCACTTCTACCTTTGTAATGCTCATGGTCCATGTGACCATTTACGCCTTGCATTTCTACCTTTGTCATGCTCATGGTCCGTGTGACCATTTACGCCTTGCACTTCTACCTTTGTCATGGTCCATGTGACCATTTACGCCTTGCACTTCTATCTTTGTCATGCTCATGGTCCATGTGACCAATAACGCCTTGCACTTCTATCTTTGTCATGCTCATGGTCCATGTGACCATTTACGCTTGCACTTCTATCTTTGTCATGCTCATGGTCCATGAGACCATTAACGCCTTGCACTTCTATCTTTGTCATGCTCATGGTCCATGTGACCATTAACGCCTTGCACTTCTATCTTTGTCATGCTCATGGTCCATGTGACCAATAACGCCTTGCACTTTAACATTAACTCACCCGTCCAACTACGTCTTCAGTCACCTTTCCCATGACAGCCCTGATCTGCTGATCTGTCATCCTCTGACTTTTTTTGTATTCCAGCCGTGGCCCTTCTTCAAGCAGTTTGATCAAGTGGCAGCTCCCAACCCACTCGTCACCGTACTCACCGCCCCGGAAAAAGAGGCGGAGGCGTGCGTTGTGTGTACGGTTGGCCAGATCCGTATATATACACCGTATATGACCGTAGATTTGGCGATTTCCCTGCCAAAAATACCGCATACACACCGTATATATATGGTTCTGGCCAACCCTAGTTGTTTGTGGTACACTACCTTTGGTGGTATAGTAGCACCGTATTCCTCCAATCTGCCCTTCTTTTTGCTCTGTCTTGGCACCTACCAGCCGTGCTGCTCTCGTCAAACAGCTTGGTCATGCGATAGAACATGGGGTCGTGCTCAAAGGTCTCGTTAACCTGGGCAGCACAATACCAGCAACGCTGAATCCATATCTCTCTGCATGGCTAGACAATGACAATCACAGGCCACTTCAGTGGATGCATGATCTGGGCATATCCTTGTGCATGGTTGGACGTGAATGACCAAACGCATTGCAGGGCGATACCAAGCAAATGGCAGGGGCAGTTTGACAAGAATGGTCAAAAGTAATGCAGGGTGTACCAAGCAAATGGAAAGGGCAGTTTGACAAGAACAGTCAAAAGCAGGGTGCACCATTAGCAATGTGTGTGTGTGTGCACCATAAGCAATGGCAAGGACAACGAGGACCATAAATGTACGCCAAGCGAATGACAAAGACGATTACTAACAATTGCAGAGTAGCTAAGCAAAGATGACGAAGATTCATCACAGTGTGTGTGTCAAGCGAATGCAAGTCAAATTGGACGCACTGATGTGCAATTGAGCAAAAACATTTTCATTGATGCATGTGCACATAGACAGCTGCATACTTATTACTTTATATGCACATGTGCATAACAGCGTAGCTTCTGTGAGTACAATTGTGGTGCAAGGATAACATGGCTTAGTTTTAATGTAAGGGTGCCATGGCCTAATTTTAGTTAAAGGGTGCCATGGCACATGATGCTGCAACCAGACACAAGCACATGCGCACATGCAAACACACACACTCACACACACTCACACACACACACACACACACACACACACACACACACACACACACATACACACACACACACACATAGGACCACGCACGCACCTCTTTTACGCGCAGGGCGGCCTCTGTTGAAATGGTCGCTGCTGGGTTGGTGTCGTGCTTGCGTGCACGTTGGGCTGCTTGACCGCCGGACTGGGGCCCCTCCTCACCCTCCACACCTCCTTGGTCTTCTGCACAAGTGTGCACAGACGTGTTAAACACGCAATGCAAACAAAAGTTGCGTTTAGGGTTTGTGCTAGATCGGCCATGTGTTCCCAACGCCAGAGCTTCAGGACCTCCTCACTTACATCACATCATTAATCATTATGCATGGCCATACTTGCATATGGGTTGGGCATACACGTCGTGTCTGGAATAACTCAGAACACAGCATCATGTCTACGGTAGGGATGCACGGTAAGTTTTGGCAGAAATGCATCACACGTACGGCCATTACTGCAGGTTAACATGGCCCCAGTCAAAGGAGAGCCATTTCACATGAGTGGCGTGATGTGTGTGTTTACATGCAAGCGAGATTCACAGTGGCAGCAGCACTGCGAGCAACTAGAAATAGTACGTGTGTTTCTATCAACTTTTCCTTGTAAGATCCTCTACCTGTTTACCGGCCAATTTAGTGATATCTGCTAGATTCTTGGGCCATCTAACGGAAATATTTAAAGATATAAAACGGCTTAAAGATTCGCTTGAATCCCTCAAATCACAAATACACACCGCATCCCGCACATGACCGTAATTATTAGGTTGGAAGAGTCCTTGCTGAAGAAATTGCGCATGTGCCTTGAATGAATGTAAGGCTCTGACAAGAAACGGATGGCTAGCTTGTAGGGCCGGCCAGTACTAAGGATATACACAGAGAGTTGAAACAAAAGGATATACACAGAGAGCTAAAACAAAAGGATATACACAGAGAGTTAAAACAAGAGGATATACACAGAGAGTTAATACAAAAGAATATACACAGAGTTGAAACAAAAGGACATACAAAGAGAGTCGAAACAAAAGGATAAACACAGAGTTGAAACAAAATCACGTGTACAAACTCGTACGTAACCGTTTGTCTGGAGATTTCCTTCCGCTTCAGCTCTTGTACAAACACCACATCTAGGGATCTATGTGTGGCTCTGGCCAACATTACAGGTTGT
>Ga0307947_1003158_pt1 | contig 13292 bp, 14 predicted proteins | sample OrgLakmetagen232_FD_201840 | JGI IMG/M metagenome (GOLD analysis project Ga0307947, IMG submission 201840) | Saline water microbial communities from Organic Lake, Antarctica - #232 | ecosystem: Environmental > Aquatic > Non-marine Saline and Alkaline > Saline | place: Antarctica: Organic Lake...
GAGGACGCAGTGGCTATAACAGTTCAGGGCGTGGAGGGGGGGGGGGTAGGGGAGGAGGGGGGCGTGATTATGGCGGTGGAAGGCGGTAACCAAAGGCTGGATGGCCATAAAGCGGGCACTTAAGGGTGAGGCAGGCGTTGTTGCTTGGCAATGAAGGCACAGCACTAAACAGATGGACACACACGCACACACAGACACACGCACACATAGGCGCACACATAGACACACAGCACGTGTTGAACTACCTAAACAGTTCTTTGTGCACGGCTGCTTGTCATGTTTGTTAAGGTAGACCATTGATCTACCCTGACTTTCCTCTGCTCATTTCAATAACCATACCACATGCTTGTCTGGGTCCGCAAGTCCAAGGTCAAAGTGCGGAAAAACATTGCTTCCTGCCGATTCAAGGGTGGTTCACGTCATTATCTTACCGGCTCTACTCTTCTCTCTCTCTCTCTCTCTCTCTTCTAAACCATGACTTATTTTTTACTTTGCAGATCTCTCAGCAGCCTGCGAGTCGGCAGAGGATGCCGCCAGGTGCAGGACAGGACGTCAACAGGATGTGCACGTTCAATTTGAACTGACCTTTGTTTTCAGAATTGTTACTTAGAATTTGCTGTGGAAGGACACGAGAACAATTGTTCTTTTCCCACTAATCAAATTTACATAAGCGATTGGAAAAAAACTTCTCGAACCTTTTGATGTAGTAATGTTATAATGAGGGTTGACCTTCAGCCAGGTTGTCTGGCTGATCGGCTGCTGACTGATGCATCTCGGCCAGCTACAAAAGATCCTTAAGCTCAAAAAGAAAGAGATTAAGTGTTATGTTGAGGATGGAAATTGTAAACAAGTTGGTTGTTGAACCGTTGCAACACACAGGGTCTAGCTAGCTTTGAGAAGTCGCTCCTCAAAAAAGGTAAACAAAGAGGAGAAGTCATTCCTCAACTCACAAGCCCGATGGTCTTGGCAAAAGAAAAGAGCATGCACCTCGTTCTGGACATGTTCATCTCCAATTAGGTGCTGGTCACAAATGTGCAAATGTGAGAACTGCGTTATGAAGGATTGTGTGTCGATGCGCGAGCGGCTCTCAGCAAGGACAGCAGAGCAAGCTGAGCACAGGAAAGCATTCAACTCAACCACTTGTGATGATGGGTCCTCCTGCGTGCTCGTGCTTAACCTTTCTAAAAAGCTGGCAAATGCTAACTTCACAAACACTGCTAAACAGGCTGCCGCGCCTTTGCCTCCCAACATTTAGAGTAAACTTCTCAGACATGCTGCTCAAGAGCACATACAAAAACACTAAAAGACTGTCGTTGGTTGTCCTTCTTGTCCAACCTCAAGTCCAGAAGGAGCTGGCAATAACAACAACTGGCGAACTTCACAGTAGAAAGCACGGAAAAGTATCCAATCGTTAACGCACCATCCAAACTACCCTAAACCAAACATATGCCTCTGCCAGACTTAAGGCCAGACTTAACATACAAGGCCTGCCGACGAAGGATGAAATATTAGAGCAACAAGCTAAAGCAGTGACGGCCCTGCTCCAGTGCTGCCTAAAACTCGCCCTCTCTACTTGCACGACACAAACACCATTCAACAGTAAAAGTACTGATTATTTTCAAGATGCGTCATTCTCCACTCAGCAAACCCAATTACTATTGGTAGTGCATACATATTAGAGGATTCAATTTCTCAAAACCAATCACACCCAAACCTCTGTAAAATGGTGCTACCTTCCAGCACACTGAAAACAGAAGGCAAAGGAATATTGTTTTGTTTTTACAAGATTTTAATTAAAAAGGCTATCAAGAAGTGCAAAAGTAAAATTAAAAGTCTATGCTGGAAGTCACCAGCGTGCATTAAGGAAAAGCTCTCAACTAGTGCTCACACTAGCCAGAGCTCCACCAGAAACGAGAGAAAAGAGAAACAACAGAGACTAATGAGGATCCGGGTTGTCACCATGCATTCCGGCCTGCGCCTAGCCCTCTTGAAGCCAGCCGCTCTCTACCAGTAACCCCCCCATCAAATCCCCCATTATCACTGTTGTTGTTAACGTGTATTTTGTGTCTTGTTTTTGTAATCTTGTTTAAGCTTTTTATTGCATGGCAGTGCAGTTTAGTAGCTAGTTGGTGCACTTTGTGCGTGGGGACGCCTAAGTTTAGTAGAGGAGTTATGGTGCACTGAATGTAGATTGTGCCCCCGACTCCAAGAAGTATAACATGAAGTGTGACTTGGTTGTTTCGAGAGATGCCTCGGAGGCTCCTTGTTTGTAGACGCTGGACAAGGGGTTGATGCTGGTTGTGCGCTTTTTATAATGTCTGTTGCGGGTTTATGTCTGAGCAGAATTTGAATTCTACAAGATGTATGTCTCTGTCCTTTGGGGGGATCTGTTTGGGATCCAAATGCCTGCCTCTTCCTCAATGGGCATAACTAACACGCCATCTGGACGGCTTTGATGTCTAGTTGGAGGTTTTGTTGTATTGGGAAAACCCAGTCAGGAATGTTTCTTTCAATGTCATCAGGAAGGTCAATGTTAAGGTCAGATAACTTTTCACTGTTACAAGCATCCATTGTAATAATTGCTGAGCCCAGCTTGCCTTTGCTGATCTCTTCACCACAAAGGCTTACAGCGTGGTGGTGTCGGTTTATGTGCAATCTCTTCAGAGTATGTTTATTGCACCTAAGAAGTGTGTGTGGAGCACTGTCTGATCCTCCGCACAAAGGGCAGGTGGCAGGACCTGTCGTATGGCTCAAACTTTTGGTGTGTTTGTTTGTGTGTACCGTATCCATCCTGTACTTAAGGACTTGTTCCTGTTCCTTATGTCACATTTGGCATGGACCAAAACTTGTTACTGAATTGGGCATGCGCAAGGGGCTTTGCAGTAGCTTGCCGTGTGCGAGAGTCAGGCTGTGCTGCACGCTGAGGCGTATCATGCAATTTTTGCCAGAGCTTGTAGAGCAGTGTATCTGTGTTAGCTTCACCAAAGTAATGGTGGGTGTGCACGTGATGTTTTAGTTTGTCTTGCAGGTTGGTCAAAACCCGTAGCTCTTCTGCATGGGAGCCAACTTTGTTTGGAACGCTTAGCCAGAACAGGCTGTAGAAGGGGTCAGTAGCTGGCGGGAGGGAAACGTCAGAAATTTGATTGACTGCTGCTTTGTGTGCTAGGTGGTCTGCACCCTCATTGCCAATAATGCCAGAGTGAGATTTCACTTTTTAGAAAGTGACAGTAGAAGGTGAGGATTGGATTAAATTTACAATGTCCTTGAGTAGTTCCCTGTGCAAGTGGTGGAGTACAGCCATTGGGTTCAATAGCTGTTTTCTAATCTGAAAGAGGGATGAGGCACTGTCTGTAGCAATTTCAGTGTAGCCTTTCTGTATCGCTACTAGCACAGCTGCAAGTTCAGCTCTATTGATCGTGAGTGTGGGCCCGCTGCCTCCAGGATTGATAATGACGGTATCACTATAGCCAGCGTCTGTAGTGGGGGTGAAAATGCCAGCGCCTATAATTTGCTGCTTGCTGCTTGCATCTTGCATGGCAATACCATCAGTGTATGTGATTGATTTCCAGTTTTGTACTTTGGGAATGTGTGGGCTCTTGTACTGGTTGACGTTTGTGTTATGAAGCGTTTGCCACTGGCTGATGTTAGCAGCAATGGGAGTATCTGGGTGTAGGAGTTGAAATCTCTTCCTCTGCTTGTTCTTGCATTTCACACGAGCAGTGCCAAGCACGTGGGCACTATTGTAGTAAGCCCACGTTGCTTCAGGAATTGTCTGTTTGAGTTTGTTGAGCCAAGCTGGGTTGGATTTAGTCAGGGCTTGGTTCCCTTGATTGTTCCAGACAACTATTAGCTACATTTTATTCTTGTTGTGCTGAGGCTGGGGTGGAGCGTCTAACCAAACTTCTGTAGGGTTTAAGAGCATGCTGCTGTATGCAGAAAAATTGGCTAGAAAGCATGGGTGCTCAGGGTAGCCGATTACCCAAGTCATGTACCCGTTCTTACTCCAATCAAGCCAGTCAGGGAGGAGTAGGAATGTTGCTGTAGCTTCTTGAGTGGGGTTTGTTGATTAAAGTGCATGTCCCACAAGTAAATGCAGGAGATAGTCGCATTAATTCGGGTGGCAAAAGGAGAAGCCAGTGAATTTTGTGTCGAAAGCAATAGTGCTCGCTCCAAATACTGTGTCTCTGGTATTTTTGCTCCAGTAGGCTTGGTAACTAGGGTCAAAGTCTAGGGGGCTAGCAAATTTTTGCTTGGTAACTAGTGTCCATTTTTGGAGGGAGGTCATAATGTGCCTCAGGGTGCAATACATATTGGAATCTCTTGCCGTTTCCCAATGTTGTTAAGTGAGCTCATTTGGAATTTATATCTTTGTAGCAGACCTACAATTTCAGTTGCCGCGTCTTGCACAGGTGGTTGTGTAGTACTGTGTAGGCCAATCCTTTCAGATTGGTTGTAAGCATGTAGCAAGATGTTGAGACGTTCTAGGGATAGCATGCCTGTGCACTTGCCGTAGATGTCATACGCACAGGCTGCTTGACAGGTTAGGTGTTCAGGGATTTTGGGTTCACCCTCTGAGTCTTTATTAGATCCTGGTTTGAGGAGTTCCACATCCCGCACCCAGATCTCACATTTCCAGGTGGGTTGAATGTCTGCTTTGGAATTGACAGTGTCTGTGATAAAGATTGCCTTGTCTCTGATGTTTTGGCCTTGTGACGAGTCCCACATATTTTCAAGGTACAACCATCATAGCCTTGCTTTGTCAGATTGTCCATTTTTTGGTCTTCTAATTGGGCATGTAGCTGAGTGCTAGTATCAGCATTTTCATAGCTATCTACATAGGTTTTGAAGTCAGGGTTGGCTAAGAGCGGTTCTGCCGCTTCCCATGTGGGTTGCCAGATCACTTTTTATCATTTCTTTTTCTTCTGCATAGGATTTTCTGGTGTCCTTTTCCACTTGGTTTAGGTCATTACAGGCTGGGCAGTGCCAGTCTTCACTATTTTCCGCATCTTGCCTTGCAGTATGTGAGCAAGCATTCAGGTCAGTCAGAAAAGCAATTCCAGTGGTAGGTGCGTTGACACGTATCACATTGTGGCATATCATTATAGTTTTCTTCTCTTTCTGGGTGCTCTCGGCTGACTGGGCTCCAGCAAATTTGGCAGCAATCGTCTACCTTTTGGCTTTTTGAGAAGGGCTCTGTTTTTGCTGCTCTTAGCCCCGTGCTTTGGAACAAGGGTAACGCCCATTTTTAATAGTGACAGGTTATTGTAATTGGATTTTGTATTGCGCCTGTGAAGTTGCGTTGGTGTTACGTTTAGGTTCGCTTATTTGCTGCCAGTCCAACACCTCCTGTATTTGATAGTCATACTTGAAAATTGTGTTACATGCCTTGACATTGCCAAAAAGAGCCGCGGTGCTATGTTTATAATGCCATATTTTGGTTGCCGCATTATCACCTGATTGCAGAGGCTCTGGATAATTAGGCCAACACCTCCTAATTAACGAAGGAACGTTCACAGAACAGCTTTGCACTCTCAAAATAACCTTGGCTAAGCAAATTTGGACTTCAATCATATTAAAGAAATGAAGCAATCAGCACGCAAACTTTGTTGAATGGCAGCCAAAACTTTTCAGCAAACAACCCAAAAGCGCACATGCTGAGATTTTCCCTCCAAAACGAACTCCCAGAGAGCTGGGCTTCAAGCCCTCAAAGACCTAGGTCATAACTTCTGTCCAGCACGTAACCACCAAACAGACGTGCTTTGGCAATACAAGAAAGAGTACACAAAAAACGTAGCAAACACGTCGAAGGCATCCAGAGTTGTTAGCCAGATGTTTGAGTTTGACAACAGCATTAACAAAATACCTGACTGGTAAAAGAATCGCTATCAAAAAAAGGCAAGGTCCAACGTGATTGGCAAATATCAACATCCCAGGAGCAGTATTTGGTCCACTTAAAGCCTAGTGCCATTGAGAAATGGACTCTTCAATACCATATAAAGCGACCTCTAAATGTGCAAGCAAGATTACATTTGCACGCAAGGATCTTCAAGTGAGGGATTTCTGTCCTTCACGTTGCAAACGAAATGGAACTGGCTTTTCTCAACCTATTTTTTAGCACGTGCTTATTTCTTCAGGTTATGGTTAATTGTTTATTTGCAGTGATGACATTTTTACAACGCCATGTACTTGTTGTAATGGCTGGTTTGTTTTTTGTTTTGAACAGTAGGTTTGCCTGGTGTCGTGAAAGTCACAGCAGCGATTTGTAGGTTTGGGAATTAAAATAGTTATGCGCTGCAGCTCTGATGTTTTGATTACCGGCCTAAAAGTATATGCAAGTGCACTTGATCAGTCACTGTAACTAAAAGGGTTGTGATCTGAGTTAGTGTGCCTGATTTGGGTCATGAATAGTGTCAGATCACCAGGGCCTGAAATATATGAAGGTTCTGAAGACCTGCGTAGAAAGATACGGAGGTCCTCAAAGAGTGTGTTGTTGGCATTACATAGGTCAAGGGGAGAAAACAAACTCCCTACTACGAGGTTGAAAAGAAAAGAAAAACTATGCAGGGGTGATATCACCACAAGCATGGATTAAGGAAACAGAGACGTTGCTGTCGGACAGCAAAGTACTCACGCTACCAGGCGGATTCGAACCCGCGACCCCAAAGAGTCTGGCCTGACCACGGGCCACTAGGCTTTCAGGGCAGCTACCCAAAAATTGTGGAGTCGGTCACGAACCCCGAACCTCATGCACGCCAAGCACGAGCTTGAAAAGAGCTGAAAGTTGATAAATAAAAATGGAGCAAGACAGGCAAGCTGGAAAAAATAAAAGAAGGTAGAGGGGGAACCAGGTTGATGAGACGAAGAAGGGCAAAACGTATACGAGAAGGTCAAGCACGGGAAAGAAAGAAGGAAGGAAAGCCTGCGAGAGTCCTTAGGGAACTCCCAAGGAAAGATAAAGAGGTCCTTAGGGAGCTCCTTAGGAAGAATAAGGAGGTCTGTAGGGAGCTCAGCCATATCTGCAGACCTCCATAGCCTCCTTTCCCACGAAGGCCTTTAAGGAGGTTCTTAAGGAGGTGTTAACCTCCGTGTGGAGGGGGGGACTCCAGTAGTGTGTGTGTGTGTGTGTATGTGTGTGTGCGTGTGTATATATATGTGCGTGCATGCGTGTGTGCGTGCGTGCGTGTGTGCGTGTGTGTGTATGTGTGTGTGCATGTGTGTGTATGTGTGTGCGTGTGTGTATATGTGTGTGTGCATGCATTTGCACACGCATTTGCAGCACGCACAGCATGGTGACCGTTTCTCGCTCACGCAGCTCTGATGGACACCATACACACATAATATCCCATGTTTTTGAAACCCAGAAACGTGTGTGTGGCGTCGGCTGTGTCTGGCTTTGCGCTCTTCTTCTGATTTTTGCTTCTTGTCGCGTGCTTGCGCATGCACGGAAAGACCCCTGAATTGTCCACATCGGCACCATCCTTTTGCCCTAGGCCATGTTTTGATTGCCAGGAACACACAAATAGCGTCGGTTTCGCGTCATTCGCCCTGTGTGTGTGTGTATCAATGGCATCCTCAATTTACAGCACAGCACGGTGCTCGTTCTTGCCTGCACAGGCGCAGTAGACGCTTAACACACATAATACCCCATGTTTTAGACCCCCAGGAGGCGCCTGTGGCGTGTGTTTTGTCTGGTTTCATTCCTGAAAAGGCGTTTTTTCACCCAGCTTGCACCCCAGCAGATCAGCTCTTTCCTGGGTGCATCAGCACAATTTCAGGATTAGACTGTGTCATTTTTTTAGGCGTTAATGTTCTGTATTGCGTGTAATGTAAAACTGGGTGTGAGCGGACGCATGCGCTTGCGTGTGGCCATGTATGTCCCCAACGTAGAATCGCGCTTCTTCAACAGGCACATGGCAGATCCTTGCTGCAAAATTTGCTGGACATCACATAGCTAGGAAAGAACGGTTGAAGTAGAATCCGACCACGAGCAAGGTACGTTTCAATGCAGCACATGCATACGCACCTACCATTGGGATTGCCTTACGCAACTTGGTTGTTATCACAAGCATGATGCCTGTCCATGTATAAACTAATCAGAAGAATGGCACTTTCCAGCCTGCCAGCTCTCTGAGGAGCAACGGGAAACTCGGCATGGACGGACAGAATGTGTAATGTGGCTGGTCAACTTGGAGCCAGCATGGGAAGCAGCAAAGATGATCAGATCCAACCCTTAACGATGTAAAAATGGCTGAAGAGTACAAGACAAGCATGTCCACCTCTGGCATAATAATTGAACCCACAGACAAAGACATGGATAACCTAGCCCGGCAGGGACGGAGGGAGGTCCCCAACAGGCATACTTCCCAATGGAAATCTACACTAGGCAAACATGTCAGGGACAAACTTCCCAATAGAAATCTACGCTTGGCAAACATGTCAGGGACAAAGTTCATTTTGATATGCATCGTCCTACTGACCCACAAAACGATATCAACGGCATCCTACCGACCCACATCCTACCGCCATCCTACTGACCCACAAAACGATATTAAAGGCAAAGGTAACTGTTAACTATGGAACAGGCAGGTCGATCTTGTTATACCACCTCCAGTACAAGAGGCAACACATGACAGTGAGCAACACGACACACCTAGCCAACCGCCAAAGGCAGAGGACTGGCTAACAAAAGTCACATTCCCCAAGTTTCAGACCCTCCCAAAGGTGATATGTATGTACGGCATAGATGGTAAATGCTCCGGCACCGTCACCCCTCAGCGCCTCATCATTTTACAGGATGCATACAACTCTGCTTGTCACCGAGGCGTTCACGCCCTGCTGAGTCCCCCTGTCCAAGGCCTTGCAACAGAAATCCATGGACTACTTCACCGACTCCCACGACTTTCAATGACAGGCAACAATACCAAGGCTAAATGCTCACATTATCGGGCTTTGTCCGCCCTTACTTGCCTTTTGCAACCATGCCCTGGTCACAAACGAAAAAATGGCCTCACCTCTGAACTTTATCCCTGAGAATTAGGAGGTATGGACAGCCCATCCAAGAGACAGAGTTTTAAATTCCGGAACAGATGCGTTCTTCACACAGTTCACTGGATTCTCCATCTGCCACCCGATGAATGACGATAAACACATGCTCAAATTTAGTTAAACATGCAATTGCATCTGCCTGGAATAACCAAGAGGCAACCACTACTTTCCTAGTAGAGGCAACCACTACCTTCCTAGAATAACCAAGAGGCAACCACTACCTTCATACTGCTCCAAACCGGATGGAAAACAGCACCAACGCTTCATAAAACCTGCACTGACAACAAGGATGTTTGCGCTATTCTAGGAAATATCCCAAAGACAAAAGTGTGCTACATGCCACTCTTGTATTAGCAAAGCAAAACACCACCCCTGCCAGAAGCAACATGGGGCATATGCATTTTAGTAATCTGGAACAAAGCTGCCAGAGAGCAACTCATTGCAAACAAATTGTCTTGGTGGAAAAAATAAAACAAGACCTATCACCAGCGATAATCTAGAATTTGAAAAAGCAGGCACCATACCTTCCCTTTAATCTCCAACTGAATGGATACTGCCAAGAATGGCCAAAACATTTAGGCTCCCAAAGACTCTTGGGACACATTTACTAATGCAAATATTGGCGACATAAGCGATACATTACATAGCCCGTCGCCTCCCATCATGTACAACAAGAGCACTTGCTATAACTCAAGGCCCCAAACTGGAAAGAATGGGCCTTCACAGACAGGATTTGTATTACAAACAAAGAATATGGATCTCAGTCTATTGGAGCTGGATTCTACCACCCTCAATCCAACAAAATCACCACAGTAAATCCTGGAGGGACAACCATAACATAAAAAGCAAACAGAGCTGAGCTAGCAGGAATTACTGCTGCTTTGATAAATTTAAACACCCATATCTTGACAGATAGCGCTAGTGCACTATGGCAAATAATAAATAGCATCCTCTACCTCCAGCGCATGAAACGGCATAAACATGCCAAACTCCTAGAAACCATCGTACACCACATCCAGCTATATAAAGATACCATCCATCTCTACAAGGTCAAAGCTCATGCTGGCATCCTAAGGAACGAGTGTGCTGGTGCCGTCACAAGGTGCTCTGCGGAAAATCAAAGTGGCCATGATATCCACGTTAACACCGACGCCCATCCCGACTTATCAATATTCTGGCCAGCAAGGGTGTTAGACCCTCCCCCAGCCTACCTACCAGAAACTATAAACACCTGCCAACCAGGGCCTCCAGTTGACAGGCTCTCCAATCTCTCAAATCAAAATGCTGCAAAAGCACACATGCACAACCAACACAAACCAGGTCCTAAATAAAAAAGGTTTCAAACCATCAGTCCACAAAGTGCTACACAAAATACCAAGAACCGATCGAAGAAGGTATTTCGAGAAAGACATAAGAAACTTGTTTTGGCAAATGTTTGTCACCTCTGGAAAAAAGAAAGATCTCATGCTCTGCCACACAGGTTTGAAATACAACCAAAAGCGTGCCACTCAGTGCAACCATATAGAAGGCTCACCAATCGGCCCCATCTTTCACGAGCTAGACGGCACCTACCACATGCTGTCAGACTGCAGTCATCCCATTATAAATGAAATGAATTTTAATAGGCACTGCTAGACTACTGATTATAAAAGCGATCCAACAAGGTACATTGGGTGCATGCCTGCTAACACAAGCAGATATAGGAAGATGTGCGACAATGATACAACAAGGCGTAACACGCCCTTCCGAGGAAGCACAGACAGGAATGATTTCAATTTGGTTCTTACCTTCCAATCTCAATGCGCAACAGCAGCAGAGAATTAGCAAGCCAGATCCAATCATGGTTATTCCGACCCAGCAACCATGCCCCAAACGAAACCCAACAAACACATATCAAACTAGGTCTGCCAATAATGCAAGAAGAGTTGCCCGAAATAACTTAGCAGATGGTGTTGCCAATCCATATCCCCTGGCCATGAAACCAAGAGACATGCAACCAAACAAACACGACATATATTTAATTGAAACCAAGTATTGTGTAGACACTTCCCCTACTCAACAAGCATAAAGGGCACGAGAACAACATAAGCTGCTAATGCCTCGCTTACATGGACACCGCAAAACCCTTCACACCTTCTTGCTAGGAGCAACAAGCACCATCTACAGCAGCCACACAAGGAACAACTCTACAGCCTCGAAGTTACTGGTCTACATGCCACAGCACTCATGAATGATTAAGCCTACATGCAATCAGATCCGCAACCAAAATCATACAAATGAGAGGAGACATGAATACAAACCCCACAAATATATGAGCAATACTCCTGGTGGTGTGCAGGCTTCTGCCTCCCAACCACCTGACCCCCACTTTATTTATTCTCCAGATGGGATGTTGTGTGTCTCTGCATCCATTGAGTGGTGCAGAACACAAAACAACATCCTTTCCTTATCCATGCCGGTAGTGTTTATACTATCTGCGTTCTTTTCTATTTTATTAAGGCATAACAGCTTCTAGCCTCCCCTTTACAAGTGTATGTGCGCACAAGCGGAACCTACTGACACTTGCATAACGTGTTTGGTGGACAGATTAAGATGAAGATATCATGGTACAGTAGTCGGCATACGCTCATTTCCAGAAAAAAGAAATGTTTAAATGATAAATGGCCAGGGTTTGATTTAAGTTGTGTGTGTTGAAATCCACCAACTCAGCGTCTCTCCAAACGCCCCTCATCCTATGCTTCAAATCCGCAGTAGATCCTTGCATGCGCAAAGCACGCCCACTTTGAACAGCTCGTACATGTGACTCACACTCACGCGGTCCTTGAAAGGCGCATAGCATCTGAGCAGTCCAGCAGGCAATTATCGAAAGAGTCCACGAAAATTAAAAAGCAACAGACTAACAATGAAGGAGGGTGGATTCTTAGAAGTGGCAAGGGACAACTGAGGGGGACTGGGAGCACCTCAGCAGCACCGCCAGCCACTAGCAGATCCACCTTCCCCAGACAGCGCCGACCCAAAGATCTCAGCATTCTCCAATGTGACATTCACCTCATCGAGATCAAGTACGGTGAGGACACTAGACCGCAGAACCAGCTGAGCGCCGCACAGGAATAACACAAAGGCCTCCGCTCCATTCTCCAAGGAGCCTCCGTTACCCTTCACACCATCCTTTTGGGAGCGGGCGGCACTATCTACAACAATGACACGCTGGAGGCTTTTAAGGAGCTGGGTCTTGATTCTCAAAGAGTTGAGCAGCTTGCTTGCCTCCGAGCTTTATTAACATTCTGTCATCTACGCTGCCAAACTTGTTCAAACCAGACATGCCCTTTCCGGTACCAATACAAACTCTCATTAAGAGCTGGTGAAATCAGGACAAGCCTGCAACCCTCCTATTCCCCATTGGTTTCTTCTTCTTTTGTGTCGTGTTGGAGGAGTTGTATGGTACCCGGTACCAAAGCTGGCCCCTTTTCCTTAAATAATGTGGAGGGTGATTTCTATGTCTGCCTGCATAGTTTTTTCTTTTCTATTGAAAGAGATCAGCCTAAACCAGCTACCTTCCGCAAAGTGACGCTACTTAAACATTCCTTCAAAAAGGTCTCTGTATCTCATGCGCAGCTCGCACACCTCAGCACACTTGCAAAAGAAAAGCACATGCTCCTCATCTTGAACTTCTCCACACTCACATTTATCACAAATGCTAGAACCACCATGCCATTTGCAAGACTCCACTCTCAAATGGTGTGCACGCAATCTGAACCTGCTGAAATTCCTCAACACATGTTTCTCCAAATCCTTGTACAAGTAGGAGGGGATAGAAAAAGGAGAACCTCTAGGACCACTCTCAGAACTCCCACACCACTTGTGATACGTCACTACTTGTTTACTGTGTGAGGACATGAAAAATTAGCTTCCCTCCATACTTTCGAATGTCTGAAACGCAAATCGCAAATGAACTCTTGCATGGGAACCTGTGTGGCTCTCAGCATTTTCTGTTTGAACATTGCACTACCTTGCAGCCCATTGAATGCATTTGAGACTTGAGCAGACCAGCAAGAACTATCAAAAGAAGCAAGATGCAAATCTGCCTTCAGCACACGACGTAGAGTCTCACTGTTGGAATCAAGCATGCTATTAAATAACCTGATGGAAGCACAGAACCAGAAAAATTGCAAGGGCTCCTGACCGCACTCTCTAAGCACCGCCCAATTTGTTGTGCTGTTCTTCACTCCAAGAATGCGCCTCAAGGA
>Ga0307947_1003159_pt1 | contig 13292 bp, 12 predicted proteins | sample OrgLakmetagen232_FD_201840 | JGI IMG/M metagenome (GOLD analysis project Ga0307947, IMG submission 201840) | Saline water microbial communities from Organic Lake, Antarctica - #232 | ecosystem: Environmental > Aquatic > Non-marine Saline and Alkaline > Saline | place: Antarctica: Organic Lake...
AGTGTGAGAACAATTAATAACACAACTCCTCAACACTTCCTATTTTTCTGTTTTGCACTTGAGAGCAAAGCTACGCAACTTGTGTTGCGTCCTGCTGAGAGGGCTTTTCAGTGACCCTTGTGAGTGTGAGAACAAGTAATAACACAACTCCTCAACACTTCCTATTTTTCTGTTCTGCACTTGAGAGCAAAGCTACACAACTTGTGTTGTGTCCTGCAGAGAGGGCTTTTCAGTGACCCTTGTGAGTGGCCGCACCGTTGGGATTGGGGCCTACCTTGCACGCTTGGGTCGCCGATGTGTGCAGCGCACAGACCAGCCCATCATCCTCACAGGGTGGGTCAGTGTTTGTGCTTGTGTATATGTGTGTGTGCGTTTGCGTGTGTACGTGCGTGTGCGAGTTTGTGTGTGTATGGCTTTTACAATAGCTGGCAAAGCAGCCGGCTTGGTCAGAGATTTTCATGGGCTCTTGTATTTGTGAGTCAACGTCATGATTTGTAACAAAGGTCATTAATTTGCATGACGTGTCGTAGGCTGTAATCCGAGCGCGTTTTGTTTGCATGGGCTCTTGCATTTGCGAGTCAACGTCATTATATGTAACAAAGGTTAATAGTTTGCAAGACGTGTCGTAGGCTGTTACCCGAGCGCGTTTTGTTTGCATGGGCTCTTGCATTTGTGAGTCAACGTCATTATGTGTAACAAAGGTTATTCCTTTGCATGACAAGTCGTAGGCTGTTACCCGAGCGCGTTTATTTGCAATGTTGTACTGTTACAGTATGTCACAAAGTCCTTGTCATTAGTATCATTAGTCATGTCAAGTTTCGGTTGTAACTGCAAGCGTTTGTCAACAGGTCAGGACAGGCAATGACAATAAATGACGCGTCATCGGTTCAGGACGAGCAATTACAGTTATTGAAGTTTCTGCTCCTTGTTCCAAACCGTGTATGGCTGTGAATGCAATGTGCGTGTTTCGAACTGCCAACCAAAGACATTTCAGCTCTCTTGCTCCAAACCGGGTATGGCTGTGAATGCAATGTTCGTGTTTCAAACTGCCAACCAAAGACATTTCAGCTCTCTTGCTCCAAACCAGGTATGGCTGTGAATGCGTAATTCGTGTTTCGAACTGCCAACCAAAGACATTTCAGCTCTCTTGTTCTGAACCGGCTTCGTGTCTCAAAGTGCCCGACCTTTCCACCATTCTGGTACCGCTGTTGCTCGTCCTATCAGAGTTAAGACCTCCAATATTTTGGACCCTCTGATCTTTTAAACTATTAGGCTCTTCCCAAACCGGGTGCTCTTGGTCAGTTTTAGTCCTTCAATTATCGACGCATACTTCAATGCTCTGCCTGGTCAGGTACACGGTATACAGGTACTTGAAAAGCAGGGTTCACACCGCGACCAATTGTACACGTATCCCACGGCTTAATGTTCTCAAGATTTGAACGACTGTAGTAATTAGTTGTATGGATAGTCCCCATACCCTAGACATATTTACAGCAAATGAGTCAATCTTTTTCACCCCCTTTAGCTAAAATACCTGAGTCTTTAATTTTGGATTTGGTACTATCAAATTATATTACGCGTGTCAGGGGACTTCATCACTAGTTAACTCATCGTTTGTGTTACGGGTCTTGCATATTTTATTGCGTGGCTGTCTATTTGTGTGTGAGCAATGGAATGCTATTCTATTTGCTAATGTCCGTTGTGCGTGCTGATCGATGCATGGTTTAGCGAATGGCCACACACTCCCCAAAGACTGCTCATAGACTGTGGACGTGACTCCTGATATTCCGTTGAGAGCAGCCAGCCTTTGGAGAGTCACGTCAATAGCCTACCATGAGTTGCGTCACAGTTTATTAAGAGTGACGCAACGCTGTCAGCTGGGAATGGAGCTGGTGAACACGCAACCAGCCCTTGCGTGAACCCTCAAACACACACACACACACACACACACACACACACACACGCAACCAGCCCTTGCGTGAGCACCAGCTCCATCCCAAGGTGGCAACGTTACCTTACAGGAGGCTTGTGGGTGAAGGAATGCACAGCATAAGTATGTAAATTGATACTTTTCTCTACTAGCCACACACCCAGATTGACACCCATGCAACCACACACCCTCACACCAACGCAAACTCACACACACACACACACACACACACACACACACACACACACACACACAAATACACACAGATTCGCTGCCCTTAACAAGCTGCTTGGCCGCCAGGTGTACACCTCGCACATGCAGGCAAGTAAAATCACATACGTACATGGTGTACCGATGGGTGCTGGTGTTGCGACCAGATGCCTGTTGGAAAAGAAAAGAAGGAACTATGCATGCAGTGAAAAAGTCCTTCCCCTCCGTAATCAAGGAAAAGGAGCCACTTTGGTACCAGGTTCCATAAAAACCCCTCAGGTCTCACTTGCTAACAGAAAATGCAGCGGCAAAATTCTGGGTCCTACTTCTAATAGAAAAGGCAGCAACACAATACTTCTTCACATTTGTTATTAGGAAGAGCTGCGACAAGATTTTGTGTCACACACTTTCTATTAGAAAAAGCAGCGGTAAATTATGGGTTGCCTTCGCTATCAGGAAGACGTGGTATGGCCCTGCAGCAAAGGCCTGAGAAACCGCTGGTGTTTTATTCAAAGCTGTTTACGACTGCCCGTCACGCAAAGTATACATTTATAAAGATGACGCGTTCAGTGCAAGCAGCACTCAAGCATTTAGAAGAAGCACTTGTGTGGGGGGCATGAACAGCGTATTATAGCACAGTAGGGCTACTAAAGTATTGCGGCTCCTACTTATTGCGAGAAGCCCAAAAATTTAGCTTGAAATTGTGATTAATTTGGCTGGTCTTGTTCGCACATTTGGGCTTTGCGAGGCCAGCCAAATTAACAATCATGGTTTTTTCATCCATGAGGGGTTAGTAACTCCTTGTTTCGCCTTCTCTGAGATATGCAGCTTCGGGTGGATAGCAAAAACTGCATTTGGCAGGGATTCGAACCCAAGACCTGCAGGTGAAGACAGAGCCCCTGCTGATCAGATTGTGGGCAGAAAGAAAGCTACAGCAGGATGAGCAGGGGCTCCGTCGTCACACCTACTTTTCCACGCTGCAGCCAACAATCGGCATTTTGAAGTCTAAGTATTGCGAGGCTCAAATTTCTTTCTCTGCGACCATTGCAAGGAACCATTGCAAGGACCATTGCAAGGACCATTGCAAGGAACCATTGCAAGGAACCATTGCAAGGAACCATTGCAAGGACCATTGCAAGGAACCATTGCAAGGACCATTGCAAGGAACCATTGCAAGGAACCATTGCAAGGAACCATTGCAAGGACCATTGCAAGGAACCATTGCAAGGACTATTGCAAGGACCATTGCAAGGAACCACTGCAAGGAACCACTGCAAGGAACCACTGCAAGGAACCACTGCAAGGAACCACTGCAAGGAACCATTGCAAGGAACCATTGCAAGGACCATTGCAAGGAACCATTGCAAGGAACCACTGCAAGGAACCATTGCAAGGAACCATTGCAAGGAACCATTGCAAGGAACCATTGCAAGGAACCCCCAAATAGTAAAATATGTACTCACAGTACTACCAGCAGCCCTCCGGTACCTAAGTAAGCATTCAGACATTCTTTCTTGCTGGTGAAGAGTATGTTGTGAAGTGCACATGGCACTTGCCCAAACGCTGTTGTGGGGCCCCGTGTGGTGGGCAGGTGTGATCAGCGTGTCCTACCTGATCTAACACATCAATGTGGTACTGCAATTCAATTGAACAAACGCAGTTGGGGGGCCCTCATGTGACGGGCTTGATCAGCGTGTCCTGCCTAATTTAACACACCAATGTGGTATTGCAATTCAATTGAACAAACGCAGTTGGGAGGCCCTCGTGTCATGGGCGTGAACGGTGTGTAGTACCTAATTTAACGCATCAACATGGTATTGCATTACAATTTAACAAACGCAGTTGGGGGGCCCTCGTGTCATGGGCGTGAACGGTGTGTCCTGCCTAATTTAACACATCGACATGGTATTGCAATTCAATTGAACAAATGCAGTTGAGGGGCCCTCGTGTGACGGGCTTGATCAGCGTGTCCTGCCTAATTTAAAACATCAACATGGTATTGCAATTCAACTGAACAAATGCAGTTGGGGGGCCCTCGTGTCATGGGTGTGAACGGTGTGTCCTATCTTTTTAACTCATCAACATGGTGTTGCAATTCAATTGAACAAACGCAGTTGGGGGGCCCTCGTGTCTTGGGCTTGATCAGCGTGTCCTGCCTAATTTAACACATCAACTTGGTATTGCAATTCAATTGAACAAACGCAGTTGGGGGGCCCTCGTTTCATGGGTGTGAACGGTGTGTCCTATCTTTTTAACACATCAACATGGTATTGCAATTCAATTGAACAAACGCAGTTGGGGGGCCCTCGTGTCATGGGTGTGAACGGTGTGACGGGCTTGATCAGCGTGTCCTGCCTAATTGAACACATCAACATGGTATTGCAATTCAATTGAACAAACGCAGTTGGGGGGCCCGCGTGTCATGGGCTTGATCAGCGTGTCCTGCCTACTTAACACATCAATGTGGCATTGCAATTCAATTGAACAAACGCAGTTGGGGGGCCCTCGTGTCATGGGTGTGAACGGTGTGTCGCACCACTTGGCAACCGACGACTTGGACGGGGCGTGCACGATGCTGAAGCTGCTGGCGTTCTGCCCTCCCGACTTGGGAGGTGCCATTGGTGGGTTTCATCCTGGGAGTTGGCGCGTGCTTTATGTTTCTATGTTGAGGCTGCTGGCCTTGCCCTGTTGGATTTGTCCTTGACAGGTCCAAGTACTTGGAATGTGCACCTGGTAGTTGGGTAGGTTCCAGGTTACAAGGATATCAAAGACAGAAATCAAGAGTTACAGAAAATACGTATTATTGGTGTTTATGTGATACGCTTATTTGGTCATCGCTGCTGCCCTCTGGCCCTCCGGATTTGGGAGGCGCCCATTGGAGGGTGAACGGTGCATATGCTTTACGGTTTATGGTGATAGTGATGGGCACGGTCTGGTGTTGATGCGAAAAGTAGAACCCAAGAAATCAAGCTTCTGCCTGTGCATCTTAATGCGCTTTTGTGTTGCAGGGATGCTGCAGTGAGTGTTTGTTTGTATGTCGTGCTGAAACCTCAACGACTTTCTGGCACGACATACAAACAAACATTTGTCTGCAGTGTCTTGAGAGCGCGGAAAGAACGCAGACAATGGAAAGCACTCCTCCTATTGACTTTTGTAACAGGAAGCACTCCTCCTATTGACTTGTGAAACAGGAAGCACTTCTCCTATTGAATTGTGAAACAGGAAGCACTCCTCCTATTGACTTGTGCAAAAGAAGCTAGTCTTTCAACACAGCAGAAAGCGTTCCTCGTATTGAATGAAGAAAAAGGAGCTAGCCTATGTACCAGAGGGGGTTAACGGAGCAAATGTCCTGAAATGTGACTTTTTTGATGCAAATCATGTTTGAATGATATAACTAGGTGGTTCATGAAGTTTGGGGCCAAAAGGACCAACCCAGTGGTCGGGACAGAAATCCAGTTCAAATTTTGGCACTGAGTTTCCACATTACAGGCTACCACGCCCCAACCAGGGCCTCTTTTCATCCCAAAACAAGACAGAAGGACTTCCATTATGATGCCATATCATCCTGTGTGTTGAAAAGCAGATTTGGTGAAGGTTGGTTTTCCACCTTTTTGGCACCCCTTTTGTTGATTTTCTTTCAAGGGAAATGGGCCAAAATGGAGTTTCTGACCAACTACTGGGTCGTTTCACTCCATCTTTGTTGCAATGATATTTATTTATCAAAAAAACACCATTTAAATAAAAATAATCCAGATTGGTGTAGTAGGTGGTGAGTTCTGGCGGATTGGCAGTGCAATGTTGGGTGCACGCCGCGGGCAATTAGGCATGTGTGACCTAGCTGGCAACATTCAAGCTCAAGTGCTATCAGCAGGGGTACTGAGCTTTATTGCTGCCAGCTGGGGCGCCCATACTCAATTCACATTTCAAAAGTACGCCTTTTTCAGGCCTTCGTCAACCCCCTCTGACTATGTACAGTAGTGTGACCGTACTGTAAATAGTTCAGCCTGCTTCTTGCCCAGAGGTTGCTTACGGTGTGGGTGATAACGTGCCTGGAAGCAACATTGTTTTGTGCATGTCATGAACACATGCAAGAGATACACACCAGTGCAAACATTTACATTTGCTCTTAGTCAATTAATATGGCTCAAAAGCGTCTCTCGGAAGCAGTCCACCTTCATCCGTCACAATGCAGACAAATCATCCGACCTGTTCTTTGTGAAAAGCACGTCACATCAACCTCAACAAAAAGCACGTTACATCTGTCCTCAGTAAAAAAGCACGTCACATCTGTCCTCAGTAAAAAAGCACGTCACTTCTGTCCTTAGCAAAAAAGCACGTTACATCTGTCCTCAGTAAAAAATCACGTTTCATCTGTCCTAGGTAAAAGATCACGTCGCATTGTCCTCAGTAAAAAACACGTTATATTGCCCTCAGTAAAATAAGCACGTCACATCATCCTCAGCCAAAAGCACGGCACATCTGTCCTCAGTAAAAAAGCACGGCACATCTGTCCTTAGCAAAAAAGCACGTTACATCTGTCCTCTGAAAAATCATGTTTCGTCTTTCCTAGGTAAAAGATCACGTCACATTTTCCTCAGTAATAAAGCACGTTACATTGCCCTCAGTAAAAAAAAACGTCACATTGTCCTCAGCAAAAGGCACGTTACATCTGTCCTCGTTAAAATTTGTCACTTTTTTTCAGTTCCTCTGTGTTTTGTCCGTCGGGCTAGCAAACGGATAAGTCAGTCATATCTGACATGGAATGGCAATATAATAATGCCAAACCTTGTGTGGTTGTGGTATAAAACACACAATGCATGCATACACACCTGTGTACATTCACACACACACACACACACACACGCACACACTCACAACCACACAGGTGCCCCCTCCCACCCCTGCCTTCCGAGCGCTGACCCCCCTACCCGCCCCATCACATACGTTCCTGGCCCTAATGAGAAGCTTGACCCCCGTGCCGCCATCGCTGGCCGAGCAGCTCCCCCTGACGCTCACGCACAGAGCAGCTCCACATCTGACTGCAATTCTCATGTTGGCGGCAGTGGGAATTCTGAGGCAGGCCAGGGCAGCAGCAGTTGGCAGAGTGGCTTGTTTGACAAGGGCAGCTGGGAGGAGAGCCAGGCCTCCTGGGCGCGCACTGTGGTGAGTGTGTTTGAGCGGGTGAGGGTGTGTTTGAGCGGGTGAGTGTGTGTTTGAGCGGGTGTGGGTGTGGGTGTGGGTGTGGGTGGGTGGGTGGCGGGTGTGAGAGGGAGGGTGTGTGGATGAGATTAGGGCGGGGGGGGGGGAGTGCGGGGTTAAAGTGCGTGTTCACGTGGTTGCCTTGCCCGGTACTGGACTTCCCCCAACATAATTTTTAATCTATTTCTCACGTGCCGTCCAAAAGTTATGCTTCCTGCAGCCCCCTGGCCTAATCGTTATAATGTGCTTGCCTATATGTTGTACAATGGCGGTAGGTCATAAATGCAAAGCGCATCTTCCTCGCTGCAGTCCGAAACTCCCCAATCAATTACCACCTTGGTGTGTGTGTGTGCGTGTGTGTGTGTGAGAGTGTGTGTGTATGTGTGTGTGTATGATTCACCTGCTAGAGGCGATTTGTGAGGAAAACGATGTACAGACAGCCTGTGGGTGTGTGCCTTGCAGTTCCTAACACTCAAAGTCTTGCTCACTCGTGTTCTTCATTTTTATTTTTCATGTTCTTCGTTTCTACTTAAGGTCACCGGCCGTGCCCGCTTGGCTGGACAGCCTGTGGGTGTGATTGCTGTGGAGACTGGCGTGGTCAGCAAACTGCAACCTGCAGACCCAGGTGCGAGGGAGAATGAACACATGTGTAGAAGATGTGCAGCTATAGCTGTGTTCGGTGTGATTGCTGTGGAGGCAGGGCGGGGTCAGCAAACTGCACCCTGCAGACCCAGGTGCGAGGGAGAATGAACACATTGGTAGATGATGTGCAGCTAAAGCTGTGTTCGGTGAGATTGCTGTGGAGGCAGGGCAGGGTCAGCAAACTGCACCCTGCAGACCCAGGTGCGAGGGAGAATGAACACAGTTGTAGAGGATGTGCAGGTATTGTTGTTCTTATTGCGTAGTGCCTTGGAATCGGTGTAAGCCGCATCCACTCACTCTGGAAGTTGCAGTGTTTAAATGATGTTGGTTGTTCTAAGGGTCGTTACATGACACATTGGTTATTCTAAGGGTTGTTAAGCGGCACCTTAAGGCCAGCATTCTTGTGTCACAATTCAGGCATGAGGCCTTTGGAAGTTACAGTGCTTTGTTGAAGTTGGTTGTCTTAAGGGTCGTTACATGACACCGTAGCGCCAGTATTTTTGTGCCACGATTTGAGAAGCATGAGGCCTTGCCAGATCGTGTCTGTCAGCAATGCTTATTTTGTACCAGGGGCTTTTCATAGCAAAAATGTTTGCTCTTGCGTGTTAATCCCCTTTCCTTTGATCCATGTGGGGAGTACAGTGGCATTCCTCCAAGTGCTCTCTTTGTCCGTGGTGGTCCGTGGTGGGGCGGATGCATTCGATCAGGTGTCCGTGGTGGTCTGTGGTGGCAGATGCATCCGATCAGGTGTCTGTCTGTGGTGGTCCGTGGTGGGGCAGATGCATCCGATCAGGTGTCTGTGGTGGTCCGTGGTGGGGCAGATGCATCCGATCAGGTGTCTGTCTGTGGTGGTCCGTGGTGGGGCAGATGCATCCGATCAGTTGTCTGTGGTGGTCCGTGGTGGGGCAGATGCATCCGATCAGGTGTCTGTCTGCGGTGGTCCATGGTGGCAGATGCATCCGATCAGGTGTCTGTCTGCGGTGGTCCATGGTGGCAGATGCATCCGATCAGGTGTTCGCGATGGTCCGTGGTGGGGCAGATGCATCCGATCAGGTGTCTTGCGAAATGCTGTACTGCTATTTGTTTGCTTGCAGGCATGCCTGACTCCTCAGAGATGCTGGTGCCCCAGGCAGGCCAGGTGAGGGGAACAACAAAAAAAGCACGCAGGCAAAAACAAATGTGTCACGGCACATAATATGAGAAGAGGTGAACATCTGACTTAACCTCTGTGTGGATGGGCATTATGTATGCAAAAGAAACTGCCAGAGGGGGGACACTGGGCAAAAGCTAAAACATGCTCCTTTTTGCATGAAAGGTGCAACTACTCACACGTCACTTCATCAAATTGGACCCAACCTAGCTTCAATCTGATGCTGACTCCATAAGCTACCCGAGCATGTGCTCAGATTTAGACAAGTCGCCCTGCGTACAGAATGACAGGACTAAAAGCACACGCCCTGCACCTGTACCCTTGATGGGTGCTTTCCAGGGGGAATGGCACATTAATTTGCATATATCGCCAACTACTTAGTATTTTCCCCATTTCTCTTGCAATGATCTTTAAACGTTACAAGGACTTCAAAACACCAAAATTCTCTCAGTTTGGTGCGCTGGCTGGTCAGATACAGCAAATGGCTGCTCAAAACGTACGGTTCACGCAGCGGCCGACTAGGTATGGCTCCCATAATTTGCAGGTTTCAAGCTTAACTGCTTTGGGATCACATATCAGAGCTGAGCTTGAAACCTGCAAATTATGGGAGACATACCCTAGGAGCATGCAAAAACCGTACCATTCTGGGCCTCAGTGTCGCCCCTCTGAGAAACTGCCGTGTGTGGATGAGCTGTGTGCGTACAAAAGTAAACAGTGTGTTTGAGTTGTATGTGTGTGTGTATGTATGTGCTTGTGTATGTTTGTGGATGGGCTGTGTGCATGCTACAGTAACTGTTGCGTATGTGCGAAATGTTGTGTGTGCAATACACAATACTTGGCCCACTGCCATGGTATGCACTTGCACCTATAGCCCACAACTGCTGCCACGACGAAGAGCACTTGCACACAGTACCTAACTCATCACCACACTTGACATACATAGGGTTGGTCAAAACCATACATTTATAGGTATATACGGTGTTTATACGGTGTTGATACGGTACTTTTGGCAGTGAAATCACCATACATACAGTCATATACGGTGCAGATATACGGTTCTGGCCAACCCTAAACATACAGCATGCCCTCCTCTGGCGGTGGGCAAGGTAGTGTATATCTAGGGTTGGCCAGAACCGTATATGCACACTGTATATGACCGTATGTACGGTGATTTCTCTGCCAAAAAATACCGTATATACATCGTATATACTTATAAATGTCATATAAATGTATGGTCCTGGCCAGCCCTATGTATATCACATGTGATCCTGGACAGCGGCAGTGGGCTGTAAGGCGTGCATATATCGTAAATGTTAAGTGAGGCATTGGGTATGCGTGGGTTGTGCAGGGATCCAACCCACCTTCCTGCAGGTTCTCCTCTGTGCTAGGATACAACACGGTTCTATTGCGTTTGCATTCAGTGTTTTTTTGCAGTTGTGACGAACTCTTGTAAACAATGCAGTGCCTTTTCACAATGCTCTGGAGCAAAAAAACGGAGCGAAAGTGGTGGTAACAAAGTGGTGGTAACAATTGTGGTAAAAAAGTGGTGGTAATGAAAAGGCAACAAAATGGCAACAAAGTGGTGGTGACAAAGGGGTAAAAAAGTGGTGGCAAAGTGGTGGCAACAAAGTGGTGGCAACAAAGTGGTGTTTACAGGGTGGTGTTTACAGGGTTGTGGCAAAGTAGGGGCAACAAAGGGATGATAAAACTGGTTTGGTAGTAAAGTGGTGATAACAAAGTGGTGTTTACAGGGTGGTGGCAACAAAGTGGTTGTGACAAAGCGTTGTTTACAGGGTGGTGGCAACAAAGTGGTGGGAACAAAGGGGTGTTTACAGGGTGGTGGCAACAAAGGGGTGTTGACAAAGTGGTGCTTACAGGGTGGTGACAAAGTGGTGTTTACAGGGTGGTGGCAAAATGGTGGCAACAAAATGGTGGTGACAAAATGGTGTTTACAGGGTGGTGGAAAAGTGGTGGCAACAAAGGGGTGACAAAAGTGGTTTGGTAGTAAAGCGGCAACAAAGTGATTATCAAGGTATTGCCACGTCCCATTTTTTCGTTGATAGAGGATTGTGGTGCTTGCATCAAAAGAAAAGTATGCACAAGATACACACACTGAATGACACACACACACACAGGTGTGGTACCCTGACAGCGCCACCAAAACAGCTGCTGCCATTGAGGAGTTTGCGCTAGTGAGTAATAAAATCGCAGAAGCGTAGGTACTTAGATCACGTCGCAAGGGTCCTTGCAGATCTCTTGTTGTGTTGAAGGAATTGACATTGAGGAGTTTGCGCTAGTGAGTATTAGGACTGCAGAAGCGTAGGTACTTAGATCACGTCGCAAGGGTCCTTGCAGATCTCTTGTTGTGTTGAAGGAACTGACATTGAGGGGTTTGCGCTAGTGAGTAATAGGACTGCATAAGTGTAGGTACTTGGATCAAGTTGCAAGGGTCCTTGCAGATCCCTTGTCATGTTGAAGGAATTGACATTGAGGAGTTTGCGCTAGTGAGTAATAGGACTGCATTAGTGTAGATGCTTGGATCAAGTTGCAAGCGTCCTTGCAGAGCTTTTGTTTGTTTGAAGGAAGTGCCATTGAGGAGGGGGTTAAAGAGTGACAGGAATCGTGAGGTGTAGGTACTTGGATCGAGTTGCAGGGGTCCTTGAAGAGCTCATGCTTTTTTGAAGGAAGTTTGCCACTTGCTGGGCAAATCTAGAGAGTGGCCAAGCTCAAGGGCCGTCACCAAATTAAGCCATGTTTCTTACATCAATGTATACCTTGGGTCTGGATGATGATCTGGGTTAATAATATGGGGCTAAGGGCTATGGTATGTGTGCTTTGTACGTGCTTTCCCCTTTGATTTATTTTTATCTGGATGCGTGAAACGCGTAAAGAGTGTGTGACGCGAGGCACACGTGTGTGTGTGTTTATGTGTGTGTATGTGCTTCCCCTTTGATTCCTCCGTGAGTTTGGATGCGTGAAATGCGGATGTGTGCAATGTGTAAAGAGTGTGTGACGTAAGGCACATGTGTGTGAGTGTTGCACACTTCAGAAGCCGAGGTGTGAGTTTGATGGATTTGAAACAAAATGTGTGTTTCTGTACGTTATGAGCTTGTGCACTGTGCACCTCTGAAGCTGTGGCACTATATATGTACATTATATGTGTATGTCATGTGTTCGTGCACCTCTAAAGCTGTGACACTATATATGTACATTATATGTGTATGCCATGTGTCCGTGCACCTCTAAAGGTGTGATTATGGCATATAATCACAGCTTCAGAGGTGTGCGTGCATCTCAGATGACATCAAATGTGATGACTGAGGCAGATGACAGCGAGCTTCCTCTGTGACAGCGTGTTCTATTCAGCCGACCAACCATGGATGAGCGAAGGGCGAGGATGGTTGTGGATGAGGCATTGTTGCACACTCTCTAGTGCAGTCACAGCAACTGCACCCTACACATACACACACACACACGCACACACACACACACGCACATGCATGTGCACACATAGGAGCGATTGCCCCTCATCATTTTGGCTAACTGGAGGGGCTTCAGTGGTGGACAAGGAGATTTGTTTGCAGGCGTGCTCCAGGTATGTGACACACACACACACACAATCACACACATACACACACATACACACACACATACACATACACACACACTCACACACACACACACACATACACACGCATGCTTATTGGGTTCGTGGATGTTTGGTGTTATCCTGTGTTGGTATATGGGATGGGGTGAGTGTGAACTTGTTCCTCTGAACTTAAAAATGCGCCTTAAAAAAATGCATCTCGGAAATCTTACTTTTAAAACCTTCATCTGAGAATGCACCTCTGAATGTACACACTGAATGTGCACTCTGAATGTGCACTCTGAAGATTTTCCCCCTGAAGATTTTGTTTAATATTAAAATAATTCATAATTCCTATATATATGTGTCGCTACAGGCAGGCAGTGGGATTGTGGAAGCGCTGCGGACCTACCGTCACCCTGTGTTTGTGTACATCCCGTGTGGTGCAGAGCTGAGGTATGTGTGTGTGTGTGTGTGTGTGTGTCTTTGAGTGTGAGTGAGTGTGTGTGTTAATATGTACAATATACAAAATCGTTGCAGACCTACCGTCACCCTGTGTTTGTGTACATCCCGAG
>Ga0307947_1003161_pt1 | contig 13289 bp, 11 predicted proteins | sample OrgLakmetagen232_FD_201840 | JGI IMG/M metagenome (GOLD analysis project Ga0307947, IMG submission 201840) | Saline water microbial communities from Organic Lake, Antarctica - #232 | ecosystem: Environmental > Aquatic > Non-marine Saline and Alkaline > Saline | place: Antarctica: Organic Lake...
ACACGCACACACACACACATGCACACACAAACACGCACACACACACTCACATACACGCGCATCAGCTGTATTTTGACCTCCAACATGTACAGGTGACGCCCACGTCTGTGGCGCTCTGCTGCTTGGGGGGTGTGCTATAGGAACACCCTTCCAAAACGCTCCCCCCTCCCCTTTTTCACCCCCGGGGTCACACAAACACGCACACACACACATACACACACACACACACCACAAACATACACACACACACACATGCACACACAAACACGCACACACACCTTCACATACACACACACAAACACGTGCACACACACACACACAAAAACACACACCACAAACACACACACACATGCACACACAAACACGCACACACACCTTCACATACACACACACAAACACGTGCACACACACACGCGCGCACACACACACACATGCACACATGCACACAAACACGTACACACACCCTCACATACACGCGCATCAGCTGTATTTTGACCTCTGACGCGTGCAGGTGACGCCCACGTCTGTGGTGCTCTGCTGCTTGGAGGGTGTGCTAGAGGGGTACCCTTCAACAACGCACGGCCCCCCTCCCCCCCACATTACCCCAAAGAGCCCTCGCACAGAGAACACAGAGGGCTCAGTACAACAACGCGGAGGGCGCAGCACTGTGCATGATGCTTCGGTGCAGGGTGCCACGCAACATGATGGTCAAACAATTGAGGGACGGGACAGTGCTCAACTTGAATGCCTGAAGTTGCAATTGCAGCAGCAGCCGTACGATCATTTGTCAGAGCAGCAGCAGCAGCAGTTAGAGTGGCAGCAGCAAGCCGAACAGCAGCAGCAGCAGCAGTTTGAGCAGCAGCAGCAGCAGCAGCAGCAGTTAGAGTGGCAGCAGCAAGCCGAACAGCAGCAGCAGCAGCAGCAACACATTCAGCTGTCAGAGCAGCAGCAGCAGCAGCAGCAGCACATTCAGCGTTCAGAGCAGCAGCAGTTTGAGCAGCAGCAGCAGCAGCAGCAGCACATTCAGCTGTCAGAGCAGCAGCAGTTTGAGCAGCAGCAGCGGCAGCAACAGCATAGAACGCCCTCCAACAGTAAGGATGCGATGGAAGTTGAGGAGTTTCAAATGCACACAGGTGTGATAAGCCTGCGAGACCTCATGCCAGCAAGCGATGCCAGGAATCACATCTTGGCTGCTGACGTGGCTCACGGGATAGTGGTGCTGGCACTGAGCCACTGCAGGGAGCTGCAGGTGTGTGCGTTTGTGTGTGTGTGTGTCCGTGTGTGTGTGTCAGTGTGTGTGTGGGTGTGTGTGTGTGTGTGTGTGTTTGTGTGTGTGTGTGTATGCGTGCGCTATATGCACACGTGTATGTTGGTGCGTGTAAAGTGTGTAAGTGTGTAAGTGCAGGTGCAAGTGCTACATGTGGTATTCGCTACACAACTGCACCTGTGTCTCTACAAGAGATTACATAACTGCACCTGAGATTACACAAACTCTACAATCTCTACACACAAGCCCTACAATCTCTACAAGAGATTACACAACTGCACCTGTGTCTCTACAAGAGAGCACCTCTCCACATCATTTTCTTCTTCACAGACGCCAAAGCGAGCTTCACTGCTATATTACCGCTAACGGTAAACATCACATTTTCTTAAACGTATGCCTCCTACGCTCTTGTCACACATTTCCCGTGCCCCTGGGGCGTTGCTGTAATGTCCAATTTGACTGCATGCCCGAACCTGGCTGCGTAATGCATTGCTCTAGCCACCGCAAAACACGCACCGAGAAAGCTACTTTTTGCTATCACCTTGCAGAACATGTTGTGCTCCAGCTCAGCTGCACACACCCTCCTTCACACATCCATCAAACCACGTTGGAGCACGCACCATGCTTTTTTACAAAGCTGCCTTATCTGACCAACTCACAGATGCTACACATTTGTTGCTCCAGCTCATCTGCACACAGTTTCCTTCACACAGCCATCAAATCACGTTGGAGATACGCACAATGCTTCGATACAAAGCTGCCTTTTCTGATCACCGCGCAGGTGCTGCACGTAGTGTGCTCCAGCTCATCTGCACACACCCTCCTTCACACATCCATCAAACCACGTTGGAGATACGCACCATGCTTTTTTACAAAGCTGCCTTTTCCGATTACCGCGCAGGTGCTGCACGTAGTGTGCTCCAGCTCAGCTGCACACACCCTACTTCACACAGCCATCAAACCACGTTGGAGATACGCACCATGCTTCTTTGCAAAGCTGCCTTTTCTGATCACCGCGCAGGTGCTGCACGTAGTGTGCTCCAGCTCAGCTGCACACACCCTCCTTCACATATCCATCAAACCACGTTGGAGTACAAACCATTTTACAAAGCTGCCTTTTATGATCACTGCGCAGGTGCTGCACGTAGTGTGCTCCAGCTCAGCTGCACACACCCTACTTCACACAGCCATCAAACCACGTTGGAGGTACGCACCATGCTTCTTTGCAAAGCTGCCTTTTCTGATCACCGCGCAGGTGCTGCACGTAGTGTGCTCCAGCTCAGCTGCTCCTGGCCCTTCTCACACAACCGCAAACTCCAAGAAACGTGCTCGTGAGCAGTGGGGTCTTAGCTTGGCTGGCTGCGTGCCCATGGAGGCAGAAGTGTCTTGCCTGAAGGTGTGTGTGTGTGTGTGTGTAAGTGTGTGTGCAAGTGTGTGTGTCTGTGTGTGTCTGTGTGTGCAATTGTGCAAGTGTGTGTGTGGTGCACATATTTCTGCAGCACTGATGTCTTCACTAATTTGTGTGCTGATTTAGCATACCTGCGTGCCAGTTGGATCATTGATCTTCACACTTACGTGCGGGCTAGTTGGATCATTCACCTCTGCACTTTATTACCTGCCATTAGGGCATTGAACTTAAATATGTGCTTGTAAGGCATCTCTCTTTTTACATAGGGATAGGGTTTGGGTTTAGGGTTTAGGGTTAGGGTGTTAACGTGGCTAGTGCATTGAACTTGGCTAGTGCATTGAACTGGCAATTAGGGCATTGAACTTGGCAATTAGGGCATTGAACTGGCAATTAGGGCAACTTGGCTAGTGCATTGAACGTGGCTAGTGCATTGAACTTGGCATAAGGGCATTGAACTTGATTACATGCTAGTAGGGCATTGCTTTTCCTACTCAACTGCGTGCCAGAAGAAACAGTGCGTTGACAGCACACCCTGTTAAAGTGGAGTGACGAGTCGAATTTAGAATTCATGTAGGGTCCTATAGGGAGAGGAACGAGTGAGACCTGGTGCTATACGCTTGTAGATATACGACTTGTATTGCTGACCACACAGGTAGGGGCATGAACGAGATGAAAGAGTAGAACCTTGCTGTAGTATACTGCAAATTTTGACTTGGTTCGCTGGCCTCACAGGTGCAGCAGGCACACCAGTGCTTCCTCCCCCCCTCTTGGCCCTCAGGCAGCACCCCTTACTTCCTCCTCACAGGTGAACAAACAAGCATTGATTTCCTGCACTGTTGGAGTGTATGTGTGTCTGTGTTGAATGCATGTTTGTGTGTGTGCGTGTGGTGTGTGTGTGCATGTGTTTTGTGTGTGTGTAAAGATGTGTGTGTGTGTGTGTGTGTGTGTTTGACTGCGTGTGACTTATTGCTTGTGCACGCGTGCTTGTGTGGCTTGACGCATGCATGTGAGAGCACAAACGTTGCTGTTTGCAGCCTTCTGGATGTCAGCTCATCGCAACTCACTGCATTCATCGCAAGCAGGACTTGTCTACGCTTGCTGTGTGTATTTTGCTGAATGATCGGACATGTGCCAGTGGTTGTAAGGTCGACAGCATCTTCCACTGAACGTTAATAACTAGGGTTGGCCAGAACCATATATATACGGTGTATATACGGTGTTTTTGGCATGGAAATCACCAAATACACGGTCATATACGGTTTATATATACGGTTCTGGCCAACCCTAATAATAACCTAATCAGATGCAAATCCAGACACCATCTGCAAGACACCTCGCACACCCGCACTTTGCTGAGACAAGCAATCTGATAATTGTTTAGTTTTTTTTATAGCTGACAATACATCGGTTGTCAGCTCTTGATCAAAAGCACTTCCAAACACCATATCTTGATCAGAACACCATCTCTTAATCAGATGCACTTCCAGACACCATCTCTTGATCAGAACACCATCTCTTGATCAAAAGCACTTTCAAACACCATCTTTTGATCAAAAGCACTTCCGACACCATTTCTTGATCAGAACACCATCTCTTGATCAAAAGCACTTCCAAACACCATCTCTTGATCTGAACACCATCTCTTGATCAAAATCACTTCCAAACACCATCTCTTGATCAGAACACCATCTCTTGATCAGATGCACTTCCAGACAACATCAGCAAGACTTGATCAGATGCAAGACCATCTGCAAGACTTGATCAGATGCACTCGCAGACACCATCTGCAAGACTTGATCAGATGCAACACCATCTGCAAGACTTGATCAGATGCACTTGCAGACACCATCTGCAAGACTTGATCAGATGCAAGACCATCTGCATTTACTTGATCAGATGCACTTGCAGACACCATGTGCAAGACATCTTGCACACCCACCCGCACTCTGCCGAGACAAGCAATCTGATCTGACAAATGTTATAATATTCTTATAAATGCTACAAAAGTTCGGTTCTGGTTTAAAACAAGCCGATCCAAGCAAAGTTCATGCTGCGTTCATGTCCCACTAAATCCAAAGCAGTACTCATTAAACAGCGTCAGCACAGCCGACTACAGTTTGCTCACAACGACTACAGTGTGCTCACAACGATTACAGTTTGCTCACAACGACTACAGTTTGCTCACAACGATTACAGTTTGCTCACAACGACTACAGTTTGCTCACAACGACTACAGTTTGCTTACAACGACTACAGTTTGCTCACAACGACTACAGTTTGCTCACAACAATTACAGTTTGCGTGATGCATATGAAACGCAAACCTTCACTGATTGCTCACATTCTTCCATTTGGCCAGAATCATATATATACGGTGTATATACGGTATTTTTGGCAGGGGAATCACCAAATATACGGTGTATATATACGGTTTTGGCCAACCCTACACATTCTCATACATCCTTGTACCTTTCTTTGGACATCGTACAGCATCAGGGCTTACGAATGTCTAACCCGAGCTTCCACTGACTGACCACTGGATAAAAAGCAGCCCACGAATAAACGCTTCCACCCCATTTCAAGCAGAATTAGTATCCCATATTCTTGGCTAATTCAATAGCAGAAATAATATCCCATATTCTTGGCTGATTCAATAGCAGAAATAATATCCCATATTCTTGGCTAATTCAATAGCAGAAATAATATCCTATATTCTTGGCTACTTCAATAGCTTGGGCTCCCTCCAGCGTATGTGCACTAGTTTTGTGCCTTTCCTTTGTGCGTGTGGCTCAAGTATTGAACTCCACAGCTAACTATATCTTCCGTAAATGTTTGTAACTAGGGTTGGCCAAAACCAGAAATTTAGGGTGCACAGAGTGTACATTATTTTTAGCAAGAATTATTGCCATATGTACAATGCACATGTACATGTACGGTTCTGGCCAACCCTATTTATAACATCTCTCCTATTGATGAATAGACTCTCAGGGTACCACCGGCCCACCTCCACTCTCGCTTTCTCTTGACCATTACGCCCTCACCACCAGCACCAGCCCCAACCAACCCTCTATACATTGCCTTAAACATTTTCTAAACTTTGAAACATTTTTCAGGGGACCATCGGCCCACCTCCACCCTCACTCTCCTCGCCATCGCACCTAGCGGTGCGCTTCATCACCAGCAGCTCACACAGGCACCCCACCCTCTCCTTCACCTTTCAGCCAGCGTGCCACACAACAGCCGCAGTAGCCGCAGAGGTGATGCTGGCGTGCCCTGTGATGCACAAGCTGCTGCTGCAGGTGTGCATTGTGTAGCCCGCTAATACTTTATAAAAAATATGGTACCGTGGCTTGTTGAGAGCTTCCGTGCATGGAGTCGATGCATACGCGTTACCAAGCTAGGTGCGTGGTGATTTGTTATGCCTGCTCCGTGCATAAGAGTGAAAGGAAATTTTGTTGAAGCTGGCACTGTGACAGCTGTGCACAAAAGCTGGAACATTTATGTGTCTTTAATGAACTAGCAATGTGGTTTTGTGTTGGCAGCTGCGCACGAGGTTGGAAGGGATCTATGCTCAAGCTGCTGCGACATTTTGTCCTGACGGCTGTTGTGCACGCTTGAATGTTGAAAGGTAACTATAATTGAGCTGGTGCACGAGGGTGAAAGGAATCTTTGCTCAACCTGCTGCGACATTTTGTCCTGACAGCTGTTGTGCACGCTTGAATGTTGAAAGGTAACCATAACTAAGCTGGTGCACGAGGGTGAAAGGAATCTTTGCTCAAGCTGCTGCGACATTTTGTCCTGACGGCTGTTGTGCATGCTTGAATGTTGAAAGGTAACCATAACTAAGCTGGTGCGCGAGGGTGAAAGGAATCTTTGCTTAAGCTGCTGCGACTTTTTGTCCTGACAGCTGTTGTGCACGCTTGAATGTTGAAAGGTAACCATAACGAAGCTGGTGCACGAGGGTGAAAGAAATTTTTGCTTAAAGCTGTCTTGACAGCTTTTGTGCACAACATGGTGTCAAGAGGGAATATCACAGCAGCAGCGGGGATGCTCCTTAATAGTCAAAACTGGGATTGCTACCTGCACTCAAGCAGGCCTGTAGGACTTCTAACAATAGATGCATTTTACCTTGCCCACATCAAGGCATTGCACGTTGCGTACCTGTAGGCTTGCTTGCATGCGTGCAGACATTGCACCCTGCTTGTATGCAGGCATTTGAACCCTGTTTGCATGCAACTTGCAATCATTGCACCTTGCCCACATGAAGGCAATATACCGTGCTTGCAATGTGGCATCTCGCTTTGCTAACAATTAGGCATTTATCAGCATGGATGATGGATGCAGACACAATGTTGCACACACATACAACACGATGAACTCTCTCCCCATGCTGAAACACACACAAATACACTCACATACTCGCACAAATCGCAGCAAATGATCTGCACACAGAGGACACAGCCACACACATACACTCACACACACTGCAGCAGAAGATATGCACACAGAGGACACAGCCGCACACACATACACACACTCACACACACCGCAGCAGAAGATATGCACATGAACTCTCTCCCGATACTGAAACACACACGCCCATACACTCACACACACACCGCAGAAGATCTGCACACAGAGGACACAGCCATACACACACGCACACACACATGCACGCATACACACACACACCGCAGCAGAAGATCTGCACACAGAGGACACAGCCACGCACGTGCCTGAGTCCCTGCTGCTGTTGCAGCTACCTGTGGGAGGCAGCATAGCTGCAGGCCAGACAGAGGGTCTGGTGTGCGAGAGCAAGTGGCCTGCTGCTGAATGCAGTACTGGGTCTGGGGCTGGGGCTGGGGCTAGTGCTGGGGCTGGGGCTGGGTCAGGTGCTGTTGCAGGTGCTGGTACCGGCCCTGCCAATGTTAGTGCTGGTGTGTGTACCGCCCCACCTGCAGAGCTCAGTGCCGGCACCCACGGCTCCTGTGCTCCTGTTGCTTCATCACCAGCTGTGCAGTGGCTGGTGGGTTACAGGGATGGTGTGCACACCGCTCCACCTGCAGAGCTGAGTACCCACGGCTCCTGTGCTTCTGTTGCTACGTCACCAGCGGTGCAGTGGCTGGTGGGATACAGGGATGGTGGGCTAGCACTGTTTCAGTGGGAGTGTGCTGAGGACCATTGGATGCGTGCGGAGGGTCAAGAGGTGCGGAAGAAGGGCAGGGGTCTTCAGGTGACTGGAGGTGGGGATGGGGGTGGGGATGGAGTTGGTCTGCAAGGCCGCCTGCTGGGGAAGCAGCAGCCGCAACAACAACAGCAGCAGGAGTTGCAGCAGCAGGAGTATCAGTTGCAGGCACAGCAGCAGCAGCAGCAGCAGCAGCAGCAGCAGCAGCAGAAGCAAGGGCAGCAGGCACAACAGCAGCAGCAGCAGCAGCAGCAGCAAGGCCATCAGGAGAACCCGCAGCAAAGGCAACAGCTAAATCATCATCAGCAGCAGCAGCAGCAGCAGCAGCAGCCTGCTAAAAGGGAGACAGCGCTGTGGTTTGCTCGCTTGGGCAGTTTGCCGTTGAAGCTCAGTGCCAAAGATGGTTTCAGGGACATCAGCCGCTTGAGACGGAAGGAGGCCACAGGGTGGCCTAGCATCCTCATTGTTGGTAGTGGCAGGTGTGTGTGTGTGTGTGAGTGTGTGTGCGTGTGTGTGTGTGTGTATTTGTGTGTTGGGTGGGAAGGCTGCAGGCTTGTGTGGATGTGGGTGTGTGTGTGCATGTGTGTGTGTGAGTGTGTGTGCGTGTGTGTGAGTGCGTGTGTGTATTTGTGTGTTGGGTGGGAAGGCTGCAGGCTTGTGTGGGTGTGTGGGTGTGGGTGGGCAAGTGGACAGGCGTGTGTGTATGTGCGAGTATGCATGCGTCATCGCACGCATAGCAAAATCGGGGGTTATCTTGCAATATGAAGGTGTGTGTTTATGTGTGCGTGAGTGAGAATGTTGTAATTGTGATGGTCTACTTTGTCAAATAACTCGCTGGGTCAGTTTTTTTTGTGGTGGATGTGGTGCCGCGATCTTTCTCTAGTCTGTGCAGCCCTAAACAGTAGGGTTGGTTAAAACCATATATATACGGTGTGTATACGGCATTTTTGGCAGGGAAATCACCATATATACGGTCATTTACGGTGTATATATACGGTTCTGGCCAACCCTACTAAACAACGGTTTTAATAGTATCACACAAATGTTGCGCACACACACACACACACACAGTTGGGTGGTGGAGGTGTCCCCTCTCAATGGACGGATGGAATGGAGAGAGCTGGGGTTACAGGGAGTTGGGGTCGGCACCTGTCTAGCACTGGACAAGGGAACGGCAGGTGTGTGTGTGTGTATGGTTTTGGCCAACCCTATGTATGTTTGTGTGTATGTGCGTGTGTTTGTGTGCATGCTCTTGCATTTTGGTATGGACGTGTGAGTGTGTGTGTGTATGTGTGTGTGCATGTTTGTTGGTAGGTGTATGAGGGCGTTTATGTGTGTGTGTGTGTGTGTTTGTGTGTGTAGGTGGTGTGCATGTGTGTGCATGTGCATGTGTGTGTGTTAATGTATGTGTGTGCATTTGTGTGTGCGTTTGCGCATACGTGCGCGGGTAGGTTAGGCGTGTCTGTGCAAATGCGTGTGTTGTTGTGGATGGGTGTAGGTGATTCATCACATATGCTCGAATTTTGGATCTTGTGATATGCTGTTCAAATTTTCTTGTTCTTAACGTGCACGCGCTTGCGCATATTTTGTTTGCGTCGCCTTTGTCTTTCCTGCGCTCAGCAAGGCTGCAGTAATCTAGACGGTTGCACAAAATGCCCCCCCCCCTCACATACACACACACACATAATTTCTGAACATATACACACGCACACATATGCAGAGGCAATGTGCGTAGCAGCAGGGATCGTCGCTGATACCACTGACCAAACGCTGCCCAGCCGCGCTCACTCTGCCCCCAGAAGCAGTGACTCTGGTATTAGCAATGTCAGCAGCGCCACCCCTGGCTGTGATGACCCCGTGGAAGGAGCAGTTTCTGATGCTACACCAAGAAGCACATTTGGTTGTGCGGCTGGCAGCAGTGCACTTATTAGCAGCAGCAGCAGCGGCAGCAGCGGCAGCAGCAGGAGTAGCAGCAGGGAGAGGAGCGTGTGTGGGCGTGGTCTCCTTTTTTTCGGCCATACGGACGGTAGTTGGAGGATGCTGCTGGTGGAGGGGGACGGGTCTTGCAGGTGTGTTGTTATTACAAATTGTTAGAAGATGAATGTGGGGAGTTTTGCAAGGATGTGCACTTGCTCCAGCAGTGATCTCCGTGCACACATGTGTATGTAATTCCAGTTTGTGGGGGGTGAGATGGGAGGAAGACAAAGGATGTGCTGTTGTAGTTTGGGCAAATGTGTGTGTGTGTGTGTGTGTGTGTGATTGTGTGCTTGTTTGTGCGTGTGTGTGAGCGTGTGTGTGTGTGTTTGTGTGTGTTCGTGTGCGTGAGCGTGTGTGTGTGCATCTGTGCGTGCGTGTGTGTGTGTGAAGGGGGGGCGAGGGAGGGGTCTTGATCTGTTGCTTGACTGACCATATGATTTGACATATGATGTGACATGTGATTTGACACATGATGTGACATATGATGTGACGTACGATGTGTCATATGATGTGACATATGATGTGACATATGATCCAACATCCACTTTTGTAACTTTCCTTATGCCCCTGCAGCTCGGCCTGTGTCAAGGTTAAGGCGAGACAGCTAGCAGCAGGCGGTTGGTGTTCACAACAACATCCACTTTTGTAACTTTCCTTGTGCCCCTGCAGCTCTGACTGTGTCGAGGTTAAGGCGAGCCAGCTAGCAGCAGGCGGTCATTGTTCACAACAACATCCACTTTCGTAACTTTCCTTGTGCCCCTGCAGCTCTGACTGTGTCAAGGTTAAGGCAAGACAGCTAGCAGCAGGCGGTTGGTGTTCACAACAACATCCACTTTTGTAACTTTCCTTGTGCCCCTGCAGCTCAGACTGTGTCAAGGGTAAGGCGAGACAGCTAGCAGCAGGCGGTTGGTGTTCACAACAACATCCACTTTCGTAACTTTCCTTGTGCCCCTGCAGCTCTGACTGTGTCAAGGTGTGTCGAGGTTAAGGCGAGACAGCTAGCAGCAGGCGGTTGGTGTTCACAACAACATCCACTTTCGTAACTTTCCTTGTGCCCCTGCAGCTCTGACTGTGTCAAGGTTAAGGCGAGACAGCTAGCAGCAGGCGGTTGGTGTTCACAACAACATCCACTTTCGCAACTTTCCTTGTGCCCCTGCAGCTCTGACTGTGTCGAGGTTAAGGCGAGACAGCTAGCAGCAGGCGGTCATTGTTCACAACAACATCCACTTTCGTAACTTTCCTTGTGCCCCTGCAGCTCAGACTGTGTCAAGGGTAAGGTGAGACAGCTAGCAACAGGCAATTGCACACAACAACATCCACTTTCGTAACTTTCTTTATGCCCCTGAAGCTCAGACTGTGTCAAGGTTAAGGTGAGAAAGCTGCAACAGGCAAATGCACACAACAACTTTCGCCTCGTAACTTTCCTTGTGCACCTGCAGCTCCAATTTAGGGCTGTCCATCACCCGTTTGCTGCCCTGCCCGGAAGCTTCTACCCTGCCCCCACCTACGTGCTTGCCCTCCCATCCAGACGCTCATGCACAAGCACAGCCCCAACGTGAAGGTCAGCACCACCCTCCGCAACAACAGCAGTTGCAACAGCAACCGCAGCAGCAGCAGCAGCAGCAGCAGCAGCAGCAGCAGCAGGAGCAGAGTGGATTTATTTTGCAGTTTAATCTGCTACATCCGCACCTCCCCCCTTTAGGCCAGGGCCCCCTGAGGCGCAGGGAAGTGGTGGGGGGCGCCACCCTGCCCCAAACAGGTGTGGGGAGTGGGGAGGAAAGCGAGGAAAGAGAAGGGCAGGATCAGCAGCAGCATGCAAGTCAGGGTCAGCAGCAGCGGCAGGATGAACAACAGCAGCAAAAAGAACAGCAGCAGCAGCAGCAGCAGCAACAGCAGCAACAGCAGCAACAACAACAGCAGCAGCAACATCAACAGCAGCAGCAGCAGCAGCAGCAGCAGCAACAACAACAGCAGCAGCAGCAACCCTATCATGTGCATTACATGTTACCTCACGCACCAAGCAGCAGTCTCGTGATGATCACCTCGATGGCGGCCTCTGAGGAAAGGGGGGCTGTGGAAGGTAGTAGAGAGAGGCAAGCGGCAGCGGCAGAGGCGCAGGCACAGGCAGAGGTGTGTGAGTGTGGCTAAGTGCCTGTGGTTGCACGTGTGTGTGTATGTGTGTGTGTATGCGTGTGTGTGTGTGCTTGTGTGTGTGTGTGTGCGTGTATGTGTGTGTGCGTGTGTGTGCGTGTATGTGTGTTAGTGCAGGGCGAAAGGCACAGGCACAGGTGCAGGCACAGGCAGAGGTGTATGAGTGATTGTGAGCGTGCATGGCGCTTGAGTGTGTGTGTGTGTGTGTGTGTGTGTGTGTGTGTGTGTGTGTGTGTGTGTGTGAGTGTGTGTGTGTGTGTGTGAGTGAGCATGTGTGTGTGAGTGAGAGTGTGTGTGTGTGTGTGTGAGCGTATGTTACATATTGTAGTTGTAGTTTGCGAACGAGTTATTGGTCCCTGCGTATTTCATCGTCACATTGAGGCGCCTGCAACACGCACGCACACACATATACACACATACACACACTCATACATACACACATACACACACAGTCTGGCCCGGCCTCTCCCATGCATATCAGCGGTGCGAGCTCCCCTCAGACCCTCCCCACCTCCCCTGCGGGCACACACCAACAGCAGCAGCAGGAGCAGCAGGAGCAGCAAGAGCAGCTTGCCCAACATGGCCTACAAGATCTGCCTGCCCCTGTTGTGCTCACACCACAAAGCTACTCTGACACGACATGCCTGCCTTCATTGCGTGACCGATATCAGGTGTGCGTGTGGCTCTATCACACGCGCGTGTGTGTATGTGTGTGTGTGTGTGGGGGGGGGGGGGGGGGGGTGTTTATGTGTGTGTGTGTGTGTGTGTGTGTGCGTGTGTGACGTGGTCTGTACCCGGTATTGGTGCACATACTTCACAGTTCAGTGTGCTGCATCAGGTGTGCTCCAAAATACTAGTGTTGCACTTGGGCAGGTGTGAGTCCAAATACATAACAGTGGTTTGTGATGCTATCAGGCGCACCTTCCTTGCAACTTTGAGCTGCCAGTTGTGGGCTGTAGATCAAAGCACCTTTTACACACTGTACGGGCTACAAGCTGTGTGATGGTATGAAGCGCACCCTCCTTGCAACCATAGGCTGCCAGTTGTGGGCTGTAGATCAAGCACCTTGTTCACAATGTACGGGCTACAAGCTGTGTGATGGTATGAAGCGCACCTTTCTTGCAACCATAGGCTACAATGGGGACAAACAAAACCAGGAACTGATAAACAAAATCCGGAAGAAGGACATCAGACGGCAAAATCATTTGGCATGTTTAATCTTGACCAAGGCGCTATGCAATCGCATGGAAACACACACACACACACACACACACACAATTCAACAACACAGGTCCGTGTGGT
>Ga0307947_1003163_pt1 | contig 13281 bp, 12 predicted proteins | sample OrgLakmetagen232_FD_201840 | JGI IMG/M metagenome (GOLD analysis project Ga0307947, IMG submission 201840) | Saline water microbial communities from Organic Lake, Antarctica - #232 | ecosystem: Environmental > Aquatic > Non-marine Saline and Alkaline > Saline | place: Antarctica: Organic Lake...
CATTTGAAAGGGCCTCACACAGTTTTGCATACCGTGCATTTCAAGCGGCCACACCACTAACTCTGAGCCTTACCGCGAGTGCATTTGAAAGGGCCTCACACAGTTTTGCATACCGTGCATTTCAAGCTGCCACACCACTAACTTAAGCCTTACCGCGAGTGCATTTGAAAGGGCCTCACACAGTTTTGCATACCGTGCATTTCAAGCGGCCCCAACCCTAACACTAAGCCTTACCGCGAGTGCATTTGAAAGGGCCTGCTCACGCTCAAATACCAGGTCCTCCTCCTCTGCGGCAGCAGCAGCGTCTTGCATGGTGCTGTCGTGCCACACCACCACAGCCCCGTCAGCACCCCCTGCACAGAGGAGACGACCCCAAACGCAAAAGCCCATTGAAGTCAGCAGAGTGGGTCTACAAGTATTTGAACGATCACACCAAACAGGCACAGTGCCACACCACCAACAAGAAGCGGATAGATGAAAACCACCAAAGGAGGTGGCAATAGACAGTAAACAACACTCATCCGTTTGGACATGTGCACTTTACTTTGAAATTGCTAACGACTCTGTGCAAGAGGTTTAAAACATTTGGAGTACACGGTCAATCTGTTCCCTGTCCCGTACCCAGAAGTGCAGCTGAGAAGTAGACCTAAACCCAAGAAGCAACGTTCCTTGTACACGCCCTGAAAGCCTTTTGTTCCTCTTCTCCCACTAATACAGACAACGACACAATCTAACAAACTTGTGCCCACACAAATACACACGCTCACACAGACATACCCGTGACCAGGCACGCAAGCACAACTAAACACAAACAAACCCCTACCTGTGGCCAAGAGGGACTCTGCCTTGCCCCCAGAGCTCATAGCCCAGATCTTGCCGGTGTGCTCGTCGAATGTGTTCACACACTCTCCTGTGCGCAGGGACCACAGCTTTACAAGTCCATCGGCACTCGACGACAGGACCTGCATCATACACAAGAGAGGTGTGCGTACATCATGCTCATGTTGTCAATAGAAAGGTACTTGTCATCAAAGGTGCACACACAGTCCCCGTGTGGGAATGACACGGCAGAGTTAGGAACAGATCATGAGCACTGAATACAGCAAGGAACTGCAAGGGTAATGAGTAGGGTTGGCCAGAACCATACATATACGGTGTGTATACGGCATTTTTGGCAGGGAAATGACCAAATATACGGTCATATATGGTGTATAAATACGGTTGTGGCCAGCCCTGCAAATGAGTAAATGAGAGTCACAGGTAGAGAGCCGATGAACGAACAAACGGATGGATGAATGGATGAGAGCGTGACAGGCCCTGATCAGGATTACAAAAGAATGCAACAGGAACAAAATGACTGTGTTTTTGCCCTCCAAGCATCGCCACATTTGAGCATACAACGACTTTGCATTCTGGCCGTTGCTCACTGACCATGTATCATGTGCTTGCGGTTTATTTGGTGAAAGGACATCTACTTTGTGCACTAAGGTCAAGATGTTTTGCTGCTGTGTAAAGAGCGGCATCCGTAGAATTTGAGAGAGAGAGAGAGAGAGAGAGAGAGAAAGAGAGGGAGAGAGAAAGAGAGAGAGAGAGAGAGAGAGAGAGAGAGAAAGAGAGGGAGAGAGAAAGAGAGAGAGAGAGAGAGAGAGAGAGAGAGAGAGAAAGAGAGAGAGGTGCTACTTTTCGCTTGACGTTTATGGCCATCTCAGAGCGCAACTCTTGTACTGTGCACAACTCACTGGTGGTGTGCTTTGCGCAACTTCCTGCACAAAAAAGAAACACCCACCTGGGTTCCAGACGTGGCAAAGCTTGCACGCAGCACCGTGGCAGTATGGCCCTCAAACGTGCGCACGCAGCTGCCTCCATCTGCTAGCGTCCACATTTTGATGGTCTTGTCGCCTGGTCAGGCAACAGCAACAAGACGAACATGATACTCTTTCTTCTGTGCAATATCCACAAACTTTCATGGCTAGAAAGTACCCACTGCAGTTCCTACAGCATGCTCCCTATGATGGCTACTTTGTCCGCACACACACACGCTCACACACACACGCGCACACACACACGCTCACACACACACGCGCACACACACACACGTCACATGCTCACATGTAAGCATGCATCCACAAACACTAGCTCAAGCACGCAAACCCGCACCCATACACAACCGCACCTAACGCTGTGACACTGCTTGGTGCATATCCACACGCAAACATGCGCCACACGCGTGCACACACACACACATACACACACATAAACACCCCCCCACACACACACTGACGGACCTGACGCTGTGATGACTGCTTGGTCCACAGGCGAGAACTCCACACACCACACCCCCCTCTTGTGTCCCTTAAGCGTGACCACAGGCACTAGACTGGGCAGCCGCCACACTTTCACGGTGCGGTCCTGGCTGCCTGTGAGTCAGGTGTGGACGTGTCGTACGTGCAGGGTATGGGTCAGGCGGTTGTAATTCTACAGGTCTGGGTGCTTTGGGGCTGGTTCAAGCCTGGAGAAGAAGGATATCGTGTACAGTACGCGTGGTACAGGAAGCTGCAGAGCAAGGCGTGAGCACACAAACGCAAGCTGTGTGCGAGTGTGTGGTAGGGATGGTGGGGGTGCTACCAGGGCTCGTAGCGCAAGCAGTGTGCGGGGGCGCAACATGTCTGCCTCCTAAGCTTACAGCCAGATGCCAGTGGCTTGCCAACACAATTTCCCCAAAGATTTGCCTTTAATCAAAGAGCCGCCAGCGTAGTTTCTAACCAACGCATGCCTGATGATCTTGAATGAGCCAGGACCATGTATACACGCTGTATATACCGTATTTTAGGCAGGGAAATCACCAAATTTACGGTAATATACGGTGAATATATATGGTTCTGGCCAACCCTACGAATGAGAGACTGCTTGCAGGCATTCTGTCACAACAGGGTCTGCACCCTGCGCCACTGCTCACCAGTTGCGACCAGAGAGTCGTTAGGGGCCACAGCCACAGTGTTGATGTCTTTGTCGTGACCGGCCACCGCCGCACTCACACGCAACACGGCCACAGTGTTAGCGCCGACAGGCAAGGCCTGCGCAGGGACGCGTGTGTGTATGTGCGTGTGTGTATGTGTTTGACTAGGTTGCAATGTGTTTATGATGTGTCGTAGCCGCTGCTGCACTTGTGTGTGTGTGTGTGTGTGTGTGTGTTTGGGTGTATTGCACGCGCAGCTAGAAGTCCATGCTGATCAGGATTTGCATAAGAATTACGCTACACTGCCAATGCGCATGGCCTGCAGAAGGGTGTGTGTTTTTGGGCGAGGCACGCACACGCACGTGCAGAGAGCACACATACACGTGTTGGGTTCAGGTGTATCAGGATCAGAAAAGCCGTGGGGAGTAGGAGACTCATTTGAGCATTAGGGACAGCTTCATATTCTATCAGGCTAACTCTGCAGCAACCTTGGCGGACACTTGTTGCAGGGTAGCACTCACAGCAGCTACATACATACGCACGCATACACTTAAAACAAACACCTTTCACCTGCTGGTCATTAGTCTTGGATTTCTTAGACTTCTTAGTAGCCTCACCGCCCTCTGGGCTGCTAGCTGCAGCAGCCGCCTCCAACACGTTGCCAAGGTCCCACACCTGTGTGTGTATATGTGTGTGTTTGTGTTGCGTATTGTGTTGTGTTGTACGTGTTGTATGTGTGTGCACATGTGCATGTATATGTGTGTAGAGCACATAAATTATCAAAGCAGTTTAGGTAAGAGTGCAAGTCAGCCAAAAAAACCCAGCAGTACAGTTTAGCCAATCAGTGCCCTCCTTAGAAAGCAGGATTCAGTACAACATAAAGGACCAGCTCAAATTGACAAGGTAACACCATCCCAAACCCACTTGAGCATGCACACAACACACAACAAAAACACCTTGGAACACACAGATTGCATACTCACACCTCACGTACATCAAGACGTGCGCTCGGAAAGCAAAACTGTGCAAATCTTAAGAACGCGCACAAACCACACACGCATACTGCACACACTTTGAGGCGAGCACAAACCACACCAGATACACACACACACCTTGAGGAGCTTGTCTGTGCCTGCAGACACAAGGAACTTGGGAGGGCAGCCCTTGCGTGCTAAGGCAACAGCAGACACCGCCCCCACATGCCCCACACCCACACCAAGGCACCGCCCGCTTGGCACAGCCCACGCACGCACTTCGGCATCCTTGCCCCCAGACACCACCACGCCCTCCTGGTCCCACCCTGTGTGTGTATGTGTGCGTGTGCGTGTGTTTGTGTGTGTGTGTGTATGTGTGTGTGTGTGCGTGTGCGTGTGTTTGTGTGTATGTGCGTGTGTGTGTGCACGTTGATGGCTGTGTGTGTATGCGCACCCATACTGCAGCACCTCAAAGAAGTGGCCCGAAACCATGCCTTACCACTATCGCCATCCTCTAACTCGCTCACCATACCAGCTGTACCCGGTATAATGCTCCCCCTCTATCCAGATTCACTGCACACTTAGCCCCTATAACAGCACGTACAAGAGCAGCGCTCTAACAAACTGACATGTGCATAACACACTCACACGTGCATGTACACACAAGCACACACATGCACGGACACATGCACAGGCACACACACATAGACCACTACTCCATCCTCCTTTCACTCACCACTCTGCCAGCTGCTGCTGCTGCTGCTGCTGCCCCCCTCCCCTCCCCTTCCCCAAGTCACTGCATCCATGGCCAGCACAGTGTCCTTATGGCCCACCAAGCTCGTGGAGCAGGACAGGCTACCCATTTCAAACAGCCTGCAACATATTGAATCAAGGCATGGGTACGTACGTGTTTGGTGGATGACAGGTGCGTGGCAGACACACAAAACAGTTCCCTCGCAGCCTTTTTATACAGAAATGCACGCAGCATCACCCCCCTCCCAACAATTTTGCAGTCTGAGGTGCACAGCTAGCATGGCTCCTTAGCCACAATAGACACTGTTTCCTCGATTGGTGACCTTCACAGTTGTAACATGCACAGCACACATGCACACACACGCACACACACGCACGCACACACAAATCCACCACATCGCACCCAACACCCCCCACCTGATAACTTCGCAGTTGGATGCCACTGCAATGTGAGAGGGAGATGAAGGGGAGGCCCCTCCGACAAACCGCAGGTCTGTTACTTCATCAATGTTCCCAACCAGCTGCCTGCAGGAAGTCAAGTGAAAAAAAGGGACGGCATATGTTCAACAGAGCGAGCTGTTTAAAAACAGGGTTGGCAAGGGCTTCCAGGCAGCTGCGTGCTTGCGTGGACAGATGTACCGGCGCCCTGGATGAGGGCGCCTAAGCAATTTCTTGCGGTGCCTTAGTCACCATACCACCCCCCCTGCATTGCACCGTACCGCCCCTGTATTGCCTCTGTCCTTCCTTGCACTGCCTTTGTCACATTTTGAAATGCAACTCGAATGTTCAACGTGAGTGATGGAGTGGGGGGGGCGTCGTGAATGCTTACCTGCTGAGGTTCAGGCTACTGCCGCTGCTGCTTGTGGAGTTGGAAGTGGGCTTCTGCACGAGTGTCAGAGGTAACAGAGTTTATTTGATGCTGATTCACTTTGCAGCTGTGTGAGTCTGGAAGTGAGCTTCTGCACGTGTGTCAGGGGGGACAGTTTTTTTGATGCTGATTCAGTTTGCAGCTGTGTGAGCCTGGAAGTGGGCTTTAATGCTGCCAGATATCACTTGCGCAAAGTTACGTCTGTACACACACATACTCGTGCAAGGAAACACACACACGCGTGCACACATACTCATACAGGTACCCACCTCGGAGGCATTTTAATTAAAATTGCCTAAAAAAACCACCCAGCATTGCACCTGAAAAAGGCTTTGTGAGCGCCGAACAAGCGGGTCCCCAAAGACTCAATCATGCAAAGCCTGCAAGCTTTCCCAGTCCACAAACACACACGCACAAATTCACACACACTCAAATGCACACACACGCACACACACCTGGTCACAGGTGTAGAACAGTAAGCGAGCATCCCCTGTCGTGGCCATGAGGCCAGCACCAGCAGGCAGCAGGGAGAGGTCAGTGTGCTCACGCACGACAGCTGCTGCTGCAGCGCTGCTCCCTCCCTCAGGCTCACACTCATAGACGCATGTCCCTGTGTTGGTGTGCACGTGTGAGAATGTGTGTGTGTGTTAACGTGTGTGTGTATGTGTGTGTCTGTCACCAGTTTGATATCAGTGTTGTGCACATACGGCGTCATTCAAAAATGGCACCGTAAATAACGATCGTAAATAACGGCGTTACCGTCACTAAACTCTGACGATTGACGGCGTAATTTACTAATTTCACCGTCAATTTTACATAAATTACGCCGTCAGCGTCATTTACCATTGACGCCGTCAAGCGTCAGGTGCACAACACTGTTTGATATGTGCTCTGTGGATGGGGTGTGTTTCTGGTCTAATGAGTAATCTGTCCTTTGTGATTTGCTGGAGAGTTACACGTCTGTCTGCACGTGAGTTTGTAACATCACGAATCAAGGTCTGCATACACAGGCGAAATAGATACACACTCACACACTTAAATATGCTTACAATTTAATTCACGCACTTCTGAACTGCATCCACCCACCCACCCATTACCCCCACACCCACACCACGCCAACACACACACACACCTGTGTCAGTGCGCCAGAGCTTGATGCGCCCCTTCTCCCCTGCTGTGGCAAAGAAGGCCATCTTCTTGGCTGCCTGAAAGCTCAAAGGGTAGAGGGTGTCATATTGTATGGCAATTGCTGAGCTCACAGTAGCAAATCAGCACATGCAGCCGGCTTTGAAGTAAAAGTGTTTAATTGAAGGAATTCAACAGCACCTGCGCTTGCCCTGAATAGGCATTAATATACAAACTAATCGACCCTGCCTATACCTTATGGAATGCTTTGGGCTTAATGATTTGTATATGCGCACCTTAGTTTGGGCTTGATGATGTGTGTATATGCGCAACTTACTTCGGGCTTGGTGGTGTGTGTATATGTGCACCTTAGTTTGGGCTTGGTGATGTGTGTATATGCGCACCTTAGTGGCAGCGCCCAGGACGGGAGGCCTTTCTGTGTTGGGGAAGGCCGAGCCCAAAGGACAGCACACCAGACCTGTGGTTTATAATTGTATGCAGGTGGAGGTCATACAGGACATTCAGTAGGTGGCATGTGCGGCATATGCAGGGACCAGTGCGTCATGAAGAGCTATGTGCTATGTTTTGTGTGGTGCAGGAGCTCGTGAGTTGATAACGCTAGCAGCACAAAAATCAGCAGCCTGCCACGGAAATTGGTAAGGCTGGCCAGAACCATGCATGTGTACGTATTTACGGTGTATGTACAGCATTTTTAGCAGGGGGAAATCCATACATACGGTATTATGTCATACGTAGTGCGCATATACAGCAAAGAAACATGGGCAAGGGGCTAAGCCACCGCTCCACCATGCAAAACAACAGGGGCCTGCTGGACCGACTAAAAGCTTACAGAAATAGGCACACATATCCACTTAGATAGCAGCGCATGAATATAGGGTTTAGCGCAGAGAGCACGGGACTAGAGCCTGTCACCAGCTTTAACACACACACACACTCACACACAAACACACAAACACACACCTATGCATGCGCAGACTTAATTATACTCGCATGCTCACACACACACAGGATTGGCCAGAGCCATAAATACCCAGGTGTGTGACGCGGCGTTTTTAGCAGGGAATCCTCCCAACATAAGGTCACATACAACATACATACACTGTTGTGGCCAACCTTACACCCACCATGTACGTTTAAACACACACACCTTCCACTGCTTCATAAACAGGAATGGTGGCCACTTTGCTGTTGTTGCGCAGGTCCCATGCCACCACCACCTTGTCCCTACCCCCACTCAGCAGGAGCCACCCATCGGGCGATAAAGCCAGGCAGGTCACCGCTGAGAAGTGGGCCTACGGCGTGCGAGAAAATGTGTGTATGTTGATCGTGTGCAATGTTGTACATCCACTTTTCTGACTTGTATCTTCTGCTGCTACCAACACTTACTGCTAACAAAATATCTCCCCCCCGGGGGGCATAACATTGGTGTGCTAATTGCAGTTTCTTTGCCTCACGGCAAGTTTTGCAAGCTTGAGCGGGTCAGCCGTAATTGCAGGAGTAAAATTTTGCATCCAACGCGTGCAATGGAACTAGATCATTAGGGGTGCAGCGTGCAAGAGCCAGCTCGTCAGCACGAGTTTCAAAAGAAAGCATCAAGGTTTTAGGAGAAGGAAACGATGAAAGCTATTGTGCTGAGAGTATTATGGCTGAGTAGATCTTGCGGGCTTGCACATAAAACGTGTGCACTCGTCCTCAAAGCAAAAAAGAACGTAATCTAAGGTCAACACCCAGACAACGCACACGCACACGCTTTCACCCCCCCCCTCACTTTCCCCCTCACCCACACACCTGCAGCGTGGCCACACAGCGCTTCTCCACCAAGTCCCAAACACGGACCTCTGAGTCGTCCCCACCACTGAACAGCAGCAGCTGCTTGGGATGGAACATGACTCGCAGCACCACACCACTGCAGATGCGGTGGTCAGGAAGTGGTACGTGCGCGTCAGCAATAGGCAGGCAGGCAGGGTGTGTCAATTGGCAACGGGGTGTGACTTGGCAATATGCAATATGTGACAGGAACGTGTGAGCAAAAACGTCTAAGTACCTATCATACAACCAATCGGCCAAAAACGTACTTATACATGCACGTGGTCACGTGTATTTCAAGACTACCCTTGCCAACGATACCTTGCACCATGTACACACAGTTTTGGCTGATCTCGTAAGTTTATGCTTGACATAATGGTGAACGTACCAGTATACAAAAGGAACTCAGGGTGGTGCAAAATGCCCAGTCGCAAACAAACCGGGAGCATGCTCACTAATGCTCACGTGCATACTGTATGCCTGGCATATGCAGGGACACTTGCCCTTCCTTACATTATTGATGTCAGAAAGTGGTGTTGAATTTGACAGGGGAAGCGCATTCACTTTCAAAGATACAAATGGAAGCGTGTCACTGAAATGTATTATAAGCCGACTTGAAATCAGTACGAGGGACCTCCTCTCCCAAGGCCTGAGAACCATAAGGCGCCTCATGACAGGGATATGTGGCAGAGTCTTGCCGTGCTGTTGCTCACCTATGTCCCACAAAGGAGTGCGTGCAGAATCCAGCCTGCAGGTCCCACACTTTTATGGTCCGGTCCGCGCTGGCAGTAGCTACATACCTGAGGGAGAGAATGAGAGCAAGAAAGAGAAGCCTTGGGTAAATGATGTCTGTTCATGGCAGCGGAAACTTGCTTACGAAATAGATAATGAATGGCAGCCACGAACCTTACTGTTACATGCTTGAGATCTGCCAACAAAATGCAGAGTATGAAATGCAATCGTACAAAAGCAACTCAGTAAGATGGTACCAAGCACCCGCCCCTGAAATCGTCACCTTCATACCACCATCCCAGCACACACAATTGCAATCCCCTGTAAAAGAGAGAGACACTTACCCGCCGGAGGCATCAACGGCCATATCGGCCACTGCGGCCTTGTGCACCTTCCACGAACGTTTGAGCTTCCCCGTCTGCAGGTCATGCACACGCAGCATCAGGCTGCGGGATGCTGACACCAGGGTGGTGCAGTCTGGACTGATAGCCAGAGCTGTGATGGGCTCCGAGTCCTGGGGAGCGCAGCGAAGGGGGGATGCTTTAGTCAGCGGCAAAAGCGTGCCAATGCTCGCATGCAGGCACAATTGATGACAGCCTCTTGTCATCAAGACAAAACGTGCACTGTTTGCATATGGACGTGCACTGGTTGCATATGACTGCTTGCGTTCTTGCATGGAGCAAGGTTGAATCCACACAAAGTGCAGTACCGACTACCTTAGTAGCCGCCAGCACAGGCTTGCATACGCACTAACTGAACTCACCCCTTCGATGCTCTGTAGCACTGAACCTGTAGCAATGTCCACGACCTGTTGGGGTGTGCAGTGGAGGTTTTACGTAGGTCGGAGCACAATGTGATGAAGGGTTGCACGGTGCACAGGCGGTACAGACGCGCAAAATCCACAAATGAATGCCTACCTTGACCTCATCCCCACACACACATGCCACCAGCTTTCCATCCCTCGAGACCCTTGCTGCTCCCCCTGTGAAGAAGGGCTCAAGCACCCTGTCTTTCTTGTAGTTGTTCTTCTCTTTAGCGGCTTCCATCATAGTGATGTTAAAATTTAATTTGAATTTCTAATCTTTCGAAGCGTAAGTAGGTAGATTTGCGAGAGTGCCAATTTAAATTTATAGCAATATAATGCAACCCAATTATCAGTATGGATACGCTCAACCACCAGCGTCTGGAGCAATGGCATACGGTCAGGCATACAATACCGCTCCCGCCGTGAGCCAGGTGCGTAAGTGTGTGCTTGTTGCGGTGTGCTCCCGCTCGCGATCCCAGTGCAGTCCTTGATGTAGCCCTGTCTCACTTCTTCAAGGGCAAGGCACAACTTCCATTTCTACTCCTTGCACTGTGATCGTGACCGTGTACACACACAGGCACCCCAGCAGCCCACCTACGGCGCGGCTTCAGGAGCAGCAACCCCTGTGTCTGGATATCAGAGCTACGGGGCTCTTGCGCTTCAGCCTTCTGCCCCCTCCACTGCAGCAGCAGCCGCAGCAGTAGCACCAGCAGGTCAGCAGCAGTACGGACAGCAGCAGCAATACGGGCAGCAGCAGCAGCAGCAAGCATGGGGACAAGGCGTGGCCCCTGCTGCCTCACAAGCCCCTGCAGCTGCGTCCGCAACGTATGGCTCTGGCTACAACACGGGCAGTGGCAGCGTGGACCTGAGCCAGCAGCATAACCAGGGCATCAATGCACCCCTGGACACCTCCATGTACGCCAGCAGCGCCCAGGCATACCAGCAGCTTCAGCAGCAGCAACAGCAGCAGCAGCAGCTTCAGCTGCAGCAAGCGACTGCCATGGCGCAGCCAGCATCACAGCAAGCAGGAGAGGGGAGCGCTTATACTGCTGGTGTGGCCAGCGGTGGCCAATACCCTGGAGCCTACGGATCAGCGCAGCAGCGTTTACCTCAGCCTCCTGTGCCCAAGGCTGCTGCAGGGTCAATGGGAGGGATGCCCTCTGCGTCACCCCTCATGCATGGCTATGCTGACATGGACACCACACCGGAGCCAAGCATGGCAGGTATGGTGCTAAACATATGTGCGCACATAGGTGTCAACGCATACCGCTCATCTGCTCACCCTATGTTGCACGCACTTGCGTACACTTCATCACTCATCACACACAGACATTGCGAAAGCACTCACACATGCACACACACACACACAAACACACACACACACACGCTCACACGCATGCATGTAATTAGGTACGCATGTATTGACACAATGTGTGGCTGCATTGCAGACAGCATTGTTATCACACGGATTATTATCACACGCTCATGTACGGTAGCAAATGCAGGCAAACATTTGATCAAGCTTGCGCACACACGCACGCTCACGTGCATGCATGTAATTAGATACGCATGTTGACGCAATCTGTGGCTGCATTGCAGACAGCATTGAAATCGCACTGATTCTAATCGCACACTTGGTAGCACATACAGGCAAACATTCCATTAAGCTCGCGCGCGCGCACACACACACACATACAGACACACACACACACACGCATATAAACACACACAAAGCAGGCATGATGACGGGCGCCTCTCAGCCACGGCCACAGCCACCCGTGCGGGCTGCCAAGGGCCCTGGCCAAGGGCCAATGGGGCCAGCAGGTGAAAAGACACGTGTGCACACTAACGTATTGTATGTGTGTGCTGCACAAGACTGCAAACACGCATGTTGTTACGAGAAACGAGCAAAACACCCGCATGCTGGTGTACAAGCCTCACGACGTGGGACCGCATGAGTAGTTAGGTATACATGTAACATGCAGGACTGTTTCCCCTGTAACTTCCGTTGGCGTGCTTGCACACTCATGCAAGTACAATGAAACACGCAGTGCTGGAAGCACAGGTGCTAGAAAGCGCCTTGACATCCTCATGCGTGCAGGTACGGAAATGCAAACGAATGCACCTCGCTTACGCTTGTTTTTGACACGAAAGCTACTTCCCACTTGCACACAGGTGCGGGCATGAGGGGCAACCCCATGGCAGGAGGTGGAGGAATGGGAGGAGGAGCAGAGGTAGGTGGATGCTATGCAAACAGTTTGTTAGCAGCTGCGTGGGCGGTGCACTTACAAGAGGCCTGTGTAAGTGTGATATACACAAGCACAGCACACAAAACCAGCATGTGCATCTATTCTAAGTGTAGCATGTATTTGCACGCCAGGGGCTTCTGGCCCAAAGCGAGGGGCACTCACAGTGGTGTGTTCTCGTGCAATTCCAGTAGATTAAATATGCACTTATCTGAATGCCTTCTACTGTGATGCCTCGTCATCATGTACGGTCGTCCAACTCATCTGTACGTGCAGCCTTCCTTTACCTCTTTTTTCCCCCTCTAAACCTTCCTCCCCTCAATCAAGTTGCTCTATTTCTCCTCCACCCCGCCCAAATTCTTCAGGACCTCTTTACTCACGGCCAGCCCCTTGCACACAACACACTTCCTAACGAGTGCGTAACGCGTGGCCCATGTCCACAGTGTTTTTACACACACCTACCTGCACATGCACACACACACACGCACATGCACAAATATACACACCCACACTTGTTCTCAAATGAACGATTACACACTCCCTCAGGAGCACATGACGCACGAGCAGTACTACGCAGCCATGAATGCACAGATGGGCATGGGTATGGGTATGGGAGGGGGGGGCAATGAGCTGGACCAAATGTATTCCGCTGCGTACAACGTGGGGGGCGGTGGCGCAGGTGTGTTTTGTACAGGTTCGCTGCTCATGGATGTGAAATTTCCGAGTGTGAAGCCAGTCACATTAGCTCACATGGAGACACGTAAAGGCACACACACACAGTCAATAAATGATCATGCCGTGTTGCAGGTGGTGGGAAGAGAGATACACACCTTAGTGCTTAAGTTGATACCCACATACACACAAACACACATACGTGCATACCTGATGATGTGGTGTGCACAGGCGGTGGGGCGTACGGCGGTATGGGTGGTGGACCTGATGCAGCCATGTACGGCAAGGGGGGAGGAGCAGCAGGCATGGGAGCAGGGAGGGGG
>Ga0307947_1003164_pt1 | contig 13281 bp, 14 predicted proteins | sample OrgLakmetagen232_FD_201840 | JGI IMG/M metagenome (GOLD analysis project Ga0307947, IMG submission 201840) | Saline water microbial communities from Organic Lake, Antarctica - #232 | ecosystem: Environmental > Aquatic > Non-marine Saline and Alkaline > Saline | place: Antarctica: Organic Lake...
CTTCACGGATCGGACCCATTCGTATACCAATCGATAGCTTTCAATGATAGGATTCCAAATATTTTAATTTTGATCAATTTGACACGTGCCGTCCAAAAGTTACAAAAAAACCTGCCTCCTGATATATACATAGAAATTTGTTATACCTAGGGTACACACCTTGCAGCTGCTGCAGCCTCAGCTCATCATCCGGCTCAATGTCCAGGACCTGCTCAACAAAATCCGAAATTGAGTTGTGAGACTGTGGGAGGTCGTTGGTAGTTGCCTGGATTCTACACATGACGAGAAGGCAAGGGAAAAGCACGTTGACAAGGGTGCTGTCAAGTTGTGGTAACAACAAGGAATTGTAATGATAGCAGACAGTTTAGCTGTGAGCATGCTGCAAGCTTGAGCACTTCCAAGCAGGTGTATGTATATGTGTGTGCACGCACGCACGCACCTACCTCTCTACAAATCATGAGCGCCGCCTTCTCAAGCAGAGGTTCTGCCTCCAGTGGTCTGTGCAGGTACTGAAGGGTCGTTCCTAGCTTGCAGAAGGCATCTGCCAACTTTTCCTTGACCCACAGTAAATGGTCCCCATCCAACCCCTGGCGCCTCATAAATGTGAATGGCGTCTTTTAAGAAGGGCTTAGCTTCCTCTGCATGGCACATGGACACATTCCGGTCAATTGCAAGACCCTTCAGCACAAGAATGGATGGATGTTTGTGGATGTGGCTTCCTCTGCATGGCACAGGGCAGCTGTGGGTGAGAAAGCAACACCACAGGCTGACGCACTTCAGCAAAATATGGATGGGTATGAGTGGATTCGATTTCCTCTGCATGGGCACAGACGCAGCTAGGTATAGTGTGCTAAGCAAGCTCATAGGAATCATCCATCAAATACTAGGGATGGATCTTTGACTTCATGATGAGATTGGGATTGAGGAGAGTGAACCTAGCAGGCTGACACGCTTGAGCATATGAGGAATTGGCGCATGCCAATCCTGGTGTGATAGATTGCCAGCAAAAGCACAGCAGACAAAGCCAATTGCAACGGTGTGGGCTACGATCTATGCAATCACGTGGGGTGCGCACACTCAGTGTCTGAGCTACACACAGCTGTTGCTACTACTAACTCATGCTACTAACTCATGCTACTACTAACTCATGCACCGTAGCAAGTTGAAACCATTGCGCAAACACATCTCTTTTAACCATGCACAGTGACTGCAAGCATATCAAAAATTCATTTCGGAATATTCCACATTTCTGGTGCTTTTAATCGTTGGCTGTGAAAGAGGGGGTGGGTGGTTGTGCGTGGTTGCATTTAAACACTTCTATTTTTTTGGGTGATGAGTCCATGGTAATACAGTGAGGGAATCTACATCTGCAGCGAGCCACTTGCTCTCTCTTGTATTGCGCACCTGCTTGCTCTCTCTTGCACCCTAGTTCATAATCCTTATTCCTCAGCACAGCATTTCAAAATGCTAATCCCGGCTGAGTTTTGGAACAGTTTTTACGTACCACATGGTTCAAGATCATCATGGAGAATGTCCCCCAACGCGAGCTTCATTCCATTAAAGAGGCTTTTGTCTCGGGCTTTTTCCTCATTCTGCAAGATGTGTGAGAAGCAGTCACAATAATGCCACACTGATGGTGAGAATTGCGTGGGTTCAATGTAACCTTGCAGCTGCAAAATGATTTTGGGGGGATAATGGGGTATAATGGGGGAAGCAATTACAGCAAGGCGACACCTTGATGCTGAGGAAGCAGTCACAGCAAGGCCATACCCTGATGCTGAGGATTGCATGGTTGAATCTGCCTTACAAAGCAAGATGTGTGAGCAGTCAAAACAAGATCACATTGTTACTGAGTATTTCGGGTGCTCTTGCAGCGGCAAATGCAGAGACTCTAATGCTGCTTCGGTGTAAAATATCTGCATCCTTTGGGTGCTCGTGCAAAGGTTCTGCTGCGTCCTCTGAATTGCGACCTGCAGGTTTTTATCAGGGTTGTTCCGCGTGCCCGTCTGAGAATTGAAGTGCGTCGAACGGCGAGCGGAACAGCCCTGGTTTTTATAATATCCTTTGCAACCTGCTTTTGCTTTGGCGAGTGTGCTTCTAGTCTCTTGAGCCTAGGCTCTATGATCTCAAAGCCATTTGCAAGGTGCGCTGTCACAGCCTTCCACCCATGTATTAACGCACCGTCTTCTTCTTTTGATTGGTGTGCTTCATCAGGACATGAGCCATCATCAGTAGCTTGACAGCAATATGGAACAGTCCCTGCAAGCAGCATGTAATAAGGCCTCTTTGGGTGCGCTGGGGGCTGAGAATCACATGAGGTGGAATGAGTATACATTTCAAGCGACAAATCGTTACGTTAAGGGGAATGAGTATACATTTCAAGCGACAAATCGTTACATGAGGGGGAATGAGTAAATATTTCAAGCACCAAATCGTTACGTGAGGGGTAATGAGTACATTTCAAGCGACAAACCGTTACGTGAGGGGGAATGAGTATACATTCCAAGCGACAAATCATGGACACGGACCCGTGATCCCTACGCAACGCACCTGTTTTCTGTAAGTATGGGCAATGTTGTTGAGTATGCGGATGGTGTTGGAGTCGTCAGGCCCATTCTTTGCTAGCTGCCGCACGAGCGAATTCAGGTAGATCTTCAGCGCCTCAGGCTCACGATTATTCTGTGGGTCGTCCAACGTTTGGTGGCGAGCACAGCAGGTAAGTAATAATACTAGTATAGTAAGAGATTGAAATCCTGAAAAGAGACTTCTCAAGAGCAAACTGGTCAATTTGCAAGATGATCTTTAACACCTCAGGCTCACGGTTCTGGGAAACGCCCCCACCAGGTTAGTGCAAAAAATGGCTATGCTGAGCTCAAAAGCCCAGCAGCAAATGCTGCATGAGGTCCTACCTCTGTATTAGTGCCATGCAAGAGACCAGTGGGGATTCACATGCGACATAGCACAAAGCAGTAAAGGCAGGACAGGGTGCCTTGTGCTTGCGTGCAGTCCCTACCACTTTGTCACCCAGAGTTTGGCGACAGCATCAACACCATGACACAGCAAGCGGATAAGTTGCCCCAGGATATTTTGTCAACTAGTCTCTGTCACACAGGCTGCCTGCCACTATTTTGATCATGCTTCTGTAACACTTATATTTAAGTTGTGACCCATCTGTATTTGCGTCTGTGTGCTTATTACTTACTACACACCTTTTGCTGCAGAATGAGGTATGCGAGATCGGTCCAAGCCTCGAACAAGCTGGTGTCGAATTCAACTACAGCACGTAGACAACATATACACATTAAAGGTAAAAATTAGGTAAGGTTGGGTAATTTGTCCTGTGTATGCCTGAAGGGGGCACATGAGCGGAAGCTTGGAGCAAGCCTGTAACGAAAAGTCAGATGGCACTTTACATATACCGCTCACTGCCTCAGCATGCTTCTCAGTGTCCCCACTCCTCCATGCAGGCATGCAGTGGTGCATAATGTGTGGTTGTCAGATGTAATTTGTGTAAGGGCGTGTCAGCAGAAAGGTGCTACAGAGAATCCTTTAAAGCTTGTTTCAGGCTCATTAGAGTAACCTTCCGCCCTTGATCCGCCCTCAATCCCAGCTGACATGTCAGGCTTCTTCAACCTACCATGATAACATGCCTAAACAATGGAATCCAGACACTTGCTCTTCACTGACCTAGTGAAGGGTCCAGCCGTTGCGCCATGGAGAAGGCTTCAATTGCCTGCGGTGTGCGCGGAATGCAGTTTTGGCGTTATTCCCTCGGTGAGGGGAGACGCCCAATTCTACGCTACATCCGCGTCTTCATACAGACATGAGGACATAAGGCACCTGGCACATGCCTAACCAGGGTTGCTTAAAAATTTCCACAGGTCACAGCACCTGTCAACTTGAGAAACGTATTTTGCATAACCACTCTGCAAGGAAAGTTGGTGCACAGAGGGGCAAGCATTGCGCTTGCCCCTCTATGCAATCTGTAAAAGCTCTTGAAAAACTGACGGAATGCTCTTGGAAACTGAGCAGCAATACGCACTTGACGAATCTTCATCTCATACTCTGCAAGATGTTTGATGCGCTCAAGAGGAGGGTTCTCGTCATCCTCGTCCTGAGCAAACTCCACGTAGGCATTACGTGCAGCCCTCCACTCCCCGATAATGTGCCCTACGTGGGTGCTGACCTTCATAACCACCCACTCATACCGTGCATACTCGGCTTCAGAATTCAGAGGTATCTTGTGCCTGTAGTGCTCAATACACCAATTCTCATCCTGCGTGCGTGGGTGTGCGTGTGCATACGCGTGTGAGAGTGTGTGTGTCTGTGTGTGTGTGTGTGTGTGTGTGTGTGTGTGTGTGTGTGTGTGTGTGTGTAATTGCGTGTGTGTGTGTGTATGTGTGTGCGTGCGTGTGTGCGTGTATGTGTGTGTGTGTGTGTGTGTGTGTGTGTGTGTGTGTGTGTGTGTGTGTGTGTGTGTGTGTGTGTGTGTGTGTGTGTGTGTGTGTGTGTGTGTGTGTGTGTGTGTGTGTGCATGTACACGCGTGCGTACGTGCATGCATGTAGTTGTAGCTTGCTACATCTGCTTTTGCGCTTGTGGCACGTATGTATATGTGCACAGGAACAGTCCTAAGACTCTGGTATCTCAAAAGCTTGCGCTGTACAAAGTTCATGCTTCCAAGCGAATTTAACTTACCTCGGTGGTGATACCGTGCATCTGCCATGGCTTGAGTGCGAAGCAGCTGGCATCAGCAAGGGAGTGCGAAGCAGCTGGCGAAGCAGCCGTGGGCACACGCGACCTGGCAGATCCTCCCCCCCGACGGGACCTTGTCATTGCTAATCTTAGTACACCCCTCAATTATTTTACAGAAGCATTAGAGTCAAGCTGAACCAGGCGCAGATCAGACGGGTCTGTCTTTTTTTTGTTGATTAATAAGGAGAATTTTATAATAGATCAGGATGATTGCCCGCCCCTTGGTTTCAGTGGTTAGCCTAAAGGGAAAGCATGCGGACAGACCGCCGGCAAGCCCGCTGTGTTCAGTGCCCCCATCAGGCCTAGTGTCTTCACATGAATTTAGCTCAATCAGGTGAACCTCCTCTTGTCCTTAGCAAGCTGAAAAATTATTGTGCTTGTGGTACAAATAAGATAGCGTGGAGACAAGAAGAGGCTTTTAAAGTATAGTAGCAACCAGAGAGTATGTGAAGCGTACTTTCAGTGTGCATGCGCACTGGCGGCAGATGGCGGGGCAGACTGCATTGGGGGAAAAGCCGTATCCAAAGGTCTGCTTGCTTTTGATTAAAAATTATACGGTACAGGGGGACTGCACTCCTCCCGTATCGTTACATACTCTGCCACAGTGCCTGCGAAACAAATCTACAAACCAGAGACCTTTTAAGCGGGTCCTGCTGCAAGAAAGGAGAAGGAGTTGTTTTCACTGCCTGCGTAGATGTTTTTATATCTTTTATTTAAAGGGACGAGCTTGGAACTGTCACGCATCTGCCCCTATTCAGTTTACCCGCCCACCAGTGCAAGGAAAGGTAATGAATGGCGCCAAATCGCCTGAGAAATTATGGTGCATGTTTGATTTCTTCCTCACGCCTGCGTTCTAACTTTGCAGCATTGTTTCTTATGTCCAGCCCCACCACACAGGTCACAAGTACCCCCCACTTGAAGCAGTGCTGTACCTTAAGTAGTTGACTGTAATTGACAGGTTTTAAAGGTCGAAAGGAGTTGGGCTTGTTTTTCTGATTGATGGATGGCAAAGAATGTAAATGAGGAGTTTTGGTGATCTGAAATAGGAGGTATTGCATGATTCGTAGCAGTAGCTGGATACCATGGGTTTTACAGTTGAGTAATTCGGCAGAGCATTGTGAGCTGTTGCAGTGGCTGGTGATTCAAGTTGAGAAAGGCGTACGAAGGTGAGGAATTAAAATGTTTGGAGCTGAATATCGGTAGTTGAATGTTTGAGAGCAATAAGTTAACTCTTGAATTTTTAACGTGCTCCCTATTCACCGGAGCCAACGTGTTTGATTTCCACCTTCAAATTTCATGATTTCATACTGCACAGCATCATCCTCTGCACATTTTTGGCATAATCTTCCAGGCTTGTTTCACAAACCTCTTAGAACAGGGGGGTATCAGTAGATGCGCTGAGTCTTATACTTTGCAGTGACGGTGATTTGATCTGACAGCTGTCACGCCCAATCAATGGCAGCAACGAATCGTGTAAAGCAGTTAGTTGGTTGACAGTTAAGAGTTTCTGTACGTCTTGTTCAATAAGTTGGGTGTGCCAGTCTATTTGATAACAACCTTTATCCAGATGGATGTGATAGTGGTAATGAATTGACAACATGTGAGCTTTCAAAGAGGTAGTACCATTGGAAATTCCTCTAGAGACCCTTTACCGTGTAAGGTCTCTGCTTCTATTTGTCCGCATAGTCATATTAATGTGTAACCACATTGAAACTGAGAATGTCTGAGTAAACGGTACCAGCTCCGGAAGGGACAGCGGTGTGGCAGCCAACCAAAGATAAATAGCAGTAGCACACGCGTATGAGCAGAGAGCGCACAGATGTGGATATACAGAAGCATCAGGGGCCCTTCATGTTCCTTCCTTCAAGTTCCTGAAATAAAGTGACCACAAATCCCTACACATCGCTTTGCCGCAAATTCCCGCACAAGTGTAAATTCTCAGGCTCTATACCATCAGGACAACTTCAATATGCCTAAGTGCCCTTCTGAAACCCTGACCCACATTAAATTCTTTGTAATTGTTTGCGCGGTGGGGGGTTGCCTGGTGCGGGCACCTAAGTATCCAAGACCCTCCCGCTTAATTTTCCTCCCTTAATCATGCTGATTTTCCTCCCTTAATCATGCTGATTTCCTCCCTTAATCATGCTAAGAGGTGTAAAACAAGATTGTCCTTTATCTTCTCTCCTCTTTTCCCTTTTTATCAATGATGTGGATAATGATTTTGGAACTGGCTTTATGGGTGCTGTTACTGGCACTGAGGGGCTCAGGGTAACTCGCATGCTCTATGCTGACGACCTGACCCTGACAGCTAATGATCCAGTCCAATTGCAGAAAATGTTGAGACGACTGGAATCGTATGCTGCCAGGAAAGGACTTACAGTAAATGTGCAGAAATTCAACATAGTTAATTTTAATGCGTACCGAAATTCCGCAGTTCCTGTTTTTCGTCTGTACAATCAGGAGCTTGAAGAGAGAGATTCTTTTACCTGCCTGGGAATGTTATCTGATAAGCACATGAACTTACACCATGCTGCGACCCATGTTTGAGGCCTTTTAATGCAGCTTTACGTAGAGTGAAAGAGTTTGGTATTGAAAAGAGGATTTCTGACAGGCCTCATGCGATGTTGTGGCTTTTCAAGACATATGCGTTGTCAGCTGGCATGTATGCCAGTCAGATTTGGTCTACGCAATTTCTGAAGCATGACAATGGTTTCAGCAACCCTTTGCAGGTCGCACACATGGCGTTCTAAAGAGATTTTGGGAATTGCATCTACTCCTGCAAACTGGTGTGTGCTTCGAGAATGCGCGCAGGAACCCTTGCAATTTTACTGGTTTAGGTCAGCTGTCAAAATTTGGAACAGGATGGTTGATTCAAACAGCAAGACTTTATGCGATGTTATGAAAGCAGATATTTTCCTTGGAAATTCTGGTGCTTCTAATTGTTGGAGTAGACAGATGAAGAATGCTTTTGGTGATTTGCAGAATGGCACTGTATACAGAAGTGACTTATTACAATGCAGGAAGCTGAATATTTCTAATTTGCGCATAGACTCGAGATTCAGGCATCAGGCAGTTTGGAGAGAGGCACATGGTCAAGATCCTTGCTCTCGTTTAAAAAAGTCTGTGGCTTACTACAACTGGTTTGCTTTGCCTGAGAGACCGGTTTCTGATGCACGTGCACCATTTGTCTTGCCGGAGTATTTGAAGATGGCTCTGAGCAAAAGTGTCATGAGGAATGTAGCTCGGTTCAGGATTCGAGGACATGGGTTGAAGTGTGGAACTGGTTTATATGGCAAGAGTCCGGACAGGAGTGCACGTGTTTGCAATTTGTGTGAAAACGGGGATTCAAGAGAAACACGTTTTTTTTCATGTATCGGTACCGAACATTTACGGCACCAGTTCATCCATTTATTTGATAATATTTCTGAAGGTGATATCAAAGGTTTTGTTTTTCAACATAACTCAAATTTATTAGTGCAGCTGTCGATCTTTTTGATTTATTTATTTGTTGGGACCTATAGGTTGAGCAGCCATGCCAGGCTGGAGGCCTTTGTAATCCAAACTAAACTAAACTAAACTAATCATGCTGGCTGTGTCATCACTACCAGCGGAGTATTTTCTTTTCTTTAAAACAATGTACAAGCGCCACTTCCCAAACACACGTGAGATTCGCAGATCATTGCCAAATGGAATACTAAAGACTAAAGGCAGAAACCGCCTTAATCCTTACAACAACAACTGGCTGAAAGCGCTTGCTTGCTTAAAAACATCCTGAGGCAAAGTGGGAAATCAATTGCATTTGTAATGACCCCTCACTCTCTGCACTTAGCACTGAAAAGATTCCTGGCCTTGTCTCTTGGGTGTTCACTCCGGTATTGGGGGAATGTGGAGTCATGGTCAAGAAGGTATGCCGTTTTTCCATTAGATACTAGGGCCCATTCTTGTAAGCAAGGCGGTGGTTATGTTGGGGGGAAGCAGCCATAACAAGGAGTCTTTAATCTTTGGCTTGCATAAACGGATGTACCTAGCAATATAATTGCTTGTGATGAGGCCCACGAGTTCTGATGTAAGGCTGGGGGGCAGATGGATATCTTATGAGCCATTGCATTTTGCCTTTTAAAGTCTTTGGTAAAAAGACGCTGCAAGTTTTCCCTGCGTCTCAGCAATTTCCGGATGCCATACAATCTCGCGAGTCTATCAATTGAAAGGTGCAAACGCATCATTGAGGGCTGAAGAGAACTTAACAATTTGATACCACATGAGACTCACCATTCCAGCAGAAGTATGAGGACTTATCACACGCATTTTGGTGTTCCTCTGGGGATTGTTCCTGGCTGTTGGGATGACAGGAAAAGAAATCATAAGCATGTGCTGTCTCTACCTTCGCTTGGATATTTCCAACAATCTCAGCCGTGCACTTTCTTGCCTTCACCTTTTTGACCATTACTTCCTGGTCCAAAGAATGCGTCACAACAGGAAAGGCCTTATGAGCCTAGGATATGTGACACAAGTGACTGGCACACTGTTTAAAATGAGGACACATTTTGCATTTTGCTGAACTGGCTGTCCGCATGAACATCTTGTCAGCCTTCGCACACAGCACCGCCAAGCTTGTATTTCCAACTCAGTATAAAGATAGCCCAGCTCGTTTGAGGACAATTTCAAGCAGCCAGATATGTATGGTGTGGCCTCCTTTGTGGCTGAGTGCCTAGCCCTTTTTCCTTGTTTATCTCTAGCGCCTTTTCGGTGTAATTACAGGCCTTTTTAAGCTTCCGCTCAGATGCCCCCGAGAGGCATATATAGCGTTGTGACCTTACCTTACCTTTGCAAAATGTTGAGACACTAGGGGTGAGCATGGCTTTGCATTCTCTGTCTACGTCATAGATGCAAGTCTGGCACGCAAAGCGGCCTGTGGAAAGAACACTGGGCTGAGTCAAAAATTGGTGGGGTGTTATTTCACTGCCCATTGCTGAATCATCTGTAAAGAAGAAGGATAGTAGTTACCATTTCTTTTATCCGCCAGAAATGTCAAAACACCATACAGACAAATTACAACACCCACTATTTAAAAAATAAGGGGGCAGGTTAAACTATAGGATTTCACGAGATGTGTATATGTAGGTAGCTAATGTTTTTGGTGCGGTTGCTGGTGCTTCCCCTCTGCAGTTTTCATGCTCCGAGCCTCTCTAAACCGTTTGCACGAATGGCGAACAAACTCATACAAGTTATGCTGCACCTTCTTGCGCTCAATCAGCTTGAACAGAGACTGCACACGCCGCCCCTCAAATGCCTCTTTCTCCTTCTCGATCACCTCCCGCTTGATTTTCCTGTGCACATGCAAAGGAGAGGAACAGAAGTTTGTATACCATACCTTATCATACTCATCCCGCACCCCAGAAAAGAAAAGAAAACCTACGCAGGCAGCAAAACACTCCCTGCATCAATTAAGGAAAAGGAGACACATTGGCCCGAAGTGCCGTGAATCTCCCCCACCATATTCCAGAAATATTTAGAAGAATCCCACACCTTCCCGCACCCCCAGAATTTAGAATTTCGCCCTCCTCGCATCAAACCGCTTTACGGGCCTTTATCCCTGTTCAGCACCAATAAGCTTCACAAACAATGTAAATGAAAGAGAACATCACAATAAGGCAAAAAAAAGCCAACATGCTATTTGCATGTGAGGTCGCTCTCTGTTCTGCTGCTGCCCTTCCCAAGATTTGCTTCCTCTTCCTCTAGCCACTATCACTGCTGCTGCTGCTGCTGCTGCTCGTGCGTGTTGATGGTGTTGCTTGGGTGCAGACAGCCTTGGTGCGTGACCTCGTCTGCCCCACCTGCTTATCTTTTAGCTGCTGGGTTGCTCTAACCTGCTCTGCATGCGCAAGCGTTGGTCCTCTTTAACCCCTACGCCTTCCTCCCACTCATCTTCCCCCTGAGGTGTAGATTGTGAAGCCGTAGCAATCTTTCTCTGGCCTGCCAATCGGCCTTTTGTTGGCTGCCTCCTCCCCCTTGGCGCTCAGCCTGTTCCACCTTTGCTTGCTTTGCTTCGACGGCTGCCCTGCTGCTTGGCTGTCGCCACGGCTTGCTATTTGAGCCCCCCCCTCGGGAGCAAGCGGTGCTGGGGCTGGGGCTGCTGCTGCTGAGGCTGCCTGGTGCTGTGGGACAGGGGGCGGGGCGGGGAGTACCTCTCACTGTTCATGATCGGCAGCGACCCGAAAAGGGTTGATTTCACCAACCCCGCACAATCCCGCAGGTTCAAAATATTACATATATTAAAAAATACTGCAGTCACCCCGCAGGGCAAAAAACAATATTTATGCGGGGTGTTATCATAAAGGTACAGTATTGTGCATGGAAAGTCTCTCCTCGCCCTTTGTCCCCTGTTCTGGCACCGGAGCACAAACACACACATGCGCATGCACGCACACCTGCACGTACATCCACACCCACACCCCCACCTCCACACACATCCACACCTGCACCCACACCCACATCCGCACCCAAACCAAGTACCGCAGTAGAATCAAACGACTTCCCGTAGATATCAGGCATTATTTTTCCACTGCCTTTCAGTGGGCATAGCACCTGCCATGAGAATTCCCATCTTGGGTCGCCATGCGTGGCAGACATCACTGAGAGCCATTCAATTGCTCACCAGTGACGACACAACCTCTCAGGGCCACACTGCCTGCGTACTTACCTCTCACTGACGACACCACACTGACGACACTACCTCTCAGGGCCACACTGCCTGCATGCGTGGCAGACATCACTGAGAGCCACTCAAATGTTCACCAGTGACGACACAACCTCTCAGGGCCAGCCTGCATACGCCTCCAACTGAAGACACCACACTGACGACACAACCTCTCAGGGCCACACTGCCTGCGTACATGTTCCTTCTGTTTTCTACTTTTTTGCCCAGCCCACTGGCTGAAGCATGGAAGTCCTCACCGGGGCTTCCTAATTCACACAACGACGCTGCCCATGTATATTTTTCTATTTCTAACTCACACAACGACGCTGCCCACGTATATTTTTCTATTCCTAACTCACACAACGACGCTGCCCACGTATATTTTTCTATTCCATTTCTATGCCTACCTGGCTAAGGCATGGCAGTCTGCACTGGGCACACGGCTGGCCACATCCGGGAGCGTGACATACTGCAGAACGTGCCAATATATGTTTGTGTGTATATGCATGTGTGTGTACGATTGTGTATGTGTGTATGTGCGTAATTTGTGGCACGTCCAGAACTGAATTCAGATCGAAAAAAGAAGCAAGCCTTAAGAGAGGCACATGTTTTTGTTCAACCATTGCGCCAGTCGCTGAGCACAAAAGCAACCAAAGGGATGCAATCTCTCCACGCACATGTACACATACACACCTTGCCTAGCACAGCACACGTTGACGTACACAGACACAAACACACACGCACACCTTGCCTAGACGGTAGCGCACGGTCTCTGGAACAAACCATACACGCGTGTACACGTTGGCGTACACACACACACACACACCTTGCCTAGACGGTAGCGCACGGTCTCTGACACGAACCATACACGCGCGTATACGTTGACGTACACACAGACACACACACCTTGCCCAGACGGTAGCGCACGGTCTCTGACACAAACGATTCAAAGCTCGCGTCAGGCTCGTCCCAGGTCTCAGGGTACTCCTTGGTGATGGGCCGCATCCACTCCACAGCTGCAAGGTTGTGTGTGTGCATGTGTGTGTGTGAGTGTGTGTGTGTGTGTGTGTCTGTGTGTGTGTGCGCGCACATGTGTGTGTGTGTGTGTGTGATAAAATGACACGTACTGGGAGACCCCTCCTCGCGCTTTAAGGCGGCTTATCAATTAATTGTCACACTGCGCTCTAAAGCTGGTCACCACGCATTTACTCCCCCCATATACCTCTCCCCCAAAATACGCCCCACCCACTACCGTTCCTTTCCTCCCTCCCTTCCTCTTTCCCTCCTCCAAACACCCAAACCCCACACCTTTTCCTCCCCTCTTCAAGCCAATCCTCAAGTCCACTACCATCTTCTTTCTCCACTAGCTCTTCACACACATATGTAGGGTTGGCCACAACCGTATATATACACCATATATGACCGTATATTTGATGATTTCCCTGCCAGAAATACTGTATATACACCGTATATATATGGTTCTGGTCAACCCTACACATGCGCCCAAAGCCCACTCTCCTCTTTAATGCATTTCCCCCCAACCCTATCCCACACACCCACACACCCACTTCCAAAACCTACGCCCCACACAGCCTATCCTAAACGCCCTCCCCATTTCTTACTGCCATTCCTTCCCTCCACACACACACCCATAATACCCCACAACCTTTTTTGCCCCCCTCTTGAACCCACACGCCTTTTTGTCCCCCTCTAAAACCCCACCACCCCTGCGATCCAACCCCTCTATCATTGTTCAACTCCTCTACATGCCCACTACCATTTCTCACTCCACTCGCTCCACACATATACAAACCTAACGCCCATTCACCCC
>Ga0307947_1003166_pt1 | contig 13280 bp, 13 predicted proteins | sample OrgLakmetagen232_FD_201840 | JGI IMG/M metagenome (GOLD analysis project Ga0307947, IMG submission 201840) | Saline water microbial communities from Organic Lake, Antarctica - #232 | ecosystem: Environmental > Aquatic > Non-marine Saline and Alkaline > Saline | place: Antarctica: Organic Lake...
TCTTGTTGTCGCGGGCAGCGTTGCCGGCCAGCTCCAGCACCTCGGCGCACAGGTACTCCAGCACAGCGGCCAGGTACACGGGGGCACCGGCACCGATTCGCTCGGCGTACTTGCCCTTCTTCAGGTAGCGGGCGATGCGGCCCACGGGGAAGGAGAGGCCGGCCTTGGCGGACCGGGACACGGCCTTCTTGCCGGAAGCGGACCCGCCCTTTCCTCGGCCTGCGCTGCCTGTCTTGCCTGCCATGATGTCTGAGTTGTTCTTGGGTGAATTGATGAGAGTGATTAAGGTTGTGTATGGGCAAGTGTGCCGTTCCTCCCCAAATACCAGGGCAATGCAGGGCAGTGGATCAGCAGGACCAGGAAGGCAGTCAACGTTGAGAACCCTGGTACCTGCTGATCCTGGCTGATTTCTGCCTGCCCTTCATAGCCACGTTCATTGCTGCGACATACAATCACAAATTCAAACTCACTTATCTCAACCCGACACACCCAACTCAAGACCATGGCACCCAAGGCAGCAGAGAAGGCTCCCGCCAAGAAGGCCGCCCCCGCCAAGGCCGGGCCCGACGGCAAGAAGAAGAAGAAGACCACCAAGGTGGAGAGCTACAAGCTGTACATCTACAAGGTGCTGAAGCAGGTGCACCCCGACACCGGCATCAGCTCCAAGGCCATCTCCATCCTGAACTCCTTCGTGAACGACATCTTCGACAAGATCGGCACGGAGGCCTCCCGTCTGGCGCGCTACAACAAGAAGCCTACCGTGACCAGCCGCGAGATTCAGACCGCGGTGCGCCTGGTGCTGCCCGGCGAGCTGGCCAAGCACGCCGTGTCCGAGGGCACCAAGTCCGTCACCAAGTTCACCAGCGCTTAGAGGGGCTGTGGGGGGGGCTGCGGCTGACTGACTGATTGCTGGCTGGAGGACAGCAGCAGAAAGCGGGATCCATCAAATCCAAAACAAACGGTGTTTTTCAACACCACCTTCCCCTGTTTGTCTGTCTGGTGAGCTTGTGCTTCCACTTAAATCCCCCCATGGATGGCTGGCATGGTACAGTGCTATGTGAATAGCAGTGGTGCAAAATGCTGTGACAGGAAGTGAAATCGGAATTGTCCCCCTTGCAGCTGCCTCTGTGTGCATGTATGGGGAAGCTGATTGGTTTGGAAAATTCCATGCCATAGCCTTCCTTGACATGAACTCGTGGTATGTGTGGCAGAGTGCCAGGCATGCATTTTGCATCGTGATGTGCACGCAAGGAACAGATGAGACCACCCTTTGTGTGCCTTGTGCTTTAGCCTCAGATTTCAACCTCTCACATCACAAGTGACAGCATTGCTACGGCCAACTTTCGACTAAAGTCAACCTTTGCCTCAAGGCCAGTAGTTGCCGCATCGCACCCGTCATGCCCAACAGTGCCCAACAAAACCCACAGGAAGTCAAATCAGTTGGATTAATACGATTTTCAGAGTGTATTAGTTTACAGACACAGCCATCAGTCCAAACGTGCGGCTGCTAGGCTGTGTACTATGTAAAACATGTCATGACGAATCATGGTACCACCAGCTTAAGCATGGCTACTTCCTGTGGCATCCTCCCTTGGATTTAACTTCTTCCCCAATAAGCTTTTTTCTCCCTAGCTAAGATCTCCGCCCGTGCCCTCCTTACTTCTTATTTTTCCCGTTCAACCTCTTGCTGCCTTTTTTTTCTTCTTCCACTTCTTTTTCTTCTTTCTACTTCAGCGTAGGCAGTAGGGAGTTTGCAATCTCCCCTAGATCTATCATACATCAAAAATTTCAGCCGCATCAGCTGCTTGCAGCCAGCGGCCAGAAAAGTCTGACGATGTAATACCCTCGAACTCAAAAAAATTGTGCAAATGGACAATGGACTTATCAGGTCAATGGACAAGAAGGGAAGAAACTCTCGACTCTCAATTGAATGACTGCTTGTCACGCAATTTGGCATGACAGAAATCAAAAAACCATGCAGGCAGTGAAAACCACTCCCCACATTAATTAAGGAAAAGGAGCCACTTTAAACAGCGTGACAGACTAATAGTATCTTTAAATTTGCGCTGGCCGAGATCAGTTCCCCCCCATTTTGGCTTAACCCTTTGCTGGATGAGACCAGCAACAAGAAAACCAGCCACATAATTTTGGATGCCGGTTACCCTTGACCCTGATATAAACCCAACCCATTGTAACAGGTCAATTTATCGAACGTCCCATCTTGGGTCCCTTAAGGGGGGAAACGCAAAGCACAAGAAAGTGTATCAGGTTGTTTAAAAAATTGTCTGGACGTTGTGCCCTCCAAGCTCCAAGCTAAAACACACGAAGACACTTTTTCTTCTGCTCCTTGAGAACTGCAGGACATGCTTGCCCATGCCTAGTTTTCCTCAATAGGTTGCTGTGTAAGAGTTGGCCGGAATGCACGTGCAGGCGAGTGCGTCAAGCAGCGTACCCGTTAAACCTCTGAGAGTCTGTTATAATGGTGGTCAGCGTAAAGGCTTTAATATGAAAATTGCACTGGCGTACGTTGAAAAGCAGAGCAACATGATGACTAACTCAACTTCCCATGCTTTAAAAGGCAGCTTTCGGAATGAGAACATCATCAATTACCAGTCAAAGACTAAGTAATGACGAGTATGATTTGTCGCTTAATACAAGGAACGAAACATACCACTTCAATAAGGAATGCGCAAGTGGACATAAACACCGATACACAGTAGCACAATTCACAAATGTCAAAGGAGGAGGCAGTAAAGCAATATAAAAGCTTCCTGTAGTCATGCATAAGCGTCGGCAAGATTTTTAATTCCCTATCAATTACTCTAATTACTCTACACATAACAATGTACTGCATTTGACAAACAAGTCTTCAGTGAGATTTAACCAGGCAGTCCTTCTCAGCACATGAAAAGGAGCAATTCTGCATCCTAGATGAGAGTTTTCTTCTCCATTCTTAAACTCTCTCTATCTCCTTTTGGTCTTCCTCTCTTTTTTCTCTTTTTTACTCAGATTTGCACCCTGACTAAAGCGAAGCCATAGTAAATACTATGACCTCTGAAGGATATTTACATTTGACTGAATGACACGTGATCCATGCTTGCTTCTCAGATACTAAAACAGCTCAATTTCCATCGCCGCAAATCCCTTGCTTACTACGCACCGTTACGGAGTCTGCCACCCTTCCTGTGCACACACAAAAAAGTCAACTTATTAAATGCGGCGCCTGACCACACAAATGTGGGCGATTTGAGTATTGAATTTTGTTAGGTGCCGTGCGTACACGTACTCACACCCCGAAAAATAAATATTCCACCCCCAAAAACAGCAACCACCATCTCTAAAACAATTTAATTCTAGTGAAAATTTAGCCACCCCTCTAAAATGGGCTTTTGCAACCCTGGGCTTGCGTGTGGCCACCTTCACCTTCCACAAACTTAAGGAAATGGAAGCCACTGCCACTGTCGCTCTTGCTGTTGTTTCTGTTGCTATCGCTGCTGCTGCTGCTGCATGCGTGTGATAACTTTGCGTGCTGGTCGGGTGCTATAGCTAGAGCGTGCGTGGGTGCGTTATATATGTGTGTGTGCGTGTATGTGTGTGTGCACACGTGTGTGCATTTCATTCCTGCTGCTGCATGAGCGGCATGCTTGCATTCCTGTCTCAACTTCATTTGTTGCAACCACAGAATGCAATGCCGACTACACATCCTGCAACCAAGGCCTGGCTGCCTGCTGCTGCTCCTTTGCAGGCAAGCTCACCTCGCAGGGGCCGGTGGAGCGGGGAACCCTCCCTGACCGCTCATCGCTGCTATAAAATAATTACTTTACACTATTGTCCCTGAACCGCCACCCCTAAAAGTAAGTGTATGATCAATTTATAAACCACCGCTTTCACAGTAATACCTCACCGCCACCTCCAAAAAAGTTAATTAGAGGCGGTGATATCCTAAATGTACGGTATAATACAGTCGGTATATGGTATATGGCTTTTTCATTGATAGGGATGCGTAACAGTCCCTACGTGGTGCCCCAAACTCACCACGTGCATCACACCTATGTGTCCAACTATATGCTTTGCATGCAGGCTGCACAAGCATGCACTATGATGCAAAGCCGTATCCTCCTTTTTGTGACATATGCTTAGAAGCCATGCTTTAGGCCCACAGTCAGAATCACCCTTGCAGACTCACCATCAGAGGTGGTGATGAACTGCGCATGCAGAGAGTCACGACCCACGTCAAAACGCAGGAAACCGTAATCGTTGACGCCCTTTTCGAGCCAGGTGTCGGAACGCTCCCCATCCTCCACAGCAGTCAATTCATGCCCTCCTGTACCCGCCACAAAATGCGTTACCCCATCTCCAGTGTCATCCGTGCACTCATCTGCCTCCAATGGGCAGCTACGGTAGTACGTGTGCACGTGACCTGCACATTTGAGTGTGTGTGTGTGCGCGTGTGTGTGTGTAATACGTGACCAGGCCAAGCACACCGCACCATGTTTGCATAGCAATGATCCCGAGTTTGCTGATGCATCGAGGAAGAACAGAGGGAAAATATGCAGACAGCAACAACCACCGCCTTCCCTTTTTTTTAAGAAAGTGGCAGTAGGTTGCACCGGCTCAAATGGCAACAGAATGTAGCGTATAAATGCAACTTGGACGAGAACTTAAGAATCTGTGACGCGCTTGCAGGGCAAGGACACTTTCTAGGCATGCCTAAAAGCAAACCAACTCCAGATAGAAAAAATGTGTCTATAGGGGGAGGTGAGTGCGTTTACCTTGATTTCCCACCTGCGATTGTTAGGTCCACTCGATACTGTATGAGGAGGGTTTCGAGCATGCCTCGAAGCTGTTTTCCAATGTCTCTGTTTTTGTGGTGGGGGTACACAACGTACATCGGTCTATGTAAGACCACCACAAGCCAGGGTGTGTCGCACCGGTTGACTGCCGCAAAGTCCTTTTGGAGCCACCTGTTTTTATTAATGGAAAAAAGAATAAAATATGGAACCGTTTGCGTGTGTAAGCAACATATCGCATTTCTTTAAAACCTCTTTGCTAAATCAACCTCAAGGATTCATCCAAGTATCAAGAGACCATTGCACAAGTTCTAGCCTCTGGTAGCTAAAAGCAGTGTATAACACAAATTTTGTTAGCGCACATCTGGTAAGCTCTTGCAACAAAGAAGCCTGGACATTTTTAACAGGTTTCCTTGGAGTATCAGCCCCACTTAAGTTGACAAACTTGGCTGCTCACTGAGATTTTACTGCAATCCTCGTGTGATACTTGTATGCAGGTCACGGGTGTAATTAAAAACTCACACTGCAAGGGGGCTGATTGACCCAGGAGCTTGTGCCAAAAGCCAGGAGCGGCAGAGGATGCTAATCAGCCCACACACACCCTAGAGTACACAAAGCTCCACACACCTCAGTCCCACTTAAGCCGCATTCATTAGGTATATAATGAGCAAGGACCCTGAAGGCGCACTCACTTCTCACCTGTACTGGTCAGACCCTGGGTTGCAGTCGTGCTCTGTTGAGATGACAGAGAAGTGGGTATTGGCAAAGTTGTAGGAGTACCTGTAGGCGTGTACATGCATGAGTATGCTAAGGCTGAGCTTCACGAACATACATAAAATGTCTGTAACTTCCACGAAATCAAGAAAAGGCTCTGCTGTTCCGCAAAGCGCAGATATGCCAGAGTGGGCCATCAAAAAGATTTGCCGTGCCTTGCAAGTATGACATGATAACAGTCAGGAGATACGAGCCTCTTACCCCCTAAGCCATTCATCTAGACTCCAGTCTTCATGACTAGTTTATAGTTCAAAAATGCTGATTGCCACAAACTAAAGGAGAGAACGGTGGTGCTGCCTGCAATTTGTTCAGTTAAGCAAACTCTGCGGCCTTGGGCATGGATCAGGCCTGTGCACTTCACGGTGTACGGTACGGTACGCTTTTTACTGTACGTACCGTAATTTTGTCAATTACGGCGTAATTACGAATTTGGAGGGCCGTGATTTACCGTAATTACGGTAATTTACTGTACGGTGTACGGTTCGGTGCCAAGCTGGCACTGCCAGTGCAAAAATGGCCTCAGAAAGGCCTCTCCGCCCCAACACCTCCCACTTCCACCTCCAGCATGTTCCTCTTACGCGCTGACGCCACAGAAATGCTTGGAACCTGAAAGACCCTGAGGCTGGGTTGGGGTTGCATCAGCTCGGGAAAAGGGCCCAGCAGTGTGGCTTGCATGAATACTCAAAGTCGGACGCAGAACTTGATTCCTGCTTGATAGTTTGTGTTTAGTTTATTAACAAAAAAAAGAAATATTTTGGGTCGAAATTGCACCAGAACGGCCAAATCACGGTCAAAATTGTACTGTACAGTGGCACGTCTTGTACGGTCTGACACCGTAATTTTGGCCAACCGTAATTTGGACCGTATTGTATGGGGTAATTACGGCCGGTATCGTAATTACGGTCCAAAATCCAACTATACGGCTTATGTGCACAGGTCTGGCATGGATACAAACTGTGTCCAAACAGCCAGGCAATAAGGCACTTAGACACATCCTCTGACTATTTATACACCCCTCGTGTCCATCTCCTTTTTTACAGAGCCTGAAACGGCAGCACGCACGTCCAAGCACCCCCAATCTATGGAAATGCTGACCACCCCTGTTCTAAACCTTACTTCTTACCTCACTTTGTGAAGGGCCTCAACCAACAACACTACCAGATATGCAAAAAGCTGTACAATTCACGACCATGTACCGTGTAACATGAATTTTTCCCGGTGCAAGCAGTGACTCAAGGGTTTGAGCACCTATGTTGGCCAACCTGTGTCCACTAGACCTTGGAGTTGCATTCTACACACATTGCATGCAAAGTGGCTATGCATTGCCACATATCCATCATGGTGTTGTCATGTTGTCATATTTAGTAAATGAGAGAATGGCCAACCTCTGTGCTACTCACCAGAACGGGGGTTTGTCTGTGGAGCTTGACTTTGGCATTGAAAAGCGCGCAGCTGTCATAACGCCACACTCCCCCGCGCTGTCATTGCTGCAAAACCAAGACTCTGCAGCTCCTGTGAAGAAATGGCGTAATTAAGGGTCGTAATAGTGCTTAAATTACGGGCAGCATAGCAGCCACAGTGGTCCAAAGTGTCAGAGCCCTCTGATGATGTGCAACACGTCCACTGTGGATTAAAGGGACGTTCGGGTCTCAGCGCACCAGGAGCAGGGAATCTGACTCAGCTGGCCAGGAAAAGCACAGCATGCAAGCAGATTCCATTGAGAGTGCAGCCTTTGTGCCACAGCTCAGAATACAAAAGAACTAAACGCAGCTTAAAACAAACATTTGTCCCAGCCCACAATTCACTGTATAAGCTGCAAGCAGAGGCAATTGAGAGCGCAGAACTGTGCCACAGCTCAGAATACAATGAAACAATGTTCCAGCCCACGATTCACGACAAAGTATGCCCTAACCTGATGGGTCCTTGCTGCTATCCCCCTCGTAGTAGCCGTAGTCAAAATTACCTTGCAGATGAGGGTTTGCACACAAGTTTTAGTGCTCTAGTTAAAGAATTGGAGGTGGAGATACCGGTGCGTTATGCAGGTGTATAATTCCTACCTTACCAGGGCAAATTTGTTTGTATGTGAGTGTGCATGTGTGTATAACAACTGTATTAACAATATAATTTATTAACAAGCATTGAAGCTCAACAGGTATGCACAACCTGAAGCAGGCTACATATTATTACGTACCGGGTATACACAGAGGTCAGGTAGACACAGAGGTCAGGTATACACAGAGGTCACTCGATTTGTACTCAGATACTTAAGAAGAAACAGGACAGGACAGCCTTTCATAGACACAAGCGCACATGCAATAAAGCATGCATTTTCCTGCCAAAAAAAGATTCACGAGTTTAAGGAGGCAAATTTGAGCCCCATTTGCATTTGAACTAAAAGTCAGAGAGTATTAGGCTTCAGCTGCTTTATAACCTGGACGCCCTTAACACGGCATCGTTTCCTCTTCTTTTGTACAATCTTAGGCTGTGCCGAACATGTATTCAAATGGATTTACAACACTCGTGCGTGCGCTCATTGGCCTAACAGTTGGCGAATTATGTCAAGAGCAAGCTAGCAAGTGATACTTTGATCCCATTGCTGTTAGCTCTGACCGTATTCTTTTTGGGGAAAGAAACTCTTTGCTGATACGCGGAATTAGCCTCAGACTCCTAGCCTTCTTGTGTTATGTGTGAGTCTAAGATACAGCCCATCCCCTCACCAACAGACACCATGTAGGGCACGCGACTGGCAAACGGCTCGATGGAGTCCATGAAGTGGTTCCATTTATGATGGTTTGCCGTTGAATAGGACAGATCGCCCGCTGGAATGTGCACACAGAGGAAGGCAAGAAAAGCGCTGAATAGCAGGTGCCCGTTTGCTGTCACTACAGTGCTTTCAGTTGCTGCTGCAAACTTGTAGGATGTCAGAGAGAACACACATGGATGTTTGGTGTTGGTTAGTAGCATAGGAGAAAGCTAGGGTTACAAATGTATATTTTTGGATGGGGTTTCAGTATGGAAATGATGCTGGAAGGCACACGCACACACAAACACTCGCACATGAATCAAGGGGAGAGGGCTCAACCCCCAGCCCTGCATACATATTTCCTATTTATAGTAGATGCAACGAGCCTTTTTTGATCAATCTGGCACAGGGCTCACAAATGCAGGCATACAGGCATGAACGAGGGGGGGATTTTTCCCAGAGGGGGTTATCTGAGGCCCAAAATGAGTATGGTTTTAGCATGCTCCTAGGGGATGGGCCCCCTAACTGGCTAGTCTCAAGCTCAGCCGTGATATGCAGATTTCAATGCAGCTGAGCTTGCAACTCACCAATTAGGGGGCCCATACCTTATCGGCCGCGGCGTGAACCCTACTTGTAGAGAAGCCACACGCTGTATCTGACCAGCCAGTGCACCAAACTTAGCGATTTTTGATGTTTTGAAATTCTTTAATATATAAGATCATTGCAGAAAGAATGGAGCAAAAAACCAAGTGGTTGGCGAGATATGCAAATTAATGCCATTCCCCACGCAAAGCACCCATCCAGGGCATAGATGCACGACATGTGCAGTTAGTCCTGTCATTTTTACGCAGGGCGACTTCCTAGATCTGAGCACATGCTCTGGTAGCTTATAAAGTCAACATCAGTGTGAAGCTACTAGATTGGGTCCAATTCAATGAATAAATGGGTGAGTAGTTGCCCCTTTAATGCAAAAAGGAGCATGTTTGGACTTTTGCTCAGATAATCCCCTCTGGCTTTTTCCTGTCCTGTTTGCATGCTTGTGCATGATCTCTAATCGTCATTTTTCCAATTCGTTTGGTGCGCAAATTTGCAAACCACCCTCTCAAACCCGCTCTAACCGTGTGCAACAAGGTCCACTGGCCTCCGCTGAATCTCACGCATGATGGCCTCAGCAGTTTCCCCAGCTCTGCAAAAGTATCAGAACAAATAGTCCCAGCACAGTCAGGAAAAAGGTAGAGCAGTAGTGGTAGTACCCAGCCCACATACAATGATACAAAGTGCACAGAGTTCTGGATTAATTATGATCAGGCATCTAGCTCCAAAGCTGTGGTAAGTGGCTCCTGTTCCTTAATTATTGTGGGAATAATTTCTCACAGCCTGCATATTTTGCCTTTTTTATCTATTCCTCAACCCCTTACGAAAGAGCAAGTACAAGGAGTGCTGAAGCGCAGGCAAACTCACCCTGGCGCCTTGTGACCGCTTTCTGACTGTCCCATATCTCCAAACGCTATGAATGAATATTCACTCGTAGAACTCGCTTTGGGCGCAGTCTTGGCCACAAACTGCGAGCATTCAAACACATGCCAAGGATACGAGCACCGACTTTTCTGTAATGATGTGTGCGTAAATCCTTTCTCTGCACTTTTTAATGGCCAAGAAGCGATCCCATTAAAGCAGTCATACGGGTGTGAGTGTACGCTTGCGTGCGTGTGTCTCAAATACATGTGTGCGCGCGTGTGCACGCATTGGTCCAGGAGCAGGCCTTAAGATATAAACAGCAGTAATATCACGATAACAACATAGACTGAAGCGCCAAAGGGCAGAGATCGCCTTACCTTCCTGTCTCCTATTTGGTACCACAGAGAGTGACGGTCGTCCCTGATTCCCCTGAGGACCGCGCGGTGCAGGTAGGCTGAGAAATCTTCCTCATTTGCAGGGGAGCCACACATGTCTTCACCCTGTGTGTTGTATTGCATGTACAGTTGTTAGTGTATTGACCCGCCACCCTTAGGCAAGCAGCCTGAGGAGGCAGGCAATGGCATGACCAGCAACTGAAGCGCCTAAAGCATTGACCTTTCCAGTAAAAAATTGGTGGAAGTCCAGCAAGCTCGGAGGCATTCCTGATACGTTTTTCTTGCAACCCGCCACAATACGAAGTGCAGGCCTTTGATGTTGTTTCATGCAAGCAGCGCGTGGAGTTCTCGTTGATGGATGCAGCGCTTGGAGTTCCCGTTTGCTCGCCAGAAATGTCAAAGGCTGAAAGTGAGCCGTTTATAGCTTACTTTTAATACTAGGCTTGTAAAGGGTAGAGAGGCGTCCGTTTGCTGGATGTTCAGATCATATCATAAGAAAGGGGGTTATGCAGGACCCTTATACATCAACTTTATTACCGTGTTTTTCCATTCAAATCCGTGCTATGGATTGTTGCAATTGTATCTGCCTAAATGAGATACTTCCTTTTCTATCATCACGAGCTTATGCGGCTCACTTCAGGAGTGAAGAACAAGCCTGCACTTTCTTCCCAGACTACCTCGCTCACTCTATTGATCCAGGTCCAAAGAGCAAGTGACTGCTGCTGTTCATGTACATTGTGTCTTTTGATTCTGCAATGCATTCAGGGCTCAAGAGCTGAAACCAGTCAAAGCACTCACCGTAATGGTGCTAGCTTCCCCTTCTGCTACTCGCGATCTGCCATGGTCAGGTTCATCTCCCATACCGTACACGACCTTTGAATCACATCTGTGATGTCCGATGTCCGCACATAAGGAGGGGAAAAAATAAATGAAGGCGGAACTCCCCACCTCTTTGCACCCACGTGGACGAACCTATAGACTGCTTGAGCCCGTGCCTAATGTGCCAGGAAACAGGGCTACACACTGCCTCACTCACCCCTCCGCATGTGTTCTCCACACAACTACCAAAGAAGTTTGAGACTCAAACGAGAGGTGTACCTACGTTGTGTGTGTGTTTGTGTGTGTGTGTGTGTGTGTGTGTGTGTGTGTGTGTGTGTGTGTGTGTGTGTGTGTGTGTGTGTGTATGTGTGTGTGTGTGTGTGTGTGTGCATGTGTGTGTTGTGTTTGTGTTTGTGCTTGAGTGCGAGCAATTGAGTGCCAAAGGGGGAATCAATTACCTCTCTTGGCTGGCACCCTATTCCCCGATCAGGATTGGAGCAAAACCATGTGTTGGACAGGACCAAAAATGAGCATATGAAAGAGTGCAAGGGCAAATTCTGTAACATTTTAACCACTAGTCATCGTAGACAGGTGTAAATACATATAGGTATAATAATAGATTGTTAGGTCGTGGACAGTCCAAACAATTCCTAAAGAAGTTACAAAAATCCAAGCTTGCATAATAAGCATAGGTGAGAACAGCGCACATCACACACGCGCACACACACACACACACACGCACACACACACACACACACACACACACACAGACACACACACAGAGACACACACACACACACACACACACACACACACACACACACACACACACACACACACACACACACACACACACACACAAGCCACATACAGAATGGCAGACCGATCGCACAAACCCCTGGGGGATCCTCCCATTACTGAGCTTAGACCCAAATCTGCTAGCGCCCTTATAAGGTATGTGGTATAAAAGCGCGTGCGCACAAACAAACTCACACAGACGCTTCCACACACAAACACATACGTCCACACATACATAGACACGTATACACACTCACACATACATACTCACACACATACACACACAGGATGAAGAGCCGTGCAGCCACCCTCATCCAGCGCTATGCAGGTGCCCATTGGCAGCAAGCACAACGGTGTAAATGGATGGTCGAAGTGGTTATGCACATTGACCGTGACTACAGGTGATTATTGCAGCTGGATTTCCTCAAGCTCGTCTTTATTTAGGTGGATGGCTGTGCTGTAATGGGAGGCCATGCATCATTCATGGAAAGCAGGAAAGGCTGCTGGGGAACAAAATGTACCAGATGAGCTGCTGTGCCCATATGTTGCATCTCTGACACGATACACTGCTCTTACATACACAGGGAGTACATCTTAGAGCAGGAAGCCACTATTCAGGAGCATTACCGACAGATCCAGGAAATGCAGGCTGTACATCTTGAGAATGCAAACAATGAGCAGGCGAAGGTGACTGTGTACAGCGATCTGTGGTCTGGACAAAGAAAGTGAATTGAGAGTAAAAGGGCAAGTAAGCAACACTACGGGTCTTGCCAAATTCGTTTAAAAGTCAGATGACTGGACATTTTGGAAAATGTTGAATGCAATACACGCTCAGACACACATGCATGCACGCGCACACTTACACACACAGAGGCATACACACACGCACATATACACACATACATGCACAGGCACATATAAGGCACACTAACATGCATATACACACAACACACGAAGGCAAATAACAGACTTCCATGCATGCTCACACAAACACACACATATAAACACAGGTGCAAAGCCTAGAAGACTTGGCAAGGCAGCAACAGTCTCAGCTGCGAGACAATGCGGCAACAATCATGGACATCCAGGCTCGCCTTCAGGTACGAGTTGTAGCTGTAGGATGTAAGATATGACATTTTGAGATACAGGCTGGATGCTTTGATGCAAGCGTGGGAGAGGCCTACAAGGTCTTGCTGTGCTGTACAGGCAAAGAGTCACCTAGAAGGTAATTAGTAAAGTATGCAGCATATGAAGGCTCTTACCCTACTTGCTTGAAGACGGTGATGTAAGTAAGCTATAGTGGATAGTGGAGCAGAAATGCTGCAGCTTATAAAGGGACGGGAGGGAACAGCTGCTGCAACCAACACAGAGTTGTTTTCCAGAGGGGGCTGACTGAGCAAAAGTCCTGGAATGTGACTTTTTTGATGCAAACCATATTTGAATAACATAACTAGATGGTTTGCAAAGTTTGGGGTCAAACGGACCTCCCCAGTGGCCTGGGCA
>Ga0307947_1003167_pt1 | contig 13274 bp, 19 predicted proteins | sample OrgLakmetagen232_FD_201840 | JGI IMG/M metagenome (GOLD analysis project Ga0307947, IMG submission 201840) | Saline water microbial communities from Organic Lake, Antarctica - #232 | ecosystem: Environmental > Aquatic > Non-marine Saline and Alkaline > Saline | place: Antarctica: Organic Lake...
CCCCCCCCTTGTATGCATTCCCCACACCCACACCCATGTCCACATCTGATACATGCACCCACTCACCATGAGCTCCACGCTGTCCCAGTCACTGTCATTGCCGCCTGAGTCCATCTTGTGGTGCACCTACGTGTACACACGTGGAAGCAAATGTGAGGTGCGGTGTGAACGACAGCTGCACAGGCACGTTCACACATGTAAGCAAATGTGTGGCACACAGGATTGGCCAGAACTGTACATACACGCTGTACATGACCGTATATTTGGCACTGATTCTCACACTAGGATGCTGCACCACTAGGGGCGGCCAGAACCATACTCGGGGTAGTTCTTGGCTGTTTTTACATTGCTGCCAAGAAATACCCCGTGTATAGTTCTGGCAGCCCCTAGTGGTGCACCGTCTAGTGTGAGAATCAGTGTCAAATATACGGTCACGTACAGCGTAGATATGACAATGATTCTCACATTAGACGCTGCACCACTAGGGGCGGCCAGAACCATACACGGGGTAGTTCTTGGCTGCTATATAAAAACATACTGGATACTTTTATCGTGGGCATGAATCAGCACAACGGTACTCTCTCTAGAGTGAGCAAGAATCAGGACACCAGGTGCTGTAAAGCACTATCCTAATCATATGGAAGCAGTCCCACAACATATTACTCGTGGGTGCAACAACCGTTTGCCTTTTGTACGAGCAGACCCGGCACAGGGCCCCTGGGTGCAATTGATGCATTTTTCTTATATTCCCGGTTTCTCTCTCTGGTTATTACGGGTAGGAGTAGGAGTAGGGCTTGGGAACAGCTGCCCAGCATTTCTGACCAAGCAGGCAATAAAATGGAATGCAGCTGGAGCTCCCACACACCACACAGAACTGGTGCACATATGTGAGGTTAGCCAGAGCCATTTATGTTCGGTGTACCGTACTTCCATGAATCCACCGCCCTCCTAAAAATATTAATATTATATAATCAAAATGTGCATCCGCCCCCCCTATAATAAGTATTTACTGTTCTTCTGGCAACCGCCCCCCCCCTGCTAAAACTTCTGACGTTTGCGACGGGTGCAGGCGGGGCTGGGGTTGGGGGTGCAGGGGAAGGGGCAGGCGGAGCTGGGGCTGGGGGGCCAGGGAGTGCAGGGAAGGCGAGTCGGGAGTTCCTGACCACTCATTGGAAGGCTTCCTGACCACTCATCGCTCACGCTGCTCAAAATCATTAATTCTGCTACCGAGCCACAACCGCCGCCTGTAGAAAAAAATATATATGAAACCACCGCCCTGTCACTGCCCCAACCAAAAAATATTAATTAGGGGGCGGTGATATACTTTTTGTACGGTATATACTTTTATTCTTGGCAGGGATTTCATCAAGTACACGGTCATATGCAGCGCTTATGCACGGTTCTGGCCATCCCTGCACATGGCATGCAGCTAGGGTTGGCCAGAACCGTACATGTACACCGTATACGACCGTGTGCATAGTAATGTTCCTGTAAAAAATACCATATATACACAGTATATGCATATGTATGTATGGTTTTGGCAAACCCTACATACAGCCTGTGAGGTCGTATTACAGCTCACCTTGCCGTCCTCTCCCACGGCCCAGGCGGTCGAGTTCTCCAGCAGGGGCTGGCCCTTGTTGGTGCGGCGTGCGTTGCGGTCATCTGTGATGCCCTCAATGATCTCCACGGCCTTGGTCAGCGCCCTGTGCGCACACAGCATTTGATTAGAGGGGCATGTGTGTGTGTTCTCGTGACAGGGTGCACTTGCCTGTGATGCCCTCAATGATCTCCACTGCCCTGGTAAGCGCCCTGCACACACTTTGCGCAAGAAATGACATCATGTCAGTGTTTTGCTTCCCTCCCCGTCCACTTCCCCTCCTCTTCCTCACATTGCAAGACACTGTACAGACTGCATTCTCCCACACTTCCATACACGGCACCCACACCCACACCCATTCTCACGCCCAAATACACTCCCACACCAACCAACACACACCCACACCCACACACCCACGAGTCCTGTGGCCTCCCTTTCCTTTTGCCAATCCCGTCACCAGCAGGAGCACACCCAGCACACACACACAAACACACACACACACAAATCCTCCTCCACCCAACACCCACATCTTGATCCATGCTCATGCTCATGCCAGTCCTTCCCAGTTTCACCTAGCCCCACGTGTTCCCCCTTGTTCCCCCTGTCCCCACCACACAAAGTACACATCCCACGTCCCTCCCCCTCCCACACCCACACCCACACCCACGCACGCACACATTTGCTCCCCTCCCACACCCACGCACGCACTTTTGCTGCGCGCTCATGCTCTGCCAGTCCTTGACCTTGGCCTCGTGCTGCGTGTTGCGCATGAGCACAGCGTACGGGTCGTCTACGTCGTCTTCAACCACCGCCTGCAGCACCATCTCATCCTCGTAGTCTGAGCCCAGGGCCTTGTTGCGGTACCTGAGAGCACATACAAAGACAACAACACCTAGCGAGTTGCTGTCTTTTGTTGCGGTAGCTGCGAGCACATGGGAGACGAATTTGCAATACACCTAGTGAGTTGCTGTCTTTTGTTGCGGTACCTGTTAGCACATAAGAGACGAATTTGCATTACACCTAGTGAATTGCTGTCTTCGTATTCCATGCGCAGTCGACATCGTTGTGGTGGCTGCACATTGATGAACATGAAGGAGGTGCTCTTCTACAACAGTCATATGAGCCCAAGGCATGATATTAGACACTCACAGGTAGGCACACACACTGTCTCTCTCTCTCTCTCTCTCTCTCTCTCTCTCTCTCTCTCTCTCTCTCTCTCTCTCTCTCTCTCTCTCTCACACACACACACACACACACACCCACACACACACACACACACAGAAGGAAGCATGTTATGCCTGAACAAGGTACGCTTTGGGGCTGGCACATGTGAATACGTGTAAGCGAAGCTTAGCAAGCAACGCACGTAGACTCACACCCTCCTTGCTGAGTCAACATGAGTTGAGAACAAAAAATTATGCAAAACACCTCAATTGACCATTTCCTCGTAATAATCACTGACCATTTCCTCGTAAATACCACTGCACATTTCCTCGTAATCACCAATGACCATTTCCTCTAATTACCGCTGCACAAACTTTCCCAATTATCGCGCAGCTAACACCTTTTCTATCTGCGAGCGGATCTGCTGTCAATCCCGCAGATGGCCGGAAGCATTACGCGCTTATATGTAAATCGTTTCGGTGGGTGTATGTGCAGAATGTTGAGCAGCGAATTTTCTAGACACACCGTCAGAACCGGTGTGCACATACGGTCATTTGCGGCGTACTCAATGCATTTCAGGCCAACCCAGCAAAGACCAGCCACAAGCCTGACGACCAGAAATTAGACCAGCCAAGCATGCAGCAGGTCCTGAATTTTGTGTTCCACACCATACACCAGGCCCTGAACTCAATGTCGCGCAAGCCACGCACCAGACACTGGATTTAATGTTATGCACACCACGCACCAAGCCCTGAACTTAATGATGCGTGCACCACGCACCAGGTCCTGAACTCAATGTTGCGCATGATGTCAGCGTACGTCTTTTCGTAGGCCTCCACAGGGTCCTCCCCATGGGTTAGTAAGTAGTTGTAAGGCTGCATGTTGATGCGGATACCACACCTGCGAGTGGTTGGTTTTGCGTTACTTTTGGCTTCATCAGTTGCTTTGGGGCTTTTGGCAACAATTATGAGGCTTCAAGGCCACTCATGCGTGTCAACATATACACGTACAACTGCGGTGTGGTTTGTTATGGTCCATCGCTGTGTCAGCAAGGCTGCACGCACAGATGCCAAGCAGATAGTAGGCGTTTAGAAGGGTGATTTTGAAGGCTTGCAAAATGCACGCAAGCAGCCATCATGCCCACACGTTGATTGGCGCAGAAGTCGTGGGAGCAAACTGTATCAGTAAATGAAAGCACTGAATAAGTGTCGCTAAGTGATATCACAGAGAAATGAAGACAGAGCACGGGTAGACTCAACAATGCAGCACAGTTATGTTTGTCTGTGTGTGTGTGTGTCTGTGTGTGTGTGTGTCTGTGTGTGTGTGTGTGTGTGTGTGTGTGTGTGTGTGTGTGTGTGTGTGTGTGTGTGTGTGTGTGTGTGTGTGTGTGTGTGTGTGTGTGTGTGTGGATGCCTGTGTGTGTGTGTGTGAGTGTATGTGTGTGAGTGTGTGTGTGCGTGTGTATTTGTGTGTGTGTGTGTGCGTGTGTGTGTGTATGTGTGTGTAAGTGTGTGTGTGTGCGTGTGTGAGGTAATTGACAAGAAATGACGCTCACCCATGGCGCTGGCCGGCAAAGTACTCGCCGATGTACACCTCGCCCCGGTTCTCGCTGGTGAACTGGCCCAAGCCGTGGGCATAACCCACCTGAAATTCGCCCTCGTACCTGAATGTGTGAATGTGTGTGTGTGTGTGTGTGAGAGCGTGAGCATGTGCGCTTGTGTGTATATATGTTAATGTGAGTAGCGTGATTTTGAGGTCAGCCTGGGGAAATTGTGGTGTTACAGCCCTAGACGTAGTGTATGAGTCTCAGTGCTGTGAGCTTTTTGGTTGACGCCGTCAACCGTCATTTGACGGTCAGGCGTAATTTACAGTTTTGACCGTCAGAAACTAATCACCAGGCGTAATTTACGGTGATTTTAGGTCGGCTTTACGGTTATTTAGGTGTGAAACCGTCAGGAATTAGTTATTTACGGTGGGAAACCGTCAGCAGCTGGCCAGGCCGGGCCAGGCTCGACTGACTCAGGGCCACAGGGCCACACGAGCCCTCTTGGCCTGAATACCGGAGGACGTTTTATATTTATATCGCAAATCGCAAATGTTGTTTGTGGGGAATTTGGAGCTTGAGTTGGCACTCTGAGCCACTGAGTCCCTGACGCCGCACCGTTACTTACGATTCCCCACCGTCAGTATGAATTTCACCGTTAATTACGGTTATGTGACGTAGACGTCATTGAAGCACCGTGAATTACGGTGCCATTTCTGATTGACGCCGTAAATTCACAACACTGATGAGTATGCAAGGAAACAAGTTGCTCAGGTGCCACAGTCCTTGCCCTCACCTGATACTGCAAATGAATAGCAGGCCCTGATTCTAAAACTTTTGAAACAATATCACATTGTGTCTCCCCTGTGCTGTATCCAAACGCTCCACGTTGAGTGTGACAGGCTCCAACACTCACTTGTCACCCCTGCGCACGTCCCTAAAGTGTAGCCCACCACCAGTACCGTTGCCAAAGATCATGACGCCCATGCCGTGGGGTACAGCGTCACGGGTCAGGCCCTCAAACCTGTGCAGCAGCAGTTGGTAAGGGATGGTCCGTGCAAGCTTACGCAGATGCACGTGTGGATGTGCACGGGAGTAAATGACGAGCAAGCAAAGTCTTCCAGTGGTCCGTTTGACTGGCAACCTCGATGATCTACTGTCCTGGTCTAAGGTGATGCTTTCAACCTCCTTGTAGAACTCTCCACCCCCCACTCTCTACCCACGTTGTACCATCATCATAAGCATAGCTGGACCACTTCAGGGGCTCTCCAGGGAAGGGAGCCAGGGGGTGGTTGCTGTGGCGCAGGGAATACTGGGGGTTGAAGGGGTCCTCAGCATCCAGGCCCAGACCTGCTCCCACGTACTCCGGCTCCCACTCGCTCTCTGTGTTGTCCTCGTCTGACTCGAACTCGTCCGTCGCCCACACCGCCTCGCGCGCATTTTCGGTGTTTACGTGCCGAGGCCGGTAAGTGCCGTAGAAGTCATCCCAGTCCTCGGACTCCTCTCCCTGATTGTTGGGAGTTAGTGGAAAGGAGCATTGTCAGGAGGGATCAGAAGGCGCAGTGGGTGCAAGCCAACCGAAATCTATGAGAATTTGTTCACGACCGCAGGGAAAACTCCATCGCAGATCCCAGTAACTCACCATCGCCTCGTCGGGGGGCCCCTCCGGCATCATCAGCGGCTTGCCCTCCCGATCCCACAGATGCATATCCCACAACGTCTCCAGGTTGCCAGCCTCGTAGTCGTAGGACTCGAACTCGTCCGTGACCCAGTTGCCACCCTCCTTGGACAGAGTGCTCAGAGGCTTGCCCCCGGCCCCCGGCTTGCCTCCCTCATCAGCAGGCTCAGACAGGAACTCCCCGGGGAAGCTGTCCTTCTCGGCGGGAGCGGCGCCTAGGGCCTTGGCTGACTTGGGGGGCAGGCTGCCCCCCTTTTTCTCCCTCTCCTTCTCCTCGTCCAGCCACACCATGTCATCCGTGTTCATACCCTGCGGGTGTGTGTGAAAGGGGGGGGGCAGGGGGTTCCAGAGTGCAATGTTGGAGGAGGGGAAGGAGGGGGAGGGGGGGGGGGGCAAAACACACGCTCATGTTCTATGCCCTAAGGTTTCCGTGCACAACAAGCAATGGCAGTTGCCGTTGTGTACAAGAGGAAGATTGAAGGCTTGCTTGTTAATGATGTGAATGCTGCGCGACAAGGGACGCGCAGGAGCGCTGACCCTCCCCATTTGACAGTGTGAAGCGCCCTACAAATGAGCGGGCCAAGCGAAGCACTGCTGCCATGTAGCCTTCCTGTTGCTGCTAAAAATAGCAGCAAGCTGCTGCTGATGGGCCCTCGATAGCCATTGCCACTGCTTTCCATTTGCTGTCACTGCTTCCACAAAACGAACGCACCGCCTCAGGCCACCGTCGCCCGTTCTCCCGTAGCCATTTCTCCTGCGGTCACGTGTGTACATGCATGTGCATGAGAGCTGTGTAGTGGCAATGCAGTCCAAAAAGTCTATGTGTAACTTTGCAGAGTGTCAAATGATGATCAAACGCCTTTCGCACCTGGAGCCTCAGCACGTCCTTGCGCACTTTGCTCTCTGGCTCATCCTCTTCAGACTCATAGACCTTGAAGAACAGGTCAGGGTGGGGGAATGGGGTGTTGCTGACATGGTCACGCCGGGCAACGGCTGCGGAGAGGGGAGGGGCTTGCTGCTCGTCCTCCACCTTCTTTTTGGGAGGCATTTTGTTTTAAGGATTCAAGCCTCTAACCCCTAACACATTCCTTTGTTTATTATGAGCAGATTGTGTTGGACATGAAAATGTGTCTGTTGCCTGACTGCTGTAATATATTCTTATTAGTATCAAATATTTCATTTTACCCAATCATTACTGCTGGACTCAATCGGCACCCTTGTGTCGCCCTGTTCGAACTTCGAGCATATAAGCGCTGCCAAATAAAGCAGTAACCGAGTGCTCTTTACCTACTTCTGGCCTGGCCTGTCCACCTGATATCCGTCATTTTGTGGAAAGCCTCTTCGCCTTCCCTCTGGATTTCCCCCCCCTTAACCCCTCGCGGGCCGGGGGTCCGAGGGGCCACAATTGTCATGAGACATACCACTGGGCCTGAGGAAGGAGGGAGCCTCCCAGATGCTGCCTGCTCTGGTTTTCAGGCTGGGCCTGCCTTGCACCAGTTCCTCAATCGGCACACACACCCGACACAGGGGCAGGGCGACTCCAGCCATAGCCAAATCACATTTGACGTGCCTTATAAGGTGAGATAAGAAGATTTCTTGCGCTGCCGATGCCTCCTTTATTCCAGGGAAGTCAATGGCTCTGACTTGCACTACCTGCAGGAGGAGCACCCCCTGCACACAGGGGTACTCCAAAACGGGTCTTGCGGCCTTCATTGTAACACAATCACTTACACCTGCATTTATGAATCTGCAGGACGGACCCGGGGGAGGCTTAGACTCCTCTAAGCATCAGAATGGGCGGCCAGCAACAGCGAACAAGGGTGTGTCGCACGTTCTGCACGCATCACACTTAAAGAATAGAAAAACAAATGCAAGCGACTTATAACATTCTAGGCACGGCTATGAAAATGGGGACGTTGCTTTGCTGTCGGGGTGCAAAGTACTCAAATTATTAGGCGGATCATCCCCGCGACTCCGAGGTCTAGCATGGCCACCAGGCGTTCAGGGCACCTGCCCAGACACATTTATGCTCTGCATATTTACGTGCCGGACAGAAAATCAGCTGTGCGTCTATGACTTTTTTGCACGCGGCGGATTGTGGTGCAGCAGCTCTTCAGGGTGCACGCCTGCATGCAAGGACAATGCACTCCAGTTTTCTTAACAGCAAGCCGTGCTTCTTGAATCATTTCATGCCCATGCTCACAGGGGAGGGCATTCTAGCTACCAGGCGTCGCATGACCACCTTTGAAAAGCCAACTCAGCGCTCCTCAGGTAGTTTTGTTTAGGTGCATGTGCGGTGTGCAATTTATTGTGTAGTTGATGTTAGTTGATCAAGTGTTGGCTAAGGCATAGAATGATAACAGTAATGATTACCAGTGGTGGTTGATGTGATGCTTTCATTTTTTTGTATGTGAATGTGTTTTACTGTGTGTTTGCGTGTGTGGGTTTGTGTGTGTGTGTGTGCGCGCGTGTGTGTGCCTTCACACCAAATTCAGCACATTTAAGCTGCCACAGCTGAAACACATTTCAACACACTTGCAACTTGCAGGCCTGATTGGTCGACTGGAAGCCAGCTCAAGTTTTGCTGGATCTCCTGGCGCCACCTTGGACCTGATCCGCAGCAAGAGCACGCTCGGTCAACTACCACATGGAAAGCAGCCAGGGTGGAGGGGCAGCCAGCAGGGGCACGACACCGGTGATGGAAAGCAGGAAAGCTTTGCAGCTGAGGAGGAAAAGTCTGGGGAGGCTAGAATGGGAGAGGGTTGCAAAGGAGGTGGTGGGGGGCAGCAGTCCCGCAGCGAAGGGTGCACGGATGGCAATCACAGCAGCAACACGATCTCAGGCAGCTTACCTAAGTGGAAGCGTACAGTCTTGATGGTTATGAACAACAGGTGGGCACTTGCTTGGAAACTACTTATTGATGGTTATGAACAACAGGTGGGCACTTGCTTGGAAACTACTTGCAGGATCGTGGGGCAAATACAATATTCTACTGAACTTTTAAGTGTACCTCCTGTTTACAGATCAAATATGTCCTGATTGCTTGGCAAACATTGGGAAAGACAGCTCTCACAGCAAATAACGCCTCTTGCATTTACAGATAAGATCTATCCTGATTGTTTGGCAAAGTTGAGGGAAGACAGCTCTCACAGCCACCAACACCTCTCACCCCCCTGGCTCACCACAGGTACTATTACATCATGCTAGCCCTCACAGTGCTGTACATTGTGTTTGAGCACGATGTCAAACGTGCCGCCCTGCCTGTTGAAGCCGACCTTCCCCTGGAAGTGGCAGCCACCGTCATTCTGGTGCTGTACGTCATAGAGATAGGTAAGTGCTGTACATTGTGTCTGAGCACGATGTCAAACGTGCCGCCCTGCCTGTTGAAGCCGACCTTCCCCTAGAAGTGGCAGCCACAGTCAATCTGGTGCTGTACATTAGAGAGATAGGTAATTGCCTACGCCTCAACCCATCATAGTGCCTACACCCCAACCCATCCCAGTCAGCTTGCTCTGTGAACAATTTTCGGGTTCGAACGATTAGCACCTCGTGCCTGATTTGTTAAAGGAAGAAGGAGGGGGGTTGAAATTGTAACGCACCCTGTTGTTTATGGCAGCTGCAACTATTGGCAATCTTGTCATTCTAAACTCAGTGTGGAAGAGTCGTGGGTTGCGATCCACATATTTCTGCTTGCAGTGCCACGCTCACAGATCATACACAGCTGCATTCCTTTGATTTGGCTATGGCTTGTTTCATACAATTATGGCCTATGACAAAATATAGAGTGACTTAGGGTGCCCTTATTTTTTTAAACAGCATGTATACAGCATGTACATTGTGCAATGTGTGCACTTGCAGTCCTGTCATCCATCGTCAAACCTGGCTATTTCTTTGGCTTTTATTTCTGGCTGGATGCCATTGCAACAGCGTCTTTGTTCTTTGAGGTGGGTAACTGCTTTTCAAAAACGCGGAAAGCTGTAATCTTTTTAAGGCTGTAACCTTCACTGCCTGTAGTCCTTAACTCCCTTTTCTTGCTCTTTCTTGGTCACATTGAGCCGCTTGCGCAGTCCACACCAAACTCAGACACCCTGCGGCCATCCTAATCACATGCAATCACAACACGCATGCAGCGTGTAGAAGGTCACGTTTGCTTCCGTGCACACTCAGATGCAAAGCAGTATATGGACAGAAACTGCAGTACCTGCAATCCTTAGCACCAAACAACAAACGGCTTTTGGATGACCAAGGGTCACCTGCAAAACTACTTTCCTTCTGTTTTATTGCAGGTTCCTGCAGTGGAGGTGAACATCTTGGGTATAGATAACAGCCCGGAGTCATTGGATGATAGCCAATCCTTTATCAGCTACATCGGAGAGCGGGCATTTGTGGGATCCAAGGTCGCCCGCATTGTAAAGGTGTGTTATCCGACGCAGCATAGATGCTGCCAACACTTGTGTACTTGCAGCATTACAGACTCAAATTGCTTCAGCAAGGTTTGGGTTGCACATTGCATGCACAGGCCTACTCCCTTCCTCTTTTGCACACCGGAGCATAAGCTCTGTGACAAAAAAGAACTTGATCGATCGTTGTTGAGAATGGTGTCACTGCCTGAAAATGGGACTGCCTGAGAATGAAAATGGTGTCACTGCCTGAGAAGATGCTCCCTTTGTCTTATCTTGTCACGCTCATACAGACTCATATAGATGCCATATGTAAGTTTCACCGCCACCCCCTCCCCTGCACACAGATCTTCCGCCTCCTGCGCCTGCTGCGCCTGTACTCACTGTATAAGCGCTTTGATGTGCGCCGCCGCATCCGTGCAGCCCTCTCAAAAGCTGGGATGGCAGCACCCCCGGGGCATGAAACCAAGTGCGTAAAAGAAAAGAAACGAAAAGACACCGCTGGTAGTGGTGACACAGCCAGCATGACTAAGGCGTACCAAGTGCGTATATTTGTACTAGGTTTTGTGCAAATGCCTGAGATGTGTGCTATATTCTGGCTTGTACATCTAACAGTACCTTACCTCGTCAAGGTTCTTGTAAGTAGCATTCCAACTAGAACAGAGCTTGCTTAACAATGTTTTTATTTCACTTGTGGCTCTAACAACTCTCATCGTGCTTAGTGTGTGTGTGGGGAGGGGGGGGGAGGGGTGCGTTGCACTGCCAGCAAGGCCAGCTGTTTGAACTTGAGCAATTTGTGTTAGTAACTCTAAGGATTGCTTTATTCAGCCTCGACAAGATTAGTGCCTTTTCCTCTGCCTTGGCTCTTTGCAGGGGGACTAAAGGGCTCTTGCTAGGGGATGAGGAGATGAGCGTGATTGAGCTCGAGATGATGCAAGATATGGACCGCAACACACGTGTTGGGCAAAGGCTTGAAGGTGCGGCTCTAGCATCTCTCATTGTGCTGTGTGTGGGTGTGGGTGTGTGTGTGCGGATTTCAGCTTGAAAATGTCTCTCAGCCGCATGTGAGGCTGTTCAGGGATTTAATACGCAGAGGAAACACAGCTCAAATTGTGCAGAGTGCATATGCCCTTTCCGGAGCAATGCTCATAAAAGAAAAAGCCGTGTTCAGCTGGAATGACTTGTTGTATTTCTTTAAAGCAAAACACCATTTGCCTGCCTTTGGCGACGGCTGAAGCGCTACTATCTGCCCAGATTTCAGTGTTTGATACAGAACCATTTTTGCATAGTGCATAGTGCCAAACAATTGATCTTTGTCATCAACTCATTACCTACATCAGCATTTATACCTGCACCACAACAAACGCACCTTGCAGAGCTGACCTTCCGTCGCATCATCGTTTTTGTCGCACTCCTGGTGATGCTGCTACCTGCATTGGAAGCACCCTACGGCTTGTGGGGCAACTACAATGTGTGTACGCTGAAGAAATGAATATCAAAGGGAATGATCATTACTGCCTGCATATGCTGTTCATTATTTACTTTGTATTCAGGAAAGCGGATATCCCCTTGATTCTCAAAAGCGATTAGTTGCTAGTGATACGGGCATCGCCATGCTATATAAGGGGAAGCATAGGCTTAAAAATGCACTGAATACTGTACATACCAACTTGTCGAGAAGGTACCATTGTGCCTGTGTGCGCAACAATGCCTATAATATTAAGGTTGAAATAGGAAATTACCCTATATTAGGAAGTTTACTCCTGCTTGTGTGCACTCTGTTCATTGATCACAACAAATATACGATGGCACGTTGCGACACAAAGATGCTACGAAAAGTTGCGACGACCCAATGGTAGGGCTCAACTGAATCCCTGGCCAGACACACTTCTCACAATTATGTCCATAACAATATTGACCAACTCCGTCTGATGTATAACATGGAAAGCAGACACCAGGTTTATTTGTTGGTAGCGCCTCTGTTGTCAAGTCTACCTCTACCGTGCTATTTTCACTGTTTGTGCATTCGTACCCAAACTGCCAGGGCGTTGATCAAGGAGGGCTGGGCATGCTGCCTCTACCGTGCTATTTCCACTGTTTGTGCATTTGTACTTAAATTTCCAGGGTGTTGATCAAGGAGGGCTGGGCATGCTGCACGACATGGCTGTGGGCCATGGCCAGAACAGCACCTCCTGGATCACTGCTCCTGCAGATCCAGGCTCCTTCAGAGCTGTGTTTGACTCTGCACTTGAGGTGTGTTGTGTGTTGTGTTGTGTGTGTGTGTGTGTGTGTGTGTGTTCAAGTGGTCTGTGCCACTTTATAGAGTGGTAATCTGTCTACAATTGGGATCTGTCTGCAGTTTTCAGTTTCCTGTGGTTACCACATGTGGAGAGACAGGAGCATCATCAAAAGCTGTGCTATCAAAGATGTGCTTGAAGCTTGCACTTTGGAGTGTGTACGCGTGCTGCTTGTCCTTGGGTACTTTCAAAGCTGTACTAATTTCTGTACAGGAAGTTGCAGGTCTAACACACACACACACACACATATACACACACACACACACAAACACACACAAACACATTAAGATGCGTATAATGCCATATAGGCAGGCACTGGATGTGCTTTGATGCAGTGCGTTGATGTTCCACGCCCTGGCAAAAATATTCCCAACCTACTCCAAGATTAAAACTCACAAAAGACACTGCATAGGCAGCGCAGGCACGTTTAAATGACCGATTTAGGTAACAACACACTCAGATATTAAATGGTATAATTTGCTTTACACCTACACCTTTGTGAATTGCTTTACACCCACGCCTACACCTACACCTACACCTACACCTACACCTACACCTACACCTACACCTACACCTACACCTACTCCTACTC
>Ga0307947_1003169_pt1 | contig 13271 bp, 10 predicted proteins | sample OrgLakmetagen232_FD_201840 | JGI IMG/M metagenome (GOLD analysis project Ga0307947, IMG submission 201840) | Saline water microbial communities from Organic Lake, Antarctica - #232 | ecosystem: Environmental > Aquatic > Non-marine Saline and Alkaline > Saline | place: Antarctica: Organic Lake...
TCTTTTTCTGGTGTCTTGTTCAGTCTGGCCTCCTTCTCTTCTTGAAGCTGCCTTTTTTTTTTTTTTGCTATAGCTCAACTGCCCTCGCTGGCGGATATAGCTGTGTAACCCTTACCCTTACCCTAGGGAGGGCGATCCGTGAATATCAAGATATCCACTTTAAAATAAAAGCTATTTGCTACAACTTATGTCAATCACAGGTCTAGTACTTGTCTATTGCTTTATCTGTCATAAAAAAACTGCTAATCCTACTACAAACTCATGTCGTCGAAAAACGCCACAGCGTACAAGGAGGCCGTTTAAGAGGGGAAATTACTTTTCGCCAGCCTGCAATGCAAAAAGCACCGAGTGAATAAGTGAGGTCATGTGCGTTCATCGTCATCACCATCATTTGTTTTGTTCTTATATTAGCAAGTGGCGTATGGTCATATTCACAAAAGGGGTAGGTGCACTGACTAAACTTCCAGGTTTGCTCAGTTGGAACAACGAGTCTTTTGTATGCTGTGCCAGTGACAAAAGCTTGACACAGATATTAAAGAACAATACCTCAATACATCCACGTACATACAGACTTGGTCACGGAACATACACGCTATAAACTAAGACACGCTGCAATGGATGCAAGCACTGTGTAAGTCATCACCCCGCCTTGCTTAGCAAGGCCCTGGCCTTGTGGTGTAACTGATGCAGGGCTCGAAATGACAGTGCATAAAGTAAAGAACTGATGCACGTGCACTGATAGAAGCACGGAGTCATCACCACCAACCGAACATCAAGTTGACCAGCACTGTATATATCCACACCGTTTCTGACTGTATATTTCCTGTACCAACGTATAAATGCGCGGTTCTGGCCAACCCAAAACGTAACTCACCATCCACTTGGCAGCTTGCGTGGCGTAGTAGGTCAGGATGAGGTCCGCTCCAGCTCTGTGGGGGTTGGAAACAAACGTTTGCAGAGGAAGCATTTGTGCAGGGGGAAAATGCACAAATGCAGTGCAGAGGAAAACATGTGTGTGACACAGTTCGAACATTGAAGGCATTCTGTTCTAAAGATTCTATATATAAAGCAAAATTAGCATGGAGAGGGGTAGACGTACAAAACTTAGCACGACTTGACATGGGAAGGGACCCATGAGTACATAGACGGCATCAAGGTGAGCGCAATTTATGTTTGCTGCTTCGTTTCATACAGTGCATGCCAACGTGCCTGTGGAATGCACAACTAGCACGTGCGCGCACGTGTGCATACACACATGCATTCATCCCCACGCCAACACACCCACACAACACCCACCCACGAAACACGCACCTGCGGAAGCACAACAGCGACTCCATAGCCGCGGCCTTCTCGTCCAGCCACCCTCGCTCAGCAGCTGCCTTGAGCATGGCATACTCGCCCGAAACGTGGTACACAGCCACAGGCAACGAGGAGTTGTCGCGCAAGAACCTGTGTGGTTCCGTGATTCATTGCAGCTGTTGTGTGCGAGTACTTGTGTACGCGAGTGTACGTGCCATAACAAAGATTTGCGCGGCAATTAAAACACGTGCATACAACTGTTGGAGCGCCTACAAGTAGGCACACACTTCAAAGCGTTGCGTGCAAGGCCACATCGCAGAAGAACGTTTAGTGGCCTTCTATGCCATCCTTGGTGCGTGTATGTGTTATGCCGTGATGTGAGCCATGTTGGTGCTGCAGCAATCATGCCCGTGCGATGTCAAAAATAAATAACCGTGACAGACACAACTTTACGTGAGCAAAATTTTATAACATTCAATTCCCTCTGTATACAGCTGCCTGCCCCATATTTCACTGACATTGCCCTGCGTGACTGACATTGGCTTCAACAAGTCTGCTTCATTGAAGGAGGACGTGGAGCTGTTTCCATTAAACGCACAAAAGGTAAGCACACACATACATTCCACCACACCCCCTTTCCTTGTCCAAGTTGAATGCGGGTCGTTTGCCATGTCAACTGACCAGTTGCATTGGAGCACAACAGTAACCAAAGAGGCTGTATCCTTCACTGAATTGGCAAGTGTCCTTGGGCTGCTCGGGCTGCATGCGTGGTTATTGCGATTCCTTCCGCTCTAACAGAACTATGTACCTGACCATGTCCAGATAAGGCATGCCAGGCTTGACCATCATGATGTCAGCACCCTCCGCTTCATCGGCACGCACCTACACACAGAATCATGCAGTACATGCATGCACAAGGTGTGAAAAGTGGGCTTACCTCCAGATTGCAAGCACTGGGCAACTTGCCCAGGAAGCATTCATGATGTACTAATGTGCATGCCTTTTCCAGCACGCTCTACAGTGTGTGTGTGTGTGTGTGTGTGTGTGTGTGTAGGTAGGTAGGGTTACCTAAACTCTAACCCTGTGGTGCCTAGTCCAAAGTAGGAGAAAAAGCCTGCATCTCCTGCTCCATCAGCACGCACCTCTGGTCTGCAGTGCTGCATCTTACAACATAAATTATTTTTAGTTCAGGCAGGTATGGGTCATACGTAAGGGTGTCCATGTTTGGGGGAAATCTGGAAATTCCCTGAAAATTCCTTATTATGAGGAAAATCGACCTAATGTTTTGTATTATAATATTAAGTATTTTTGTGTAACGTAAACACGAAAATGGCACATCACGATGTCACAGTCTTGTTTAAGGAAGTGTCAAATTTTCATTCCTCGATGCCCCAATGGGCAGTAATTTTGCAGAGGGGGACAACAGAGCAAATGTCCTGAAATGTGACTTTTTTGATACAAATCATGTTTGAATGATTTAACTAGATGGCTCATGAAGTTTGGGGACAAAAGGACCACCCCAGTGGTCTGGACCGAAATCCAGTTCAAATTTTGGCACTGAGTTTCCACATAACAGGCCACCACGCCCCAAGCAGGACCTGTTTTCATCCCAAAACAAGACAGGAAGACTTCCTTTATGATACCAAATCATCCTGGGGCTTAGAAAGCAGATTTGGTGAAGGTTGGTTTTCCACCTTCTTGGCACCCCTTACGTTGATTTTCTACTAGGGAAATGGGCCAAAATGGCGTATCTGACCAACTACTGGGTCGTTTCACTCCATTTTTGTTGCAATGATATTAATTTATCAAAATACCACCATTTATTTAAAAATGACCCAGATTGGTGCAGTAGGTGGTGAGTTCTGGCGGATTGGCAGTGAAAAGTAGGGTTCGCGCCGCGGGCAATTAGACATGTGCACCCATGTTTGCAAATTCTAAGCGTAGGACCCAAAGGTTTAACACCTGAGCTGCCCATACTCAATTCACATTTCTAAAGTACCCCTGTTCGGGGCCTCCGTCGACCCCCTCTGGTAATTTTGTACGTTAATTTCTTATTATTCAGAATATATCGAACTTCCCAGCCTCTGCACCTCTCCCCAACCTTAAAGCATCTGCTGGAAAATTTGCTGGAAAAAAAATTAGCTATCCAATGCATGTCTCAGGTCACAGAATGGTGGAGTGGGTGCAGAGATATGCTTGCGCAAAGTCAAGTGAGACTGTTTGGCTGGCAGGGGGTGAATTTTCACGGAGGGAACCCTCACGGTCATCATAATTATAAATAAACTCCAGAAAAAAACCTGGCTTGATCCGCGCAAGTTTCAGAGAGTGTTTTCTAAGCGTCATGCACCAACTAGGACCTATCTGAACGAGACTCGCCCTTGACGAGGCAAAATTATCCATAATTTGACCCCAAATGGACCCAATTCGCCCAAAATTCACCAAGAACGTATACAGATTTGTTCCATTATATTGTACGTTATAATATTTTATAATAGCATAGAAAGCTCGCTGGAAGGGCGTTTTGGGCGGAAATTGCTTTAAAGGCCAAAATTGGGCAAATTTTGCATTTGTATATTACGGCCCGATTTATCAATAGGGTAAAATACACGTTTGATACAAAACGGCGTATTGCACAAATATGGCGTATGACCTATCCTGTGTTTAGGTATGACAAACCCTACACAGCACTCCGCGCACGAAGAGCTTGCAAATGCAAACCAGGGTAGTACACTGGGTGCCCAAATGAATCAGGGGGGCCCAGAACAGCCTGTAAAATTTTCCAGGGTTCCCCGGAACTGCTTTTAAAATTATTCAGGGTGTTATAAAATATCCCGGGCCGGGAGCGACAGCCCAAGCACGATGTTAATGCTTTTGTGTGTATATGTGCGTGCGTGCGTGTGTGTATGCGTGTGTGTGTGCGCGTACGTGTGCGCGTGCATGTGCGTGTGTGTGCGTGTGAGTGTGTGTGCTTGTGTGTGTGTGTGTGCGTGCGTGTGTGTGTGTGTGTGTTGTGTGCGTGTGTGTTTGCGTATGTGTGTGTATGTGTGTATATGCGTGTGTGTATATGTGCATGTGTGTGCATGTGTGCTTATGTGCATGTGTGTGTGCGTGTGTGTGTGCTTGTGTGTGTATGTGCGTGTGTGCATGGTTGTGTGTGTGCGTGTATGTGTGTGTATGCGTGTGTGTATGTGTTTGCCTTGTGCGTATGTGTGGGTGTGCTCGCGTGTGCTAGACATCGCTCGAGGTTCGCGCATGGCTGCTGGTTGAGGCCTCATCAGGGCCAGGGGCAGGGGGAGGGGGGGAAGCAGAGGGAGGAGCGGGGAGCTTGCATCTGGAGAGATTTTCATTCAGTCTGTTTGGTGCAAGCTGCCATGCAAGATGCAAGCACTCAAGGCCAGCACTCGCTTCGTAGGGAGGCCTGGTCAGGAAGGGGGGGCCCTGCTGGCTGACCTTTCCCTCTTCTTCCCATTCTCACAGTGTTATTACTGTCATTCCCAAAAGTAACTGCAAATCACCCGGAAGTGCATTTAGAATTTTACCGGGTACTCTGGAATTGCAGGGGCCGTCGCCCCTGCAAACTTCTGGGGTACCCGGACCAGCTTTGGGCTGCCCCAGAGGGGCAGCCCAAAATTTTGTCATTTATTCCGGGCCCCGGACGGGGTGTACTAACCTGATGCAAACTTTAAGTTCATCAGAAGCCACATCCCTGAAAGTCTGCGCATGCTAGCTGCACACGTACATATGTACGGATGATCAGCTGAACACATCTCCAATCAGGAGTCAGACGCAAGGTAAAGCATCTCCAAACGTCCATAAATGGCCGAAAGAAACTCAGACAAACATTACGTTGGTCAGTAGAACCTCAAGTATTTATTATATCGGCCAGGTTGTTTCACATACCTTTTCAACTTGCTGGATACAGCCACACGCAACCAAACACAGGCCTTACCTCTCGCAATGCCTCCCTGTAGTTCCCTGGGTCCATCTGGTAGCCCTTCTTGTTAGGGGGGATTATTCTGCAAAAGCAAGTGCGGCAGCTTTAAACTTTGGTACATTGGTGCAATGGCATGACTGGCTTTGTTTGTAGGCATAAAGCAAAGCTCAGTAACCAGTGGATCTTGAGAGCTCACAGAGGGGTTTGCAGAAAAAGAAAAAAAGGCTGGGCTGGTAGCATTTAAACATTGACCGTGATTAAGGGAAGGAGCACTTAAATGCCAGCACCTGAAAGGGGCTTACAATTACACTAGAATTCCTTGCCGATCTGCCTATTCTGTTCTCGATAGCCGCAGGGCAGGCAGAGGCGTGCGGCTGAAGCAGGAACAGCGATGAGGGTCTGCACAGCAGCTAAAGTCACAATCATCTCTATTCATGATGAGGGGGCGCATTAATTTGCATAAGGCCTGCGCTAATCTCCAGGAAGCTTCTGCTCTTGCTAATAATGGAACAAAGGCCTTGTGCGTGTGGCAGGCCGGAAGCGTGTACATGACCGTCTATAGGGGACTTTCCTTGCCGAAGATTACAGAAGTACACCATACATGTGACTCTGTCTGGCCCTTTCTGTACGAGGTACAGTACGTAAGGTCTCGCCATTCGAATGCATCAACAGGGTAATTCACACATGTGTAGGGTCTGCCAGGAACATGCATGGTCTCTTGTGCATGGCAAGGAAACTCCCAGATATATGGCCATATACAGTGTGCCTGTTTGGCTAAGCCTGATAAGTGCAGGGCAGCAGTGGGTGTTGAGTGTTGATATTTCAGTCTGTAGTGATCAACCTCTGGAGGGTGTAGGGATGATAGTTTGGCAAACAATGACGCCTTCTAGTACTAAATACTGAGGCCTGCCTCTTTTCCTTAATCAATGTGGGGAGTGGTTTTCACTGCCTGCGTAGTCTTTCTTTTCTTTTCCTGCATACACAGGTTTGTTGTTACACAATGACAACCTCTAGTGCAGATTACGGGGGTCAACATTGTATGCAGTGGTTTTCCGCACCAAGATCTTATGCAGAGCTGCCGCACTTGGGGCTGCTATACATGGGTTAATGGAGTAGTTGACGCAGACACTCAGAGGCACACACACACACACACACTTGTGCAGAAAGCACATGCTCATTACGCAAAGACAAACTACCCGTACACTATACAACACAGCATGTGCCCCACGCACCTAAACATTGAGCACGCCAGACACGAATGACTCATACAATACGTTCTTTTGGTGCAAGACATTCCGTATATTCACCACACACATTCACCATAATGTTGTGCCTACAGTACCAGGCAGGCGTATTAGCCAAACTACCCTACACTCCTTTCAAGCATTCCACACAAACACCAATACATGCCTAATCACAGAGAGCCAGTCCACCCTGTTTTATATTTTATTTTTTACCACCCTGTTTACACCCTGTTTACACCCTGTTTCCACCGCACCTAGAAGAGGAGCCACCAGAGCCTGGTGCAGATTCAAGGGCGTCGCGGAACGGGCCATAGAAAGCTGACGCGTACTTGGCAGTGTAAGACATGATGGAGGTCTGTGTGTAGCCTTCCCTGTGTGTAGTGGAGCAGGTCGGGGACCAAGACCTCGTGAGGGGGTCAAATGCTAAACGTGCGCAGCAAAAGCCTTGTCCTTCCATTTTACTCCTGGAGCATTCGTCCAGAGGACTGAGGGCGCTGGTCGCTTGCAGTAACTCGCGTGTGCAGGGGTGTGGAAATCCTCACTTGGAAATCTTGCGCATGGAAGGGGGAGGAGCTATCTTGAAACTGCGACTTGGTATCCTTTTGCCCAGCTTCCATATCTGTTGTTTGGCCTGTAGTCTTTCATTGTTGGCCCCTGGCCCTACACACACAAGAAGACCGTGACCCCCTAAATCTCAGGCAGCTACCAGCTGCACCAAGGGTGGCTTTCAAAGAGCCAACGAACAGTAAAATGGCTTCAACAGAAATTGTGAGCAGGAAGCCGTGCTCCCACTGGCTCCCTACTACATTACCATTGTAAACCAACCCATAGATTACCCATGGCACAGAATGGTGTGTAATATGGGCCGCACCTGTCAAGGGCCTTGCGAATTGCTCCTACCCTGCCATCCATCATGTCGGAAGGTGACACACAGTCTGCGCCCGCTTCTGCCTGTGGTGCGTGAGTGTGTGTATGTGTGTGTGCGTGTGCGTGTGTGCGTGTGCGTGTGTGTGTGCGTGTATGTGTGTCTGCGTGCGCTGCATATTGTATGTGTGTGCTTATATGTGTGTTGTGCATATATATGCTTGCTAGCGTGAATGTCCGTGAATTGCGCATTTGTTTTACGTGCACAAATGCGTACAATTAAAAGCTCGTGTCAAGTTCAATCATAAAATTAAGATGAAGTCAGGACGGTCGGAGAATTGTCACTCTTAAAAGTCTGAGCACGCGCGTTCTCTGTCCCTAACAAACACAACGCTGCCTTCCCTCTTTCGAGCCTTGAACACTGGTGTGTTTGTGTGTGCGTGAGTGTATACGTGTGTGTGTGTGTGTGCGGGTATGTGTGTGTTTGTGTACGTGTAGTGTGTGTATAAGTGTGTGCGTGTGTGTGTCCGTACCTGCCTGTGCTTGTGTTTGTGTGTATGTTTGAATACGTGTGTCTGTTCAAGTATGTGTGTGTGTGTACGTGTGTGGCTACGTGTGTAGCTACGTGTGTGGATACGGGCATGCCCATCCTGACCATACTTGTTACCACATCCTCAGCAAAGTGAGTCATGCGTGAAACGATGAGAAAGGTACCTGCTGGAACCCCCCAATGCTCACCTGGCTAACTGCTTGTCGGCATAGGTACTCTACAGTTTCATCGTTCATAATGACTCCATCGTCACGCACGATGCCGTCATGGCCATCACTGTTGTAGGGGTCAAGGGCCACATCTGTGTAGACCTACAGGAAAAAGGGCAATGTGCGTTTGGAGTGCTTTTTAATGGGATCACTTGATCATTTGTGCTCTTTTCATTTTCTTTGCTCGTCTGCAGAGGTGTGGTGTGTGTACCGTATATTTGAACAAATCACATTTCAAACTTCCAGGAGCTTGCATCTAAGTGAAAACAACGCATGCAAGCATGAGACATGTCAATGCACACGTCCACGTAAAGCTAAGACATGCAGCACACAAACGCACCTCTAAATCAGGGAAGGCATCCTTCAAAAGACGGATGGTGCGCTGGGACAGACCATTCTTGTTGAAGGCCTCCTCACCAGTTGAGGTCTTCAGGTTGTCTGGGGTCTGTTTATAGAAAGCAGTAGAGCACGAGGGAGGTCAAGATGCTTTCCAAACAGACACTGAGAAGCATTTGTGTATGTATGTGTGTGTGCGTGTATGTGTACACGTGTGTGTGTGTGTGTGCGCGCGTGCGCGGGTGCGTGTAAGCGTGCACATGCGCGGTGCGCTGTGTGTGTATGTATGTGTGTGCATGCGCACGTGTGCGTGTGTTTGTATGTGTGTGTGTCTGTGTATATGCATGTGTGTGTGTGTTTTTGTGTAAGTACGTGTGTATGTGTGTGTGTGCGCGTGTGTGAGTGTGTACGTGTGTGTGTGTGTGTGTGTGTGTGTGTGTGTGTGTGTGTGTGTGTATGTGTGTGTTTGTGTGTGTGTGTGTGTGTGCATGCGTGCACGTGCGTGTGTGTGTAATTTGGGCACGCACGCACGTGCGTGCGTGTTTGTGTGTGTATGTATGTATGTGTGTGCGTGTGTGTGTGTGTGTGTGTGTGTGTGTGTGTGTGAGAGAGAGTGATCTGTGCAAGTGCACACCTTTGGGAAAATGACCACTTGATTGATGCCGTAAGAGCGCGACTCCGCCACGAAATCAATGATGTTTTTGCCGTAAGCCAGACGGAAGCAGCCGGGCATGGAGGTGATGGGCTGGTTCTTGTCACTTTCATCGTGCACAAAGAGGGGGAGGATGAAGTTGGAGGGCGACAGGATGGACTCACGGATGGCAGATCGCACAGTCTCGCTGCGTCGGTTTCGACGGGGGCGCGAGGGCAGGTCCTGTGTTTTTTGCGTGTTGAGTGAGAAAAGAATGAGGCATTCGGCCTGGAGCAGCCCGGAACAAGAACACAGCCCTACTTACCTGAGGTGTGACAACTGGGGTGCCCTCTGGGACTCCCTGGCGAGGAAGGGAGAAGGAGGGATGAAACTTGTGCGCTTGCGCAACATGTGTATATTGCTGAGGGAGAGAGATGAAGCTCTAGCGCTAGGACTAGCAAAATCACACACTTTCTGCTGGGCTGCTTGTGTGCGGAGCTGTCTCTGGCTAGTCTGGCAGGAGGGCAGTGGCTGAGAACAGAGGAGGGTTTTGGGCGTGGCTGGCACCTGGGCCTTCGCCAGCACCTGCACCTTTCCTGATAGTAGCATGATAGAATAAACCTTAATAGAACAAAGATGTTTATCTGTAACACGTCCAGCAAAACTCACAGGTGGTAAACCACAGCAAAAGTCACATACCACAGCATAGCATGGAAACGCCTGGATCAGCTTATGCGCAAGTTGCACTTCGCCGTAATGTTCCTTTCAATCCTTCTGTCTTGTCTTATGCTGCTCTTTTCTGGGTGAAGAAAGCACGAATTTACCACGTGTGTTCATAATACCTCTGTCTTTTGTCTGGGTTAAAGAATTCTCCCCTAGTTGTCTCCCAACCTTATCCCCTACAGTTCAACTTGAGAAGTTTGAAATATTTCTTAGACCAGACCTGGCAATGGCTGTGACGGGAGGTCTGTTAGACCCTTTGCTCAGCTCTGCAGTTTCTGTGCCTGCCAGGGCTCTTGCTTGTTTAAGTCTGGTACTTCAATCTCTTTGTGACTTTTTTTCTCCTTCAAGGAGAAGTTCTGGTACTCTGCTGGTAAAGGAGTTTTATGGTACCCGGCATTGAAGTGGCTTTCTTTCCCTTAATCAATGTAGGGAGTGGTTTTCAATGCCTGCGCAGTTTCTCTTTCTCTGACCAAGCTCAACTTGCTGAGACCAGTCTGCCCCTACACCTTTGCACTATTTTTTGCTGATCAAGATCAATTTAGGGTTTGCTTTTCAACGTGCACTGGATTCCTCCTCTTTACAAGAAAGAAATTAAACAGGCAGTGAAAAACCACTCTCCACATTAATTAAGGAGAAGGAGCCACTTTGGTAATCCTAGTTCGAGCTGTATCAGGGATCTGGAGATTTTGCATAGCCAGCCGTTCACTGCTGCCTATATCCATGGCGGAGACGAAGCAGGATCCTAGGGAGCTTTTTTTGCTGATGATTTTGAAGGTCATGCTGCACGTTACATTATGTCTCTCAGAACATATGTTTTCATGTGCCCACAACACGCAGATGATGATTCCCCCTCTTTGATTTAATGCGGCCAGGTGGTCCTGGCAAATGCTTGATTGATTTTGCTGGTTTTATACAGTACTGCAATGTCGCAAACAACGTTGTTTTTTTTCCCTCTCTGAGGTTTTTTGTAGGTGCTACAAATCTGTGGTGCTAGCTACAACAAGGACTCTTCATAATTCAACATCGATTACACACGCAGCCTAGCAGTCACACTTTTTGACTGATGGATTAATCGATTTATCTGTAACATCTCAGTGATCATACTCTTATTTGCGAGTGTTGGCATCCAGAAAAGCGGTGCAGAGCACTGTCTAGTTGAGGGCAGAGGGGGCAATTTAAGCTTATCGAGTGCTTAAACCATGACCGCATGTTTTTGATTGTACAGGGTTCCTGTTCTGTTTTTGATAATGATGCACTTAATCATAACAGGGACATAGGATGTTGTTAGATAAGCGTTGCTAGCAGCTCCATTGGCAGTGCCATTTTTGATCAGTTTTGGTAGTTTGCAACGAAATTGGCATTGCCCAGTTTGTGGAGGGGGTGCATGTGTGCTTGCAAGGCGTCGTGGTAATTGGATAGGTACCAGAGCCTGGGCTGTTGTGATTCTCTTGCAAACCAGTAGATGAAAAAGAAAATTACGCAGGCAGTGAAAACCACTCCCCACATTAGTTAAGGAAGAAGAGCCACTTTGGTACCGAGTACCGTAAAGCTCCTCCACCGCGAAAAGGAAAGGATAAATCAATGGGGGTCAAGAGGGTTGCAGGCTTGGCCTGAAACCGGCTCCTGATGAGAGTTGACAACAGTACTGGAAAGGGCACGTCTGGTATGGACAAGGTTAGCAGCGAAGTTCACAGAGTGCACATGGAGCTTGGAGGCAATCTTTTCAACTCTTCGAGGATCAAGACCCAGTTCCTTGAAAGGCTTCAGAGTGTGTGTTAAAGTGCCGCCCATACCCAAAAGGATGATGTGGAGAGTAACAGAGGCTCCTTGGAGAATGTTGCAGAGATCTTTGTGCTGTTCTTTTGCGGCTTTCAGCTGGTTCTAAGGTCTTGTGTCCTCACAATACTTGATCTTGACGAGGTGGATGTCACGCCGAGTTTTATTGAGGTCTTTAGGTCGGTGCTGTCTGGGGTTGGTGGCTCTACTGGTGGCTGGCGGTGCTGCTGAGGTGCTCCCAGTCTCCCTCAATTGCCCCCTGCCACTTCGAAGAACCCACCCCCCTACATTAGTTTTTTGTTTTTGTGTTTTTGCAGCGATGGGAGTAATCAGCACAAAGTCTGGGCGGCTGGAGTTAAATTTGTCTTTATCTGAGAAGCGGGGTGGGAAGAGCCATTTGGGAACACTTCTACTTTCGGCTGTTTCAGGAGTCTTGAGACTCTGCATCGTCATCCGTTCGTTGCTGCCTATGTCCATGAAGACAACGCATGACTCTAAGGAGCCTGTTTTGCTGATAGCCTTAAAGATCATGCGGCATGCTCGATTATGTCTTTCGGTGATCATATTCCTTATTTGTGTGTGTTGGCACCCAGAAAGGATGTGTAGGGCACTGTCTACTTGTGGGCAGAGGGGGCAAGTTTGACTTGTTGAGAGTTTGAACAATACCGCATGTTTTTGATGCATTGTATCAGAGGGATTATCTGGGCAAAAGCCAAAACATGCTCCTTTTTGCATAAAAGGTGCAACTACTCGCACGTCACTTCATCAAATTGGACCCAACCTAGCTTCAAACTGATGCTGACTTTATAAGCTACCCGAGCATGTGCTCAGATTTAGACAAATCGCCCTGCGTACAGAATGACAGGACTAAAAGCACACGTTGTGCACTTGTACCCTAGATGGGTGCTTTCCAGGGGGAATGACACATTAATTTGCACATCTCGCCCATCACTGAGTCTGTTTGCTCCATTTCTCTTGCAATGATCTTTATTTATTATAAGGACTTCAAACACTAAAAATCACCGGGTTTGGTGCGCTGGCTGGTCAGATACAGCATATGGCTGCTCAAAAAGTAGGGTTCACACCGCGGCTGCTGAGGCAGGTGGCCCTAGCTAGTACGTTTCAAGCTCAGCTGCATTGGAATCTACATAGCAGATCTGAGCTTGAAACGTACCAGTTAGGGCCACCTGCCCTAGGAGCATGCATAAAGTATACCCAATTTTGGCCTCAGATAACTCCCTCTGGCATTGTATAGGGTGCCTACACCAGGTATTTCATAGTGATGCATTTGGTCTTAAAGGGGACATAGGATGATGTTAGGTAAGCATTGCTAGTGGCTCCAATGGCAGTGCCGTCCTTTATGAGGGTCTGGTAGTACGCATGATCGTTCGCTTCAGTTTTGGCATTTCCCAGTTTATGGAAAAGATGCATGTAAGCTTGAAGGGCGTCGCGGTGGTTTGGTAGGTACCAAAGCCTTGGGGGAGGAGGATGGGCCATGTTTGTTGTATGGGTATGATTATGGGTTTGTGTTTGGATTTCTGTCTTCTTTTGTAAGCCAGTGGATGTTGTAGAAGGATTTCGCCTTTGTTGTCTGTGATTCAAGACATGTACAACCGTGATGAGTATGTCTTGAAGGATGGTGATAAGACTGCTCGTGTGCATCCGACTTGTGGGGTTAAACAAGGTTGCCCCCTGTCTCCTCTGC